>Ga0209992_10000525_pt1 | contig 50882 bp, 44 predicted proteins | sample 2SBtaG_2_FD_182564 | JGI IMG/M metagenome (GOLD analysis project Ga0209992, IMG submission 182564) | Deep subsurface microbial communities from Kolumbo volcano to uncover new lineages of life (NeLLi) - 2SBTROV12_ACTIVE470 metaG (SPAdes)... | ecosystem: Environmental > Aquatic > Marine >... | reverse complement strand
CTCCCCGAGTACTGGCCCGGAAAGGCGCCACTACTCGGCCGGATGGCGCATCTCCCCGAGTACTGGCCCGGAAAGGCGCCACTACTCGGCCGGATGGCGTATCTCCCCGAGTAGTGGCCCGGAAAGGCGCCACTACTCGACCGGATGGCGCATCTCCCCGAGTACTGGCCCGGAAAGGCGCCACTACTCGGCCGGACGGCGCATCTCCCCGAGTACTGGCGCGCCCCCAAGAGTGGGGGGGAACGGGTCGTTCACCCCGAGTTCCGGGTCGGCAGCTCCATCGTGAACTCGGCCCCGTCGCCCGAGGATCGCGCGACGATGGTCCCGCCGTGAGCTTCCACGACGGCCTTCGCGAGCGCCAACCCGAGCCCCGTCCCCTGCTTCCCGGGTCGGGTCGTGAAGAAGCGATCGAACACCCGCGGGAGGTCGTCCGCGGAGATCCCCGTCCCCCGGTCACGCACGGCGACGGTCACGACGTCCCCCGCCGAGGCCGTGAGCGTGACCTCTTCCCCCGCCCCGAAGCTCACCGCGTTGTCCACGAGGTTGCGCACGACCGACTCGAAGCGCCCCGCCACGACGTGCACCGTGGGCGCGCCCTCCACCTCCACGGCGACCGGCGTCGACGGATCCTTCAACCGCTGCGCCGTCGCGACGCCGTCCAGCAGCGCCCCGACGTCCACCGTCTCCCGGTCCTCGCCCGCCAAGCCGGCCTCGGCCCGCGCGATCGCCATCAGCTGGTCGAGCAGCGCCTCCAGCCGTCGCGACGACCCTGCCAGGATCCCCGCGATGCGGGCCGCCCGCTCGGCCGTCACGTCCCCCGCTTCCAGCCGCTCGGCCGCCGCCTTGACCGCCGCCACCGGGCTCTTGAACTCGTGGGTCAGGTCCGCCACGAACGCCGCGTGCGTCGCCTCGCGCTCCGCCAGCCGGTCGAGCAGCACGTTGAACGCCGACGCGAGATCGCCCAACTCGTCCCCCCGCTCCGGTAGGTGCGACGGCAGGGCCCCGGGCGCAGCGGCCGCCGCTTGGGCCAGCAGACGGCTCCGCAGATCCTCGATCGGCGCGAGGATCCGCCAGCCCAACCAGATGGCGAGGACCAGCGCGATGGGGAGCACCAGCACCGTCAGCCGCGCCAGCAGGGACCGCTCGGCGCCGAGCGCCTTCACGCTCAGGGGCGCGCTGTCCTGCAGATAGAGGGTCGAACCGCGCCCCAGGTCGCGCAGGGCGTGGCAGACCAGGTGCTCGCCGTGGCCCGTCGTGCGGCAGTCCGCGGCCCAGCCGACCTCGGTGAGCTGCTCGTACTCGGGACGCACGACCATCGGCCCCAACGAGCGGTCGAACTCCCGGACGCTGGTCGCGAGCCCCAGGGGCTGCTGGACGCGACGGAGGACGCTCGTCTCCTGGAAGTCCTCGTCGATGAGCGGCGAGGCGTTCCGATCGAGGACCCGCACGCGCATCTTGTGGGCCCGGGCCCGCTGCTCCGAGATCTCCCTCCACTGGGCCTTCCCCGCCGCCTCCAGCTCCTCCTCGACCAGGTCCGCGACCTCGTCCAGGCGCAGCAGGAGTCGGGAGCTCCCGCCGAAGTCCCAGAAGGTCGCGACCGTGACCACGAGGAGCGGCGCCAACGCCGTGAGCAGGACGATCACCACCGCCCGCAGCGCCGGGGACCGCCAGTGCAGCTTCACGTCAGTCGTCCCGCCAGCGGTAGCCCGCGCCCACGACCGTCTCGATCGCGTCGAAGCCCTCGTCCACCGCTTCGACCTTGCGCCGCAGGCGACGGATCCACGTATCGATGATCCGGTCGGCCACCACCGAGTCCGAGCCGCGCACCTGGTCGAGCAGCTGCGCACGGGAGAGCACCACGCCGGGGCGCTTGACGAGCGCCTCCAGCAGCCGGAACTCGCTGACCGTCACCCGCACCGATGTCCCCTCCCACCGCACGTCCAGTCGCTCGGCGTCCAGGGTGAGCCGCCCGCGCACCACCGCCGACGTCGCCCCCGACGCCTCCGCCACCGCCGCGGAGCGCAGCGCCTCTCGACGCAGGAGCGCGCCCACCCGCGCCAGCAGGATCCGCGTGCTGAACGGCTTCGTGACGTAGTCGTCCGCCCCCAGCTCGAGGCCCAGCGCGTGGTCGATCTCGTCGTCCCGCGAGGTCAGCATGATGAGGGGGACGTGGTTGTCCGCCGCCCGGAGCCGTCGACACAGGCCGAACCCGTCGAGGCGGGGCATGTTCACGTCGCTGATGACGAGGGCCACTCCGTCCAGCTTCGCCATCGCGTCGAGCCCGTCGAACGCCGTGACGACCTCGTGCCCCTCGTCCTCGCACGCCAGCGAGAGGACGTCGAGGAGGGCCGGGTCGTCGTCGACGATCAGCAGTCGCACTACTCGGACTTCTCCGGCTCGGACTTCTCCGCGGGGGCCGCCTCGGGCAGCAGCGTCACCTGCAGGACCCGCTCGCGGTCGATGTACTCCACCGCGGCGGCGTGCAGCGTCGCGGGCGTGATGGAGTCGTGCAGGCCCCAGTAGAGCGCCAACGCCTCGGGGGCCTCGCCGCGACGACGGTTCCCGAGCAGCGCCCCCAGCCAGAAGCTGTTCTTGCGCTTGTCCTCCTCCAGCGAGCGACGCTCCTGCTCCGCGATCTTCACCGCGTACTCGGCCTCGGGCGGCCCCGCGAGCACCTCGTCCACGACGCCGAAGGCCGCCGCCGTGAGCTCGTCGACCCGCTCGGGGTCGCACTGGAAGTCGACGCTGATCGTGTAGTCGCTCACGGGGTGGAACCGATCCGAAACCCGCGCGCCCACGCTGTACGTCCCTCCGAGGTCCTCGCGCAGCACCTCGCGCAGCCGGAAGCTCATCCACTTGCCGAGCATGCGCAGCGCGTGGCGCGTCTCGGGCGTCGACTCGAACTCGCCGGGGAACGTGAGCTTGACCCGCGCCTTGGGCTCCAGGCCCTGCTCGATCGTCTCGCTCGCGGGCTCCGTCGCGCGTCGCTTGCCGACGTCCGCGAAGGCCTCGGGCGTGCCCGCCGGCAGCGTCGCCAGGTACTGCGCGACCAGCGGCTCGAGCGTGGCCGGGTCGACGTTGCCGACGATCCCGAAGACCGCCCCGCCCCAGTTGCCCGCGCGTTCCGCGTGGAACGCCCGCGACTTCTCCAGGTCCATCTCTTCGTACAGCTCGAGGGTCCAGGGGCGGGTCCGCAGGTGGTCGTTCCAGAGCAACCGCGACGCGGCGTCGCTGAAGGCCGTGTTCGGGTCGGCCATGCGGTTCGCCGTCCACTCCTTGCCGTTGCTCTTCGCCAACGTGAAGCCGTCCTCGTCGAGTCGGGGGGCGGTGACGTGGGCGTAGAGCAGCTGGAAGGCGGCCTCCAGGTCGTCCGGGGTGGTCGTGGCGCGGGCGGTCTGGCGCAGCTCGCCGACGTGCAGGCTGACCGTCGCGTTGCGCCCCGCCAGCCACTTGCCGAGCTGCGCGGCCGTGAACGGACCCACGCCCGAGGAGCGGCGGATCGAGGTCGAGCTGGCGGCGGGGATCCAGTCCTCGTCCGACGCCAGCGACGTACCCCCGTAGGCGTACCCCTCGATCTTGATCTCGCCCGCCTTGAAGTCCGTGGGCTTCACGAGGACGGTGACCCCGTTGGACAGCGTCCACACGTCCACGTCGTTGGCCTCGTCGCGCGCCTTCGACACGACCGACCCCGGCGCGGGGAGCTCGGCGATCAGGTCCCCCAGGGCCTCCTCGGCCGCCGGCGCCTCGATGTCCATCGCCGCCACCGCCTCCACGACGGCCTTCAGACCGTCCTCGGTGGGCGCCGGGACGCCCTCCTTCTCCGGCACCGTGGCGAGCACGACGTACCCCGAGCCGGTGAGCATCGAGGCCGCCGCGGCGTTCACCTCGGCCACCGTGATGCCGGGGAAGTACTTCTTGATCGCCTCGAACTCCCACTCGATGCCGGTGACCATCTCGCCGTTGGTGAAGTTCCGCAGCAGCTCCTGCAGCGCGCTGCGCGAGTTCTCCTTCGCCCGCTCGTTGTAGGACTTCTCCATGCCCTTGAGGATGTTCGCCTTGGCGCGGTCGAGCTCGGCCTCCGTCACCCCGTGGCGCTTGAGCCGCTCCACCTCGACGAGGCCCGCCCTCAGCGAGTCCTCGACGCGCCCGTCCTTGGCGACGGCGAAGAAGGCGTCCTGCTCGGCCACCGGCGTCATGCGGCCCCGGGACAGACCGGCCTGGAGGAACGGCGCGTCCGGCTGCTTGCCCAGGTCGCCGAGCCGCTCGCCGAGCACGCGGTTCGCCAGCCGACTCAGGTAGGCGTCGCGGTAGTCGCGGACCGTCGTGCCCTCGACGGACTTCCGCTTCGTGAGGACCTGGAGCAACGAGTAGGGCTGCTCGGGGTCCGCGTGCACGCCGTAAAGCGCCTGCTCGTGCTCGGGGATCTCGTACTGAACGCGCTCCCGCGGCTCCGCGGGGTTCTCGAAGTCGCCGAAGGTGGACGCGATCTTCGCCTCCATCGCCGCGGGATCGATGTCGCCCACCACGAAGACGGCCATGAGGTCCGGCCGATACCAGTCCCGGTAGAAGCGGCGCGCGGCGTCCAGCTCGAAGTTCTGGAGGATCTCCTCCTTGCCGATGGGCAGCCGCTCGGCGTGCCGGGCCCCGTGGAACCACAGCGGCACCATCACGTCGCGCGCCCGCCCGCTCGCGCCGCGGCCTCGTCGCCACTCCTCGAGCACGACGCCGCGCTCCTTGTTCATCTCGTCGTCCGTCATCGCGAGGCGCCCGGCCCAGTCGCGCAAGACCAGGAAGCCCTTGTCGAGGATCTCGGCGTCGTCGGTCGGTACCTGGAGCTTGTAGACGGTCTCTTCGAACGACGTGTGCGCGTTGAGGTGCGCGCCGAACTTCGTGCCGATGCTCTCCAGGTACTTGATGAGGTCGTTCTTCGGGAAGTGCTCGGTGCCGTTGAAGGCCATGTGCTCGACGTAGTGGGCGAGGCCCTGCTGGTCGTCGTCCTCCTGCACGGCGCCGACGCGCACCGCGATCCAGAGCTGCACGCGCTCCTGCGGCTCGGACCTCTGCTCGACGTACCAGGTCATCCCGTTGTCGAGCGTCCCCTTGCGGACCTCGGGATCGAAGGGGAAGGCGTCGTCGAGCTCCGGGTACTTCTCGATGAGCGGGTCCGTCGCGGCCGTGGAGCCGGACGTGGACGTGGGCGTCTTGCAGGCCACGAGGGCGAGGAGCAGGACGGGGACGAGCAGGCGCAAACGAATCATGAGAACTCCCGAAGCCCGCGAACTCTGCCACGATCCGCGGTCCATGCCTCTTGTCCGGGACACGGTGAAGCAGCTCGGCGACCTCCTCCGGGGACCGTCGCGACATCGCAACGATCGCAGCACGCAGGCGGATCTCGACTGGGTCCGGCAGGGCGAGACGCTCCCTGCCGGCCTGGAGCTGCAGTGGCTGGGGACGGCCGGATTCCGCCTGCGGTGCGAGGGCTTCGACCTCCTCCTGGACCCCTACATCACGCGGCCGTCGCTGCGGACCGTCGCCGAGCAGACGTTCCTGCAATGGTCCGCCGAGGCCGTGGGGCGGCACATCTCGGGGGCGGACGCGGTGCTGGTCGGGCACACGCACTTCGACCACGCGCTCGACGTGCCCCCCATCGCCCGTCGGTTCGGGTGTCCGGTGTACGGCTCGCCGTCGATGCGGAACCTGATGGGCCTCCACGGGCTCGCGGACCAGTCCGTCGTGGTCGAGGCGCACCGCGTGTACGAGGTGGGGCCGTTTCGGGTGACGTTCGTGCCCAGCGTGCACAGCAAGCTGCTCCTGGGGCTGCGGATCCCGTCCGAGGGGGAGCTGACGTGCGACTCGTTCGACGACCTGAACGCCGGCGCCTACCGCTGCGGGCAGGTCTGGGGCGTCCACATCGCGGTGGCCGGGATCACGCTTTATCACCAAGGGAGCGCGGACCTGTTGGACGGCGAGATGAAGCACCGCGACGTCGACGTCTTCCTGTGCGGGATCGCGGGCCGCGGCTACACCGACCGGTACCTGCCCCGCATCCTCGCCGCGCTGTCGCCCGAGATCGTGCTCGCCCAGCATCACGACAACTTCTTCGACCCGCTCGACGATCCGATGGCGTTCTCGCTCAACGTGAACCTGGGAGGGTTCGCGGAGGAGGTGACGGCCGTGTCGACGGACTTCCGCGTGCGGACGGTGCAGCGGATGGCGGTGATCGGGGGCTCCTGAGAGGATCCCGCGGACACCACTCCCCCGGAACGGGCCGTTCACCCCCCGCCGTGACCGTCTGGCGGACACCACTCTGCCCGAACGAGCCTTTCACCCCCCGCCGTGACCGTTTGGCGGACACAACCCCACCGGAACGGCCCGTTCACCCCCCGCCGTGACCGTCTGGCGGACACAACCCCACCAGAACGACCCGTTCACCCCCCGCCGTGACCGTCTGGCGGACACCACTGGGCCGGAACGGCCCGTTCACCCCCCGCGGTGACCGCCGGGCGACCGCCGGGCGACCGCCTCCCTGGGGGCGACGGCCTCCCTGGGGTAGCTTCGCGACGTGCGCACACCGCTCCTCGCCTTCGTCGTCGCCGCCTGCGCGACGCCTCCCGGCTCGACCGCTTCGTCCCCCGCGCCGCGTCGGAACGACCCATCGGGGTAATCCGACTCACTCCCCGCCGAGACTCACTCTCCGCGGGCTGTCTTCCAGCGGACGACGGTCACCGGGACGTCGGCGTGGCGGACGACACGCATGGCGGTGTTGCCCAGCAGGAGCCCGGCGAGGCCGTGTCTCGTCCGGGCGCCGACGACGATCATGTCGACGCCGTCGTCCCGGGCGGTGGCGAGGAGCTCCTCCGCGGCGTCGCCGTCCGTGAGGCCGCCGCTCAGGCCCTCGTAGTCGAGCACCTCCTCGAGGTGGACGAGCCAGTCGCGCGCATCCTGCGCGGCCCGGTGGGCCAGGTCGCCGGGGTCGAGGTTCTCCGTGATCTCCACGAGCATCGGCGGAGGCGCCGGGACGACGTGCAGGAGCTCGATGTCCGCGGCCAGGCGACGGGCGAGGGCCGTCCCCCAGCTGGCGGGGAAGCGGGCGGTCTTGGCCGCGCCCACCCCGCAGAGGATGCGCCGAGGAGGCATGACGAGGTCGTCGGGAGCCTTGCGACGGTCGGGCACCACGGTGACCGGAACGGGAGCGACCCGGACCACCCGCTCGGCGGTCGAGCCGAGGAGGAAGCGGTCCACGAACCCCCGCCCGCGTGCACCGACGACGATCATGTCGGCCTCGACCTCCGCGGCGGTCTCGAGGATCGAGCTCACCAGCGGGCCCACGACCACCCGGCGCTGGTCCTCGGACGCGCCGAGGGGCTCGCCCATGGTCTTGAGGCGTTCCTTCGCCGCCCCGGACCAGACGGCCGCGAGGGTGCGGGGCGAGCCGAGCGCGTGGCCCGTCGACGCCGCGACCGACTGAGCGAGTGCGTCCGAGTAGTCCACCACCGAGTGCACCACGTGGACGAGGACGAGCTTCGCGTCGAGGCAGCGGCACAACGCGTAGGCGTAGGCCGCTGCCCGGTCGGACGCAGGGGAGAAGTCGACTGCGCACAGCACGGTTCGGGGAGGGGCATGACGAGTGGCCATGGTTCGTTTCCTCTCGGCCCCGCGGGGCCTGGACTCTCTTCGGGCGGACGGGGATGCTCCACCACCTCACCCGTCCCGAGAACCAAGCACGCGACGTGCCGGCTTCGACTCCACGACCGGGGTAGCGTCCGCGCGTGCGTGCCGCCCTCGCCTTCGCCGTCGTCGCCGCCTGCGTGACGCCCCCCGGCTCGACCGACCCGTCCCCCGGGCCTCGCGTCGAGTTCACGCCCGCCCCCACCGTCGAGGACGGGCGCGCCTTCTATCGCTCCCAGCCGTACTACCTGTCCCCGATCGTCCTCGGCACCGACGTCCCCGCGGGCCTCCCGGACGTCCGGGCGTCGACGTGCGGGGCCTGCCACCGCGCGATGTACGACGAGTGGAAGATCTCCACCCACGCCCGCGCCTGGATGGACGACGCCCAATTCCAGGCCGAGCTCCACAAGCCGCGGCCCGACGGCGGCGACGTGGCCTGGATGTGCGTGAACTGCCACACGCCCATGGAAGCCCAGCTCGAGCGGCTCGTGGTGGGCCTGGAGGACGGCCGCCTCGACCGGCCCTTCACCATCCCCAACCCGTCGTACGACGCCGGTCTCCAGCTAGAGGCCATCACCTGCGCCACGTGCCACGTCCGCGACGGCTTCGTCCTCGGGCCCTACGGAGACACCGCCGCCCCGCACGCGACCAGGAAGTCGGACCACCTCCTGACCCACGACGTCTGTACGCGGTGCCACCAGGCCGAAGCCGAGTTCCCGGAGCTCGTCCTCTCCTGCGCGTTCAGCACGGGCCGCGAGTTCGAGAGTCGACCCGAAGGCTCCGAGGGGGACGCCTGCCAGCACTGCCACATGCCCGCCGTCGCCCGCCCGGCCGCCGTGGGGGGCCCCGAGCGACCCACCCGCCGCCACTGGTTCGGGGGCTCGCTCATCCCCAAGCGCCCCGAGGACGAAGCCGACGTCGCTCCCCTGCGCGACGTGTACCCCGACGGCCTGACCGCCCGCTTCACGACCCTCCCGGCCGCGGTGGCCCCGGGCGCGACCTTCGAGGTCGTCGTCGAGTACCGCAACCAGCACGCCGGACACCGCCTGCCCACCGGGGACCCCGAGCGGTTCCTGCGGATCGAGCTGGCGGCGATGGCCGGGGACGTCGACCTCGCCGTCGCGTCCGCCCGCGTGGGGACGAAGTACCAGTGGCACCCGACGGTGGAGAAGCTCGAGGACAATCGCCTGCTGCCGGGCGAGGCGCGATCGCTGCGCATCGAGGCCGTCGCGCCCGCCGAAGGGGCCGTCGAGCTGCTCTTGCGGGCCGCCAAGTTCCGCATCGCCGACGAGGCCCTCGACCACCACGAGCTGCGCGGTCGCTACCCCGCCGGTCGGACGTTCATCACCGAGCGTCGGACGATCCCCGTCGTCGCTCCCTGAACCCCCGCCGCGCAGGCGATCCCCGCCACGAACCCCACGATGTGCGCCCCGGCCAGCGGGACCCACCCCTCGTTGGTCACCAGGAGGCAGCTCCCGGTCGTGTGCTCGTAGCCCAGCTTCGCGGCGAGCAGCGCCACCTGAACCGCGAGGATCGCGAGACCCCGGCGGTCGTTCCGCTCCCGGAGCTCGCGGTACAGCAGCACCGCGAGGGCCCCGAACAGGGCCGTGTCGATGCCCGAGAGGCCGCGGAAGGTCGTGATGTCCGGGCTGAGGAGCAGCACGCCCAGGGGGATGACGAACGCGCCCACCGCGAGCGTGACGACGAACACCCGTCGGTCTCGAAGCTCGAGCAGCGGCGCCAGCAGCGCGAACATGCCGACGTCCCAGATCACGTGGTCGCCCGGGTAGTGCACGAGCTGGGCGGTGATCACGCGCCAGGGCTGGGTCGTCAGCAGGTCCCGCTGAAACTCGAACCGTTCGGGCGCCCCGGGGAGCAGGTGCAGCACGACGGCCGCCCCCACCAGGAGGATGGAGGCGACCGCGACGGGTTTGCTTCCGTCAGTCTTCACGTCGACGCCGGCTCGCGATGGCCAGGAAGGCCATGGACCCACCGATCGTCAGGCTGATGGGGTCGATGGCGCCGCCGCCGCCGCCGCTGCGGGGACGGACGCGCGAGGCCTCCTTGCCCTGGAACATCGGCTTCTTCGCGTCGACGCGTGTGGGCGCGGGCGGGAGCGCGGCCCGGGCCTGCTGGGCGGCGCGCTCGACGTTCACGCGATCGCGGTTGCGCCGGTCGATCCCGTGGCGCTTGAACCCGTCGTCGTCGAGCACGAGCATGGACGTCTGGTCCGTCACCAGCTGGTACGCGATGCCCAGGTCGGCGACCGCGTCGTCGCTCTCCACAGGGTCCGCGAGGCCGTGGTGCGCGGCGCCTTCGATGTCCTCGATGCGCGCCAGGGCGAAGAGCCGCTCGACCTCCGGCGAGTCCGTCGCGATGTCCGGGAAGTCGAACTCGGTGACGTACGTCTTGTCCGCGCCCGAGATCTTCGCCGCCAGCTTCACCTTCGCCCGGCCGCCCTCGGCGTACTTGCCGAACACCACCAGCTGCCGGCCCTTGTAGATCTTCCCGATGTGCTCGTCGCCGGCGTCCATGACCTTCACGCCGCGCACGGTGAGCTCGGCGTCGTGGATCGCCTCGTGGGTGATCTTCTCGCGGGCCAACATCAGCTGACCCATGATGTCGTCCGCGTTGGACACGCCCTGGCTGAAGCCGCCGGACGTCTCGGCGATGGTGCGCATGAGCGGCCAGTTGCCGCTGTTGCCCAGCAGGAAGCCGAACACGCGCACGTCGACCTCACCGAGCAGCGTCGCGAACTCCTTCGGATCCACGAGCCCCTGGTTGGCCACCGCGTCCGTCACGAGCAGCACGGAGGTGACGCGGTCGTCGTCGAGACCGCCGAGGCCCAGATCGAGCCCCTCGTAGAGGTTCGTCCCACCCTCGGTCTGCAGCGCAGACACCTGGTTCGACATCGTCGCGACGCGCTCGGGGGTCGCGTTCCAGAAGTCGCGGTTGAGCTCCCGCGCCCGGTCGCTGAAGACGACGACCTTGAAGCGATCCTCGGGCGTCAGCCCCTGGAGGCTGCGCACGACCGCGTCCTGGAGCGTCGCGAGCTTGCCCTGCATGGAGCCGCTGATGTCGAGCACGAACACGTAGTCGGAGCCGTGCTCGATGGGCTTCAGGTCCACGCCGGGCGTCACGACCATCATGAAGTGGCCGGGCTTGTCCTCGTCGGGCCGGTGGGCCACGAGGTCGATGCGACCCGGCAGGTCGTCGGCGAGCCGGTAGTAGAGGAGGAAGTCGCGGTCCAGCGCCTCACCGGTCGCCTCCGCGTGGATGCGTCGCCGGCCGTCCCCCAGCTCCTCGATCTTCGCCAGGGAGTCCCAGCCGGGCATGCGCAGATCGACGACGGGCGCCGCGCTCTTGAGCTCGACGTCCACCGAGAACGTGCCCTCCACGGCCTCGGTCCGCGTCCAGAACGACTTCGCCGCCTCGTCGGTCCCGCCGTCCTCCAGCGGGTAGAGGTAGCGCGCGATGCCGGACTCGACCTCCATGGCCTGGTACCAGACCGCGCGCACGCGGATGGTCTCCCCGGGCGCGATGTTGGCGACCTGGAAGCGATGGTCCTGGAAGCCGTTCTTCTCGGTCAGGCCCGCGGAGTTGCCCTGGGCCTTCTCGTCTTCGTAGATGGTCCGCGCCCGCTGCTTGCGCACGACCTCGCCCTGCAGCGTGCGCTCGCCGACCACGATCTCGACCTCCGAGAGCGCCGCCGACTTCGGCACGGGCGTCGAATACACGCCCTCGATCGTCGTGGTGTTGTCGTTGCGGAAGGTCTGGGTGACCTGCGTGCGCGCCCAGCCGTTGTTCACCACCACGTCCAGGTGGTGGTCGACGATGACCATGGGCGCGTCGGGCGAGCCCGCGGGGCTGAGGGTGCCCGCCGCCTGCGCGCTGTTGCACAGGGGGAGCCCGCACGCGGTCATCAAGACGAACGCCGCGATCAGGTGTTGGGTCTGCATGAGTGCCTCCAAGCCGCGTCAGGCGGCGACGGGGACACCTTCGGGGCGCGATGTGCACGCGCCGGCGCATCCATGTGAACCGTGTGTGAACCGTGATAGACCGGCGCCCGATGGACGTCCGTCGACTCGCCTTGGCCGGAGCCCTCGTGACCGCGGCGGTGTACGCCCCCTCGCTCGCCGGCGACTGGGTGTGGGACGACTGGTATCAGATCGCGGACCCCACCCCGTTTCGGGACCCGTGGCGCCTCGTCACGATGGACGTCTGGGGCGCCCTGAACGACACCCCGAGCGACCTCTACCGCCCCCTCCCGCTGCTCTCGCACGTGCCCGGCCAGGTGCTGTCCCCGGGGCCGTTCGTGGAGCGGCTCCTCAGCCTCCTCTTGCACCTCGGGAACGCCGCCCTCGTCGCCTTCATCGCGCGCCGGGTCGGGGCCTCGGCCCTCGCCGCCTGGGCCGCGTCCCTGCTGTTCGCGCTGCACCCCATCGCCTCCGAGACCGTCGCGTGGGCGTCCGCGCGGCACGATCTGCTCGCCACGACGTGCCTGCTGGGGGGCTGGGCCCTCGTGCTCGATCGGCGCGACCTCGCGGCGGGCGTCGTCCTCGGCCTCGCGCCCTTCTGCAAGGAGTCGTTCCTCCTCACGCCGCTCGCCACGGGCGTCTTCCTGCTCGGGGTCGGCAGGCCCGCGCGCAAGGCCCTGACGGGCTCGGTCGTGGGGGTGGCGGCCTACCTGGGGATCCGCGCCGCGCTCGATCTCCCCCTCTCGGCGGGCCGAACGGACGACCTCCTCGGGGCGTTCGGCGCCGTCGGCCTGCGCTTCGCGGAGCTGCTCGCGGTCCCCACGTCGCCGGACGCGTTCGCGGCCTTCACCTCCCGTCCCGCCCTGGGCGTGGCGTTCGCGCTCGGGGGGCTCGTCCTCGTGGTGCTTGCCCGGGGCCGGGCCGCCGTCGCCGTCGTCGCCGCCCCCGCCCTGCTGGTCGCGGCGTCGGCCTCGGCCGCCGCCTTCAACGGGTTCCTCGCCGACCGCTACTACTACGTCCTGTGGGCCGGCACCGCGGTCGCCGTAGGCGTGCTGGCGACGGCGACGGACCCCGATCGCGAGAAGCGCGCGGTCGTCGCCGTGGCCCTGGTGGCCGCCCTGCTCGCGCCCTTCACCGCCCTGCGCGCCATGGACTGGACGTCCAACGCGGCCCTGTACTCCTCGTCTTTGGAGCGCGACCCGTCGAACCCTCACGCGGCGTGGCGCGCGGCCCGGGATCTCCACACCCGGGCGGACGACTGCGCGGCCGCGATCCCCCTCTACCGGGTCGGCATCGATGCGGACCCGAGGGCGGGGAACAACCTCCAGGCCTGCCTCATGAACCAGGCCGACTGGGAGGGAGCCGCGGCCATGGGCCCGGACCTCATGGCGCGGGATCCCGCCAACCCCACCCCCGCGTTCAACACGGCCTGGTCGTACGCGGCGCTCGGTCGGTTCGAGGAGGCGAAGGCCGTCGCCCAGGAGTGTCTCCGACGCGCGCCGGACCACGCCAAGGCGCGGGACCTCGTCGGTCGGTTGGACCGGAAGCTGTCAGAGCAGGGCGGCGAAGTCGCGCCGTAGGGCCTCGCGCTCCTCCTGCAGGAACGCGAACTGCGCCTGGTACCGCATCAGCATCCGCGCCGTGTGCAGGCCGCGCCGCACCATCGCCTGGCGCTCGAGCACCCGCACCAGCGCCCACCCCGACGCCATCAGCCACGCCAGCGCCCAAGCCGCCCAGGCGAGGTTCACGGGGAACGGCGTCCCCCACAGGATCGTGCCGACGGCCACCGAGTAGGTGAGCACCACGAGCAGCGTCGTCACGAGCATCTTGGTGGTGGCCACGACGTCCGGGCGCGGCGACATCGTGCGTCCGGCGAACAGCCCCGCGGCCACGGGCGGGACGTGGACCAGCCACCCCGGCCAGGCCAGCGGCAGCAGGACGATGAGCAGGAAGACGTGCCGCGCGAGGGCGAACATCGCGCGTCGTCGGGAGAGGTCCCCGCGCAGGAGGTCGTCCCCGATCTCGAAGGCGTCGAGGCAGAACTGGTAGTGGCGCACGCGCTCGAGCAGGTCGGCCATCGCGGGGTCGTCGCGGCGCTCCTTCCACAGCTCGCCGATGCGCCCCGACAGCTCCGCGTCGGCCCCCGGGCCCTGGTCCTCGGTGGCGACGAGCGAGCGCAGGGTCCCGAGCGCGGAGGCGGTCTCGAAGTCGGGCGCGTTGACGGTCACGTCGCGCATGGCGGCCTCGACGCGATCGGTGAGGGCCCTCGCGGCGCCTCGCGGATCGGTCCGATGCAGGGCGATCAGGTCGTCCGACACCGGGAGCGGAGCGCCGTACCGGATGGCGACGCGGGAGCGCATCCGGTCCCGGTCGAAGTAGGTCAGGCCGACGGGGACCATGGAGACCGTCGCGCCCGCCGCGGCGGCGCTCAGGGCGATGCGGGCGGCCCCGGTCTTCAGGGGCGCGAGCTCCGGTCCCCGATGGCTGATCCCCTCCGGGAAGATCGCCACCGTCCCGCCGTCGGCGAGCACCGAGTGGAACGCGGCGAAGGCGTCGTCGTTGTCCACCGCCCCCCCGCCGTGGTCCTGGCGACGACGGATGGGGACGCCGCCCCCGGCCTTGATGATCGGGCCCAGCAGGGGCTTGCGGAAGAGCACGTCCTTGGCCGCGAACGACAGGCGTCGTCCGCACGTGGTGACGATCAGGACGGGGTCGACGAGCGAGTTGGGGTGGTTGCCGACGAGCACCGTGCCGTGGCGAGGGAGGCGGTGCAGACCCACCACGTCCACCCGGCGGAAGAAGACCCGCCGGACGATCGTGAAGAACGCGACGAGCGCGCGTCGGACCCAGTCACCCATGGGCGCGAGTTTGACGAAGTCGGCGCCATCCCGCCGATTCCTCCGATCGCTCAGGCCCGCGCCCGCCGCCACACGGAGGGCGCCATGCCCACGTGGCGCTTGAAGGCCCGGCTGAACGCCGCCTCCGAGCTGTACCCGACCTGCTCGGCGATCTCGGCCATGCCGAGGTCGGCCGTCAGGGCTCCCCGGGCGACGTGCATGCGCCAGCGCAGCAGGTACCCCGCGGGCGACTCGCCCACGGCCCGCTGAAACCGCTCGAAGAAGACGGTGCGGGACATCCCCGCCGTCGACGCGAGGGTCGACGCCGTCCACGGGTGCGACGGCGACCGATGCAGCGCCCCCAGCGCCCTCGCCAGACCGGGGTCCTGCAGCGCGCCCAGCCACCCCGCCGCCCCGCCCGCGCCCTGCTCGATCCACCGTCGCAGGATCTGGACGAACAGGACGTCTGCGAGGCGCGCGACCATCAACTCGACGCCCGGACGGGCCCCCGCGACCTCGTCCGCGATGAGGCGGAGGGTCGCGTCCAACCAGGCTGCGGTGCGGCCCTCGCCGGGGCTCGCGGACAGGTGGAGGAGCGGAGGGAGGTGAGGCAGCAGGGACTCGCGGCCTCGGGCGTCGAGCTGGAACATCCCGCACAGGATCGACGTGCGGGGGCCGCCTCCCGAGACGGTCACGCACGGCAGACCGTCGTCGCCGGTGTGGGTGGGCAGATCCATGATCCAGGTCCCGGGGGTGGCGGGCAGGTCGCTGAGGACGTGCTTGCTCCCGTGGGGCATGACGAGCAGGTCGCCGGCCCGAAAGGCGATGGGGGGCGCGTCGTCCACGGAGATCCAACCCGCCCCCGAGAGCACGACGTGGAAGATCGCGTCCTCGGCGCCCCGCGTGAGCACCCCCCACGGGGCCGACATCTCGGCTCGGCTGAAGATGCTGCCTTCCACCCGGATCGAGGCGAGGAAGTCACTGAGCGCGTCCATGGGGGAGAACCTACACCGAACGTACGGGACGCTGGGAGCTATCCGGATGTTTAGTCAAATCCTGCGGACGATATGGCATTCCTGCGTCCGGGGAGATCCGCAACACTGGTGTCACTGGACGTCGAGACGAACTCGGCGCGGAGACACAGACCATGAAGACCTGGATCGCGACCCTCCTCAACTGGTTCCTCCCCGGCGCCGGCTACCTCGTCCTCGGCATCCGCAAGCTGGTGTCCGTCTTCTTCATCCTCGGCCTCGTGGGCCTCACGTACGTCGAGTTCGGCATCAAGGCGCCCGAGCCGGAGCTCTACACGCTCATGTTCGCCAGCGTGCTCGTCCTGAACACCGGCTTCGCGATCGACGCGTTCAAGGAGGGCAGGAAGCTCGAGGTCGCCTGAGGTGGCGCCGTCCCCTCTGGGCAGTCTCGACGGTCACGGCGGGGGGTGAACGGCCCGTTCCGGCCGGGTAGTGTCCGCCCACCACATTAGTAACTCTAATCAGAGTTACTAATGTACTGTCGCGCTCCTCGTGCGACCATCGCCCCCGATGATGCCCCTCCTCCGACGCGCCCTGCTCACGCTGGCGCTCGTCCTCCTCCCGGCCCCCGCCGCCGCGGAGGATGCCGAGGTGGTCAGGCTCTGGCACGCGTACCGGGGCCAAGAGCAGGCAGCCCTCGAGGCCAACATCTTGTGGCTTCAGGAGCGGGACCCGAACATCAAGGTCGACATCCTCGCCGTGCCCAGCGAGGCCTTCCGCACCAAGCTGACGAACGCCGTCCCCCACGACAACGGGCCGGACCTCTTCATCGCCCCCCACGAGGCCGCGGCCCAGTGGTCCGCGAACAACATCATCCAGCCCGCCGTGTTCCCGGCGGCGCTCCCCCCGTCGTCCTTCTCGGACCCCGCCATCGAGGCCGTCACCTACGACGACCGGGTCTGGGCCGTCCCCCTCGCCTTCAAGTCGCTGGCGCTCTTCTACAACCGCGATCTCGTGGACCGGGTGCCTGCGGACCTGGAGTCCATGGCCCTCCTGGGCGCCGAGGTCGCAGACGTCCCCTTCGCCTACGAGGTCGGCAACTTCTATCACCACGCCGCCTTCTTCCACGCCTACGGCGGGCGCGTGTTCGCCGACGCCGAGTCGCCCGTCGACCTCGACACCGAGGCCATGCGGCAGGCGCTCAGGTACGTGAAGGACCTCGTCGACTCCGAGACCGTGCCGCCCGAGACGGACGGCGCGCTCGTCGCCAACCTCTTCAACACCGGCAAGACCGCCTTCGTCTTCAACGGCCCATGGTTCCTCGGGGAGATCGGGCCCACGATCAACTTCGGCGTCGCTCCCCTCCCGGACATCCCCGGCACCGGCCCCCTGCGTCCCTTCCTCACCGTCGAGTCGCTCTACCGGGCCGCGCGCTCCAAGGCGTCCGACAGGGCGGTCGCGAAGGTCATCGCCGCCGTCGCGGGCCTCGAGGGCAGCGTGGTGCGGGCGACGGTGGGGCGCCAGGTCGTGGCCCTCGAACCCGCCCACGACGACCCCCGCGTCGCCCGGGACACCACCCTGGGGGCCTTCGTCGCCCAGGCCCGCGCGGCCGTCCCCATGCCCAACCGGCCCGAGATGGGCGCCGTCTGGGAGCCCGCCAACCGTGCCCTGCGCGCCGTGGTCCGAGGCTCGAGCGTCCCCACCGTCGCGTCCGCGCGCGCCCAGCAGGAGGTGGGCTTCTACCTCCGGCCGCCGCCGCCGCCGTCGTCCCCCGGCCCCTACCTGGTCCTGCTCGCGCTGCTCCTTCTCGGCGGCGCCATGGGCACGCTCCACCTCGCGCGGCGCTCGAACCTGGTGGCGCGGGTCCGCGCCTCGAAGCACGCGTACATGTACCTCCTACCCGCGTCGCTCGGGATGATCGCCGTCGTCTTCGTGCCGTTCCTGGTGGGCTCCGCCGTGAGCCTGTTCGCCCACAAGGGCGGCGAGTTCACCTTCGTGGGGCTCAAGAACTTCGCCCGCATCCTCCAGTCGTCGGACTACCCCGTGACGGACCCGATGTCCTTCTGGTTCACGCTGGTGGTCACCGTCGCGTGGACGCTCGGCAACGTCGCCCTGCACACCGGCATCGGACTCGGCCTCGCGCTGCTGCTGCGGGACCCGTGGATGAAGCTGAAGGGCATCTACCGCGTCCTGCTGATCGTCCCCTGGGCCGTCCCCAACTACATCACCGCGCTCATCTGGAAGGGCATGTTCAACCGGCAGTTCGGGGCCGTGAACGGCGTGCTCGACGTGTTCGGCATCGAGCCCGTGTCCTGGTTCAGCAACTTCTTCACGGCGTTCGCCGCCAACCTGACCACCAACACGTGGCTCGGCTTCCCGTTCATGATGGTCGTGACCCTCGGCGCCCTGCAGGCCATCCCCCGGGACCTCACCGAGGCCGCCGAGGTCGACGGCGCGTCCGCTTGGGAGCGCTTCCGACACATCACGCTGCCGCTGCTGCGACCGGCCCTGCTCCCGGCCGTCATCCTCGGGTCCGTCTGGACCTTCAACATGTTCAACATCATCTACCTCGTCAGCGCGGGCGAGCCCGGCGGCTCCACGGAGATCCTCATCTCCGAGGCCTACAAGTGGGCGTTCACGCGCCAAGCCCAGTACGGGTACGCGTCGGCCTACTCGCTGCTGATCTTCGGGATCCTGATCGTCTACACGCTGCTCACGAAGAAGGTCACCGAGGCGGGGGCCCCCGCATGACCGAGCCCGTGAAGCACGTCGACCGTCGCACCACGTGGAAGGGTCAGTGGTGGCGTCACGCCATCCTGCTGCCCCTCACGATCGCGACGCTGTACCCCGTCCTGTGGGTCGTGAAGATGGCGCTCACGCCCCAGGGCACGCCGGACCTGTCGGCCAACCCGTTCCCGTCCGAGATCACCTTCGAGAACTTCGAGGCCCTCATCGGCACCACCGACATCCACGGCACGTGGCTGTTCGGGCACTGGCTGTTCAACTCCCTCGTCATCGCGGGCGCCACGACGGTCGTCGGCATCGCCCTCAGCTGCACCGCCGCCTACGCGTTCTCCCGGTTCGACTTCCCCGGGCGCGAGCTGGGCATGAACGCGTTCCTGGTGACGCAGATGTTCCCCGGCGTGGTGATGGCGATCCCGCTCTACATCCTCATGGACGCCACGGGCCTGCTGAACTCGATCACCGGCCTCGTCCTCTGCTACTCGACCACGGCCATCCCCTTCTGCGTGTGGATGCTCAAGGGGTACTTCGACACCATCCCGCGCGACCTGGAAGAGGCGGCCACCATCGACGGCGCCTCCCAGTGGACGATCTTCCTCGTGATCGTGCTGCCGCTCAGTCGCCCCGCCATCGCCGTCACGGCGCTCTTCTCGTTCATGACGGCCTGGAACGAGTTCATCTTGGCGGCGACCTTCATGGGGGACGAGACGGCCTTCACCCTGCCCGTCGCCCTGCAGCGCTTCGTGGGCGACTACAGCACCGACTGGGGCGCGTTCGCCGCGGGCGCCATCGTCGTGTCGATCCCCGTCATGGCGCTCTTCTTCGCCCTTCAGAAGAACCTCGTCGAGGGCCTCACCGCCGGATCCGTGAAGGGTTGAGGCCGGGTTGGTCTACCCTGGGGCATGAGCGACACACGGGGGATTCGACTCGACCTTCAGCGCCACGCGTTCCACGACGCGCCGCTCGAACCGATCACGACGCTGCGCGAGCACTTGCGGGAGCAGCTCGAGGCGCGCCACGTCTTCCAGGGCCGCAGCGCAGGAGCGGCCCGTTTCTTCGGGGACGGCTACGTGGAGGTGCTGCCGCTGGCGGGCGTCGTCGATGTGGGCGAAGAGTCCATGCTCGCGCGCATCGTCGTGGAGCTCGGGGGCCGCGAAGGGATCCTGCGGACATTCCGCGACGGGGAGGCGCTGGTGCGCGCACCGGACGGCGGCCTTCGTCGCGCGCTGGGCCTGCTCGAGCTGACGCGAACCGACGACGGGGAGCGCTGGTGGCTCGCGTGGCGGACGGTGGGGACCGGGCCGGAGGGCGCCGGGCAGTGGCACGGCGAGTGGAACTACGCCGAGGGGGGGACGGACGATCAGGAGGGGCTCCCGGAGGGGTTCGACGAGTGGGTCGACACGGGGACCTCCGAAGTAAAGAGCATGGAGATGAGCAAGGTCGAGCCGAAGGCGACGTCCATGACCGGCGGACTGACGTCGTACTCGGGGTCCGCGCCCACCGACCTCGTCGACGCCGCGCGCATCCTCGCCCCCCAGGCGCTCCCCGAGGTCGTGCGCGGAGGGGTCGAGGGACTGCACGTGTTCGTCCTCTCCGAAGCGACTCTCGAGACCTACTGCTTGCTGACCCCACCCCCGGTCTCGCGACCCGACCTCGTGCGCGCGCTCGTGGCGCGGGCGGCCGGTCACGTCCTCGCGGTCGCCGTCGCGCAGCCCACCGCGCTGGACACACCCGAGGGACAGAAGCGCGGCATCGGCCTGCTGGTCGAGCACGAGCGGAGCCGCGGACTGCTCTTCACCGAGGTGCGCTCGGGACCCGACGGGGGCGTGCAGATCGCCCAGTCGGGCAAGTTCATCCCCCAGGGCGAGATCGACGACGAGGCAGCCTGGATCGGGGTCGCCCCCGAGCAGACGATCGACCTCGGGGTCGAGTGGACGCACTTCCCGGGGGGCGTTTCCGTGGAGCCCGGCGAGGCTTGATCGGGCCTTGCAGGCCGTGGTGTCTGGACATCTCTTGACATGTCATGACGGCGATCAAGATCAGCTCCAAGGTCGACGAGGAGGTCTGGAGGGAGCTCCAGGCGGTCGCGGCCGAATCGCACTCGAGCATCAGCGGCCTGCTCACCGAAGCGATCCGCGACTACCTGGCCCGACGGCGGGTGCGACCGGACGTGCTGAGGCACCTCGACGACTCCATGAGGGAGAGTATCGACCTCGAACGGGCTACCACGCACTCCTGATCGGCCTGCTCGAGCGCGACGAGTGCGACTACGAGCGTCTGCTCCCCTGGATCCGCGGGGCGATGACGCGCCTCTGAGCGAGGCGAGGAGGACGAGCAGGGTCAACCCACTCCCGCTCCCCGCGCCCAGCGACGACTCGCAGCCGCAGTCGGAACCACCCCCCGACCCCGTCTCCGTAGGCGGGTCCGGGCACCGCGTCGCAGTCCGCGCAGTCGGTGCCGCAGAGGCAGTCCCCCTCGCCGCCCGCGGGTCGACTCCAGCTGGTCCCCGGAGACCAGGTCCATGAGCACGATCGGGGGGATGAAGCAGTCGTCCACCTCCAGGACGGTGGGGGCCATGGACGGGAACAGGGCCCGGCCGTCCCACGCAGGATCGTCGTACGTCAGCACCTTGGGGCCGTACAGCGCGCCGTCCGACAGGCGCATGCCTCCGACGTACAGCTGCGGAGCGAGGTTGGCGGACTCGGCGAACCCGACCTGCTCCCACAGGCTCGTGGCCCAGGCGTAGAAGATGTGCTCACCGTCCTCGCTGCGCGCGATCTGGGGACGGTTGTCCATGGCGAGCAGCGCTCCGCTGCCGGGCTCCGGCACGCCGAACTCGCCCCGGAGGGTCGGGTTGAAGGGCGCGTGGAGAGAGACGGTCTCCCAGGACGCGCCCGCGTCCGTGGACGTCGTATCCAGCATGAGCGTCGAGAGGGTCGACCTCGACCGGCTCTCCCCAAGTCTCCCCGCCGTCGCTCGACTTCACGAAGATCGGGCTGAAGATCCCCGGCGTGCCCCCTTCGATGGCGCCCAGCCAGGCGATCCAACCGACGGTCCCGTCCGGCGAGAAGGAGATCGTCGGCGACGAGCCGAACTGGTTGGCAGCAGAGACCGCGTGCTCGTGGTTCGGCGTGATCGTCGCGGTGCGCTGCCAGGCGATGGCAACGTCGGCCTCCGTCACCACCCCCTGGTAGACGAAGATCTCGCCCCAGCCGGTGACCGACTCGGCGCCCAGCGCGGCGACGCCGGTCGCGACGCCGTCCCACAGATCGTTCACCGTGGTCGGAGCGGTCCACACCAGCCGCAGGTTCGAGCGCCCGTCTCCCAGCCGGTGGAACGTGGCGCTGGGGTAGCGGGTCCCGCGCTCCTGAATGGGGTTGAGCGGTCCGAGATCTCCTCGGAGCGAGAAGGTACCTCAAGTCGCGGAGTCGCCGTCCGATGGTGGGGCCACTCAGGAGGTCGCCCCATGTCCGAGGCCGCAGCGCAGACGAACCCGACGGTCACGCCCGTCACCACGATCGAGACGCGCGTTCGCTCGTTGCCCTTCCCCGACAGCAAGTCCCGGCGCCTGGGCCGCATGCTCATGGACAAGGGCGTCATCACCGACGAGCAGCTCGAGGAGGCGCTCGCCGTTCAGAAGGACGAGCCGGGCTACCTGGGCCACATCCTGGTGGAGCTCGAGCACATCGACCAGGTGCTCCTGTACTCCGTCCTCGCGGAGCAGTCGGGGCTGCCGTTCGTGCAGCTCGAGCCCGCGTACCAGGACCCGGCCGTCGCGGGCGTGCTGCCCTTCCGCATGATCAAGCGGCTGCGCTGCATCCCCCTGTTCCAGGTGGAGAAGATGCTCACGGTCGCCATGGACGACCCCACGGACCTCGACAAGGTCCAGGAGATCGCCTTCGCCACCGGCTGCAGCGTGCACGCCGTCTACACGACCGCCACGACCATCGACCAGGCCGTCGACGCGCGGACCGGCAACCTCGTGGAGCTCGCGGGCATCCGCCGTCAGCAGGACCTTCAGGACGCCGAGCTGTCGGACGAGGAGTCCTACGGCTGGTCCGAGGGCGAGAAGATCGACCCCGCCGAGCTGGGGCGCAGCAAGATCGTCATCGACCTGATCGACAACCTGGTCGTCGAGGCGCTGACCTGCCGGGCCTCGGACATCCACCTCGAGCCGAAGGCCCGCCACCTGCGCGTGCGCTTCCGCATCGACGGCATCCTCACCGACCGACCGTCGATCCCCAACGGGTACAAGGCGGCCGTCCTGTCGCGCACCAAGATCATGGCGCACATGGACATCGCCGAGCGGCGCGTCCCCCAGGACGGCGCCTTCTCCATGCGCTTCAAGGGCCGCCGGGTCGACTTCCGGGTGAGCTCGTTCCCGACCCGCTACGGCGAGGTGGTGGTCATCCGGATCCTGGACCGGTCGGGGCTCAAGATGGACCTGGGCTCGCTGGGGTTCCCGGACGACCTCGCCACGGCGATGCGCACGACGGTCCACCGGCCGAACGGGATCCTGCTCGTCACCGGCCCGACCGGCTCGGGCAAGACGTCGACGCTCTACGCGCTCCTCGCCGAGATGGACGCGACGCGCAAGAAGATCATCACCCTCGAGGACCCCATCGAGTACGACCTGGACGACATCTGCCAGGGCCAGACCCATCAGAAGGCGGGGTTCACGTTCGCCACCGGGCTGCGCTCGATCCTGCGTCAGGACCCCGACGTGATCATGGTCGGCGAGGTCCGCGACGTGGAGACGGCCAACATCGCCATCCAGGCGTCGCTGACCGGACACCTCGTGATGTCCACCCTGCACACGAACTCCGCGGCCTCGGCGGTCGCCCGGCTGCTCGACATGGGGCTGGAGCCGTTCCTGCTCTCCACGTCCGTCTCCGGGATCCTCGCCCAGCGCCTGGTCCGTCGCCTGTGCGCCAACTGCAAGGTGCCGTACCGCCTCTCGACGGAGGAGCTCACGGCCCTGGGGATCCGCTTCCCGGGCGACGACCCCAACCCGGTCATCTTCCGCGCCGGGGGGTGCATGTACTGCAACAACCTCGGCTACCGGGGCCGCATGGGGATCTTCGAGCACATCGAGGTCGACCAGCCGGTCCAGTCGATGATCATCCGACGCGTCTCGGGCAAGGACCTGGAGCGGGAGCTGCGCGAGCTGCGCGGGCACCAGACGCTGCGCATGGACGGCCTGGCCAAGGTGGCCGCCGGCGAGACCACCCTCGAAGAGGTACTCCGCGTCTCGGCGGGGTGAGGAGCGACGCATGGACATCACCGAAGAAAAAGTGAAGGCCGGCACGGTCCTCAAGGTCACGCGGTCCCTCGACCGCACCAACTGCCCCGAGCTCGACTTCTCCCTGGACAAGCTGTTCGGGCGGCGGCGGGAGTCGGTCTGGGTGGACGTCGCGGGCCTCACGCAGATCGACTCCGCGGGGCTGACCCTGCTGCTCAAGTGGCACCGCAAGGCCCTGGCCGAGGGGCGCCGCTTCGCGATCGTCGGCACGTCGGACTACCACCGCAAGCTCCTCGAGATCACTCGGTTGGACCAAGAGTTGGTCGTCTTCGACCAAGCCGACGGGGAGCGGATCCGCCCACGCCCGACGCGGGGCCTCGCCTGGCGCACGAAGTCCCGCGACGAGGGCGCAATCGAGCGGTTCTAGTCCCCTCGCCCCCACCCGAACCGCGACCACCGGAACGGCGTATCCAAGGGAGTGCGAATCGTGCTTTAGTTGGAAGGCGCTGGCCCGGTCGAGGAAACGGGCTTGGTGGTTCGATCCCTCAGGGGCGTTGCCCCCCGGACCAGCGCACATAAGACTCTCCGGCAGCCGTACGAGAGAGTCAATCGCACGTTCAAGCGAACACTCTTCCGTCCGATGAGAGAGTCGGTGGTTCGAAGTCCCCCTGCCGGGGAGAGTAAAGAGGAAACGGGAGACGTCCGGAGCGCAGTGGGCGCGACGGATACCTGAACCCGGGCGCGCCCTCCGCGGGCCCGTGCGAGGAGTTCCCGTGTCCCGATCCAGCCGCTCTTCCATCCGTTCTGCGGCCTACGGCCGCGGCGTCGTCGACCTCGACCCCGAACTCGACGAGCCCGACGCCCTGCCCGCGGCGCTGGTGGCGGAGGTCTCGGATCTCCTCCACGAGGAGCTGGTGGGCTCCGAGTTTCACCAGCCCCTTTTGCCGGCCAGCGCCGTGCACGCCCTGGCCGCGGCCAACTCCCCGGACGGCAGCCTCCGGCAGATCGCGTGGATCCTCAAGGGCGACCCGGGCCTCGCCGCCGAGGTCCTGCGCGCCGCGAACGCCACGCACTACGCCCGGGCGCGCCCCGCCCAGACCGTCCAGGAGGCCCTGGCCCGCGTGGGCCTGACCCGGCTGCGAGACGTGCTGCTGGTCGCGTCGGCCGGGCGGGTGCTCCGCGTGCCGGGCGATCGCGCGTTCGGCGAGCGACTGCGGCTGCGCTCATCGGCGGTGGCGCACACGGCCCGCGCGGTCGCCAAGGCGGCCGGGACGGACCCCGATCACGCCTTCACCGCGGGGCTCCTCCACGACGTGGGGCTCGCCGCCTTCCACGCCCTGTATCCCCGCGTGCGGCTCACGTCGGCCACGTCGGAGCTGGGCTCGAGGGAGGTGCGGGCGCGACTCGCCGCGGCGCTTCACGAGGAGGTCGGCGGGGCGCTCGCGCTCAACTGGAAGCTGCCCGCCCCGGTCGCCGGCGCCATGGCCTATCACCATCGCCCTCACCTGGCGATCTTCGGCCTCCGGATGGCCTCGACGGTGGCGGCGGCGTGCGAGCTCGTGGCCGTCGAGCTCGGGCTCCCCGACGAAGTGGGCACCGACGTCGCGAGCGAAGCGCTCGACCGGCTCCAGGTACCCGTCGAGGCCCAGGGCCGCCTGCGCGCGGACCTCGCGCGGAAGCGGAGCGCCCGATGAGCACCCTCCATGGCGCGAAGGCCCTCGCGGAGTGGCTCCGCGGCCGAGCCGAGGTGGCCCCCGACGAGCGGCGGAAGACCCCCCGCGGCCCCCTCGACACGGAGGCGCTGGTGATCCCCCTGGACGCGAAAGGCCACCCGATGCCCGCGCGGCGGCGGGCGGCCATCGTCGTCGACATCTCCCAGGGGGGTTCCCGCCTCGTCAGCAACGCGCGCATCCCCGTGGGGCGGGCCCTCGTGCGCGTGGGGCCGTACGGGAAGGGGATCGAGGTCCCCTGCCGCGTCCTCGCCTGCGAACCCCGTCGCGGCGACCTCTTCGTCGTGCGCATCGCCTTCGCCAAGAAGGCGGCCTGACCGGCACGCGCGGGGCGGTCGGGGCCTGCGCGACGGTGGTCTAAGCTCCCGGGCGGAGGCCGCGTGAGCGACAGAGTGGACGAGTTCGGGGCCGTCACCTCCGGCCTCCAGGACGCCGCGGCGCTGATGGCCGCCCACGACCTGGGCGTGTTCGGGGCGCTGCTCGGTGGTCCGCTGGACGCCCCGGCCGACGTCCTGGGTGACGACCGACCTCTCCAGGTCGCGGGCTCGGGCGGAGAGGTGTCCGCCCAGGAGCGTCGCCGCTTCCTGCGGTACATCCACACCGTGAGCGTCGACGTCGCCGATGAGGTGGCGGACCTGCTCGCGCCCGCCCACCGCGTCCTCGACCTCGGCTCGGGGCTGGGCACGTACGCGCTCGCCCTCGTCCGTCGCGGGGCCACGACGGCGACGCTCGTCGATCGCCCCAACGCCGAGGGCCCGATCCGGGAGCTCTGGGACGAGGAGGGGCTCTCCGACCGGATGACCTTCCTCGGCGGCGACCTGATGGAGCTGTTCGCTCGCATCCGAGAGGGGCTCGCCCCCGAGGGCCGGGTCGCCGTGAAGGACATCGCCATCGCCGAGGACGGCCTGTCGCCCGACGACGCCTCCCGGTTCGCCGTGAGCATGGCGATGTTCACCGAATCGGGGGGCGTGTACCCGGCGTCGGTCGTCGCGGGTTGGCTGGTGGAGGCCGGGTTCCGGGTGACGGACACGGTCGACCTGCGCCGAGCCGAAGGCAGCCGGCTGATCGTCGCGGTGGGCGCGTGACCGACCGCCAGGCCTCCCTGTTCGGACCGCCGGTCGCCCCGACGCCGCCGCCCCGACCCGCCGGGCCGTGGGACGACCTGCCCGAGGCGCTGCGCTTCGGGACCAGCTCCTGGACGTACCCGGGGTGGAGGGGCTCCATCTACCGTCGCCCGTACGCGTCCGAGAAGGCGTTCCGAGAGGCCTCCCTCGAGGAGTACGCGCGCCATCCCTGGTTCGGGTGCGTGGGGATCGACAGCTCGTTCTACGGGCCGCCGTCGGTCAAGACCGTCGACCGGTACGCCGCGCAGACCCCCGGGGCCTTTCGTTGGCTGCCCAAGGTGTGGGAACAGATCACCATCGAGAGGTTCGGGCGCGACCGGGTCCCGAGAGGCTTCCGCTCGACGGACGCGAACCCTGCGCACCTCGATCCCGAGGTCTTCATCCGGGAGGTGCTGCCGGTCTGGGACCGCGACGGGATCCGCGAGCGCACGGGGCCCCTCATCTTCCAGTTCGCGGCGCTCCAGTCGCCGTCCACGGCCGCCCTCGACCGGTTCGCCGAGCGCTTCGACCGCTTCCTGTCCGAGATCCCTCGGGCGATGAAGTACGCCGTGGAGATCCGCACGCCTGCGCTGCTCCAGCCCTGGTGGTTCGACCTCCTGCACACCCACGGCGCGGCTCACGTGTTCAACCACTGGGACGGCATGCCGCCCCTCCACGCCCAGCGCGACGTCGCCTCGCGGTGCACCGTCGCGCCCCCGAGCCACCACGTGATGCGCCTGCTCACTCCGCTGGGCACGAACTACTCGGCGTCGGTCGAGCAGTTCATGCCCTACGACCGCCTTCGGGCCGTCCAGGGGACGTGCCGCGAGGACACCACCGAGCTGATCCTCGACGCCCTCCATCAGCGCATGGAGACCTACGTGATCGCCAACAACCGCCTCGAAGGCCACTCGCCCGCCACGATCGAGGCGATCGCGACCATGGTCCTGAACCGCCTGTGATCGACGCCCACGCCCACCTGAAGTCGGTGCCCGCCGACGGCGACGGATGGATCGTCCCCGGGGTCGACGCCGCGTCGGAGGCCCTGGCGGCGACCCTGGTGGCCGACCCGCGGGTCTCGGCCGCCGTCGGGCTCCACCCCTGGCACCTCCCGGCGGATGCCCAATCGCTGGACGTCGCCCTCGCCGAGGTGGTGGCGACCTGCGATCGACGGGCCGTGATCGCGATCGGCGAGACCGGCCTCGACCGAGGGCGCCGGGGCGGCCCCATGGAGCTCCAGCGGCGGGCGTTTCGCCGACAACTCGCCCTCGCCGCGGCTCGCGACCTGCCCGTGATCCTGCACGTCGTACGCACCCACGGGGCGTGCATGGAGGCCGCGAAGCAGGCGGGCGTGCGGGGCATGGTCCACGACTTCGGGGGCCCCGTGGAGGTCGTGCGCGGGTGGGTCGACGCCGGGTTCTTCCTGTCGGTGTCTCCCCGAGGGCTGAACCGCCCCGCCGCGATCCGCGCGATCCCCGGCGAGCGGCTGCTGATCGAGACCGACGACGAGGGCCCCGAGCGGCTGAGAGAGGTCTGCGTCGAGGCGGCTCGGATCCGAGGCGTGGATCCCGCGGACATCGCCGCGATCACGGCCGCGAACGCCCGCCGGCTGTTCGGTCTCTGAGCGTCAGATTCCGTCGCAGTCGGTGTCGAACCCGCTGATGCCGAGCGGGGGCGCCCCGGGGTAGGTGCCGGCCGACAAGTCGTTGCAGTCCAGCCCCGCGGGCAGGTGCACCGCCGGGTCGTACGGGCCGGGCTGCCACCACGCGAAGAAGCCGTCACCGTCCACGTCCCACAGGTCCGCGTCGGGGCCGCCGTAGGCCCCGATGTCCGCGGGTCCGCCGTCCGGGTCGACGGTGCCCGGCGGCCCTGCGTCGACGCACGCCGACGTCGCGGTCAGGTGGTAGCGATTCGGGTGCACCGGCGAGCCGGGCATCAGGCCGAGCGCGTCGTTGGCCGTGAACGAGCCGTCCACGACGGTCACGCCGTCGCCGAAGATCCCTCCGCCCGCCTCGGCCTGGTTGGCGCCGAAGGTGCAGTCGGTGAAGGTCGCGTCGCCCACGCGAGCGCCCACGCCGTGGAGGCCGGCGACGTTGCCTCCGAAGTGGGTGTCGTCGACGGTCGTGTCGTAGGACCCCTGCGCCGCCCAGAGCCCGCCCCCGTGGGCGCCCGCGAGTCGACGACGTCCCCGGCGCTCCCCGTCCCCGTGACCGCCACGCCGCCGCCCGCGCCGCCGGTGTTGTCGGTGACCGTGCAGTCCAGGACGTCGAGGGCGGCCGCGCCGCGCAGGTCCAGGCCCCGGGGGGAGGCCGCCCCCGTCCCACGCCGAGTTTCCGTCCAGCACGACGCCCGAGAGGTCGAGCCCGCCGGGGACCGGCCCCACGATGCCGAGGCCGCCCGCCGCGATCGCCCCGGGGTTGTCGACGATGAGGACGTCCTCGGCGAAGAACTCCGTGACCTCCTCGAGGTCTGCGCCCCCCACGTGGCCCCGGATCACGACGTCGGCCGCGTCGTCGATCGCGAGCTGGATGGTCTCGTACTCCTGGGGAAACTCCCGCTCGTCGTCGGGGCCGTCCCCGAACCCGTCGTCGGCCGCGTCGACGAAACACGCCGCGGCGTCCACGCCGTCGCAGGCCTGATCGATGCCGTCGCCGGGCACCTCATCGGCGCCGGCGAACACGACCACCGCATGCATCCGGTCTAGCACGCGCAACGGGGTGGACTGAGAGTCTCGTTTTCGCCCGACACTCGTCGAGTACACCGCGAAACCGAGACTTTTCGTCTCGGGCCCCCGCTAGAGTCCCCCGCCATGACCGGACGGCAGACCAAGGGACGGGCGCGCGCGGAGCAGCCGCTGCCCGCCGACATCGACCCCGACGAGACGCTCGCCCGCGCCCAGCGGCGCTTCGACCGGTCCGCCCGGCTCCTGGGCGACGGGGGCATCACCAGGCTCATGGCCGCCCACGTGACCGTCTTCGGCGTGGGCGGGGTGGGCAGCTTCGCGGTGGAGGCGCTCGTCCGCACCGGGGTCGGGCGCCTCACCCTCGTCGACTTCGACGACATCTGCGTCACCAACACCAACCGGCAGCTCCACACGGTGCGCGGCGCGGTCGGCAAGGCCAAGGTCGAGGTGATGGCCGAGCGCTGCCGGGCCATCAACCCCCGCATCGAGGTCGAGGCGGTGGAGGCCTTCTTCTCGGCCGAGACCGAGGCCGCGCTGCTGCCCGACGGCGCCGCGCCCGACTTCGTGGTGGACGCCATCGACAACATCACCGCGAAGTGCCGACTGCTGGACACGTGCCGACGTCGGGGCATCCCGGTCGTGAGCTCCCTCGGCGCGGCCGCGAAGACGGACCCGACGCTCATCCGCGTCGCCGACCTGCGCGACACCTACAACGACCCCTTCGCCCGGGACATCCGCCGGATCCTCCGACGCAAGTACGGCTGGAGCATGGACGAGCCGACGGGCGTGCCCGCGGTCTTCTCCATCGAGCGTCCCGTGGCGCCCACCGCGCTGTACTACGACCAGGCGACGGGAGGGTTCCAGTGCGTGTGCCCGCCGAAGGAGGACCGCGGCCACACCTGCGAGGACCGCGTGCAGGTCGAGGGCAGCCTCGGCTTCGTCACCGGCGCGTTCGGCCTGGCCTGCAGCTCCGTGGTGGTGAACCGCCTCGTCGGCCGCGACGTGAAGATGGTGGGGCGCGCGTGATTCGACTCCCCGGCAGCGACACCCCTGCGCCTCGGGTCTACGACCTCTACATCGCGGGCCGCGCGAGCGCGCTCCTCGCGGTGGGCGTGCGACTCGGCGTGTTCCGGCACCTGGGCGCCACCCCCAACACCCCCGACGAGCTGGCCGCGGCCCTCGATCTCGCGCCCCGAGGCGCCGCCGCGCTGCTCCGCTCGCTCGAGACCCTGGGGCTCACCGAGCGGCGGGACGGTCGCCACCACCTCACGGACGCCGCGCGTGCCGACCTCCTGCCGGACGCGCACGGCTCCCTCGCGGGCCTCATCGACCTCGACTTCGACCACCCGATGACGCCCGGGTCCCTGCTGGACGCGATCCGCAGCGGCAGCCAGTCGGTCTACGGCGGCGGCGACGTGTGGGAGGAGCACGCCGAAGACACCGACGCGGCGCGCAGGTTCACCCAGGCGATGCACTCCATCAGCGAGCGCCCCGCCCAAGCCCTCGCCGACGCCTGGCGCTGGGGTGAAGACGTCCGCCTGCTCGACGTGGGCGGCGGCTCCGGGGCCTACCCCTTGGCGCTGCTGAAGCGGTTCCCGAGGCTGACGGCGGAGTTGCTGGACCTCGCCCCGGTGTGCGCCGAGGCCCGGCGACGCTTCCGGGACGCCGGACTCCAGGACCGCGCGATGGCGACGCCCGGAGACCTCTTCGAGGGGGCTCCGTACCCCGCCGCGGACGTCGTCCTCTTCTCCCAGATCGTGCACGACTGGGCCCCGCCGGACTGCGCCCTCCTGTTCGCTCGGGCCGCGGCCGCGCTGCAGCCCGGAGGGAGGGTGCTGGTACACGAGAAGCTCGTGACGGTGGAGCCCCGACCCGGGCCCGTCGCCACCGTGCTCGTGGACCTCGACATGCTCTTCTGGACGGAGGGCAAGCAGTACACCTTCGCCGAGGTCGCCGCGATGCTCGAGGCCGCGGGCTTCGAAGACGTCGCCGTCGTGCCCACCACCGGCTACTGGTCGGTGGTGTCCGCCCGCAGGAAGTGACGGGGGCGGTCCCAGGCTTCTTGCGCGCCCGTGCGCGAGGGCGGTAGAAGCCCCATCCACCCCGACCCTTCGGTCGCGGACAGGAGCGCCCATGAGCGATCGCGACGTCGATGTCCTCGTCATCGGAGCCGGCCCCGGCGGATACCCGGCGGCCATCCGCAGCGCGCAGCTGGGGCTGAACACGCTGATCGTGGAGAAGTCCATGTGGGGCGGCACCTGCCTGAACATCGGGTGCGTGCCCAGCAAGGCGCTCATCACCGCCGGGAAGATGGTCGAGAAGACGTCGAAGATCGCCACCATGGGCATCACCGTGGGCGACGTCGCCGTGGACATGAAGACGATGCAGGCCTGGAAGGGGAGCATCGTCGGGAAGATGACGGGCGGCGTACAGAAGCTCTGCAAGGGCAACGGCGCGGCGCTTCTCAACGGGACCGCGCGGTTCACGTCGGCCACCACCGCGGCCGTCGCCACCGACGACGGCGAGGTCTCCGTCACCTTCAAGACCGCGATCATCGCCACGGGCTCGGTGCCCATCGAGATCCCCACCTTCCGCTTCGACGAAGAGACGATCCTCAGCTCCACGGGCGCGCTGGACCTGGACGCCGTGCCGGAGCACGTCGTGGTGATCGGCGGCGGCTACATCGGCCTTGAGATGGGGCAGATGCTCCAGAAGCTCGGCTCGAAGATCACCGTCGTGGAGATGGCCGACCAGGTGCTCCCCGGCTTCGACCCCGAGGTCGTGCGCGTGGTCGCCCGCAAGATGAAGAAGTCGAAGATCGTCACCCACCTGTCGGCGCGCGCCGAGGGCTGGGAGAGGCACGGCGATCGCGTGGCCGTCAAGGTCACCAAGAAGGACGGCAGCGCCGAGCGCATCGTGTGCGACAAGGTGCTGGTGACCGTGGGACGCAAGCCGTTCTCGGACGGGCTCGGCCTCGACGCCGCGGGCGTCGCGCAGGACGACCGGGGCTTCATCCCCGTGGACGAGCAGCTGCGCACGAACGTCCCCAGCATCCTCGCCGTGGGCGACGTGACCGGGGACCCGATGCTGGCCCACCGCGCCACGAAGCAGGGCGAGATCGCCGCCGAGGTCGCCGCGGGCAAGGCCGTGGCGGCGGACTACAAGACGGTCCCGGCGGTCGTGTTCACGGACCCGGAGATCGCGTCGGCGGGCATGGACGAGGCCGAAGCGAAGGCCAAGGGCTTCGACGTGAAGGTCGGCAAGTTCCCGTGGGGCGCCAACGCCCGCGCGCTCACCCAGCTGTCCGCCGAGGGGTTCGTGAAGATCGTCGCCGACGCGGCCGACAACCAGGTACTGGGAATCCTCATCGTGGGACCCAACGCGAGTGATCTAATCTCCGAAGCCGCGCTCGCGATCGAAATGGACGCGTTCGTGGAGGACATCGGCCTTACGATCCACCCGCACCCCACCTTGGGGGAGGCGGTCATGGAGGCCGCCAACAAGGTGCTGGGCCACCCCATCCACATCATGTAGAGACGAGCTGATGACGTACCGACTCTTCCTGCTGCTTCTCCTTGTCCTCGCCGCCGGCTGCAACGCCGGCGCGATCATCACGGACGACGACGACACCCCCGCGCCGACCCCCGAGCCGCACCCCGATCCGGTGTTCGACGGCATCGAGGGCACGCTGACGTACGACATCACCTACACCGAGGGCGCCGCGGCCGAAGAGGTCGGCGAGTGCACCGAGGTCTACTCCATGAGCGGTGTGGACGCCTCGGAGAACGCGCCCGGCGAGCTGGCCGAGCTGCAGGAGGACTGCCCGAACTGCAGCGAGCTGCTGAGCGTCTTCTTCACCACGGTCGAGGACGAGTGCCCCGGCGGCGCGGGCATGCCGAACGACAACCGCATGGCGTTCGACCGGGTCACGCAGGAGGGCTCCGCGATCCTGTGGTGGAAGGCCGGCGACGAGTGGTTCGAGCTCTCCGCGGGCGACCTCGAGTACGACGAGACGACGATCGTCTACGACAACCCCGACTCGGGCGGGTGGGGCCCCTGGGGCGGCAACGTGACCACCGACGAGCCCTGCCGGTTCATCGCGCCCTGCCGCTGGGACGGCGTGTACACGGTCGAAGCCGACCTCGGCTCCAACGACCCGCCGCCGGCCGACGAGTAGGCCCCGGCCCGGCGGCGACCGACTCGCCCCCATGACCACGCAGACACACGACGTCGTCGTGATCGGCGGAGGGATCCACGGGTGCTCCGTGGCCCGCGAGCTCGCCCTGCGCGGCCGCGAGGTGCTCGTCCTGGAGCGCTCGGTCCCGGGCGCCGAGGCCTCGTCCGTGGCGGGCGGCATCCTCGGCCCCCACCTAGAAGCCGACGGCGGGCCCCTGCTCGAGCTCGGAGCGTACAGCCTGGACCTCTACCCGGCCTGGGTCGACGCCCTGGAGTCCGAGAGCGGCGTCCCCGTGGGGTTCGAGCGCTGCGGCGGCGCCCTGGTGGGCTTCGACGCCGCCGAGGACGCTCGCCTGCGCACCCGATCGAGCGGGCGCAGCGTGGACGATCTCGGTCGCTGGGAGCCCGCCCTGTCGCCGTCCGCGACGTCCGCGCTCCTCTTCGAAGGCCAGGCCCAGGTGGACCCGCCGTCCGTCATGGCCGCGCTCCCCGAGGCGGCGCGCGCGGCGGGCGTGAGGTTCGCCCGGGACACAGTGCTCGGCATCGACTCGGGACCCACGGAGGTCGTGGGCGAGCAGGGGCGGTACCGCGCCCGGGACGTCGTCGTCGCGGCCGGGGCCTGGTCGACGACCCTCCCCGGCGTGCCCTTGGCGGAGACCGCTGTGCGACCGGCGCGGGGACAGATCCTCGAGCTGCGCACGTCCGAGCGGCTCTTCACGTCGATCCTCTTCTCCGAGCGCGGGTACGTGCTGTCGCGGCCGGACGGGCGCGTGCTCGCGGGCTCGACGCTCGAGTTCGTCGGCTTCCGGAGAGGCGTCACCGTCGCGGGCATGCGGGCGATCCTGGACATCGCCACCGAGCTGATCCCCGCCCTCGCCGACGCGGAGGTCGTGGCCACGCGCAGCGGCTTCCGGCCGTTCACCGAGGACCACTTGCCCCTCATCGGCCCCACGTCGGTCGACGGGCTGTGGATGCTGACCGGCCACTACCGCAACGGCATCCTCCTCGCCCCCGCCAGCGCCGTGCTGCTCGCCGATCTGATGGACGGGGCCACGCCCGCGGTGGACGTCGGGGCGCTGCGGCCCGATCGCTACTCCAGCGACTCGTAGAAGTCGAAGAACCCCTGGTCGCCGTCGCTGTCCTCGGCGGTGAACAGGTACGCGTACGGCTCCGGCGCGTTGCAGTCCAAGGCGGTGACGCCGTTCTCGAGCGTGCCCGACCACTCGCCCTCGGCCTGGTACTCCAGGTCGGCGACGTACACCGAATCGAGGCGGCCCTCGCCCAGCTCCAGCGCGGCCTCCATGACCACCCAGGCGACGGCGCGGGGACCGTCGTCGTGGTCCACCTTCGCCCAGAACGTCCAGACCTCGCCCGCGTCGTCGCACCAGGCGTCGGCGTCCACGAACGAGGGGGCCGTGGTGGGCTCGGCGACGCAACCGAAGGCGGTCGCGAGGAGCAGGCCGAGGGCGAGAGAGGTGCGCGCGGACATGGGGGCAGCATGGGACGCGCACACGGGGCCTGCAAGGGCCGTCAGCGAGGCGACCGAGCGACTATCTGATCAGTGCTCTAGGATGCGGCCCGAACCGCAGGAGATTCGATGTCCGACTTCAAGTGCCACAAGTGCGGCCTCGCCCCCGGGGAGCCCACGGGCGCCGCAGGGCTCCCCCTCGAGCCGATGACCCAGCAGGACATTCCGGTGTTCAACGACTACTGGACCAAGGTCATGAACGTGACCTGCCGCTCGTGCTGGGGCGAGTGGAAGGACATGGAAGTGAAGATCATCAACGAATACCGGCTGAACATGCTGGAGCGCGAGCACCGCAAGATGCTGCGCAAGTTCATGAACGACTTCCTGAACGTGGACGGCACGTCCGCGACCACCGGCATGATGCCCACCGAGGTCGCGACCAACCTGACGTGAGCCCGGGACCGTCCGGGGGAGGGCCGGGCCGGTGATCCGCCACGAAGCCGAAACCACGCTGACCGTCTCGCGGCGATACGCGTGGGAGATCGCGACCAACACGGACGCGCTCGACGCCGCGGCCGGGCTCCCCGCCATCGAATACACCGACGAACCGCAAGAGAACGGGCTGTCCCGTCGCGTGTTCGAGTACCGCCTCAAGGGCCTCCGCGTGGAGGGGGTGGAGGACCCGTTCACCTGGGACTTCCCTCGGGGGTTCCGCGTGGAACGGATCTACACGCGCGGACCGTTCACCCGCACGGTGCACACCTGCGAGCTCACCTCCGTCGACGAGCTCGACCCGACGCAGGGGACGGTCGTCCGCAACGTCTTCGAGTTCGAGCCCGCCGGGCTGCTCGGCCGCATCTTCGCCCACGGCTTCTCCAAGGAGGTCATGCCGAAGATGGACGCGTGGATGCGCGACCGCGACGCCGAGCTGAAGGCCGCCCTGCGCGCGGACGTCGACCCGTCGGCGACGGCCCTCGACATCGTGCCCCTGCTCTGTCGCCCCGGAGACGACTTCGGGAAGCCGGCCACGTCGCGTGAGAGCGAGACGATCGACCGCCTCATCGCGGCCGCGCGCAGGATCGCGGACCTGCCGGAGCTCGACGACCTGCGCGATCTGCTCCTGACCGGCACCGAGTACGACGTCGCCCGCCTGCGCCCCTACGCGCTCGCCAAGGCCTGGGGCACCGAGACGCGGCCCACGCTGCGGGCGTGCCTCGCCGCCACGAAGGCGGGCCTCCTGCGCCTGCGCTGGGACGTCATCTGCCCCCACTGCCGGGGCGACAAGGACCACCTGGCGCGGCTCGCGGACGTCCGCTCCGAGGCCTACTGCTCCAGCTGCAACGTCGACTTCGACGTCGACCTCGACCGCAGCCTCGAGGCCGTGTTCGTGCCCCACGAGCAGGCCCGCGTCGCCCCGGGGCCGAAGTACTGCCTCGGGGGGCCCGGCGCCACCCGGCACATCTTCCACCAGCGTCTCCTCGCCCCGGGCGAGGTGCTCACGCCCAGCCTGGAGCTGCCCGAGGGCACCTACCGCATCCGCGCGAGCGGGGTGAGCGCGTTCCGCTGGCTGCACGTGCGCGAGGACACGGACGAGATGGCCACCACCAGCGGCAGCTTCTCGCAGCTGGGCTCCCAGCGGATGATGTCGGTGAACGACCACATCGACATCGTGGACGACGACATGGAGGGCGTGGATCCCGTCGTCGCCCCCTTCGACGGCCGGGCCATCGCCATCCGCAACCGGAGCTCGGAGCCGCGCCTGGTGTGCGTGGAGAGCATCGCCTGGGCCGAAGACTCCCTCGCGGCCGGCGAGCTCGTCGCCGACCAGCAGTTCCGCGACCTGTTCAGCACGGAGATGCTCACCGGCGGCGTGAGCTTGTCCATCGAGAGCGTGACGATCCTGTTCACGGACCTGGTGGGCAGCACGGCCATGTACGGCGCCCTGGGGGACGCGAAGGCCTTCAACCTGGTGTGGATCCACTTCGACCTGCTCGTCGACATCGTGCGCGCTCGGGGCGGGGCCATCGTCAAGACGATCGGCGACGCGATCATGGCCACCTTCGTGCGGCCCGCCGACGCCGTCCTCGCGGCCGCCGACCTGCACGATCGGATCGCCGACCACGTCCGCGACGCCGGCCACGACTACCCCGTGGCCCTCAAGATCGGCATCCACTCGGGGCCGTCGATCGTGGTCACGCTCAACGACCGGCTGGACTACTTCGGCACCACCGTGAACCTGGCCGCCCGTACCGAGGCGCAGAGCCGCGGCGCCGACATCGTGCTGACGAAGACGACGCTCGAGAACGCCGAGGGCGCCGAGGCGGTGTTGGAGGCGAAGGGCTACCGGGCGGAGGAGTTCGAGGGCGACGCGAAGGGGTTCGACGCCCCCATCCCCATGGTGCGCTGGGTCAGGTAGCGAAGTCGTCGATGTGGATCAGGGCGGGCGACGGAGCGGGCGCGCTGGGGCCGTGGCCCGTGTCGACCAGGAACGAAGCCGCGTCCGGGAACGACTCCGCGAGCAGGTTCGCGTGGCCGGGCTCGTTCTCGAAGCTCGCGATCACGGGGCCCCGCATGCTGCGGATGTCGGCGACGGCGGCGTCCTTGAACTCGGCGTCTCCCACGTCGAACGACGGCTTCAGGTGCAGCACGACGCGGCCGCGGTACATGGGGAACCCGAGGGCCGTCAGCGAGGCCGCCGTGCCCTGCTCCATGCCGCCGACGTGGCGGCCCGTCAGGTAGTAGACGACGGCGCCGCGCTCCCAACACGCCCCCGCGAAGGCCACGGCCCCCGCCGTGGCGCGATCCGAGAGCACGTACCCGTCCGTGAAGAAGCGCTCCCACCAGAAGGAGAAGAAGGCTTCGAGTCCGTCCGCGTCGTCCCAGCCGCGGGCGCGCAGGAGGTCCCGCACGTCGTACCGGAAGTCGTCCGCGCTCAAGCCCTCGACGACCGACGACAAGGCCCCGTCGCCGTACTCGGCCGCGAACTCACGGAGGATCCGGATCGTGCGCGGGCGGTTGTCGAGCAGCGTGCCGTCGAGGTCGAAGATCACGAGCGGGACTCCGCCCGCGGCGACGACGGCGTCGATCCTGGTCAGGACCTCTTCAAGCTTCTCCGCCGACATCGCCGGAACCTACCTGAAGGCCCGGTGGCGAGGGCTCAATGGCCCCCGGACGAGCTCGACTTCGGCTTTGCGTTCCACACCCGCGTGGCGAGGAGGAAGCCGATGAGCGCGACCGGGATCATCCAGATCGGCCACTCGATCCAGTTCTCGACGATCTTCGCCTCGTCGCCCTTGGGCAGCCGCCAGCCGTACCAGAAGGACATGACGGCGGTGCCGAGGTAGACGAACCCGTCGATGATGCCGACCGCGATGCCCGCGTTCTTGGCCCCGCCGAAGTCCATCGACGCGGTGCCCGAGAGCATGCCGTGCACGCCGATGACGGCGAGGCTCATGAAGATGAGCAGCCACATCACCAAGGCGCTGTCGAGCACGAAGTACATCAGCACCGCGCCCAGGAGCATGCCGCCGTAGAGGACGGCGGCGACCGGACCGCGACGGGAGTCGAAGACGCGGTCGGAGATCACGCCCGCGAACATGCCACCCATGATCCCGGCGCAGCAAAGGAGCATTCCCCAGTTCTCGGCGACGAAGTGGTCCGCGAGGCCCACCTGCTTCGAGAAGATCTTCCCCCACTGCATGATCGCCTGCCGCAGGAAGCCGGAGCAGAACTCGATCGACGCGATGATCAGGATGATCGGGTTGGTGAGCATCTTCTTGAAGACCTGGAGCGGCGGGTCGGACGGCCCCGTCTCCCCGGACGTCGCGTCGCCGGTGGCGAAGTCGTCGAAGCCGGCCTCGCCGGGGAAGTCCCGCACGACGAAGAAGACGATCACGCCGAAGATCGCCAGCAGCGCCGCGGGCACCAGGAAGACGAGGTGCGCGCGACCGGGGAAGAAGTCGAGGATCAGGCCGTTCCAGTCGTACGCGAAGTACACGCCGAGCGAGATGAGGATCCCGAAGATGGCCCCGAAGACGCCGCGCTCGCGGACGTGGAACCAGGGCGCGTTGACCTTGACGATCGCGACCGCGCCGAAGCTCTGGAAGTACATGTTTCCGGCGTAGAGCAGGGACAGCGCGGGCAGCAGGACGCTGTCCTCGACGTTGCCGGACTCGATGCCGAAGAGGCCGCGGAACCAGGTGAGCACGGCGAAGAACGGCGCGGCGATCGCGCTCACGCCCTTCGCGAGCGGGCCCATCTCGCCGCCCGAGTTGACGACCTCGAGGCTGACGAGGCCCATGAGCAGGTTCATGACCATCGCGCCCGCGGCGCCGATGAGGATGGCGCGCCGGCCGCCCCAGCGGTCCGTGATCGGCCCGTTGATCAGGAACGCGCAGCCGTACATCAGCGTGCCGATCCCGAAGATCGTCCCGAAGTCGGCGTTGTTCATGAGGCCGAGCTCGCTGAACTCGTTCTTGCTGACCGTCAGGTTGTAGCGGCCCATGTAGAGGAACGCGTACGTGAGCCCGAGGGGCAGCCAGTTCAGCACCCGTCGCTTGCGGTAGGCGTCGGTGTGTCCGAGCCCTTCGACCTTCGGCAGGCGCCCGAGGGCGATGACGATGACGATCAGGAGGATCAGGATCGGCGCGAACTTCTCCGCCGACTTGGCGAGGGGAGACTGCTCGGCGGCCTCCGCGGCGTCCGCCGCGAACGCCAACGCCGGCGCGAGAGAGACGAGGATGGCGGTCAGGGCCGCCGAGAGGGCTCGCATCAAAGGCCCTTGAGCTCCCAGACCGCGGCCTGGGCGAAGTCGATCCACTGACGGGGATCCGGGCTCGTCGTGCGGTTGCAGAAGCCCGCGTCGAACATGGCGGCGACGAGCTCGCCTACCTCTTCGGGCTTCTTGGAGTCCTGCAGCGCGGCCTCGATGTCCTTCGCCGCCTGCACGGTGTAGTTGATGTAGTCGCCCGAGTTGTGGACCTCGGGGTCGAGAAACCCGTTCTCGAGCATCGCCTGAACGATGACGCGGCTGCGCATGATCACTCCTCCATTACTCGGCGCGACGTCGTCGCAGCGCGAGGGACCACATGGCTAGCAGAATCCATGCGAGTCCGGCTACCTCCCGTGGCCGGGAGATGGTCGCACACGCGCACCCGCCCACCCATCCGCTGACGCCGTCGCAGTCGGTATCCGCGAGGCCCGGGCCCTCGCCCGCGTCGGGGTGCACGGCGGGATCGGTGTCGTCGCAGTCCGCCGCCCCGAGCTCGTCGAGGGCCTCGCAGGGCTCGCCGGCCGCCGGGTATCCGTCGCCGTCCGCGTCCCAGAGCTCGTCGGCGCGGTTGTCGCAGTCGTCGTCGACGCCGTTGCAGAGCTCCTCGGCGCCGGGGAACGTGGTGCCCACCGCGTCGTCGCAGTCGCCGTCGCAGATCGAGATCCCGTCGGCGTCCTGGTCGGTCTCGGTGTCGACCCCCGGCATGCCCACGTCCGGCACGCCGTTGCAGTCGTTGTCTTCGCCGTCGCACAGCTCCTCGGCGCCCGGGAAGACCGCCGCGTCGCCGTCGTCGCAGTCCTCGTAGGGAGCGGCGCCGTCGCCGTCTGCGTCCACGAAGGTCGAAGACTCGATCAGGAAGATCGCGCCCTCCGGGGACGTCGCCTGCTCGGGGTCGAGCTTCCACCCGGTGGCCGCCACCACGACGTCGGGGAGCTCGTCGTTGTCGACGTCCTCCCAGAGCGCAAGCTCCGTACCGAGCGCCAGGTCCACCCCGCGCCCCTCGAGCACGAACGCGGCGAGGTCCTCCAGGCGCGGGTGGTCGGACGGCAGCGTGCCCGGCGGATCCTTCACCACCGGCTCGCCGGGGGGGCCGAAGAGGGCCTCCGCGGGGATGAAGAGCACGCGCCCGGTGGGCTCGAAGTCGAGCGCCTCCGCGACAGCCGTGGGGGCGGTGACCAGCAGGTCGGGCTTGGCCGGGGTGCCCGCCTCGGTGACCCACTGCACGGTCTGTATGTCGTACCCGGCGAGCGCCCCGGGGAGCGCGCCCCGACGCCGGATCCACGCCACCTCTTCGAGCTCCTTGACGGCCTCGGTGGGCCCCCACTCGGCGGTGCTGCGACCGTGCACGAGCATCACCTCGCCGCGGGAGTCGAGCGAGGCGGGGAGGCCGACCAGGACGTCCGCGCACCCGTCGCCGGTGAGGTCGTCGACCTGCACGGGGCGCACCACGGTGGTGGCGAGGTCGCCCGCGATCTCGACCCAGAAGTGGGCCTCGGAGCGCACCGCGCGCGTCGTGGGCCAGCCCGGATCGGTGTCCACGTCGCCCTCGGGGTTGAGGAGCAGGAACAGCCGGCCCGAGTGGCCGCCCAGGAGCAGATCCGGACGCCCATCGCAGTTCCAATCGGCGTCGGCGGAGACCACGGAGCCGGTGATGCCGCCGGCTTCGGCGAGGATGACGGGGCCCCAGGGGGGGAGGTCGCCGCCGACCTCGGGCCCGATCTCGGTGCTCCCGTGGAACAGCAGGACGCGGCTCTCCTCGCTCCAAGCCCCCGGGAACGCGCGCGGGTCGCCCACCACGAGGTCGTCGATCCCGTCGTCGTTCAGGTCGGCGACGGACAGGGCCGCGCCCATCTGGCCGCCGACGCTGTCGCTCTGGGAGGCGACGAGCTGCACGACGCCGGTGGTCGCCGTCACGCCCCAGCGGATGAAGACCGTGCCGTGGTCGATGTTGAGGACGCCGCGACGGTCGTTGGCGCCGTACACGATGTCGGTGAAGCCGTTGGCGTCGAAGTCCCCGGTGGCGAGGGCGCGACCCATGCGGCGCACGGCGACGTCCCCGCCCTCGAAGAACGTGCCCAGGAGCACCGCCGGGTCCGCTGCGCCGGGCTCGTCGAAGGCGTACACCGCGCCCGCCTGCGCGGCCTCCCCGACCTGGTCGTAGGGGGCCGCGGTCAACAGCCGACCGGGGCTGCCGGGTTCCGCGTGGAACACGTCGACGGCGGCCCCGTACGCCGTCCCCGGGTTGCCGTACAGCAGGTGCCGGGCGTGATCCTCGAGCGCCCCGAACGTCTGCGCGGACGCGGGCGACGCGACGAGGACCGAGAGCAGGGCGAGGGCGGCTCGCATCAGAATCGGATCTCCGCGGCCACGCGCAGCTTCAGGTAGCCCCCCAGGAGAACCGCGTTGCCGGCCATGACCCCCACATTGACCCCGATCCGCTTCTCCACGCCCGGGACGAAGAGGACCCCCCCGCCGCCTTCGACCGCCCACACGACGTCCTGCGCGTCGCCGGTGGGCCACACGACGCCCATGGCGACCTCGCCGTAGGGGCGCACGATCCCCTTCGGGTACTCCACGCGGAAGCGGGCGTCGACCGAGGGCAGGGCGCAGCACGCGCTCTTTCCCGGCGGCGCCGGGCGGTTGGTCCCCACGACCGTGAGCCCCGCGCCGACGCGGAAGGCGGGGGCGAGGGAGCCCCACACCGTGAGGCTGCCTCCGGCGTAGTTGACGGCGTCGTCCTCGTCGCCGCGCCCCTGGCTGCGGGTCTCGAACGCGAAGGCGATCCGCAGCCGTCGAGAGAATCGATCGCCGGTGGCGCGGGCTCCCGAGAACTCGGCGACGGAGCGGCCCATGGGGTCGACGCGGAGCACGCGCACGATGTCCTTGGCCGTCGGGTCGCGGGTGACCACGAGGAGGGCCCAGTCGGCGTCCCTCGCCACCGCCTCGGCGAGCAGGACGCCCGTGGCGACCGCCGCCACGTCGTCGTCTTCGCCGTCCTCCAAGGCCTCGAGCGCCCTCTCCAGCGACGGCCCGTCGACGAGCGATAGCGCCGGGACCTCGGGGCGCAGGGTCATCCCCTCCATCTCGAGGAGCACCGTCCGTTCCTCGGTGGGCGTCTTGACCTGGACGAGGTGCACGCCCTCGGTCAGCTGGAGCTCGACGCGGCCCTTGTCCGCCGCCAGGACGGCGCCGTTCAGCCGCACGACGGCGTCGGAGTGCATGACCACCAGGGGCGCGCTCGACCGCTGCAGCAGCTCGGTCTTCGCCTCGGCGAGGAGCTCGTGCAGCGCGGGGGGCCAGCTCTCGTCGAACGGGAAGTCGCCGGGCACGAGGGCGGCCCGGGCCAGGTATCGACGCGCGGCGCCCGTGGCGCCCTGCTGGTACGCGACGGCCCCGCGGAGGAACCACAGCTTGTAGATCTGCTCGGCGGTGGGCTCGCCGGTGGCGCAACCGAGCCGCTGGATCAGCTGGTCGAGGACGCGCCCGGCGCGGTCGAACTTGCCGAACTGGGCGTCCGTCTCGGCCCCGTCCAGCGTCTTGGCGAGACCCTCCTCATCGAAGATCGGCGCCCCCGACCGGCAGCCCGTGGCGGGCACGGTCGTGGTCCAACGGTCCCCCGCGGCAGCCCAGGCGGACAGATACTCGTAGGACTCGGGCTCGGCGTCGGCGCCCTGGAGGAGCAGCTGGGCGGTAGCCGCGCGCATCTGCTTCGGCTCGGGATCGTCGGAGTCGCCGTGTACGAGCACGAACCCCTCGCCCGCGAGCGCCGGGGTCGCGAAGGCGAGGGCCGCGGCGGAGGCCGCGAGGAGGACTACTCCACGTCGCAGGGCGCGCCGTCGGGATCGGGGACGCGGGTCAGCGTCGCGCCGGAGCGCTTCCAAAGACATCTCGCATCCTCTCCGGCGCCGACGGCCAGCGCGTAGTCTGCCAGCAGCCCGTCGTGCTGGTCCAACAACCGCAGGACGTGGCGGCCTGCGGGGACCCGGAAGGTGCCGGGGGTCTCCTTGCGGCCGTGCCCCGCGATCTCGGCCTGGCCGCCGCCGCCGCCCACGATGTTCACGTACACGCTCGCCTTCGCCGTCGGCGCGGAGAGGCTCGCCACGGGGGCGGGGGTGAGCTCGGCGACGGGCGTCGGCGCGGGCTCGGGGCTCGGCTCCGGGGCGGGCGGGGCCGGGGTGGTCGCGCGGGGGGGCGCCTCGGAGGTCGCAGGCGCCCCGGGATCCGTCACCTCGGCGATCAGGTCGACGGGCTCCGAGGGCTCCGGGGTGGGGTCCGGCGCCGCCGCGATCTCGGGCGTCGGATCGGGCGACGTCGAGGGGGTCAGGAAGAACGCGGCGAGGCCCACGACCGCGAGGAGCAGCCCGCCGGCGGCCAAGTACGTCGCGACGCTCCGGGGCCGCTCCCCCGGCCCCACCGTGCGGGTGGGTCCCGGGTCCGCCCCGCCCTTCCGATCGACCAGCCGCGTGTCGGTGACCCCGGGCTCGGCCTCCTTGCGCACCCACCGGGGCTGCACGCCCGCGGCCTGCTTCTCGGGGGCCGTCGCCGCGACGCTGGCCTGGCGGGTGGGCAGGCTGCGACCGCTCGTGGACGCCACGGGATCCGTGATCTCGCCGATCCACTCGCGCAGCGGGGTGCGGGGGTGCGCCGACGTGAGGGGGCGCAGCGCGTCGGCCATCGCGTCCGCGCTCTGCCAGCGACGTGCGGGGTCCTGGTGCAGCGCCTCGAGCACGACCTCGGCCACGGGCCCGTCGACGGCGTTGATCCGCTCGACGTCGTCGGCGTCGATCCCCATCTGGCGGCGATGGACCAGCTGGATGAGGGAGCCCGCCTGGAAGAGGCGATGACCCGTCGCCATCTCGTACAGCACGGTCGCGAGGCTGAAGAGGTCCGACGACGGCCCCACCGGCGCCCCCGTCAGCTGCTCGGGGGACATGTAGGCGGGCGTCCCCTTGCCCACGCCGGTCTCGGTGCGGCGCTCGAGGGTGGCGGCCCGAGCGATGCCGAAGTCGACCACCGTGACCAGGCCGCGGTCGCTGACCATGAGGTTCGAGGGCTTGATGTCGCGGTGCACCAGTTGGAGGGGCGTGCCGGTGTCGTCGTTCGCCGAGTGGGCGTAGGCGAGGGCGTCGAGGACCTGCAGACCCACGTCCAGGACCGCGTCCAGGGGGACGACCTGCTCGCGCATGAGGGAGCCGCGCAGGAGCTGATCCAGGGGCCGCCCCTCGAGGTACTCCATGACCAGGTAGAAGCCTTCGCCGCGGCGCTCCAGCTCGTGGACCTGCACGATGTTGGGGTGTCGCAGGAGCCCCGCGACGCGCGCCTCGTCCACCAGCGAGAGCAGGTGGCCGTCGTCCGTGGTGTCCGGGTGCACGACCTTGATCGCGACCTTCCGCGCGAACCCCTCGGGGCCTTCGAGCTGGGCGAGGAAGACCTCGGCCATGCCGCCCGCCCCGATGCGCTCGAGGAGCCGGTATCTGCCCAGCAGCTCCCCGACCTGAAGGGGCTTCGTCATCGCAGCCCGAGGTCCCGCAGCAGCCTGGAGAAGTTGCCCGGGTCCAGCTCGAGGAGCTCCGCGGCCTGCTTCTGGACGCCGCCGGCCTGGGCCAGCGCCTCCTGGGCCTGGAGACGGGCGAAGCGATTGCGAGCGTCCTTCATGGGCATCACCCGGCCGTCGGCGAGCAGGAGCGCGCCGCCTCGGGAGACGGGCGCGGCGCCTTCGTGAGCGCCCGTCGCCTCGAGCAGCTCGTCCCCCGGCGGGGCCACGTCGCGGGCCGTGATCGTGGTGCCCCCGGCGAGGATCGCGGCGCGCTGGATGCGGTTCTCGAGCTCCCGGATGTTGCCCGGCCACTCCTCCGTCTCGAGGCGCCGCATGGCCCCGGAGTCGATCGTCATCGCGCCCCGGCCGAACCGCTCGCCGTACGCCGACGCGAAGTGATTCGCCAGGGCGGGGATGTCCGACGCGCGGTCCCGCAGGGGCGGGAGCGCCACGGGGAACACGTTCAGCCGGTAGAGCAGGTCCTCGCGGAACCGACCGGCGCGGGCCTCATCGGCGAGGGTGCGGTGGGTGGCGGCGACGATGCGGACGTCGACCTTCGTGGTCTTGCGGGCGCCCACCCGATGGACCTCACCCTCCTGGAGGACCCGGAGCAGCTTCGCCTGCAGATCGAGGGGCATCTCCCCGATCTCGTCGAGGAACAGGGTGCCCCCGTCGGCCTCCTCGAACAGCCCCGGCGTGGCCCGATCGGCGCCCGTGAACGCGCCCTTCTCGTAGCCGAAGAGCTGGGACTCCAGCAGCTCGCGCGGGATCGCGGCGACGTTCACCGCCACGAACGAGGACTCGCCGCGATCGCTGAGCTGGTGCACGGCCCGCGCGGTGCCCTCCTTGCCCGTCCCGGTCTCGCCCACGATGAGGACCGCCGTGGGGAACTTCGCCACCCGCTCGACGCGCGCGATCGCCTCGAGGAACGCCGGGTGGGCGCCGATCATCCCGCCCAGCCGGTCGCGGGTGCCCGCCGCCGCCAGCCTTCGGTTCTCGGCCTCGAGGCGACGCAGCTCCGCCGCCTTCTCCTCGCGGTCGCGGGCGGCGCCGATCACCCGACCGGCGTGGTGGGCGAAGGTCGCGACCAGCTCCAGGTCGTCGAGCGAGATCGAGCCCAGGGGGCCGAGCGCGTCGGGGTGGACCGCCTTGACCGGGTTGGTGCCGGAGCGGGCCATGTCCCCCGATCGCGAGTCGGCCACGAGCACCCCCGCGTCCTCGCCGCCCGGCCCCTCGAGCGGCACGCAGAACCCGCTGACCACCTGCAGGGCGAGGGCGCTCCCAGCGTCCGCCCCGAGTTCTTCGCCGGCGTCCCGGAACAACACCGGCTCCCCCTCGGAGCGCACCCGCTGGAGCAGACCGCGGGGGAACCGGAACGCCGCCTCGGGCTCGCAGCCGTCGCGGTGCACGACCTGGTCGGCGTCTTCGTGCCGCGGGGCGAACAGAGCGACGTGGTTCACGGACTCGAAGGTCTCGAGGACCATGTCCGCGAGGACCTTCTGCACGCGGTCGAGATCGAGGTCGTCGAGCAGGCGGCCGAGGAAGCGCTGGAAGGAGGCCCCGATCGTCGCGTCGCGCAGGATGCGGTCCGGGGCCGTCCCGCGGCGGTCGCCGAGGCGGGTCATGACGGTGCCCGACGCCGCGCCCACGTCCCCGCTCAGCTCGATGGAGATGCGCACGGGATCGGCCGGATCGCCGAGGTGAAGCTCGTCTCCGTGGCCGAGGTCCTCGACGGTGCGCACGTCGCCCCGCAGGTCCACGAAGCCGCCGTCGTCCGCCCGCTTGAGGGCGGACCCGTTGGTGGAGCCCAGGTCGCTGTAGTCCCACCGGTCCTTCACGCGCACGACCTCGCCGTGGCGCCCCGAGACGTGGTCCGAGTCGGGGAAGGACGCGTCGTTCATCCACCCCCGACCGAAGACCACGCGCTCCCCGCGCACCTCGATGCGGCGGCCTGCCTGCGGCCCGTTCAGGACGGTGAGGACGAGCATGGGCCCCTCAGGACGACCGCAAGCGCCCCAAGCGCGCGCAGCGGAGCAAAGCGAAGCGGAGTCTGGAGGAGGTGGAGCGGGGCCCCCGGCGAGAAATCGACGACCGAAGGGAGGCGGTTTGTCGAGAGGGGTGCATCAGTCGAAGATGAAGCGGAGGTCGAAGCGGGAGAAGAGGAGCGGGCCCGGCTCACCGAGGAAGTTGCCGCCGATGATGGCGTCGAACCCGAACCGCTTCACCTCGATCCCGATGCCCGTCGCCGCCGTGACCGAACCCGTCGGCTCGAGCGGCTCCGTGAACAGGCCGGACTCCAGGCCGTAGTACTCCGAGGGGTCGACGTCCTCGCTCCCCACGCGCTGGTCCACGTTCGTGGCGCTGCGGCCGAGGCCGAAGATGGAAGACAGGGACCCGCGCACGGTCAGCCACGGCAGCACCCGGTACTCGGCGCCGAGCGCCACCTGGGGCACGCCGACGTCCCACTGCGACGTGGTCTGCGAGAGCACCTGGGCGTCCGGCTCGGGGGTGAAGTCGGTGCGCGTGGTGTTGCGGGCGAACAGGGACGCGCTGCCCTGGACGAGCAGGTCGTCCCGCCGGAAGGCCGCGCCGATGCCCGCCTTGAGGTCGTGGGAGTGGGCCTGACGGAGGGACTTCTCGGCGTCGCTGTCGGGGTTCACGCGGTTGTCGTCGAACCGATACGCGCCGAAGGCGGCGTCGTAGGTGAGGCCGGGGGTGACCACGAGGCCCGCGAGGCCGTCGCCCAGGTGCACGCGGAAGCCGCCGCCGACGCGCAGGTCGCGGTCCATGGAGACGATGCGATCGGTGATCGGCTCGTACGTCGCGGCCGACGTCTGACGCTGGGTCACCTCGTCGTACCAGGCCGCCATGTTGCCCACGCGGAGCCAGACCTCGCCCCGCGCCCGCTGGGCGGGGTTGCCGATGGAGGCGCCGAGGGTCGCGTTGACGAGGTGGGTCTGGCGGTTGATCTCGGACGTGGTCTCGAGGCCGTCCTGGTCCGCGTCGTCCAGCACGTGTTCGTTGGCCGTTCCGCCCGCGTAGTAGATGTTGAAGCCGAACCGGAATGGGCCGTAGGGGTCGCCCACGGCCACGAAGACGTCCACCGGGAACCGCAGCGGGGCGGTCGTCTGGACGGGGCCCGCCGGACCCGAGATGACGCCCCCGGGCCCCTGGGGCAGGTAGGCCCGCATCGTCGGGTACAGGGCGCTTCCGAAGCCGTAGAGCTCGGGGCTGCGGTTGAGGGCGGCGCCCAGGGTCACCACGTCGCGAACGCGGACGGCGGCGCCCCCGTGGGGGTCCAGGCGCACGCCGGTCTCGGTGGTCGCGTCGGGCACGAGGCCGAGCGAGAACCACGCGCGGTTCGCGTAGAAGGACAGCAGCGCCGGGTTGGTGAAGACGTTCGAGTCGTCCTCGAGGTAGAGCCCCTGGTCGCCCAGGCCGGCGAGGCGCGCCGAGCCCGCCGAAGCGGTGGCCGGGAGGAGGAGCAGCGCAGCGACGAGCAGGACCTTCTTCAAGGGGCGGTCTCCAACGTCGGGGATGCTAGCAGCGGGCCGGTACGATGCGACCGTGCGCCACCGGATCGTGCCCACCACCGTCGCGCCGCCGCCCTGGGGGGACCGCCCCCGGGACTGGCGTGTGGTGCTCGAAGGGGTGGCCGAGCGCACGCGCAGGGCCGTCGAGGGCGTGGACGGGACCGGGCTCCTGCTGCTGCCGGACAACCTGCTGGTGAGCCCGGAGTTCGTGGAGTCGTTCGTCGCGATCGCGGGGACGCGCTCCGGGGAGCGGGCGCTCGTGGCGGCGATGGGCCCCGGGGTGACGGCCACTCGGTACGCGGGGCGCTCGGTGATGGCTCCGGGGCCCGACGGTTCGCTGCCGGTGCCGCTGTTGCTCGTCCCGGAGGGGCTGGATGTGGGGTCGGTGGGGACGGAGGCGGAGCTCTTGGCGTTGGCCGCGGACGCGGAGCCGGTGGTCGTCGATGCCGAGGAGATGACGAAGGAGATCCCGGTCAACCGCGCGTACGCGGACCCCGGCAAGGGGACGCTGACCATCGGGGGGACGCGGCGGCTCGCGGTGCACCTCACGCACCGGTCCCACCTCATCAACGCCAACCACGACACGCTCGCGGCGGAGTTCATCGCCGCGGCCGGGGGCAGCAAGCTCGTGTTGGCGATCCGGTACCTGGTCGCGGTGTGGCTGAGCTGGCTGCCGTGGCGCGGGCGCGTGGTGCTGTCGCAGGTGGGGAAAGGCTGCAAGATCCATCCGACCGCGATCGTGGAGGCCTGTCGGCTGGGCGACGGCGTGGAGATCGGGGCCTACTCGGTGGTGCGGGCGTGCGTGCTCGGGGACGGCGCCGTGGTGGAGGACCACAGCAGCGTCACGCTCTGCATCGCGGAGGAGGGGGTCCGCATCGGCACCTTCTGCAAGCAGTTCGCGAGCGTGATGATGGCGCGGTCGCACTCCACCCAGGAGCTGATGCAGGGCTGCGTGCTGGGGCGGGACGCGGTCACGACGGCCATCTCGTGGCACACGGACGTAAGCTTCGGGAGGAACGTCCGGGTGGAGGCCCCCGCCGAGAGCGAGTCGAAGTTGCTGGACGCGGGCTCGCGGTTCCTCGGCTGCGACGTGGGGCACGACACGATCGTCGGCTTCTGGGTCGCGACCGCCCCGGGGAGGTTTCTCCCGTCGCACTGCACCGTCGTCGCGGACACACCCAGCGTGATGAAGAGGATCGACCCGAGCATCGATCCCCTGGACGCCGGCGGGGCGACGTTGACCGTCCGTGACGGGGTGCTGGTCCGGCGGGAGGGGTAGGGCCGGGAGAAGCAACCCACAACCCGGGGGGAACGAGCCGTTCACCCCGACTTTCGGGGCGGCCACAACCCACAACCCGGGGGGAACGAGCCGTTCACCCCGACTTTCGGGGCGGCCACAACCCACAACCCGGGGGGAACGAGCCGTTCACCCCGACTTTCGGGGCACTGACCCTCAGCGACGTGCGATCGGCCTACGAAGACGGAGCTGTGCTTCGATCCAGCGCTCCAGGTCCGGGGCCTCGGGCCTTGCGGCGAGCCTCGCTTCGCTGGTCGAAGCGAGGCCGAGAGCGCGGCAGACGTCCGTCGGCCGGAGGAAAGTCCTCCCCACGGTCACGGCGGCGGCGCGGGCCACCACCGACTCGGGTTGGTTGCCGCGCAGGTGCGGAAGCGCGAGCGCGGCCGCGGCTGCATCGGCGAGCCGTGAGGCATCTCCCGCATGAAGCGGTGCCTGCTCCACCTTGAACTCCGGCCGACGCTCGAGGACCTGCGCCTCGCTCACTCGAGGCAGGTGAACTCGGACGTGATCTCGCGTGAACGAGCCGAGGCCGCGGAAGTCCAGGAGGTCGGGCAGGTTGCTCGCCTCGCTGAACGGGTCACCGACGAGACCGTGTCGCTTGTCCTGATCGAGGATGTACCAGAAGGCGCTCCACAGATGCCGCTGGTCCTCGACAGGCCGAACCCGAGCCGGGGCGTAGGGCGACTCCAGGCCGAGCGCGAGTTGGGTGCTGATCTCCACTCGCCGCGCGTACTCGGCGGCATCCGAGGCCCCGCAGGCCAGGAGACTGTGTAGATGGTTGTCGGCGGCGCGAAACGCCAGCAGACCGAAGTCCGGATCCCTTTCCAGCGCTGAGCGCGCGATCCGGCGTGCGTCTCGGATGGACTTCCCGATGACGAGATCGTCCTCGAGCCTCATGGTGACGTGGTGATAGCGAGCAGCCATAACGAACCTCCTCGTCCTCCCTGACGGAAGAGAGAAGGTGCACGGTCCGGATTTCTTCGGACTCATCCCCGAAAGTCAGGGGGAACGAGCCGTTCACCCCGACTTTCGGGGCGACCACAACCCACAACCCGGGGGGAACGAGCCGTTCACCCCGACTTTCGGGGCGACCACAACCCACAACCCGGGGGGAACGAGCCGTTCACCCCGACTTTCGGGGCGACCAC
>Ga0209992_10000524_pt1 | contig 51073 bp, 57 predicted proteins | sample 2SBtaG_2_FD_182564 | JGI IMG/M metagenome (GOLD analysis project Ga0209992, IMG submission 182564) | Deep subsurface microbial communities from Kolumbo volcano to uncover new lineages of life (NeLLi) - 2SBTROV12_ACTIVE470 metaG (SPAdes)... | ecosystem: Environmental > Aquatic > Marine >... | reverse complement strand
TTATCAAAAAGAAATTCAAGAATTAGAAAATAAATTATCTGCTCTTTAATTTTTAACCGTAAATCATACAGTGTTCGCATTCGCAAACTTCTACTTCTTTGGATTTCTTTAGACATTTTTTGTGTTGACCTGCTTGACATTGTACACAAATCTCTTCAATATTATCTACACTAGTGTATTTTTTTGATTGATCAAATCCAAATCCGCCATCTTGTGGACCTACCATGTATTTCCCTAACTTGAGGTTCTATTTCTACTTCACTAATTGATTGCTGATTTTATTGCATCTTGTAACGCATTTTTTTGAGTTTCAATTATGCCTCTTATCTCAAAAGTATCTACATATCCACCTGCTGATGCCCGAGTTGCTTTAAGTAAATAGTGTAAAGCTCCTTCTTCAATTTTCCCTACATAGTATCCGTATAGAAAATCAATCTCATTTTCACATTTCCAAATTTGCTTTATTCCTGGAAATGTCTGCTTGATTTCAGTAGGAATTTCTAAAATTCTTCTTTGTATGTATTGATCAAGTGATTTTCTAATTGATGAGTCTTGTAGCAATTCAAATGTAATTTGTAAGAACTAACATTTTAGTCCTTTTTCTTTTCATCTTTTTTATTTTCGCCTGGTTTATCCCACATGTGCATTGTGCCTCTAACCATAAATGATCCTACAATAATGGCTACCAATCCTGTAACTACAAATAAAAATAATTTCCCAATATCTTTGATACTTGACACGCTGTTTTTACTCTCTCAGTCTAATTATAATTGTCTGAGATAAGCAATTAGATTCAATAATGAGTTTGAAAGATTCTTCTTAAATGTCTAAAATTAAACAAATTGCTGCCTGGGTTGCAATAATTGGTGGCGGAATTGGATTTTTCTTCTTCTCAATTGAGATGGCAGAATTTATGCGATAATTGTGAAAACTAAATACATTCTATTTTGAAATAATATTTGTGATTACTCAAGAGATTAAAGATTTTTTGAATTTACAAAAACTTGGATATGTTGCAACGGTAACATCTGATGGTAAACCAAACATTTCTCCAAAAGGAACAATCATTGGTTGGACAGATAAAACATTAGCATTTGCAGATATTCGCTCCCCTGATACTATGAAGAATCTAAAATACAATCCTAATGTGGAGATTAATGTAATTGATCCACTTCTTAGAAAAGGATACTTGTTTCAAGGTAAAGCCACTATACTTGAGGATGGAACTATGTATCAAGAAATATTGAATCATTATAGAGAAAATGGAATCAAAAGCCCAATCAATTCAATTGTATTAGTAGATGTTTCTAGCATATCTAATGTAATTTCCCCTCTATATGATCTTGGTATTTCAGAAGATGAAATAAAATCAAAATGGCAAAAACATTTTACAAATCTATGACTGTGTAGTTTGTTTTAATTTTTCTAATTCTTTTCTAGTTTTTTCATGCTCTTCTCTTTCTTTTTCTAGAAGTGTTTGCATCGCATCTAATTCTTTTTGTGTTGTGTTAAGTTTTGATTTTAACGAGCCTACAACTGCACTTGCAGCCTCAATAATGCCTGCAGAACTTTTTTCATTTTTACCATCTGCTCCAATGAATTCTTTCTCTGATGGAGTGAGAATACTTGTATCTTCAAAAGTATCTTTTTTATCTAATTCTTCTTTTGCATTGTATAATCTTGAATTGGCCTCTTCCAATTCTTTTTCAACTTCTACTTGTTGTTTTTTGATATTGTGTAATGCAGCTTGCTCTTGTGCAATTTGCTCTTTGATTTCTTCATGTTTTCTTGTAAATTCATCTACTTCCTCTTTTATTTTTGAATGGTCTCCTTCTGTTTTCTTAAATTTATCAATTGATTCTGAACCTTTGATTAATTCTGCTTTTTTGTTCTTCTCTCTTGTTTCTCTGTATTCTCGTTTGATGATATCTAGTTCCATCTTTTTTTGATTCAACTCTTTTTTCACAAGCATCAAACTGCTCACAGTTGAATCATATTCTTCTTTTACAGTCTTAATTTTTTCTGAAATGTCATCTAATTGTTCTTGTTTTTCTCTAAACTCTTTTTGCAGTTTTTCAACTTCTGTTTCGAGCTCTTCTTTTAGAATGACTTCTTCATTGTTATCTGGCGTTTCTTCTTCTATTTTCTTTTTCCCAAAAAACCCCATGTCTCTACACGCTTTTCTCCAAAAGATGAACCTTTCTTATCATTTTTTGACTCGCCATCTGAAGAATTTTAGATAAAATCCTATACTGCCTATGACAATTCCTGCAATCCATCCAATTGGACCTAAACCCGTCTTGGTTACAGCTTCTTGTGGTGCAAGAAATAGCAATAATGCTCCTAAAATGATTAATGCAAAACCTCCACTATTTTTTGATCTATTGTGTTCTCCGTGAACCATGATTATGTGTACTCTGAAAGTGTTTTTGCTACTTGTTTTCTTCCAATGTCTGAAATGAATGGTCCTATTTTGGGACCTCTTGAAGTTCCAAGAATTATTTGGTATAATATTTTAAAGAAATCTTTTGGTTGCACATCATTTGATTTTGCAATTTGATATATTGTATTTTGAATGTCTTCTAGTTCTTTATCTCCGCCTAATTCGTCAACTAGTAATTTTAATGCCTTCTTTGCAGTCTCATCTAATTCAACTTGGGTTTTTTCTTGTTCATCAAATTCATCTGAATAGTTTCCTGCTAGTTCAATGAGTTTTTCTATCTCTGATTCTGGATTTTTAATTACACCATAGTCTAATAGTTTCTTCATTACTCTTTCTCCTCTATTCTCTTTGAAAATTTTAGCTAATTCAATTACAAGTCTATAGTTAACATGTGTGCTAGATTGTTTAGGTGGGTTTAGTAGATTTACATATTCATACAAACCTTTTGATTTTATCAGTTTTGCTTGATTATCCACTTTGATTCGTCCAAAGTAAATGTCTTCAAGTTCATTATACTCTGCCATCAATGATGGAATATCATCAAACCCTAATTCCCTTGCACCTGTGATTCTTTTGTATAGTAATAATAGAATTGATTTTGGACTGCCAAATTCCAACCATTTTTGTGCAGTGATCACATTTCCTAATGATTTTGAAATCTTTTTTCCGCCTTTGTCTAGAAACATTTCATATTTTACATGGTGTGGATGTGGGAATTCTAAAATCTCATCTGCCACCCAGTCATTTACTTTTACAGAATCCATGATATCTTTACCATATGCCTCAAATCTAATATCAAATGCAGTCCATCTTGCTGCAAATTCCACTTTCCAGGCTAATTTTCCAAGGTCTTTTCCAATATCTGCCTCCCCTACATGCCCACACCCTTTGACCATCTTTGAGCCAATTTCTGTGTCATGACAAGTGTATTTCACTTTCTTTTCGTCTGCGATATACTCTGTGGCTTCTGCTGTATAGAGACGATTACAATTTGCACAAACTGGGAAATACGGTAAATATTTTTGATATTTTTCTTGCCCTACAAGTTCTGAAATTTTCTCTCCAATCTTTGTACTGTTTTGTAAAATTGTGTGGATTTGATCTTTTAGTAATCCTTGTTTGTAAGTGTCAACTGCTCTTCTAAATTCATATTTTATTCCAACCTTGTCTAACCCTTCTAATAGAATGCTGCTCATATGCATTCCGTAAGAGTCGTGACATCCATAAGGATCTGGAATAAGTGATACTGGTTTTGCAATGTGTTCTTCTAACCCAAACTCTTGCATTCCTTCTGGAATTTTTCTCAAACCATCAAGATCATCTGAATATGCAATTAATTCTGATTTGTATCCCAAGTTTTCTAATGCTAATTTTACACCATATGCTCTAACTGCATCCCCTAAACTTCCGATGTGTGGAATTCCAGATGCACCTAGCCCACTTTCTACTCTGAGAAGATCTGTATTTCTTCCCAGTGCTTTTTCACGTTCAAGTAATTCTGAAGCTAATTTATCAATCCAAGTTCCTTTACCGATTATTTTTTGTTCTACCATTTCTTTTCCCTAGTTCAATGATTTGGACATGTATGGCCCATATAACGAATACCCTAATTTTTGATAATATTCCCTTGTACCTACGGCACTAATTACTAGGATTTTCTTTGCATCAAATTCTTCTTTAGATATTTTTTCAGCTTCTTTCATCAAATTTTTTCCTAACCCTGAATGTTGGATTTCATCATCCCCTTTTTCTCCAAGCTTCAAGGATTTACCATACACGTGAATTTCTCTTACGATGCATGTGTCTTGATCAATTTCATCTCTATGTGCATCGATACTTGGTTTTCTTAATCTCAAAAATCCATAAATTGATTCATTTTTGTCTTCATAAGACAAGAATACTTCTTTTCCTCCTGATGAATCATAATCAATTCTGTTTAATTTCACATCTCCTCCATCTGCTTTTTTGTTTGATAGTCCTGCCTCTCTACATCTGATACATTTGCATGAAAGACCTTGTTTTGCAAGATTTTGATGCACAATTTGTCTCAAATTACCTGATTTTGGACCTGCGATGATCTCTTTTGGAGATATTTCCCTTTGAACCCTCATAATTCTGACCCATTTTGGAACATTTCTTTTGGCCTCAGTTAGTACTTTGATCATATCCTCATCTGAATATGGTGTGTATTTTCCTTGCTTGTGCTCTTCATACAATGGTGTGTTCTCAATTACTAGAGATGGATAAATTTTCAACATATCTGGACGTAATTGTGGGTCTGAAAATAATTTTTTAAAATCTGCAATGTCTCCTTCGGGTGTCATTGTTGGTAACCCTGGCATCATGTGTGCCACAATTTTATATCCTGCATCTTTTGAAATTTGAAACGATTCGACTACGTCATTATAGTTGTGGCCTCTATTGACTATTTCATATACCCGTTCTTGTAATGATTGTACTCCAATCTCTATTCTTGTAATTCCATAACTTAACATTAAATCTACATGTTCTTGTTTACAATAATCTGGCTTTGTTTCAATGGTAAATCCCACATTCCTTATTGATGCATGTTCGTTGTTTGATTTTGCTTCTTCCAAATCTTTTGAATCTGTTCCATTAAGAGCATCATAACATGATTTTATGAAATCTTTTTGATAATCTTTTGGCATAAACAAAAATGTTCCCCCCACAATCACTATTTCCATTTTAGATGGGTCGTGTCCAAACGCAATTAGTTTTTCAATCTTTGATGTAATTTGTAATTTAGGATCAAATTCATTTTCAATTGCATTTAGTGATGATGGTTCTTTTCCAGTGTAACTGTTTGGTGAATTAAATTCAATTCCACCTGGACAATATGTACAACGTCCATGTGGACATGCATATGGTTTTGGCATTAATGCAACTACTGATACCCCTGATGCAGTTTTGGCAGGTTTTCTTAACAATACTTTTTTTAATTTATCAAAATCTGATTCTTTTGCCATTGATAGGATTTCATAATTTCTAGGAATTCTCTCTAATGCATATTTTGTACAAATCTTTATGATTTCTTCTTTAACCTGTTTTTTACTAGGCTCTTGAATTGTAAGTAGATTCTGAGTTATCTCATCACATGCTTTGGATAAAACAGGGTCTAGCTTATTCATGAATAATCACACTAATTTGGACATAAATTCGTTAAATAATTTGGTATATCTGGTGCCTATCTGCGCCTAGTTGTCTTTCTTTTAGGCTTGGAAGTCTTTCTAGCTGGTTTTCTCTTTGCTACCTTTTTCTTTGCTGTAGTCTTTCTAGCTGGTTTTCTCTTTGCTACCTTTTTCTTTGCTGTAGTCTTTCTAGCTGGTTTTCTTGTCATACTTTTTTTGATATCTTTTAATTCGTTTAATTCTGATTGTATTCTTTTAATCTCTGCAATCATTTCTGTTCTAAATGAATCATTATTTGTATCTGACATGAGTTGACCTGAAGAATTTTCTATGTAATTTAAGACTTGTTGAGGATTTATTCGGGTTTTTGATCTACAGTTTTTCCAGATGCTGCAACATCGCCATTACCTTTTTTCTGTTCTTTTCTATATTCCATTTTAAGCCAAATTGGTGTAATGATTGTAGTTACTGCTACCATGATTACAATTGTAGAGTAGACTTCTGATGTTAAAACTCCCGCTGTAACTCCTACCCCTGCTACGATTAATCCAACTTCTCCTCTTGAAATCATTCCAATTCCTACTCTCATTCCTTGTGCCTTACTTTTCAAAAAGAACATTGCTGGTAATCCACAACCGCCTAATTTTGTTACAACTGCAACTACGATAACTACGGCACTTATCACCAAAATCTCAAAATTAACTGCTCTCAAGTCGACTTGTGCTCCGATGATTGCAAAGAACAACGGTGCAAAAATTAATCCTATTTTCCCAATATAGTTTTCAATTTTCTCAAATACTTTTGTGGTTGATAATGCCATTCCTACTGCAAACGCTCCTACTATCGGTGATAGTCCAATTGAACCTGCTAGTGCGGCCGCACCAAAGAACGATGCAGTCGCTATTCCTTCTACACTTCCCTTTGCCTTCCATAATCTTGGTGTGATTATTTTTGGAATTACAACAACTGCTACAATGAGCATTATTGCAAAGAATCCCAACACTTTCAAAATTGTGATTGTAACTTCTGTAATGTCTATACTTTCAATTCCTGCATCTGAACCTGTAATTGATATTACTACTGATAACACTGCAATTGCCAAAATATCATCTACTACTGCTGCTCCAATGATGAGTCTTGCTTCTGGCGTTTTGATTTTCCCAAATTCACTTAGTACTTGAATTGAAATTGCAATACTTGTTGCTGTAAGCGCTGTTGCAATTAACATTGATTCTAATGCTTCAAATCCAAACATTTGAAATACTACTAATCCTGCAAAAAATGGAACTACAACTCCTAACGTTCCAACTGTAAACGATGCTTTTCCTCCTCTGAGAAATTCTTTTGGAGTCATCTCAAGTCCTGCCATAAACAAAATTACGATTGCACCCATTTCTCCAAGTATTTTGATTTCATCATTGATTTGGAGTAATTGCTTTCCATCCACTACAAAGAATGCACCTAGTGCAAATGGTCCTACAATCATTCCAGCCAATAACTCTCCTAAAACAATTGGAAGTTTCAATCTGAGGAAAAGCTCTGCCATTAATTTGGCTGCAAAAAGTAGAATTCCTACCCCGATAATGGTTTCAATGAATTGTGCTTCTGCTGCCATCTTTCCCTGATTTATGCTGAGAAATCTGTCATATAAGGTGATACCGAGTCGAAAATTATTTTGTTGTTGTTAAATTAAGCAATTTTTGTAGAATTTACAAAAACACCTTTTTTAGAAACTATCTGTCCTATTTCTTGACTTGAGATCTTGTGTTTTTTGAATATGGATTTGATTCGTGTTGCTTGGTCTTTTGGTGCAACTACACAAAATCCGACTCCCATGTTGAATGTCTTGTACATTTCTTCAGGTTTCACTCCTTGTTCTTCTACTAGTCCCATAATTGGTGGGATTTTTGGAAGTGAATCAATCTCGTATCCTATATTTTTGAGGCGTAATAATTTGGTAAATGCCCCGCCTGTAATATGTGCAAATCCATTAACTTTGCATTTTTGATTAATTTCAAGAACAGGTTTTGTGTAAATTTCAGTTGGTTTTAGTAATGCATCACCTATTACTCCTACTCCTTTGACTTTATCTTTGACTGAATATTTTGTTAACAGTGCTTTTCTTGCAAGTGAGTAACCATTGGAATGAATTCCAGAACTTTTAACACCGATAATCACATCTCCTGATTTTATTTTATTTCCAAGGACCATCTCTTTTTTCTCTAATAATCCAACTACCATCCCTGCTAAATCAAATGCAAATCCATTTCCTTCAATTACATCTGGCATGATTGCAGTCTCTCCACCAACAATTGGCATTGCAGATTTTTTTGCACCTGTTACTAGTCCTTCTACAATTTTTTTGAATATTGGTACATCATTTTTGTTTGCAGCGATATAATCTACAAATGAAATTGGTGTTGCACCAATACAGATTACATCATTAACATTCATTGCAACACAATCAATTCCTATCGTGTTGTATTTTTTCATCATGTTTGCAATTACCACTTTGGTTCCAACACCATCCGTATGTGTAGCCAAAAGTTTTCCACCTGGAATTTCTACAATTCCTGCATAATGGCCAAATCCGTGTGTCATCTTGGCTTTTTTCTGTAGTTTGTGAGTTGATGAGATTAATTTTCCAATTGCTTTTTGACTTTGTTTAATTTTAGAAATATCTACACCTGCTTTTTTGTAGGTTAGAGCCATAGTTTGTTGCGTATCTGATATGAATAAAAGAATTTGCCTATAGTTTCGATCACATATACATTCCAGCTATCTCTTCTCTGTGTTCTACATATTTCTGAGATAATTCGCTGAATTCTGAATGAATTCTGTCTTTCTCTTTTTGTAGTTCTGATGTGTCTATTTTCATATCATAGAATCGATTTAGTGCCTCTATCAGAGTTTTAGCTGCTGCTGAATCTGGCGCATCTTTGTTTGCTTTTGCTAGTAGGGTTAATCCTTGAATTTCCCTTACTAGGCACTCATTTAGTAGACCTCCTGGTATTCCTGTGATGAATCCTTGTGGGATCATGCTGATGTCTTTGTCTGCCATAGTTCTTACCAAATCTTCTTCTGCTGCACAGTATGCTTTATCGTCGTGTTCTGTACTTGCTACTCCATCTAAAATTACAATTTCTTTGGAACCTTTCTGAGCTGCCCAATCTAGAATTGAAGATACCAATGTGTACAATCCCTCCATTCTCAATGTTATTTCACAAATTATTGCACAAACTGTTCCTTCTTTGTTTGCATAAAATCGAAATGGATGACGTAATCTACCTCTCATGAATACTGTTGATGGTGGAAGATATTTTGATCTCATTACTGCAATTTCATCCATTTCTAATTCTGCAATGATGTGGTTAATTGCAACTGGTCCTACTAGGCCTGCCCCTACAAACCCTGCAAAAATTATGGGACTCTTCAATTCTGTCCTTTTGATTTCAAAGACTTCAGCTTCTGGAAATTCTTTTTGCACTGCTTACGTCGATTTGTTCTGATTAATTACTTTTGTCAACATGCGTAATCATTTTTTTGCATGAATAGATTCAACATGACTCTTCCCTTGTCTGTAATTGTATAGATCATGTTTGCACCTACTGCTTCTTTTTTGATAAATTTGTAATCTACACACAAGTGTAAATAATTTAGAAATGATTTTTTCATTCTGATCTTTGACTTTGAATACAAATCAGAAAATGTCATGGGGTTTCCTCTTAATTGGTACAATAATTTCAATAAAGATAACGTACTGTAATCTTTTGTTCTTGCTTTTACTGCATCGAGAACTTGCTCATCTCTATGTATGATGAAATCCTCGAATTGATCTGCCACTTCTAGTGGTACATATGTTAGTCTTGCTCGCATCATACCGTATAGTACGGTACGTTACTTTATTAGTCTTTAACTTGAGCTTTGTTGATCTTCTCAGCTGATTTTTTTACACCTGATCGTGACTAGATCGGGCATTTTAGAATTAGCTTGAATTGTTTGAATTGTGAAATTATAGGATATCATCTGATTTAAACAACCAAAACTCAAAATCAATTTGTGGAAATTGCAATAAGTGCTGTACTAACTGTAGTTGGTTTAGTTATGCTATGTTTTGGTGGTAACTGGTTAGTTAGCGGTGGTGTATCAATTGCAAAAAAATTCCGTATCAGTAATCTTGTAATTGGAATGACTATTGTTGCATATGGTACTTCTACTCCAGAACTTGCAGCAAGTATTGCCGCAGCTGGAGAACATAGTGCAATAATTCTTGGAAATATTATTGGAAGTAACATTGCAAATGTTGGAATGGTAATTGGAATAGCTGCAATTCTTGTTCCATTGGCCGTAAGCAAGTCTACATTACGAAAAGAAATTCCAATAATGTTAGGTGTTTCATTCCTTTTAGTTTTACTTTCAATTGATGGTGAACTTTCTCATTATGATGGAATATTGTTGTTGATTGGATTGGGTGCATTTGGAATTTATACATACAAAGATGCGATGAAACAAAGAGCAGAAAATAAAGAAGAACACAAAGAAGAAACTAAACAAGGAAAAAATAACATCTATCTAAAGTCTGCAGGGTTAATTGGTATTGGTATTGTTCTTTTGTATATTGGTGCTATACTTACAGTAGAAAATGCAGTAATTTTAGCTCAAGAATTTGGTTTATCTGAAAAAATAATTGGATTAACTGTGATTGCAATTGGAACTTCTCTTCCAGAATTAATCACATCAATTATTGCAATAAGAAAAGGTCATGCCGATATTGGTGTTGGAAATATTATTGGAAGTAACATTTACAATATTTTGATGATTATGGGTGTAGGTGCAGCACTTGGTGGAGTAATGGTTGGTGCTGATGTCTATGTGGATTATGCAATCATGATTATTTTCAGTTTGTCATTGCTTATTGCCTTGAAGACTGGAATTATTGGTAGAGCCATGGGAATATCTCTTACAATTGGATATGTGGCCTATCTGGCAGTCACATTTTTCAAGTAATTTATGCCTAAATTTTGGGGTTAGATTGAATTTACTGAAATATTTTCAGCCTTTATTGATGGTGTGATTGATGGCAGTGATGCCCATTGAATGACATTTCTTTGATTATTCCCAATGGCTGAAATGTTTTTCATCATAGTAGGTAGATTGTGAATTATTCTTACTGATTTTCCTGGACCTATTATTTCTCCATTTTTAATAATTCTGATTCCACTTCTTGCAGTACAAGAAAAATCCCCTCTTATTGGATTTACAGCATATGTGTACCATAGTCTTCCTACTAAAATCCCATTTTTGGTCTCTTTGATCATCTCTTCTTGAGATTGTTCACCTGACATAACTTTGAGATTGTGTGGAGCAGACATTGGAATTGGTTCTGTACTTCTTCCCATTGGTGAACCTGGACGTGATGCATTACCTGTTGATTCTTCTCCTTCTTTGTAACTATCAAAAAGATTAGAATACGTATTTCTGAATACTCCCTTTTCTATCAAACTCCTTTCACTGGTTTGAATTCCTTCATCGTCTATTGATTTTGTTCCAATTCCTTCTGGAATATGTGGGTCATCAATTAAACTAAGTTGTTCTACTGCAATTTCTTTTTCATAACTATTTGAAAAACAACTTTTCTTTTCTTTAAATGATTTAAAATTAAAATTAGCAGCTACTACAAATGCTAATAATTCCCCTACCGAATATGGCTCAAAAATTATAGAGTATGCATCTGAATCTACTTTTTGTGGATTTATTGATTCAACACACATTGTTTTAGCATCAATTCCTATTTGTTCTGCAGAAAAGTTTGCCAATGTTCTTCCACTGGCGTGCCCTATTCCTGATACTGGAAGTATCCCTTGTTCTGATTCTGCATTGATTATTCCGGAAATGTATGTGGCTTTATTTTTGAAATTCAATCCGTTTGAATTCATTAATTCAAAGTTCTCTGATACAATGTTTAGCGATCCTGTAATCGTATTAATTTTATCATTATTGGCTGAATTAATCATACTTTGCGCGATATCCATACTTTCAGAGCCTGAAATCTGATCTAATTTTTCATCAAATGTTCCCTCTAGTGCTTTCTGTTCTACTTTGTATGGTAACCCTTTCCAAAATTCCCTTGATTTAAGATTGGATGATGATTTGAATGCATTATCTATTGTTTGCTCTAATGCATCTTCATTTGTTGTTTCCATGGATGCAATTTTTTTATCTTGAATTAACCTAATGCCTAAACTTTCATCAAAATTTTGTTTAATCTCTACAATTTCTGAATCCGTAATTCGAACTGTTGTAATTTTTTTCTTTACTCTGATTATGTCACATTCATCAATTCCTATTTTCTTTGAATGACTAAGTGCCTTTTCTAAGGCTGACAAATTATTGTTTCCTTGGATTTTTATAATTGAATTTATTTATTTTTACCAATTCTACATATGATCCAAATTGCGAAGCTGTAACATTATCTAACTTGTCATCAACTTCTTCTTCTTCACCCTCAAATCTTTTTAGAATTTCATAATGTGTATTTCTTTCAGCTGGCACTCTTCCAATTTCTTTTACCATTCTTCTAATTTCTTTAGGTTTTAGTAATTGGCCATATTCTGAACCTGCCGATGTTGAGATACTTTCATTGATTAGAGTTCCTCCAAAGTCATTTGCCCCCCACATTAACAATAGTTGAGACATTTTTTGTCCTTCTTTAACCCATGACATTTGTAAATTGTCAATAGAATTATTCAACATTATTCGTGAGACTGCATGGGTGAGTAAAACATCATTTCCACTTCCTCCTTGCCTAATACCTTCATGTAATTCATGTTTGTACATTGGTGCTTCTGTGTGGATGAAATTTAGTGGCACAAATTCGGTAAACCCTCCTGTCTCTTTTTGAATATCTCTTAATTTTGCAATGTGTTTTACTCTATCCTCTAGTGTTTCTAAATGACCAAACATCATAGTTGAGGTAGTGTTGATTCCTATCTTGTGAGCACTTTTGATGACTGTTTCCCAATCTTCTACGGTAATTCTTCCCGGTGAAATTTTGTCTCTAAGTTTCTGATCTAGAATTTCAGCTGAAGTTCCTGGAAGTGTATTTACTCCTGCTTCTTTCATTCTTTTCAAAAATTCTTCAATTGAAACATTTGAACGAGTTGCACCATATAGAATCTCTTCAGGTGAAAATCCGTGAATGTGAATATCTGGAATTTCTTTTTTAATATCTCGGCAAATACTTTCATACAAATCTCCTTTCATGTCTGGTGGAAGTCCTGCTTGAATGCAAACTTCAGTTGCTCCTAATTGGTATGCTTCTTTTGCTCTACGTACTATCTCTTCATTAGGTAGAAAATATCCTTCTTCTTCTCTAAAATCTCTACTAAATGCACAAAAACCACATTGTTTGATACAGACATTTGTAAAATTGATATTTCTATTAACCACATAAGATACTGTATCTCCTACCCTTTTTCTTCTTAGTTCATCTGCAACTAGTCCTACTAGGTGAAAATCTACTCCTTTAACATTGAATAATTCCAGTCCATCTTTAGCAGATATCTCCTTTTCAGATAGTGCATTGTTTAGAATATCTGCAACTACTGGATCGGCATTTTTGAAAAGTGAATCTATGTTGATTGTCATCTCCAATATTCCTCCTTTACGAATCCTTCCTCATTTTCAATGATTGATATCTTATCTCTTAACTCTTTGCTAATGAATGAAAAATATTCTGGGTATATTGGGAATCTACATTTTAAATCAAAACCTGCTTTCTTTGAATTTTCATCAACTTTGTCAATTTCAGGCCAAGCAAATTCTGGATTAACAAAATCTGGGGTAAGTGGAGATATTCCTCCCCAATCATTTATTCCAACTGATAAGAAACTTTGATATGATTTTGGAGATAGATTTGGTGGAATCTGTATGTTCATTTGTGGCATGATGATTCTTGATAATGCTACAACTAATTTGAAATATTTCTCATCAGCTGATGGCTCATCTTTCATTCTGGTATCTGGTTTGGGTTGAAAATTTTGTAAAATGACTTCTTGTATGTTACCATGTTTGTCATTTAGTTTTTTGATTGCAAACAATGAATCAATAATTTCATCCATTGTTTCTCCAATGCCGACAAGAATTCCTGTAGTCATTGGGATGCCTAGTTTCCCAGAATTCTCTAGAATCTCCAGTCTTGTTTTTGGTCTTTTACTTGCAGCCAAATGATGAGGCATCCCTTTTTCTGTTAACCTTTCACTAACATTTTCAAGCATAATGCCCATTGAAACATTTGTTTTTTTCAATTCTTTCATCTCTTGATAATTTAGATTGCCTGCGTTTGTGTGCGGAAATAATCCTGTTTCTAAAGCAAGTTCTGAAGAGTGAATTAGATACTCTGCAGTGGATTTGAATCCATTTTCTTTCAACCAATCTCTAGCCTCTTGATATCTTTGTTCTGGCTGTTCACCTGTTACAAAAAGTGCTTCTACACATCTGTACTTTTTTGCAAGTGCTAATAATTCTGATATTTGTTGTTTTGACATTAAAGAAAGTTTTGCTTCCCCTGGCTCTGATTTGTAAGTACAATAGGAGCATGTATCTTTGCAGAGATTTACAATGTTAAAAAATGCCTTTTTAGAAAATGTCACATAATTTTTTTTAAACTTCATTCTCAAATTCTGTGCCACTGAAAATAATTCATTTGGATTCTCAACTGCTTTTTGATAAACTTCTAGTACTTCTTGATGGGATATCTGTTTGTTCTCTAAAACATTGTTTAAACTCTCAGAATCAAAGACAAGATTGTTCAACAGAAGGATTTCTTGCTAAGAAGTATTTATGCTTGTATTGAATTAATTTCCATTTGGTCTTTCTTCAAGTACAATTGTCACATTTGTAGTTCTTCCATCTCTTAGAATTTCCAAAACCATTTCATCTCCGACTGATTTTGCTCTTTGTAGGTGAATCAAAATATCATCAATTTTCCTTACTTCCATTCCGTCAACTTCTAAAATCACATCTCCTCCAGACGGATAATTGACTCCGTCAACGTCAATGGTTTTATCAGAACCAATCAACCCTGCGTTAAATGCAGGACTATCCTCAACTACTGTAATTACTAAAAATCCTATGGCATCTTGTAAGTTCAGAACTTTTGCCATATCAGGATCTATGTCTCTGCCAGAAATTCCAATCCATGGGTGTTTGTATTCTCCATCTTCAATTAGTATTGGAACAATTTTTGCTACTGTTTGTGATGGTACTGAAAATCCTACACCAGTAAATTCTCCTGATGTTGATTGTATGGCCGTATTAATTCCAACTATTTCCCCTCGCATGTTGAGTAGTGGTCCTCCTGAATTACCTGGATTAATTGCAGCATCTGTTTGAATCACATCTGGAATAGAATAGCCTGAACCTGAAGGGAGTAGTCTTCCTAACTGACTTACTATTCCTGACGTCATTGATCCTGAAAGACCAAATGGATTTCCAATTGCAGCTATTTGCTCTCCTACTTTGAGATTAGAAGAATCTCCAATGGATAATGGGTGTAATAGAACTAAATCTGCATTTACTTTGATTATTGCAATATCTGTATACTCATCTACTCCGATAACATCTGCATTATATGATCTGCCGTCAAGAAATGTTACAATGACTTTGTTTGCATCTTTTACTACGTGTGCATTTGTTATGATGTGGCCTTTCTTATCAAAGACAAATCCTGATCCTACTCCTCCTCTGACTTCTTCTGTTTCTCCTCTTTGAACATTTACTCTCACAACTCCTGGCTCTGATTTTTCGAAAATTTCAATTAATGATAAACTCTTTGCAAATGATGTAGTTTGATCCGCAGCGTTTGCTGTTCGTTCATTACTTACGCTAATTTCTGGTTTTAGTGATTCTTGAGGTGCGATAAACAGCACTGCAACAATAACTAATACCATTGCAGCTCCTATGACCCCACCTACAAATACTCCTGATTTGTCCATGAGATTTTTTATTCCTTATTTTCTATCTAAAAGGCTTGCTATATTTTGATTGAACTTTGAGAATGATCTTTCATTGAATAACTTCTTCCTCTCCAAGTAACTGATGAAGTCTTTTTTGCCTGTAGTAATCCACTCAAGAATCCTAAAACTACTACAAAACTTCCTAGTGGCGCAAATAAAGCATAAGCCAACTTTAACTTCAAACCTACTTTTACTTCAATAACTGCACCAATGTAAATCAAAGATGATGCAATTGCTGCTGTAATGCAAAGTATTTTTCCAGATGTTGATTCGACTGGCAGAGCAGATGATATTGCAAATATTGGAAATGGTACAAACAACAAAAAAACTATGGCAAAAAATATCCCTATTGCAATTTTTCCACTTTGAAGATACAATGGTATCATCAATCTTTTTAGAGCATTCCATAATGTGCCCTTGTCTCGAGCCCAAACTGCTTCAATCAGGTGTTCTCCCCTAACCATTTTCATTTTGTATCCTGCCTCCTTTACTTTTTTACCCAGAGCTCCATCTTCAATTATTTCCTGTTTGACTCCTTCATGCATTCCAATTTCTTGATATGTCTTTTTTTTCAATATGAAAAAACTACCAAAAAAATATCCAGTTTTTTTAGATGGATTGTTTACATTCAAAGCTGAAAATCTTGTGTGCAAAAATGTGGAAATCATGGGAAGTGTAATGTTTGTCCAAAAATCAAATGTGAGCATTTTTGGAATAGATGATAACGCATCTAAATTAAAGGAATTCAAATGTGAAACTGCTAGTGATATGACATTCTCTGCATGTTTTGTATCTGCATCTGTAAAAAGTAATAATTCCCCTGATGCTTTTTGGTATCCTTCCATACATGCCCAATTTTTCCCCATCCATCCTTCGGGTTTAGGTCTTGCAGAAACTGGTATTATGTTTGAATATTTTTTTGAATACTCTAAAATTATTTTTCCTGTAGCATCTTCTGAAGAATCATCAATTACAATGATCTCATAATTTTCGTAGTTTTGTTTGGTTAAAGAATCTAAACATTTGCCAATGTACTCTTCTTCATTTCTAGCTGGTAGAATAATTGATACTTTGGGATTTGTTTTAGATGTATTTTCAAACTTGTCCAAATATGGTGTCAATCTAAAAGAGTCAACCATTGATTTGATGAGGAAAACCCATGCGCCACAAATTCCAATTAGAATTACAACTAGTGCATAATTGAAAATATCTATAATAATTTCCATGAAATCTATCTCTCTATTTCTTCTTTGATACTTTGCATGGCTTGCTCTGTTCCGCTTTTGATATGTTTTTTAATCATACCTGTAAACATGCCCATCATACCAGTCAATTTGATGTCCCAATATGTCAAAAGTAGTGTTTTTTCATCTTTTGGAGTAAGTGATACTATTTTTACTCCATCGATAATGCCTTTAGTGAATTTGGCTTCAATTTTCTCCTTTGGGTGAATTTTTACTTCTTGCAAGCATTTTTGATCTCTGAATGCAATTGTAACTTCTCTACTGATTGTATCGCCTTCTTTTGAAATATTTCTCACTTCTTTGGTTCCTTTCCAAAACTTTGGCTCATTGTCAATGTCTGAGACAATTTCCCATACTTTGTCAATTGATGCATTAATTTCAACTTCAACTTCAATTGTAGCCATGTCTTACAATCATTGCCTCTACATCAAATATATTAGATTCCTACTGCATTTGAAATAGACTGTGATGGGTAACATGCCTAAAATCCGGAACATTAACTCCAGTTCCAATGGCGTTTGCCATTCTTCCGTCACAGTCACTTAATATTTGAAATGAAACCCACAAAATACATGCCAAAAATTGAAACTTTAGATGGTGTTGGATTTTGGAAAAATGCTTATGCTCATCAACGTGGGAAATTATTAAAAAAAGTCAATGTCCCCGAAGATCAAATTATTGCACTTGTGAATAAAAAATACATGGAACTTCCTGCAGCACTTAGATATGAAATTGAAACTAGTGGAATTGATAAAAAAGAATTACAATGACATTCGAAATTCATTTTAACGGGAATAATTAAGGTCAACCATGTCTACAATAACGTATGATGATTTTGCAAAGTTAGACATTAGAGTTGCAAAAATCATTGGAACTGAACCAATTGAAGGAAAATCTAGAATTATCAAAGGTAAAATTGATTTGGGAAATGATGATCAACGCGATGTAATTATTGGTGGGGCTCAGTATTTCCAACCTGAAGAAATTGTGGGAAAAACTGTTATTGTTATTGCAAATCTTGAACCTAAAAAAATGGCCGGAGTTGAATCAAATGCAATGTTGTTAGCAGCTGATGTTGATGACAAACCATTTTGGTTGACAGTAACAGAAGATGTTCCTTTAGGAAGTCCAATTAAATAATTAATATTTTAGAAATTAATGAAAATAGATTTTTGACTTATTATTTTAATCATAAATCATTAATTCTTTTTCTTCTAGTAATGCATGTAAGTTGTTTACAGAACGATACACATCTGGTTCATGTTTAGCACCTGTACAGACTAGTTTTCCTGATGAGAATAACAAAATCACTGTCTTTGGGTCTAACATTCTGTGAATAAGTCCTGGAAATTGTTCTGGTTCGTACATACTTCTTGGTAATGTTCTTGCAGCTTGCTCCAAATGGATTTTTCCACCCAAATTGATGGATGCAACAATATTTTGAATCGTTACAACTGCATCTTTTTTGACTTTAATTCCGCCTTTTCGAAGTTTCTGTACAACAGTTTTCACTGCTTTTTTGGCCATTTCTTCAGATTTTGAACCAGTACATACCATTTTACCTGAAGTGAAAATCAAGGTTGCTGTCTTTGGAGTTTTAAGTCTGAAAACTAGTCCTGGAAATTGATCCGGATGATATTCAACATCTGGAAATGTTCTAGTTATTTCATTCAAATCCATCTTCTGCATTACATCTGCTGAAGCTACAACATTTTCTACACTTACGATAGGTTTTGTTTGTGGCATATTCGGCTTTTTTTGTATTTGAACTATAATAAAAGCACTCGCCATTATTTAGTCTCAAATACACATTTTTTTCAAATTGAGATGCATTTTACTCTTCAATCAAGACGAATGCTTTATTTTGGTTCTGAAGATTCTTGATTCTAGTGAATTTTACAAATTTTGATCTTGATCAGCTGTTCTCTATGAGTGATGATTCTAATCCATTGATGATGCTTGTTTGGATTCTCCCGATAATTCTTTTTGTATTTTATGGACAACAAATCCAATTATTTGTAACATCAAGAGAAATTAAAAAAGGAATTAAAAAATTAGATGGTTTTAGAGTAGAGTCTAGAACTGAATTAATTAATTTTGTAAAAAATAATTTAAAAGCAAAAGATGATCCTGTAAAAAAAATTGATAGATTTTTGGAATACTTTACAATAATGCCAGTTGATATGGATCCAAATGGAATTGTTGACAAAGTTCAACATATAGTTAGATCAAGAGAAGATTACACTCGAGAACACGTAAAATTACTTGCACCTGAAATGTCTGAAATTGAATTAACCAAAGTCCAGACTTTGCTTGAAATCGCATCTTCATTACAAATGATATACAAAATAATTAATCACATGTTCCTTACTGCTAAAAAACAAAACAACTATCCTTTGATTTTACCATTACAAATGATTCTTCCTTTTGTAATGGAGCAAGCAGAGGCTATGAAAGATGCAATTCCTGCATTTAAAACTGGTCAACCTGTAGGTGATGGAATTGGTCCAATGGTTGTTGGAAAAATGATGCTTGATAGTACAAAAGAAACAATTGCATTTCAGACTTCCCTTTCAAAAATTGATTTTGAAGATAGAAAGTTGTTTCTTTTAAAAGCTGAAGGTCCTGGTTCCACAGTTGGAAGACCCTCTGACGGATTACAAAAAATTGTTTCTGAAAACAAACTTGATGCAATAATTATGATTGATGCTGCATTAAAAATGGAAGGTGAAGATTCTGCATCAGTTGCACAAGGATTTGGAGCAGCTATTGGAGGAATAGGAACTGAACGATTCCAAATTGAAGCAATTGCCACTAGTAATAATATTCCCGTATTTTCAATTGTGATAAAACAATCTGTTAAAGAAGCAATTACTTTGATGACTAAAGAAATTGCAGATACTGCAGAAGATGTTACTTCTCAAGTATATGACATGATCCGTGATGATACTAAACCTGGACAATCAGTTACCGTTATTGGCGTAGGTAATACTGCAGGAGTTCCACAATGATATTCTCCAAGACAAAAATTACTACAGCTTACACTGTGGAACAATGTACTAAATGTGGAACCCTGACCAAAAGAAAATTCAATGAAGGTGATGTGTTATTTTCTGAACTATCAAAATGTGATTCCTGTGATGGGTTAACCAGAATTGAAAAAATCTTTGGCGAAACAACTGAATAAAATTTAGATTATTCTGTTCTATACTTTACATTACAAGTGGGGCAAAACCATGATGCTGCTTCCCCTTGCTCTTTGAACATAAATCCGCCACATTTAGGACACGGTCTTACTTCCTCACTCAAAATCTTTCACTTTTGAATCTCATTCGGCTCTAGTTGTTACTGTCACTCCATTCTCATCTGGAATGAAAGTATGTTCTGCCTGAGCAACTCTCTGTTCATTTACTTCAATTAGGACGGGATATGCCTGTACTGCTTTTTTCTTTATCAGAAAATCTAATAATTCCCTTGCTTTCTTTTCTTCCCATTCTTTTGTAAGCCATCTTAGTGCAAAGGGTAGCATGTTGCAATTTTCCCAAATAAAATTAAGCATTCTATCTGCTTCATCATTTTTTGTTTTCTTTCGTGAGTTTAGCGCAAAAATATTTTTTATTTTTCCATTTCTTACAAAACCTCCACCTTGTTCTGTTGTAACAAATGGTTCACATGCATAGGCTGAATTTTCTGAAAGTGAAAATCCTCCGATGGACCAAATATTTGGAATAGATTTTCCTGCATGTATTGTGTATTGTTCTAATGAATGTCCACTAAGATTTGCAATTGGTTTGAATCCCATTTTTTTAATTGTAGTTTCAATTGTTCTTCCCACATCACTTGCTTTGACTCCTGCTTTTATCATTGACATTGCATTTCCCAATGCTTCTTCTGCAGCTTGAACTAATCCATCATATTGTGCATCATAACAAATAGTTACCGCAGTATCTGCAATGTATCCGTCTATTTGTGCACCTAAATCAATTTTTACTAAATCTGTATCTTTGATTGTAATTGGATCATTTGGTTCTGCAGTATAGTGAGCTGCAATTTCATTGATACTTGCATTTACTGGAAATGCACATTTTGCACCTCGTTTTTTAATCTCTCCTTCTACTTCTTCACAAATCTCAAAAACCGATTTACCAATCCAATCTTTTACTCTGACCATTTCTCTAACGTCTGCTGCAATTTTTCCAGCTTTGAGATATTGCTCTGCTAACACAATTTCGATCCTAATTTTACCTTTAAAATGATTATCTGTGAAGCTTAAATTGGGCAATTCTATGGTTTTACTGGGATCGTGGTCTAGCTTGGTATGATTCTGCGTTTGGGACGCAGAGGTCGCGAATTCAAATTTCGCCGATCCCACCATCACCATCTTATTATCAAATTATCTTCTAGTCTAATTGCCGAGCAATGAAGAAGAGTTAGAGTAATGACTTTGATATGAAGTAACTAATTGAGTCTGAGCTCCGGCATGTTTTTATGAATATTTTGACTCTTGGGTTTTATTGAAATTTGAGAGACGAGATATAATTTTGATAGTGGGGCTAATTCTTTTCATGATTGGATTGACCCCTTTTACTGGTCTTGCCCTTGCCGCAGTGATTGTAATTATCATGTATTTTGGAATCAAGGTGTACGTAGAAAAAAGAAGACAATCTATGGAGCGTGATGTTGGAGAAGGTCTATGTATGGAATGTGGTTCTGTAGTTGTTGATAAAAAATGCCCTAACTGTGACTATTCTGAAGAATAATTCCTACGTATGCCTTAAAACTGAAAAATGAGGTTAATTTTTGATGACATTAAGATATCTGACTTTAACAACAAGCTCAACTTTTCCTCAATCCCATTCTAAAATGAGTCTTCTAGGCAATCAAATTAGGAAATAACAATGAATCGTAATATACCGCTAGTATTTTCTATACTCCTTTTTGCAGGAATCCTTGTACCTGTATATGCTCAAACTTCTGAAAGTGTTGTGATTAATGAAGTAGACATTAATCCTCCTGGAGATGATTCTCAAACTATTTCAGAATGGGTTGAACTTTACAATCCTACTGATTCTGACATTGATATTGGAGGATGGGAAATTGCATCTACAACAGTTCTGAAAAAAACAATGACTGTTCCTTCTGGAACTATAATTGAACCAGATCAATTTTTGACATACTCTTTCCAAAATGTTTGGTTCACTGATGCAAATGAATCTGTTGAACTTCGAGATGAAAATAATATAGTTATTGATAAAACTCCTGCTATTACTGATATACAAAATGATTTCACTTCATGGCAAAGACTCTATGATGGATATGACTTTGATAATTCTAATGATTGGAAGTTTGTAACTTCAACTGCTGGTTCTTCTAATGGAAAATTAGTCCAAACTCAAGAAACCGACGGTGTTTCAGTAACTGTTTCTTCAGAAAACCCATCTTACATCTTTGGTGATGTGGCAGTTATTTCAGGTACCGTTTCAGAAGAAGTCTATATTTACCAACCATATTTCCAACCTGAAGAAATTGTAATTTCTATCACTGGACCTGACTTTGATAAAATAATTACAATGTATCCTGATCTAAATCTTGAATATGAAACAACATTGAGTTTACATCAAGTTCTCGGAATTAATGCAGGATCATATGATGTTGTTACAAGTTATGCTGGTTCAACTGATAGTACTAGTTTTTCTGTTGGTACTGAAATTATAGAACAAGAAATTCAAGAAGAATCTGATGTAGGAATTCTTACTGATAAATCTCAATATCTTCCTGGAGATCATGTTGCAATTACTGGATTTGCCTCTGACATTATCCCATTTGAGGGAATGGCTTTCACTGTAACTGATGCTGGTGGCGAAGTAATCTCATCTGGAAATCTATTTCCAACTGATGGAGAATTTTCAACTACAGTGTATCTAACCACTATCAACCCAATTTACGGTACATATGATATTCATGCAGAATATTCTGATAAATCTATTACAACTTCCTTTGAAGTAGTTGAAGATATCAAAGAAGATATTCCAATATCTCTCTGGACTGATGAAGTGGCATATGGTTTAGGTGATGAAGTTACAATAAGTGGCAGATTAAATGATGTTTGGATTGGCAATTTGGATTTAGAAATTGTTCAAACAAAACAAACTTCATCTTCTACTAGCGATGCTGGATTTAAAATTCTAGATAGTTTGAAAATAGCCGGTGATGGTTCTTTCACTTACTCTTTCACAATTCCTGATAATGTTGTAAGATTAGGTGATTACAAAATTACTGTGTCTAAAGAAATTGGTTCTGCAACAATAATTGCTCACGCTGTAGAAGACCCTGAAAATTTTATCCCTTCAAATGATCCGTTGACTGTAGAGACTGATGCTGGTGTCTATGAATTTTCTGATACTATCACTGTTAGTGGCTTTGTTAAAGATCCATTTAGCAATTCAAGCTATGGCACTGGTGCTGCTGTAAAAATTTCTATTTCTCATGAAGATGGAACTCCTTTAGAAATTATTGATTTACAAGAATCAAAACGATTAGATGGTGGTGGTCTAATTGGATATGATTTCACAGCAATCCCTGAAACTTCTGGAAGATATTCCACACAAATTGATGTTACTAAGAACATATTCACTGTTGGAAATTATGTTGTAAAGGCAACATATTTGTCAAATGTTATGACTACAACTTTCTCAGTTGTTGATTCACTTGATTTGGAAGGTGGAGCAATATTGTCAATTGATAAGGATGTCTATGGTTTAGGTGAGACTGTTCATCTTACAGGAATATTGCCTCGAACAGGTGATAATTCTATTGAAATCTCTGTTACTAGACCTGATGGAACTAGAACTGATTATGGTGCAACTGTTGAGAATCAACGATTTTCATGGACTTGGGACACACCTGCATATGAAAAAACTCAATTGTTAAAAGAAGAGGATGGACGGGATGTTAGAAATTCTAATTATGGTATTTACAAAATCAGAGCTGCAATTGCTTCTGAAAGTGTAGATATTTTCTTCAAAGTTTCTGAAGATCCTGCCAATGATTCATTATCTACAAATCCTTTGTTTGTAGAAACTGAAAAATCTCTTTACAGAGCAGGTGATGATTTGAAAGTATTTGGTAATGTCATTTTACGTGAACAAGGTGACGAAGGGTTGGTTGTCACAGAACGTGTACAATTAAGAATCATTGATGGTACATGGCCTTTCGATTTGATTCATGAAGCACACGTTTATCCAAATCAAGGTGGTGAATTTTCAAGTCTATTTGAATTACCTGCAACAATATTTTCAGAAGGTGAATATGTTGTTCGAGCCAACTATGTAAAGACTCAAACTGAATCCGTCTTTAGTGTTGCAAATGACTTTGTATTTGGAATAGATGATGATTTAGCTTTGTTGCTTAGTATTGATAAAAATGAATATTATCCAGGTGACACTGTGGTTATATCTGGAAAACCAAATAAATTAATTTATTTGGAAAAATTTGAAGTTAGTATAATAGAAAAATCTGAATCTGAAATTACCTGTGGTTCATTCATTTGTGGAACAAATACTGGTCCTGTTACCACAATTCGTCCAGGTCCATCTGGTTCATTCACTCACGAATATGTAATTCCTGATTCAGCATCTTCAATTGGTTCATACGAAGTTAATGTAGATGCCGATTTTGATACTGGTTCTATAACTTTTGATGTTATAGAAGAACCATCTGCACCAAAATTAAACACTGTCATTGAAAAACAAAATAGAATTGCAGATAGCACAATCTCAATTTTTACTGAAGAAACAACCGCTGATGATACTACAATTGCCCCAAGAGTTCTATCTGGATCTTTGATTACTCCTACTAGGGGTGACGAATCCAATGTTAATCTCAAAGTTACATCTGTTTCTGGAATTTGTATAATTGGACCTGATGCTGAATGTTTGGTTAGTGAATCTACAAGAAAACAAGGCCAAATCTATGATGTTGTGGAAGTTGACGGCGTTAGTCTTAATGTTAGGTATAGTGGTCCTGATGTACGTCTAGAAAAATTCAGTATTTTGCCTGAATCATCTACTGCATTTTTACCTGATGCAAATTGGTCTGTTGAAGTACTAAAAGATGAACAAGTTTCCAGATTCTATTATAAAGTCACATACAAAACATTAGAGTAAATCCAAAATACTCTCAATTCCATTTTAGATTAAAATGAAATTACAAGTTTTAATGTTTTATCAAGATGATCCTAAAAAATGCACAGCTGCTAAAATGGTAAAATTTGGTCTTGCACAAAACATCAAGAAAATTGGTTCCAAAGGTTTGGTGTTGGATCCATTCTCTGAAAAAACATTACTACCTAAAGATAAATCTGTCATCCATTCCATTATCGGAATTGATTGTTCGTGGAATCTTGCAGATCAGGCTTTTTCTAAAAACTTTGCAGGCATCAAAAGAAAACTCCCTCCATTACTTGCTGGAAACCCTGTAAATTATTCCAAATTAAATAAATTAACTACAGTTGAAGCCTTAGCAGCTTCATTGTTTATTTTGGGTTCTAAAAAACAAGCTTTAGAATTACTTGACAAATTCAAGTGGGGTCATACTTTTTATGAATTAAATCAAAATCTGTTGGATGAATATTCTAAACTTGAAAATGAATCTCAAATAGAATCCATTCTGAAAGACTATGGGCTACTTTGATTCCTCTTTTTCAAATAGATTGCAGTTACTATAATTACAATTATTGGTATGATCAATACCCAATCTATTGATTCATTTTTAGAGAATTCTATGTTTTTCTGCAAACTTGTAGGTAATTCAACAGTGTGGCCTGTTACAATAAAACTTGATTCATAAAAATCGGGCTTTAATACTGAATTTGAAATTGCAAATATTTTGATACTGTTAGCACCTACACCCAGTTTATCTGAATCTTTTGAGGCTATTTTGATATTAATCTGATTATCTTTTATTTCTAGAGTTTCAGAAACGATTTTTTCACCTTGACTATTTGTTAAAAAGTATAGTATTTCATCCGAATTCTTTGTTTCCACTTTTACATTCACCTCTTCTCCTTTCTGAAATATTTCCTCTATCTCAATTTTTACAATTTTTGGGAAATTGGCATTTTCAAATTTTGACCATTCCCCTTTCTTGAATGGATATGAATCATCTTCAAAAGTACTCACTTTGATAGTTCTGGATTCTGGAGAATATGATTCTAAATAAAATGGCCCATTACTTATTACTGCGTGATTATTTGTTTCAATCCAACTAATGGATGAATCGTATCTATTTTGAAAATATTCTTCATTTTGAACATTATTCATAATTGATTTTGGAATGTGTTTTGTCTTTTTGAATTCTTGCAAATAGTTTTTGATAATAGATGCATCATTTGGAATAATTAATGATAACCAGTTTACATTTTTGCTTGTAGCCCCGGATCTTGAAAATGATGCCTTGCCTTCAATTACTGCTTTTTCCATTGCAGCAGTGATTTCCCATGGAACTGCATTCCATAGTACTGCCCAATTTGCTATTTCTCCTTCATCAAAATGCCAATAATCTACATAGACTTCAACAGTATCTGGATCTACAATCTTTATTCCTTTGATTGTTTGTATGCTCTGAGCCGCTCTTGGCGTAAATTCAGTATCAAATGTTCTATCATTTGCATCAGTTTGTGTTCCCCATTCTATTGTAAAATACAATGAATGAATTATGTCATTCATGTCCATCTCTCTCTCATTATGCCACTTGCTGAATTTAAAATCAAAAGTTACTTTACTAATTGATTGAGTACCTTCATCTACATTTTCCCATTTTTGTAATGTTGGATTCCATAAAATTGCTTCTTGTGGAATGTTTAGTTTTTCATTTGGACCTGCAGTTTCAACTTGCCAAGTTGTTCTAACGGGGAATGTTTCCCCTGTAAATGGATGTTTGAATGTTGCAGGATCAGAAATAATTCCCCAAATGTGCCTACTGTAACTATCAGTTAACCCCATAATTGGATTCCATGCTCCTTGGTAGATTTGTTTGACTCCAATCACAAATTCATCATGATCACTTTTTGCATTTATTGGTGTAAATCTACTTGCAACTCCTGCTCCAAAATCATTTACAATACCACTAATTTTATCATTGACAACATATTGATCAATTTTACTTGCTAAAAAAATTCTAACTGACTCATTTACTCCTTCTGTAACTGCCTCTTGGATTAATTTAGCTCTTTGTTCTGATGTTTCAAAATCTCCTGTGTATACTTTTTGTGTGAGTGAGTCTATTTTTTCATTTTTGTAATTCCAATAAGATGGGTCGTTGAATCCTGGCATGTTTGAAAACCATGGTGAATACATTTGTCCTAATCCAACTGAATCATACTTTACAAATGCTGAACGCCCCCATCCTTCTGTGTATAAATTCCATTTAACATCTGATGGATTAGATCCATATACCACTACGAATGCCTTATTCAAATCTCCAAAATCTTTCTTTACTGTAAATCCAATTTTTTCTAATTCTACTGATAAAATTTCCCCTATAGATTTCCTTACTGGATCATCACTTCTGATAAAAATTGTAATTTCTATTGGGATTCCGTTCATCTCCCAAATGCCATCTTTTTTGATTGCTCCTTTCTCACCTAGCACTTTAGTGATAATTTCATTTACAAATGTAGGATTGTATTTGAAATTAAATGTCTCTAATTGTTCAATTACTGTTAGATATTCTGGATCTGATGGACTATAGTATGAGATTATGGGAGAACCATATCCTCCCATCAATTCATTTACAATTAATTTTCTATCCACCAAATAGTTCAAAGCAAATCTGATTTCTTTACTAGAAAATGGATTGAACTTATCTGATTCAGCTGGATTGATTAGAATACTGTAAGATCCTCCAGTTGAATCAAATACTTGTAACCCTTCTGTTTCTTCATTATTTTCTAGTCTGTCAGGCGATATAGTATAGTAATATGCATCCAAATTCCCATTTCTTACTTCTTCTAAAGCAGTGTTTTCATCTAGATATTGTATGAATTTGACTGAATCAAAAAACGTATTTTCTTCTGCAAAAGATTCACTAAATGCTATTGATACTGTCAAAATTGCTAGTATGACAACTAGCATATTTTTCATATTGTTTCTTTCTTGCTCATGTAATAAAACCTATATCATAATACCCTGATGTTATTAGCTGCTAAAACCTATATTTCTTAAATGAATCAAAAATTACAATTGAAAATTCATCCAAAAATGATAAATGGATTACAAGGAATAATTTCTGGAGGGGTCAGCATTCAAGATTTTTCTGCAGTTACAAAAATTACAAATGATGATTCTAAAATAATTTTGGATGAATTCATTAAAAATGAAATTGGAACAAAAGAAAATAATTTTTATTATTTTGATGATGGTGATAAATTAAAAATTGCTGTTTCTTTACTTGAGAAAGGATTCCCTATAGATGAAATTTCAATTGCATTGGATTGGAGAGATTTTGAAGGATTAACTGCAGAAGTATTAACTGAAAAAAATTTTGCAGTTATAAAAAATATGATGTTGACAAAACCTAGAATGGAAATTGATGTTGTAGGTATTAGGCTTGGTATTGCTATTTTGATTGATTGTAAACATTGGAAAAGATATAGTTCATCTGCTTTATCAACTGCTGTCAAAAAACAGATAGAACGTACAAAACAGTATGTGGCTAAAACACCCGGAGCTATTGCTGTGCCTGTAATTGTAACATTATACCAAGATAATGTGGATTTTATCGAAAATGTTCCTATTGTACCTATTTCTCAATTTGCTTCATTTGTGGATGAATTTTATGGAAATATTGATCAAATGAAGACTATAGGAACAAACTAGTGACAAAAAATACTATTCCACCAATAACAAATCCCTTGGTAATTTTTAATGAATTATCTAATGCTTTTGAATAATCTTCGTAAATTCCTTGTCCCATCACTTTAACATTGGTTTCATTTTCTAAAATTTCAAATTTTGTAGATGTTGTATTGGCCTCTGCACTTTTGGCAATTTTAAAGAACCATCTTGAAAGTTTGTCTGCACTTGTAATTAGTCCTAATTGGTAGTATCCATTTCTATTTCTAGCTTTTACTGGAGCATAATGTGTATCTGATGTACAAATTTCTAGTAATTGATAATCTCTTTTTGCAAATATGTCTATGATTTTTTCTCTAACTCCATTTTCCATATTGTTTGAATCTGACCATCCAAGAAAATATTTTTTCTCATTTAGTTTGAGACAAATTATTCCTAACCCTGCCATCCCAAGATCTTCTGTCCATACATCCATTCCTTCTGTATTTGCATAACCTAGTTCTATTGGAAAACTATCTTTTGAGATTAGAGTGTCCAAACATGATTTTGCTGCTTTTAACATATCTTCTCCATCTTCTTTTGATATTTCTTCACCCATTGCATTATGGCAATCCACAATCATAGTTCTTGAATAATTTCTATTGTTTGCATATTGCACAATTTCTGTCTTCATATAGCTAGGAAGATCCTCCATGCCGTGTGGGGATAATGACAAAAACAATAATGGGTTGTTTCCAAAAAGTAATCCTGTTACTCTAGCTTTGTTTATTTGAACTGTTACTGGTTCTGTACATTGCATTCCTTCGTCTTTGACTTTGCTATTTTCTAAATTTTTCAAATATTTTTCAACTTCATTTCTTGATGGTAGATTTAGTGCATGATCTGAAATACTGTGCATTACCATAGCTGATGAGGATAAATTCTTGTAAATTTGATATGTAACATTACTTCCCCCTACTGGATGATATGGGCCTGGATGTATTCCTGGTAAAACCATTCTGAATTCTGTTTCTCCGTTTTGTGTTGAAAATTTTATTTGTTCAGTTGATACCTTGGTTTCATTTGAGCGCTGCTCCATTAATTCTTCAGCATCTTCAAAATCATTTCCTTGAGATGCTAGATATGCTTGAATAGTTTTATGAGTACTCTCCATTGCAGGTCTTCCTGCTCTATCTGTTACAACTGACCAAACACTTGCAATTATCATAAAAGAAATCCCATACCCTAACCCAATTGGTTCACCAAGTATTGAAATCCACATATCTTGAGGAATTAATACAAAAAACATTGCTAGTGGTTGGATAAGACAAATGGCCCAAGCTTTCTTGAGACTTGCTCCTAGAGTTGTGGTGTATATCCCAATTCTAAAACTTGCAAAAAGTAATAATCCAAAAGTTATGAAGAATGGTTCTAAATCTTTTGATAAAACAATACTTGAAAGAACGCCCATTAGTAATGTGACTGTCCATAACATATTTCCAAAAAGTGATGAATGAAGTGACTTTGAGTATTCTTTTTTCTTTGCAAATCGTGTATCTAGAAATTGTGTTGCATATAGAACCCCCAAAACTAATGGTAATCTGTACCAATTCTCTTCAAAACCTAAGTTACTCAAGTAACCCAAATATGTTGCAAGAACTGTTACTGCAGCTACTACCATTGATACAACTAGAGAAAAATATTTTGATGATGGATTAACTAGAGTAAGGGAAAATCTGTTGTGAATATTTGAAACATTATCTGTATCTTGTTCCATTGTTTCTTCACGGAGCAAAAAATAAATCGATTATCCATGAAACGGCAATCAAACTGATTGGGATTGATACTACAATTTTTGGATCTATTCTAAATCCCTTTGTCTCATCTTCAAAGAATCTCATGAGACCTCCACTAGATGCTGGAAGTGGTGCTGATTTCTTATCTGCCATTACAATTCGAAATCAAGGATTTTAACATAAAAACTTTATTGTTTACCTTTCATTTTGTCTATGGTTTCTAATAGCGAATTGATCGTTTTTAGAATATTTTGCTGCTTTTCATGATCTTTTTCTTCCTCTAGTTCTTTGGAAAGTAGTTCTAGTTTCTTTTCTAATGTTTTTCCTAGAGTAGGTGTCGATTCATTTGGTGGATTTGCACTAGGAATTTCTTTTTTTTCAGGTTGACGTCCACAACTAATACACAATGCTTGTCCTTCTTTCATCACTCTTACTCCTTTACAATATGGACACGGTTCACTGAGTAATGTGGCTCCTTTTAGAAGCATTTCTGCAGCTTTTTTTGTCAGATCCTCGGTCATTCTTTTTCTTTAATTTTCTATCTAAAAAATCCGTTTGTTTTTAATTTTTAATCCATATTCAAACAAGGCTTAATAGTGTGAATAATTGAATTGATTTCGAACGAATGGCAGTAATTTGTAATACTTGTGGTCTCCCAGAAGATTTGTGTGCTTGTGGCGAACTTGCCAAAGATAGCACTAAAATTATTATTCGATTAGAAACTAGACGATTTAAGAAAAAGGGTACCATGATTGAAGGATTGGATCCAAAATTAAATAATTTAGAAACTGTTGCAAAAGAACTTAAAAACAAATATGCATGTGGTGGAACTGCAAAAGAAGGCTACATCTTCTTACAAGGTGATCATAGAGATACAATCAAAGATACTTTGATTAATTTAGGATTTGCCGAAGATACTATAGAATTACATTAGAACGAATTGAAAAATTCCAATAAATTACTTCAATCTATTGGGATACCTTACACAGCATTACTATCTGTAATCTTTGGTTTACTATTGGTTTCATTTCCTATTGGAATCTTTGTAGTTTTTGAAAGTGATATTGGAGGAGACATTAATTTTGAATATCCTTTAAGCCACCTAGATATTTTTACTGGTTCCGATTTCTATCAATCTTTTTCTGATATCAGTATTGGTGATGCATTTGTTGTTTTATGGATTTTTTATCTTGTAATTTTTGTAATTGCAATGTTGGGACCAAAACATGATTTCCTCAAAACCCTATCTCCGATTATCTCTTTTGGAAAATATGACACTCGCTTCAACTATATGATTGGGATTACAAAATGGTTTTCAATCTTAATTTTAATTTCAGGCTTGATTAATTATATTCAAGAGGGATTTGGTGTTGGAATTGTTCCTCCTCTTGCTGATAATGATCTAATTCAATTTTTTTATGTCACGCTTGCTCCCATAATTGAAGAGTTTGGATTTCGTCTCATTTTAGTTGGAATTCCTTTATTTGCTCTTTATTCTCATAAATCTTCAGTAAAATATTTCATCAAATGTTTGTGGAATCCTAACAATCTTGATATTTTTGATACAAAAAAAGCGCTTCTTTTAATTGTCTTTGTGGGTGTACTCTTTGGTTTTGCCCATATTGCCTTTGGAGATTCATGGAGTAGTGGAAAATTTGCTCAAGCGACTGCTAGTGGAATAATCCTTGGTTGGGTTTATCTCCGATATGGATTTGTGGTTTCATTAATGATTCACTGGGCTACAAATTACTTTATTTTTTCATATGCAAATTTCATTTCTCAAATAAATTTGATCTCAATTGAATCTGCTTTTTCTCATTCATTGATGTATACTTTGGAAATTTTATTTTTAATCTCAGGAGTGTTTTCTATTAGTGTTATAATTGTCAATAGATTTTATTCTAAAAAAGAATCTAACTTAGAGGTTTAAGGCTACTTTCAAGCCTTTGTATCTATTCCTGATTGTTACTTCTGTTACTCCTGCAGCTTCGGCCACGTCTCTTTGAGTTTTATTTTCTCCATTTGTAACACAAGCTACGTAGAGTGCAGCAGCAGCTAATCCCATAGGATCCTTACCTGCTGAAATTTTTTGTTCTTCTGCAGTTTGTAATATTTTTGTAGCTTTTCTTTTTGTTTTTTCAGACAATCCTGCTTTACTTGCTATTCTTGATATACATTTTACAGGATCAACTACTGGCATTTTCAAATTTAATTCTCTTAACAATAATCGATAACATCTTGCAATATCTTTTCGTTTGATGTTGCTTGCTTGACCTATGTCTTTTAACGTTCTGGGAGTTTCAGTATCTCTACATGCTGCATACAGTGCTGATGCAATTAGTGCTGAAATAGAGCGACCTCTAACTAGACCTTTTTCAAGTGCCTTTCTGTAAATGTAAGCTGCCTTTTCAATTACTGAATCTCCAACTGCAAGTTTGTCCTTTAATCTGTCTAATTCACTAAATGCTTGTCTGAAATTCCTATCCACAGGTTCATGAACTTGACTTCTGCTATCCCAAGTTCGCAATCTTTCAATGGTACTTTTCATTGCGGCAGTTAGGGGCTTTCCTGTTGCATCTCTATTTTGTGGATTGATTACTGTGGCTAGTCCCATGTCGTGCATGGCAAGTGATGTTGGAACTCCTGCTCTACTTTTGTTTTCACCTTCATTTGAAAATGACCTCCATTCTGGACCTGATTCTTCTACTTTATCTGTAATAACAAATCCACATTTGCCACAAAAATTTTCACCCGTATTGGCATCTGTAACTAGAGTCCCTTTTCCACATCTGGGGCATTTGTCTTTTGGATTGCTTGCTTTAACCATTTTTTTCAAAACCTTTTATGATAATATTTAACATTTGCTAATTCATTGCATATAAGTATATCTGCAATTTCGTACCTAAATTAGCAATTTTTTTATCTTTTGCCGATTCTACGCTAGTTTGATTCTAAGATTTTTTTAATTTTTTCTGCGATATTTGGTTTTTCATTTTGTTCTAGTAAAAACTTCAAGTCTTCTGCATTATCTACATCCCACATTATTCTTTTAACAAAAACCATGGCAACATTTAGCGTGTGTTCTTTTGCAGTATTCATGTGAATTTTATAACTATCTTCGTCATAATGCGTCTTCATCAAATCTATTGGCATTCTAGCCAAAGCATTGGTCCCATCAAATCTTCTTGATGGAACAATTATTGCAAAATTTGGATGCATTTTGTAATTTAACATGAAGTCAATATCTTGAGTTTTGATAAATGGTATATCTTGAGGAAATACAATTGATGCATCAAAATTATTCTCTAGCAAATATTTGTCAGCCAATGCAACTGCACTGTTGACGCTTTCTTCTTTTTCATCAATGATGGTAATTGTGTTGAATTTTTTTCCAATCTCAATTGCCATTTCTTCCCTAGTAACCATTATGGTTTTTTCAATTTGAGGCGAAATTGACAACGTATGTAAAATTTCTTCTAACATTACAATGCACAGATTTTCAACTTGATGTGGAGATAAATCTAAACGTGTTTTTGCTTTAGAGAAAGTCTTTACAGGAATTATTGCTGCTATTTTCAAATTATACGTGTACTTGTTTTAAAATGAAATTTGCTAATGCATCTTCGGCCAATTTATTTTTCATAGTAATTTTTGTTTCAAATACTTTCATATCCAAACTCTGAATTTTTTTAACTAACATTCTGTCTTTAGTATCTACAATAATGTTTGAACAAACATCTGAATACATTTTTGCTAAACCATAGGCGTTTGATTCTATGCCTGCAGCCTGCATGTATTTTGCAGCAGGTCCACTGATGGCATTCTCTCCAATTAATGGGCTAATTGCAACTACTTTCTTTTTTATTTTTGATAATTCTTTTCTGATTCCTTTGATTTGAAGCATAGGTCCAATTGATGTTAATGGATTTCCTGGAGCTAAAATTACCATGTCTGCATCATGAATTGCATTTACTGCTTCAGGATTTGGACGAGCTTTATCTGCTCCGATATATTGAATTCCTTCTACAGGATCTTTTCCTCTATGTTTAACCCAATATTCTTGTAAATGTAATTCGCCTTTATCTGTGGTAATTCTTGTTTCAATACTGTTATCTGTAACTGGGATAATATTTGCACTAACTGCAAATTTCTCACACATCCATTTTGTAATGTCGCTGAGATTCTTTCCGTTTTTCAACATGTTTGTTCTAATCAAATGAGTTGCAGCATCTCTGTCTCCAACTCTGAACCATGTCTCTTCTCCAAAAACTTCCATTTGACGCAAAAAGTTGAATGTGTCTTTTTTCATACCCCATCCTCTTTCTTGATCAAGTAAATCTGCTAATCCGTATACGATAGTATCAATATCTGGACATACGTATAGTCCGTATAACCAATAATTGTCTCCTACATTACTAATTACGTTGACTTTGGATTCTTGAGCCACTAAACCTCTGACTAGTTTTACCGAACCTGTTCCTCCTGCTAATACTGTAATCATATCATATTCCTCTAAAACCGAAAACCGTAACTTCCTCACTCAATATTACTTTTTCAAAAAATGCCGATCTAGATAATTAGGATAAGTTTATTACTGTAATTTCATGGATTTTACTCGTGTCTAGGGCAGTAATTCTCTCGGTTTTGCTTGCAACTCTTATCGTAGTTGGTACTAGTACTCCTGTATGGGCCGCCCAATTAGATGCTAGAATTAATCCTAATACTGAAACATCTCCATTTAAGATGACTTATCTAAAAACAGTCTTTATTGAATATCCAAATGGGGGAAATTTATTTGATCAACTAAAAGGTAAACAATGGACTGTTTCTGGAACTGCAGATGCATCAAATCCTGGAGTTCAACAATTAAAACATGAACTAAACCGTGGTATTGCAAATGATGGGAGTCAAGCTCAAATCGATGACTTGACTGTAGATTATGAAATTCATCTTAAAGCAAGAAATATCAATACTTCAATTGATTATCGTGTTATTTTAGAAGGAACCCTTAGTGATTATGTCATCACTGATGATGGTCAGAGAACTCTAGTTGATTTAGGTTGGAGAGCAATGTCTACTGACAAAGAAATTATAATTGATGGCCACGAAATTAATATTCCAATTAACATTTTAAGAGATCAAGAACCTGAAGTGTATACTTACTTTGCAGGTACTGAAGCAGAAACTGTTTTAGGTAAACATCTCATTAATGCTGACTTTATTTTAGAACAACCCTTAACAAACTGGCACTTCTTATTTGATCCAACTGGTATCAATGTAGATGCTGGAACTTTTGGACTAGATGATGAGATTTCAGGATTTGTTGTATCTTCTTGGACTATGGGTGAAAGTAGTATTAGAGAAGGAAGACAAGTTGAAAGAGTCTTTGAGGCTTCAATAACTTCTGATCAAACTTACATTGTTAGAAGTGTTCAATCTACTGACACAGCAAATTTGTCAACAATTGGTTTTGGAGCTTTAGATAATTTGGATGGAATTGAAATTGCAGGTGTAACCCCAACTCCCCCTGAGGATTACATGACCACATCCACAGGAGATTTCCCAGTAATGATAGTTTACGGAATGGCTGGAATGGCAGCTGTTGCAGGTATTGCATTTTTCTTTGTAAGTAGCAGATCACTCAAAAATGAGAAACAAGGTCAGCAGGGAATTGATCCTAATAGATTACAGGGTTACCAAACAAGTGCATCATCTGGCGGGTATCAAACCAATAGAGGTGAGGCTCAACTAAAAGACGAAACTGATTATCAACAAACACGTAGTGTTTATGAAGAGAATTCCACACAAAGTCCACCCCCACCACAAGCAACTCCTTCCACTCAAGAAGAGGCAGCATGTGGATGTGCAGCATCTGCTGAAATGGGTTCTGAATGTGATTGTGCCATGCAAGGGGCATGCCTTTGTGATGGCTCTTGTCAATGTGATGCTGATATTTGTAAAGAACAAGTTAACTCCATGAGTTAAACTATATCTTAATTTTCAATATTTCCACAAATGGGAATATTCTCGTATGTTTGATATTTTGTTAAAAAAATGATTTATTGCTATTCAAAATAGTAGTTTGCATAATATTTCATAATGTCTGAGAGATTGACTATAATGCTGAATAGTGATATTGCAAAAAAGCTTAGAGCATTACAGGCAAAAAAAATCAAAGAGTCTTCTTCAACTGTTAGCTTTTCAAGAATAGTAAATGAAATTCTAGAAAAAGGTCTAAAATAATTCCAAATTATTTGCTGATTTTATTATTTTTTAATTTATGTATGGTTCTTAGATGTCTTTGTAGGTGCCCTTCTCCGGCTAAATGTTTTTTACAATGTGGACATTGAATTCGTTTCACCATACCTATATTCATACTTTTTATGAAGTTCATATATTAACTAATGCTCAATTTAAAAAATATGTGTGCTGGGAGTAACCCTCCTTCTGTTTTCACGATATTTCGCTTTGCAGCCTACCTGAACCTAGTACAGGAACTTTAAGTTCTGTTTGGCTTTGCTCCATGTGGGTCGTCTTTTTCATTCCGTTTATGGAAACCTCAGGTTTTGCCATCATAGTGCGCCATATTGGATTATTTTCTGCTCCGTTGCCAACCATCTCTGATTATCTATCTCCAGATCACATTTCCTGTTTGGAGGGAGGAGTTTCCTCTGCCGTAGCAGCGTGTCGTGCTCCAGCTCACATGGTTTTTGTAATTGGTTATATGATTTGAGTATTACTTTTCAGGTTTTATGCCTGTGATGAATAATGTTCCATACTCTCTTTTCCATTTTTTCTTATTTTTCAAATCTTTGATATGTTTTGTTTTTACTATGAATCCTGCATTTTTAAAAAATTCTTTCCATTCTTTTTTTGAATGCAAATGCATTTGAATCTTCATTATCCCTGCCCATCTAGCTGTTGCTTTGTTGTCTGTGTAAAAATCAGTGCCACAAAAAAATTGTCCACCTGGTTTTAATAATTTGAATATTTTTTCAAGTGCAACTTCAATAGAGTCTGCATAATACAGAGATTCCATAGAGAAAATGAAATTAAATTTTCCCTTGTATTTCATAGATTCAATATCTGTATGATGAAATTCCTCTTTCTTACTTGTTATCTTTTTTTTAGATTCGATGATCATTTTTTTACTTTTGTCAATGCCTATGGACTTTTTACAATTTTTCTCCCTAGCAATTTTTCTCACTACCCATCCATTTCCACAACCTACATCTAGAAATGTAAATGGCTTATCAAATGATATTGTTTTTAAAAATTTTGTAACATTTTTCCCATGTTCCATTTCCATCAATTCCGCTCTTCCATTTTGAGCCCATTTATCAAAAGTTTTTCTCACTCCGTCCATATTCTCCATTTTTTATTTTCTAATATAACCCTCACTTACTGAGCTTTGAGGTGAACGACTTCTTCGTGTTTCTTATATTCAATTTTTAATAATTTCTTATGAAGAGAATTGCCTGATGAATCATGTAGAAATTGTGGTGGAAAATTATTTGAGCATACTAAATGTTCTCAATGCTTTAAATCCACTAGTTTGATTTGTACTGATTGTACAACATGTACTCCAGAGCAGTTTCATTCAATTTGTATGTCTTACTCGACTAACACTGCATCATCAATTGAAATTGATAAATATTCACCGGTAGTTGCCATGGCTTAATTTATCAACTTGCATCATTTCTCATATCATAGCTGCTCAAGTTTTAAGTAGGATGAGCCTCGATTTGGATCCTTGTGAGTCGAATTCCTGTAGTTTTGAGCCTGTTTGTAGTACTTTTGATGCCTGTTTATGCCTCGGCGCAAACTCCTGATCGTATTACAATTTTAGAAAGTTTTGGAAATTTTGATAGGGGTGAACCATTATTTGTTTATGGACAAATAGCAAACATTTTGGATGATTCATTTTTGATCATGCAAATTATTAATCCTCAAGGTGATTTGTGTCAAATTCAACAACTAGTGCCACTATCCAATGGTGCTTTTATCACCGATGTGATTCCTCTACAGGGAAGAATATGTGGTATTTCAGGCGAATATGAAATAAAATTATTCTATGGTGATTATTCCAAATCTACAACATTCTTTGTTTCAAGTGATTCATTTTCTGAACCCAGTTCTGAACAAATGATTTCATCTGCTAAAAACATAATCTCTAATCAAGTAACAGTTGTAGGAAATTTGTTTGATATCCCTTCTCCTATATCTAATCAAACTTCAAATAATTTATCAGAACTTGAATCAAATTATGTGAATTTATGGAGTGAATTTTTTGTAGATGATCTAATAATTGAAATTGATCCTTTGATTAGACCTGCAGTTTCTTCCGCGTTAGATTCAGTACAAAAATTACTGGATGGTGATGAAATTTCGTTTGAAATTGCAAACTCTATCGATGAATTAATTTTTACATCTATATTCTATTATGAAATTGGTGATAAAACAAAAGCCATTGATTTACTCACTGACGTATTTGTTGATATTAGAAATGTAAACCCTGAAAAAATAACAAATCAAAGAGCTCCAACTTTTGATGAACTAGAAGAAACCCTATTGAATTTAATGAAAAAATCTGATACTGTAATGAGTAAATCTGTAAAGAATGAAGTGGGATTCATCTTTGCAAGGGGAACTGCTCCAGTGTATTCTGATGAGATAACTGAACTAATTGACATTCTTTCAAAATCTCGTTATCTTGATGTTGTCTCTAGAAAACAAAGTGATCTCTATAGATTAGTTCAAAGTGATTGGGAATCCCTAAAACCATCATTGACCGGAAAGGAATCTATTGAAGAACTAATATCTTCAAACACCCGTGTTTCAGAGTTACACCAGGCAGCCATTCTCTTACGAGCACTTGATAATGTTGATAGATTCATTTCATCTGATTCTGAAGAAAACAGTGATCTTGCCAATCTAATTATGCCTGAATGGGAAAGTTTGGAAGGAAATCTTGCTTTAGCATCTTCAGTTGATGATATTTTGGAATCTGAATCTAAAATTAATCAAATGGCTCAGGTTATTGAAATTTCATCAAGAATCAATAAAAGTGTAGAAATTTCTCAAGCAAGTGGTGTTGATAGGGGCCTTGTGGATGATTGGAAATTACTTTTAGACAGAGTAGAAAGTGCAAATTCCATAAATGATGTTTTAGAAATTGTTTCAGAATTTGATCAATCTATGACTGAACTCCGAGAGAAAAGAAACCCATTGGTCGTATTAGAATTTCAATACAAAACTATGAAAGAAAAAGCAGAACTCCAAGCTGATTATGAAAATTTATTTTTAATAGATAATGCATTGAGAATTTTAGATACAGCTAAACAAATGGAATCAGGCAATCCTTCGATTACTAGAATTGATAGAATTGAAGTATTACTTACATGGGTCAGTGACATATCTCCAAAAATAAAAAGTGATTTGGATTCTTATAATAAAGATGCATACAAAATTCGTGCAAGTGATATTTTACAACGTGCAAAATCTCTTGAAAATTTAGTTGATCTAAGTATAACTAAAAATCGTTTCTTGCCAAATTATATTGAATTCACTGAAACCTTTAATGAAAAAATTGACACTGTTAGAGATCTTGTAATTAAAAATGATCTTGATCAAGCTGATGAATTAGTTCGTGATTTATTTGATGAATGGACTATGGTGTCGCAAGCATACACTGATGATCCATATGGTTCGAATGTTGGATACACTAAAGATGAAATCAAGCGTATTGATTTTCGTAAAAAATTAGATGTATTTTCAAACATGGTTTCCACTTTCTATAATGTTGGATTTTTAGATTATGTGGATGAATATCATGAAAAAATGGCTGATGCTGATGAGTTAATTCAACGAGCAAATTTCGTTGACGCTGAATCCAAAATATTGGAAATTGGAAATTACCTTAGTGAATATTTAGTTTTACATGATGAAAATATCATTTATGATATTTCATTTGATGTTGAAAAAGATATGTGGATAATTAATGGTGCCACTGAAAAATCTGTTTTTGATAGGCGAGAAAATTTGTATGTAACTGTATACAACATGGATGGTTCAAAACATAGCAGTCTTGAATTTACCGATACAAAACAAGGCAATTTCTTCACACAGTGGATTGCACCAACTGATCCTGGACTATATGTTGTAATGTTACAATACAAGGATTCAAAGGCTTCTCAGATTGTCCATATCGAAGAAGAATTTGATTATCAATACGATGCAGCTGATCTAAGCATGGTAGAACTTGCACGTGAATTTGAGGAATTAGAAACCTTTGCAGAAAAATTTGGTGGTGAAATCTTTTCTGAAAATCCTCGATTTGCTTCTGTCATAAATGAAATTGAATTTGCTTTTAATGACAAAGATGCAGAAAATGTAAATGATAATCTAAACGAATTCAAAACTATAATTGAGAGGTATCTTCCTATGAGATCTCCTGTTGCTCCTATTGAAGCAAGTTTTGATGGTGATAAATTAGTCATCTCTGGGCGTGTTCTAAAAACAGTTCAGTTTAGTGAGGATCTCTTCATCGATGTCTATGATCAAAGAGGTAAATTGGTTGAAGAGATAGCCCTAAAAGATGATCCTACTGGATTATTCAATGAAGTATTATCTCAACCATTTGATACAGGAGTTTATGTTGTTCAGTTACAATACCATGATGTAATCGTCACTGATTTCTTTAATGTAAAATAATTATTTTTTTCCTTTAACTAGGTTGAATAACTGTCTAACCGCAAGTTTTGGATGATGTGTTGCTAATTTGATCATGTTTGATAATCCAAAATCTGCTTTAATGAAATCAATAAATTCTTCTGACTTTAATTCTTTAATGATATCTAATTCTTTGTCCCATTCTTCATCAGTTAATCCTATCCATCTATCTTGAACTTTACCTGCTGAATTGATTTTAGATTCAATCTCTTTTCTCCAATTTTCTTCATATGGGTAGAGTGATTTTGCATCTGTGATGCCTGATTTTACTGCATCCGAAGCTACTTTTCCTGCAACTCTTCCAAATTTTATAGCATATCTTATCCCTTCCAAAACTAATGGATTTGCTTGTCCTGCTGAATCTCCTACCAAAATTAAATTGTTGAAAACTGTTTTTCTAGATAATCCATCATTGGGAATTAATCCGTAATGAAATTCTATCTCTTTTAACTCTCCTAATTTTTTGATAGGTCCTAATTTTTTCTCCATAATTTCTTTTAGTCTTTGAGTAGGATCTACATTTGATTCTGGTTTTCCAACTCCTACACCAATTCTAACGATATTGTTCCCTAAAGGAAAAATCCAAGCATAACCTGCAGGTGAATATTCTTGTCCAACCATTAACCACCAAGTTTCGGAATCTACATTTTCTGCTTCTACTTCATATTCTGCACCTGCTCCAAATCGCTCCCATTGGGATGCAAATTCCATAGCTTTGCAAACTGTTGATTGAAAACCACTTGCGTCAATTACTACCTTTGAATGGAATGTAACTTCTCCATCTACTCCTACTCCTTTGACTCCTACAATATCCCCATTTTTATTTTTAATTACATCCTTGATGTTTGTTTTAACAAAAATATCTGCACCTCTTTTTTTTGCTTCATCAACTAACCATCTGTATGTTTTTCTTACATCTAAAACTGCAGCTCTTGGTACTACATCACTAATTGTAACTTCGTTATTAGGAGAACAAAATGAAAAGTTTTTGATTGGGTTAAAACAATCATCTGGGATTCCAAATTCTTTGATGTTTTGAATCCATGTGACTCCGCTAGTTCTAACTGTTTCTGCAATTGAACTCTCTTTCTCAATTAAAGCTACTTTGATTCCGTTCTTTGCTGCAGAAAATGCAGCTGAGGAACCGGCTGGTCCCCCCCCAACAATTACTAAATCATAATGGTATTCTTCAGACAATTAAATTGAATCAGATTGACCTAGGATATAATTTTGAGGTAAATGGGTGTGTTTACTTTTTTAGTACTGGAGTACCTGTAGTGTCATTTTCTCTTTCTGCATCAAAGGTTTCCATATGTGCAGGATCTCTATGCATAAAACTATGAGTTTCGCCTTCTGTTTTTCTACAGAATTTGGAGTGAATTGTCTCCTCGATTTTTAATGTTGTTTCATTCTCATGAAATAGCCGCTTTCCACAGTCTGGACATGTAAATTCAGGCATAAATTCCGTCAGCATCAAATCTATTTAGATGTTTCATACTTTTAGAGAATTATTCATTCTCAACCTAAACTTTAGATGTTTATCTATCTGAAGGAAATTATGGATGAATCTGAGATTGGATCGTTTGTTATGTGGTCTGCCATCACTGGAATTGTAATGTTGATCACTGGCTTTAGTTATCGTGCATATTCTAAGAAAAACAAGATCTTTTCACATTAAATTATTTTTTGTTAGATTCATTGGGAAGTGTAATTTTGAAAGTGGTTGGATGATTTGTCACTGAAATTGTTCCTCCATGTTGTTCGATGATTGATTTACAACTTACTAAACCCAACCCGGTACCTTCTTGTTTTGTAGTAAACAATGGTTCAAATATTTCACTCATTTCTTTTTCTGGTATTCCAGGCCCATCATCTTGAATTGTAATTGATGCATTGTTACCTGTCTTTTTTGAAGTAATTGTAATTTTTCCTTCATCTTTTATTGCTTGAATTGCATTAAACACAATGTTGAATATCACTACTTTCATCGCTTCATAATCACACTGAATGTCTATTTTTTCTCCCACACTTTCAATTTCAATTTTGTCATGTTTTGGAAGATCCTCTAGTACTGAATTTACAATCTTTTGTAAAGAATGTTTTTCCAGGTTTAGAGGTTTTCCTCTAACGAAATCTAATACATTTTCAACTTGACGAGATATTCTGTATATTGCATTATTTATTTTTGAAATTTTTTCAAGATCCTTCTCTGTTAAATTGTCATTGTTAATTTTGATTAGATCTATACTTGTTTTAATTATAGTTAAGGGATTTCTAATGTCATGAGCCAAACGTGATGCTAATTCCCCAATAGTGAAGAATTTCTCTTCCCGTAAAGTCTCATTTGCTGATTTTATTGTTAAAATTGAAAATATCGCAATTCCCGAAATTATGATGATTACCAAAATTAACGTACTTAATAAAATAAGATTAGTTAATTGAACAATCGAGTGATTGATTGTATCCATATTATAATAGAGTTCAATAACTCCTACAGTTTCATTAGATTCAAAATTAATTGGGATGTAAATCTCCATCATTTGTCCATACCCCATCTCCGAAATGTTTTCTGCATCCACCGGATCTTTTATTTCAGTAGTAACGACGCCTGTTATTGCTTTTTTAAATCTCAGATTATCTCCATAATTTGATCCGATAATTGATTTATCATCTGAATAAACTATCGTTCCTTCGTTATCCCAAACTTTTATTCTTAACATTTCTTTTGTTTTCATTTTTTGGAAAAATTCGTCAAAAACCTGATTGTTGTTTTCAGACATATCTACTCTGAAATTATTTTCGTTTAGTTGATTTTTTGCAATTGATAAGATAAATGCCGAGTTAACTGCTTCTGCATTTTTGATTGCAGAATTATTAATCTCGTCTGATAATAGAATTGAAAATATGCTTCCTATAATTATTGTTATAATTATTAATGATGATCCTCCAAAAATAATTTTGGATTCAGTTTTCATAATAACATGATAAGTTGTTAACATTTAACGATTTTTTTTAAAATTTTAGAGCCTAGTAATGTAAATTCTAATTGTTATACTTCTAATGAACGATTATCCTTCTGAAGCTGTTTTTCCACCATCTACATTTAGAATAGTTCCTGTAACCCAGTTTGCTTCATCTGATGCTAAATAAAGTGCTGCATTTGCAACATCTTCTGGCTCTCCAACTCTAGCAAGTGGTAATCTTTCTTCAAGAACTTTTCTTGCTTGTGGGTCATCAAGATATGGCTTTATCATTCCTGAATTGATAATTCCTGGATTTACACAATTACATCTAATGTTTCTTCTTGCATATTCTACTGCAATAGATTTCGTAAACATGGAAATTGCAGCTTTAGTTGATGAGTATACTGCTAGGTGAACTCTTGGTATTGCTCTTTCACTTGAAATAGAACCCACATTTACTATTGCTCCACTTTTAACATCTGACATTTTTGATAATGCTGCTTTTGTCATGTGGAATACTCCTAATAGATTGACATCAATTAATTTTTTAATTTCAGAATCTTGCATTTCGTGAAAATGTACTGGATCATTTATCGCTCCTGCGTTATTTACCAAAATATCGATTTTCCCATATGTATCCATGATCTGATTTACTGCTTGTAATACTTGGGATTCATCAGTTAAATCACAAGATATGGATGCAGTTAATTCTTCATTACCAATTTCTTTTCTAGTGGCCTCTAACTGTTCTAAATTTCTAGCAACTAAGATGACTTTGGCTCCTTCTTCAGCAAATCTCTTTGCGATACCTTTTCCAATGTCGCTTGATGCTCCTGTGACTATGGTAACTTTTTCATTTAATCTCATAATATTGCACTGTATTCATAACTTATAGAATTTTTGTTGAATTCTATTCGTGGTTTTAGTTGATTTTATCCATTAATTTTTTTAAGATATTCGATAATTCCTGTATAATCTATATCTCCAAGACCTTCTTTGATGGCATTTTCATACACTTCTTCAGCTTTCTTAATCATTGGTAATTCAATCCCTAGAGTTTTTGCGGTATTTGTCATCGTGGTGATATCTTTTTTTAAATTAGCAAGAGTAAATGTGGTTTCGTATTTTCCTTCAATCATTTTGTATGCCTTTTTTTCACTCATTCCTGTTTTGAAATATGTTGAGTTTAAAATTTCAAGAAATATTTTGGGATCCACATCTGCTTTTTTTACAAGTGTAATTCCTTCAGATAATGCCAATGCTAACATGGTGATTTGAAGATTCATTGCTAGTTTTACTGAGTGAGCAACTCCACTTTCACCTAGATGAAATACCTTGTTTGCAATGGTATCTAAAACTGCTTTACATTCCTCAAAACTTTCTTTATCTCCTGATACCATCATGACCAAATCACCTGATATTGCAACATTAGGTCCGCCCATCACAGGAATGTCTAATTTGTTTATGCCCGATTCTAGAAATTTTTTTGAAATGTTCTTTGATTCTGATGGGTCAATTGTACTCATATCTGCCACAATTAATTTTTCATGTTTACCTTTGATGATTCCATTTTCTTCAAATGAAACTTGTTTTACTGCATCTGCATCTTTTACTATAATAATTACTAATTCTGATTTTTCTGCAACCTCTTTTGGAGATGAAACAATAGTTGCTCCTTTTTCTTTTAACTTGTTTGTCTTCTCTTTGGTTCTGTTATATGCTATGATCTCAAAATCTGAATTTAACAAATGCAATGCTACTGCATTTCCTAGCATCCCTAATCCTATTATTCCTATTTTTTTCATTGAAATTCCCTCGACTCTTTATTTTTAATGGCGTTCTTCATCTTGAATTTCCCAATTTTTGTTACCAAATCTTGATGCTGCAAATTGTATTTGTCCAATTGTCTTGTCACCTTTTTTGACTTTGGCAAAATCAAATTTTTTCATTTTAAAAATTTTTTCTTTAGGTTTGTATCCTCCTTCGATAACTTTTACTTTGAACCTTTTACTTGCTTTGATAATCATTTTCCTAGCATTTTGTACGTCTCCAATCCATGAAAACATTTCAAAGTCTCCAAAATTCTCAGTTGTAACTGTATACCCATATAATCTGGCTTCAAATTTCTTGGATTGTGATTTTGCTTGTTCATTTAACCATGAGATGACTTCTTCTCCGCGACCTTTTTCAACTCCAAATGTCTCTGAATCTCCCATGCAATTTCATTCACAATCTTAATCCATAATAATCATTTTCTATGAATGTTAAACTAAAATATTGATTTAATCACATTATCTCATGCTTACTGTTGACTGTAAAGATGTAATTTCAATAAAGAATGACTTGCTTATCTATGTGGCAGATCAAGTGGCTGCAATCCCCACTTTGAAAACTAACCAATTTACTTTATCCTCATTAGATGATGATGAAATTATTGATATTGCAGAAGTAATTGCCGCAATAAAGGAATATTTAGATTCCATAGATGAGGGTAGGAATTTTGCAGTAATTTCAAATAATGACGTAATTAACATCACATCAATTTCTGGTAGGGTGATAGAGAAAACAGAAAGTGAATCTCAACCGGGTTTATTCTCATGCACTCATTGTGGATATGTGACGCAATTTCAAGTTGAACTTAATGTTCATATGAGAATACACTATCTTTGAATTTTTAATTTTTCAAACAACCAGTTTCTTTTAATAATTGGCATTTCTGATGCCAATGAAAAATTATATTGCAAAAATCTATTTTGATATTCTGAAATGTAACTATTTGCAACTTTTGGTGTGTTGAAACTTGTTCTAACCCCGTCAACATTTACTTGATTTCCTAAAACATCATAAATAATTATTTTGTATTTTGTTGGTTTGACAAAGCATTTTGTGAAATACCATAATGTTCCAAGTAAAATTATGAAAAACCCTGTTACTAACTTGTCTGTGATTTTTCTCATAGTTTGATTTTCAACAGGATCTTTATAAGCACTAATCACTCAAAACTATTGTGACAAAATCCCTAAAAAATAACACTGCAAAAGTGTATTGTGAAAAATGTGATCTTGTTTTAGAGTCTCGTGAAAAATTTGAAAAACATCTTGATAGCCATTCCACAGGTGTTACTTGTGAGGTTTGTCCAATTGATACAGCCATTGCAAAATTTGTGAATCTTTTCAGACGAAAATCTTCGCGTAATTTGGAATAAGTTTTTTTAACGTATTCTATTTGTTTTGAATTATGAATAAAAAAGGTGTAACTATAGGCGTAATTGTTATTGCAGTAATTGCTGGTATTGCAGCATCAGTATCATCCCCATCTGAAACTATGAATTTAGATATGGAAAGATCTCATGGTACTATTTCTACTGCTATGGGCTCTCCAATTTTAGGTGACCCTTCGGCACCTGTCACCATAGTAGAATTTGGTGATTATCAATGTCATCAATGCTATAATTGGTTTCATAATACTAAACCTGCAATAATGGAAGATTATATTGAAACTGGAAAAGCAAATTTGGTTTTTGTTGATATGGCATTCTTAGGTCGTGATTCTTCCCCTGCAGCTCAAGCAACTTATTGTGCTGAAGATCAAAAGATGTATTGGGAATACCATGATGTTCTTTACACTTACCAAGAATCTAAAATTGATGGTGGTTGGGCAAATTCTGAACGATTAAAAGCATTTGCAACTAGTTTAGGACTTGATATGGATTTGTTTGAAAGTTGTCTTGATTCTGGAAAATATTCTAAACGTGTTCAATACAACACACAACAAGCTAGAGACCATGGTGTCCGTGGAACTCCTGGATTTTTTGTAGTTGGTTCTGAGGGACAACAACAACTTGGTGGTGCACAACCATTTTCTGTGTTCAAACAAGTTTTGGATTCTATGATCTAATGACATCTGTAATTAATCTGGTTTTTTTAAATCCAAAATATCTTGTTCTATCTTTAATTATTTTTTCATCTATGTTAATTGGATTGCTTATTTTATCTGAATACATTTTCTTAGAGCCTTATGTTGTAAGTCACCTTCCATCTGGAACTGAATTTGGATTTATCTTGATTGTGACTATTTCTGCATTATCTGCATTAGTACTTCCAATGAACATTTTTCGAATAAACATTCTGAAAAAATCAAAACAAAAAATGGGGGGCGGAATAGTTGGATCTTTTATTGGTGCAGCAGCTGGAGCATGCAGTTGTGGCCCAATTGGATTTGCTGTGATCTCTACATTTGGATCTGTAGGTGCTACTGCAACTGCTTTTTTAACAAATTATGAAATTCCAATTAGGATCATTGCTATTGGAATACTTGTTTTAACTTATTTTACTACTGTGAAATCTCTCAAAATTGAATGCAAGTTTGATCCAAATTCATAATGCAATAGAAATTACCCTTTAGGCAAATTTTTGCAACCTTGGAATGTATCTTCTAGGGAATTCATGTATTAATGTGACATTCATTTATGTTCCAATTAGGCCAAGTAGAAGAGATCCTGAAGCAGACGAAATAGAAGATGCTGAAGATTAGCATCACTCCAAATTTCTATTCAAATTTGATGAATTTTAAAAATTAACCAAGTCCAGATATTTATTTGCCTTTTTTTTGATTTAACATCATGATGAATTGGAATTTAATTTTTGGTATTTCTATTATTTCGAGTCCGATTCTTTTTGCAATGGTTGCATTTCCTGATTCTATAGCTTGGAGTTGGAATGAGGGCCGAGGGGGGTATTTCTTTGCTCTTATCTTCGTTGTAGCTGAATTAATCGGACTAAAAATTGTAATTTCAAAGAAAAGATTACTTGCAGTTATACCTATGGCTCTTGTAACTATAGGCTATCTTGTATCTTTAGAATATGGATTAAGAGAATACATTATTGCATCTGCCGAATCATTTGATGTTCAATTAATTTACTCTTGGACTTGGATGTGGGATTTTGTTGTAATGGCCATCTTTATTGTTGCAGCTTTGAGTATATTCTTTGGAAAACGATGGATTAGAATTGCACCTGCAGGACCAATATTTCTAACCGGTACTGCAATAATTCTTTCACTTGATGCATTTTTCCCATATGATACGCTTGGTCCATTACAATATGTTGTTCCATATTTTGTTCAAGCAAATGTCTGGTTAGTAACCGTACTTGATCTTGGAACTGCTGTTGCACGTGATAATGTTATGTTTTTGCGTGGAGATCATGGTTCAATGGCACTACAAGTGTTTTGGCCATCAGCTGGTGTACATAGTATCATAATTTTTTCATTAGTGATTGGAGCATTCATGTTAAAACTAAACATTCAACGAAATCGAAAAATTGTCTATTTTGTATTGGGTATTATCGGTACGATTACTGTTAATTTGATTCGTATTTTCTCTTTGTCTTGGTATGCTCTCAAAGTAACTACTGATCCTGTAGCCTGGGAAGAATATCACAAAATAGCTGGTGAAATAATGTTCTTGCCGTGGCTATTTGCATTCATTTTGGTAGTAATTCTGATAGAATCTAGACGACTCAAAAAATCTGAGAAATAAATTTTTTAAAAATAAGAAGTGATGTCACTTTGGCCTTGCACGTCAGAAAGTTCTGAAACCTTTACTCCCAATCTTCTGATTGTAGTGGTTTGATTTTCTAATGCCTCTTTTAGCAATTGATCAGCTGTTTTTTCTAATTCTTCAATCCCTAACGTTGGGTTTCTTAACATTCTAGATTTTGATTTATTTGATAAATCTGACTGGACAAAATATATCCCAACTGATTTGAACATTTGATTATTTTTTTTAACTACACTGTGGACTTCTTTACATAATTCTGAAATATTTTCTGATAAAAATTCATAATCTTTTGAATCTTGTTTCAACGTTGTAATTTTGCTATATTGAATTCGTGCTTCACGTTCTTTAACTGGATCATTATCTATTCCTCTTGCTGCATTGTGAATATAAGCTCCTGTTTTCCTCCCAAAAAATTTGTTTAATGTAAAAATATCTATTTTTTTCAAATCTTGAATCGTTTCTAATTTTATCTCTGAAAATTTCCCTTCAGTTTTTTTACCTATTCCTGGGATTGTTCTAATCTTTAATGGCTCTAAAAAAGTTTCAACTTTTTCAGGTGAAACTATTGTTAATCCATCAGGTTTTTGAAAATCTGATGCTATTTTTGAAATAAGTTTGTTAGGTGAAACCCCTATTGAACAACTAAGTTTTATTTTATCTCTAATGGAATTTTTAATTTGTTGAGCAAGATGACTTGCTTTATCAAAATCCCCCTCAACTCTCTCTGTAACATCCAAGTATGCCTCATCTCTGCCCACATATTCAAAAATATCTGCATTTTCTTTCATGATTGCCATTGCTTTTTCAGAAATGTCAGAGTAAAAATCAAAATCAACAGGTAAAAACACAGCATCATTTCTTTCTTCAAGTCTTTTTTTTGCAAATGCAATTGGTATTCCTGACTTTACACCATATTTTCTTGCAGTATAATTTGCAGTTGCAATTGCTCCGCTATCTCCACCTCTATCTGAAAAAACACAAACACATACTGGTTTTGATTTTAATTCTGGGGCCCGTGTCTCTTCGCACTGGGCATAAAAATAATCAAAATCTATGTGGAAAACGATTCTTGTCTCCAATATTTTTTTGAATATTTTTGATCATTATTATATTATCTTTTTGAAGTTACAATGGATTTTTTGATAAATATTTGAATTTTTTATTCTTTTATTATGGTTCATTCAATACATTAAAAATATAATCATATGTTCATATTTGATCATCTTTAAGTAATATCATATTTTATGAACATTAATGACTGATGAAAAACTTGAAAATCCTCCTGAAAAAAGCTTAGATGACTTATTTTTCGAAAATATGAGAGTTCCTTTTGAACAAAC
>Ga0209992_10000523_pt1 | contig 51118 bp, 28 predicted proteins | sample 2SBtaG_2_FD_182564 | JGI IMG/M metagenome (GOLD analysis project Ga0209992, IMG submission 182564) | Deep subsurface microbial communities from Kolumbo volcano to uncover new lineages of life (NeLLi) - 2SBTROV12_ACTIVE470 metaG (SPAdes)... | ecosystem: Environmental > Aquatic > Marine >... | reverse complement strand
AAGTGCGCCGCATCGACACTTACGCCGCCGATGGCGTGCCACCCCGCCGGTAAGTGCGCCGCATCGACACTTACGCCGCCGATGGCGTGCCACCCCGCCCAAAGGTGCGCCGCACGTCATCCCGTACCGACTCAACGGCCCGAAGAGAACACAACCCACGGTCATGCCCTGGATCCAGAACTGCTAATGAAGGGGATCCACGCTCGGTAGTCTAATGCTTAACAAAAGGTTCCTGACCCCGGTTCTTGGCGGTCTTGGCTATTCCCGCGCCGCGGGTGCAAGGCGTGGCGCGGAGCGCCCACGCCTTGCCCGGCGGCGGTCGCCGGAGGGGAGTGGGCGGCGCCGGGTCTGGACCGGCCGAGCGCCAGCGAGGGCAGTCCGAAGCGTAGCGAGGACCCGGGAAGACCTGGCGACGGCCACTCCCGCATCCGGAGGCGACCGCCGCCGTCCAGAGGGGTGAGTCCGAAGGCGAGCGACAGCGAGCCCGGACCCTCACCCCCTGAACAGGATCACGAGTGAGCCCGTTGGGAGGCTCGCCTTCCTCCCAACGGGCTCGGGGCGTGGGTGCCCCCAGATCTCGGGCTCGGACCGGTCTCGTGCTCGATCTTCGCCAGGGGTCAGGGACCTGGGGTCACCCGGAGTCGCGGGCCACCCGTGGGTGGGTCCAAGTGCGTCTCGGTCAGGGATACGGCGCCCCCGGCCAACCGGATCACCGGGCCGCGCGAAAGCGGCTGCCGCACCCGCCTCAAGTCCGCGCCCGGGCGTCCGAACCGAGGACCCCCAGCCCTGTGGAATCCGCTCTTGCTCTGGCTCTTCGTCCCCGCCGCACTCTCTGCCACCACCACGGTGAAGAGCGGCGACTCGATCCAGGACGCCATCGATGCTGCCAAGAACGGCGACCGGCTCGAGGTCGAGGCCGGGACCTTCCGGGAGGCCCTGGATCTCGGCGGCAAGGACCTGGACATCGTGTCGGTCGACGGCGCCTCCAAGACCACGCTCAAGCCCCCCGAGGGCGAGACCGCGGTCTCCTGGGACTCGCGCGAGGCGGGCAGCCTGGAGGGCTTCACCATCGAGCCGGACGGCGCTCGCGCCTTCGTGCTCGACAGCGCCACCCCGGAGATCATCGACTGCGTGGTCGAGGACAGCGGCGGCAGCACGATCCTGGGCGGCGTGGCCCTGATCGACGGCGGTGCGCCGCTGTTCGAGGGCCTGCACGTCGATGGATCCACCGGCTCTCACGGCGGCGTGTTCTACATCGAGGGCAGCGCCTTGGTGGAGCTGGTCGACTCCGAGCTCGAAGGCTTCACCGCCGGGGGCTACGGCGGCGCGATCTTCAGCGACACCAGCTCGCTGGTGATGACCGACGTCCATCTGCACGACGGCGAAGCCGTCAGCCACGGCGGCGGCATCTACCTGGACGGCGGAGAGCTGGTCGCCACCGACGTGATCCTCGAGGACATCGAGGGCCAGGACACCTTTGGCATCGGCCTGTTCGCCTATGACACCGCCCAGGTGGACTGGACCGGCGGCGAGCTGAGCGGCTGCACCCACGACGGCTCCAACGAGAGCACCATGGGCGGCGGCCTGTTCGCCCAGCGGGACGTGACCCTGACCCTGGACGGCGTGTCCTTCGACGGCGACTCCGCCAACGAAGGCGGCGCCATCGCGCTCCTGGACAACGTGTCGCTGACGTTGATCGACACGACCTTCGACGACAACGAAGCCGCGACGAGCGGCGGCGCCCTCTACGTGGGCGCTTCGTCTGAAGCGACCTGCTCCGGCTGCGTGTTCCGCGACAACTCGGGGGGCGAGGGCGGGGCCGTCTACAGCGGCGCTGACGGCACCTTCACCGACTCGGCCGGGGACTACAGCGGGAACACCGGGTCCGACGGCGGCGCCATCGCCGTCGACGGCGGTGAGCTCACCGTCGCCAATGCCGCCTTCACGGGAAACGAAGCGGTACGGTCTGGCGGTGCGGTGTCCATCCGCGACCCCGCCCAGACGGTCGAGATCGTGGACTCGGCCTTCAACAGCAACACCGCAAGTGCCGGTGATGGCGGTGCCATCGAGATCGGCACCGACGGGAGCCTGAACCTGGACGCCTGTGCCTTCGACGCGAACGAAGCGGGCGATGACGGCGGCGCGGTCAGCTTCCAGCCCCAGGACCTGAGCCACGATCTGTCCCTGACCGGCAGCACGCTGATGGACAACGTCGCCAGCGGCTCAGGGGGTGCGCTCTACCTGGTCAAGGGCAACCAGGTGACCCTGGCGGACCTGGCGGTGCACACCAACACCGCCAGCCGGGACGGGGGCGGGGTCTACGCCCAGGACACGGATGGTGTCAGCGCTGTTCGCGTCTCCTTCTTCGGCAACTTCGCCGGCAGCGAGGGCGGTGCCTGGTACGAGATCGATCTGGGTGACAGCACCCTCTTCACCAACAACCGGGTGGTGGAGAACCAGGCGGCGACCGGCGGCGGCATGTTCCTGTCCGGGGCGTCGCAGGCCTATGTGGTCAACAACACCTTTGCCGGCAATGACGCGACCATCGAAGGCGGCCACGTCGACCTGGAGAGCGGCAGCGCCGAGCTGATCAACAACATCTTCACCCTGGCTGTCGACGGCGGCGCCGTGAACGGCGACAGCACCGCGGCCAGCCTGTCCGATCGCTACAACAACGACGTCTACAACAACAGCGGCGGGGACTGGACCGGCAGCTTCGACGACGTCACCGGCGCCGACGGCAACCTGGACCAGGACCCGCAGCTCCAGGACTACAGCGAAGACGGAAACGCCGACAACGACGACCTGCACCTGGCCCTGACCAGCCCCTGCATCGACGCCGGCCACCACAGCATCCTGGACCCCGACGGCTCGGTCTCGGACATCGGCGCATACGGGGGACCCGAAGCAGACGTCACCGACGCCGACGGCGACGGCTGGTTCGACTCCCTGGACTGCGACGACGCGGACCCGAACATCCACCCCGGCGCCACGGACATCCCCTACGACGCCATCGACCAGGACTGCGACGGCCAGGACCTCACCGACGTCGACGTCGACGGCTTCGACGCCCTGGACGTGGGCGGCGACGACTGCGACGACGACGACCCGGCGATCTTCCCGGGGGCCGAAGAGCTCTGGTACGACGACGTGGACCAGGACTGCGCCGGCGACAGCGACTTCGACGCCGACGGCGACGGCCACGACCACAGCGGCTACGGCGGCGACGACTGCGACGACACCGACAGCGCCATCTCGCCCGAAGCGACGGAGACCTGGTACGACGGCGTGGACCAGGACTGCGACGGCCGCTCGGACTACGACTCGGACAAGGACAACCACGACAGCGACGACTTCGGCGGCGACGACTGCAACGACTTCGATCGCGGGACCTACCCCGGCGCCATCGAGGTGCCCTATGACGGGCTCGACCAGGACTGCGACGGCGACGACATCACCGACGCCGACGGCGATGGCTGGGACGGCCCCCTGGCCAATGGCCTGGACTGCGACGACGAGGACCCGAGCGTGTACCCGGGCGCCGCCGACGACCCTTACGACGGCGTGGACTCGGCCTGCGATGGCGGCAACGAGTACGACCAGGACAACGACGGCTACAACGCCACCGCCTTCGGCGGCGACGACTGCGACGACAGCGATGCGTTGGTGCATCCCTACACCGACGAGATCTGGTACGACGGCGTCGATCAGGACTGCGACGGCGCCGACGACTACGACGCCGACGGCGACGGGTGGCGGTCCGCCGACCACGAGGGCGAGGACTGCGACGACCACGACATCCAGGTCCACCCGGGCGCCTACGAGATCTGGTACGACGGCGTGGACCAGGACTGCCTGGGCGACGACGACTTCGACGCCGATCGCGACGGCCACGACTGGATCGACGACTGCGACGACGACCGGGCCGAAGCCTATCCAGGGGCCGAAGAGCTCTACAACGGGCTGGACGACGACTGTGACGGGTTCTCCGAGACCGTGGACCGGGACGGCGACGGCCTGATCGACTGGTTCGAGTGGCAGATCGGCACGGACCCAGAGGACCCCGACACCGACGACGACGGCGTGCTGGACGGTCAGGAAGCCGGGGATCCCGAGAATCCCCGGGACGCCGATCTGGACGGCACCCTGGACGTGTTTGACATCGACGATGACGGCGACGGCATCGGGACCTGGTACGAGTCCCGGGCGGACGTCGAGGGGGACGGCGTCGCGGACACCGACGTCGACGGCGACGGCGCCCCCAACTGGCTCGACCTGGACTCGGACGGCGACACCTATCGGGACGCCGAAGAAGGCCTGGAGGACCACGACTTCGACGGCGTCGAGGACTACATCGACTTCACCGGCACCTACACCGGCGGCGGCTGCAGCGGAGGCCCGAACTGGTTCGGCCTGGTGTTCTTCGCCGGGCTGTTCGGCAGGAGGAGCCGCTGGGCCTTGGGCGCCCGCCTGTCCGCCGCGCTCGCCCTGGTCCTGGCTTGCGGCCTGGCCGTCCCCTCGGCCCACGCCGGCGGGGTGGACATCCACGGCTACCAGCTCCTGGGCGTGACCGGCGACCCCCACGGCTATGACCGCCTGGCGTACCCCGACGCTGGCCTGGACGGTGACCTGGACGTGGCCCTGGTGACGGACCACGCCGTGCGCCCACTGGTCGAGGAGCTGCCGGATGGCGAGCAGGTCATCGTCAGCCACCTCACCACTTCGAATCTGGCGGTCTCGTGGTCCGCCTGGTCCCGCGCCCGGGTCGAGCTGGTGGTGCCGGTGCACCCCATCGGTGTGGCGGCCAGCGGCGCTTTTGCCGGCCTGGGCGACTGGCGCTTCGGCGTGATCATCCCGGCGATCAAGGCCAACGGCCCGGTGCCCGCCATCGGCTTCGCGCCTTCGATCTGGCTGCCGACCGGCTCGGCCGACAAGTTCCTGGGCAACCCGGGCTTCAGCGCCGGGGGGGTCGTGACCCTGGCGGCCGAGTACGGCCGGCTTGGCTGGATCGCCAATCTGGGCGTGCGCGTCGGGCGCCAGGAGGCCGAGCGCAACCTGCGGGCCGGCTCCGGGCCCCTGATGGGGCTGGGCGCGCACTACACCGTGTCCGACGCCGTCACCGTCAACGCCACCCTGACCAGCCAGTCGTCCGCAGGTTGGGACCAGTGGCCCCTGGAGCTCATGTCGGGGGCCCGGGTTCGCCTGCGCGGCGGCGTCTGGGCCACCGCCGGCCTGGGCTTCGGCCTGAACGACGCCGTGGGCGCGGCGGCCGTGCGGGCCGTCGCCGGGGTCGGCTGGAGCCGCCGGGCCCCGGAGCTCGAGGTCTTCGCGGTCCGCGAGCCGTTGATCCTGGAGGTCGTGCCCGAGGTGGACCCGTACGCGGACCGGGACGGCGACGGCATCGTGGACATCGACGACGCGTGTCCGGACCAACCCGAGACCTTCGACACCTTCGACGACGAAGACGGCTGCCCAGAGCTCGATGGCGACGAGGACGGCGTGCCCTTCCACAAGGACGTCTGTCCCGAGGAGCCCATCTTCGAGGAACAGGATCCGCGCTACTCCGACGGCTGCCCCAAGCTGGCCGAGCTGAGCGGCGACAAGATCATCATCACCGAGGCGATCTACTTCCTGGAGGACAGCTTCGGCATCCAGCGGCGCAGCTGGCCCGTGCTCTACGCCGTGATGGACGTGCTCGACGAGCACCCCGAGCTCGAGCACGTGTTGATCGAGGGGCACACCAACGACCACGGCTCAGCGGACTACAACTACGAGCTCGCGGACCGCCGGGCGACCGCGGTGGCCCAGTGGCTCATCAGCCACGGCGTGGATCGCAACCGGGTGCTGTCCAAGGGCTACGGCTTCGATCTGCCCCTGGTGGCGCACGACGCCCCCGACGCCTCCCGCATCAACCGCCGGGTCGAGTTCACCGTGCTGCGCTCCGAGGAAGAGGACGGCGAGGACACCCTGCTGCCCGAGACCGAGGACCTGCCGATCGAGCGGTGATAGGCTCTCACAGCTCATGCACAGCACCGACACGCCAGCCTGGCAGGCCGTCCTGGACGACCTGGGGGAGCGCCTGGACGCGGGGGGACACCGCTGGCCGCGGGGTGCAGCTGAGCGGGCCCCGGACGACCTGCTCCAGGGCATCCACGACGCCCAGGTGGCCCTGGACCGGGCCGGCGAACACGCCCTGTCCGGTGAGGCCCTCGAGGCCTGGGAGGGCGCACTGATCGGGCTGGCCATTCCCGCCGTTGACCCGCGCTGGGGGCGGCTGGCCTACCGCCGCATCATGTGGCTGGAGCGTCTGGGCAAGCGGGACGACGCGATGCTGGCCGCCGAGGCCCTGATCGAGCTGGCCGGGCCCCGACGGGACTGGGCACGGGTGCTGCTGGCAGTGCTGCGCCGCATGAGCTTCCTGGCGGGCCAGGGCGGGGATCGTCGTCGCCAGGAGGCCCTGCTCCGTCGGGCCCTGGACCTGGCCCGAGAGCTCCAAGACCCCCTCGAGGAAGGCGACACCTGGCGGTACTTCGCCACGTTCCAGCTCAACCGGGGCAACCCAGACGGGGGCCTGAAGTCCCTGCGCCGCGCCCGCGAGCTCATGGTCCAGGGTGCGGCCGACCCGGTGCGCATCGCCCAGGTCGACACCCCGATCGGGGGCCGTCTGCTGGAGCTCGGCGAGCGCCAGGCTGCCCACCAGACCCTGAGCGGCGCTCTGGGGGTCTTCGAGCGGGTGGACCATGCGTGGGGGCAGGTGGAGTGCTTGCTGAACCTGGGCCGAATCCGCGAGATGGAAGGCGATCTGGACGGCGCCACGGCCCGCGTGCAACAGGCCCTCGGGGTGATGACACGGGTCGGGGATCCTCGCGGGCTGGCCCGCTGCGGCAATCGGCTGGGGGAGATCCTGCGGCGGCGGGCGCTGTGGACCGAAGCCAAGGCGGCCTATGACGCGGCCCTCGAAGCCGCCCGACGGGCCAGCCACATCAACCTCCAGGCCCTGGTGCTCACGAACCTGGCCTTTGTCGCCGAGGCCCAGGACAGGCCGGCTGAGGCCAGGGCGCTCGTGCGCCAGGCCCTGGCGTTGCCCGGTCTCCAGCGCAGCAGCGAGGCCGGCCTGCGGGTGGTGCTCCTGCCCTTCATGGAGCGTTCCGGCCAGGCCGGGGAGTGGGAGGACCAGTACGAGCTGGCCCGGCGTCGGCTGCGCAACACGGACCGCTTCCAGCGGGACGTGGCGATGGCAGCGCGGCGCTCGGGAGAGCTCGCCATCGAGGCCGCGACGCAGCTGCACGGCGGCCAGCGCAAGGCCGCCCTGTCCCGAGCGGCCCGCGCCCACGCCCTGGCCTGGCACCACTGGGGCCTGATGGACTTCCACGACGAGGCCGCAGCCGAGGAGGCGTCGCTGCGCGCGGTCGGCCAGGCGGGTGCGCCCGTGCCCCTGGGCGACTTCAATCTGGTGGGGCGGCTCGGGGTCGGGGGCATGGGCGAGGTCTGGCGGGCGGTCCATCGCGCGTCGGGTGTGCCGGTGGCGGTCAAGGTGCTCACGGCGGCCCGCGCGCGAAGCGAGGCGGTGCTCGAGGGCTTCCGGGACGAGGTCCGAGCCATGGCGGGGCTGAACCATGCCCACGTGGCGTTGGTCCTGGGCCAGGGCGTGGTCGATGTGCCGGCCAGCCGCAGCAGCTGCGGACGCCTGGAGCCGGGCAGCCCCTGGCTGGTGATGGAGCTGGCGCCGGAGGGCTCCCTGGAGTCCCGGTGCGGCCGGCTGGCCTGGCGCGAGGTCCGCCAGGTGCTCCTGGCGCTGCTGGATGGGCTCGCCCATGCCCACGCTCGGGGTCTCATCCACCGGGACCTCAAGCCGGCCAATGTCCTGATGGGCCTGGGCCACACACTGGGAGAACAGGTCCGGCTCACGGACTTCGGCGTGGCCGCGGCCATGGGCCGAGGCGGCCACCTGTCCCGGGTCGCGGCCGGCACCCCCGGGTACATGGCGCCGGAGCAATTCCTGGCCCAGTGGCGGGACCAGGGCCCCTGGACCGACCTGTACGCGCTGGGTTGCCTGGCCACGGAGCTGGTGCAGGGGTCGCCACCCTTCACGGCCACGACCCTGCGGGAGCTCATGAACATGCACCTGTCCGCGGCGCCGCCGGCCCTGGACCCGACCGTGGCTGTGCCGCCGGGCTTCGAGGCGTGGGTCGGACGGCTGCTCGAGAAGCGCCATGAGCGTCGCTACCAGCGGGCCATCGAGGCGGCGGTGGCGCTGCGTGCCCTGGGTGAGCCCGTGCAGAGGAGCCCTCGGGAACCGGTGCTCCGGGCGTGCCCCGACACGGTGTCCGAGTCGACCCTGTTCCTCGACGACTGGGACGCCGTGGCGCCCGAGCCGGTCGAGGAGGCCCCGCCAGGCACCCTGGGCTCGCTGCCCAGGCCGGTCCTACCCGAGCAGGTCCCGCGGGATGCCCCGGTCCAGGGCACCCTGGCCCATGCCGGGTTGAGCCTGTTCGGGCTGCGGGTCCTGCCTGTGGTCGGGCGGGACAACGAGCGCAGCGTGCTGTGGCGGTCCCTGCGGACCTGCGTGCGCACCCGGAAGCCCCACGGCGTGCTGCTCCAGGGCCCGCCGGGCATCGGGCGCAGCCGGCTGGCGGACTGGCTCGGTGAGCACGCCCACGCTCTGGGGGCTGCGACCGTGCTCACCGTCCGTCTGGCGGACCAGGCCCCGGCCGGAGAGGGGCTGGGCGCCCTGTTGGAGCAGTGGCTGGGTCTCCCGGAGCTAGACGGGGTGGCCCTGTCCGCACGCCTGTCGACGGCCCGACCCGCCGGTGAACGCCTGTCGCCGGACGACCAGGCGCTGCTCGAGGCCTTCCTGGTGCGCGATGCCGCCGGCCTCAAGCGCGATCGCCGGCACGTGCGCACCCTGGTCACCCGGCTGCTGGTGGCCCATGCGGCCGAGCGGCCGGTGGTGCTGGTGCTCGACGACGTCCAGTGGGCTGACGACCTGCTGGCGGTGGCCAGTGCCTTGCTGCGGAGCGAAGCGCCGATCCTGATCGTGCTCACGGCCCGAGACGACGGCGCGGCCACCTCTGGGCGCCTGACCCGGCGTCTGAAGGCGCTGGCGGCCCACCCCAGCGTGAGCGTGCTGCCCCTGGGTCCGCTGGGTCCGGCGCCCCTTGCCCGGCTGACCCGTGAGCTGCTCGGGCTGGGACCGGCCCTGGCCGCCCAGGTCCAGGCCCGGGCGGGTGGCCACCCGGCATTTGCCGTGCAGCTCGTGGGGGACTGGCTGGCTCGCGGTCTGCTGCAGCCGGGCGACCGGGGCCTGGGGCTGCGGGTCGGTGTCCGGGCCACCATCCCCGAAGGGCTGCAGGCCGCCTGGTCCCTGCCCGCGGAGCGGCTGGCCCAGCGCTTCGGCCAGGCCGGGCGGGGTGCCCTGGAGCTTGCGGCCGTGCTCGGACAACGGGTCGACTTCGCCGAGTGGCACGCCGCCTGCGAAGCGGCCGGCGTGCCGGTGCCGGACAAGCTGCTCGAGGCGCTGCTCGACGAGCGGCTCGTGCGGCGGGACGGCAGCAGCTGGGCCTTTGTGCACGCCCCGTTTCGGGAGTGCTTGCAGCAACAGGCCCACCAAGGGGGCCGGGTGGGGCGCTGGCATCGGGGCTGTGCCGAGGCCCTGGGGCACGGCCAGCGGAGCCTGGGTCGCCGGGGCCGGCACCTGCTCCACGGGGGCCGGCCCGCCATGGCCTTCGAAGAGCTGGTCAGGGCCCTGGAGCTCGCGTCGTCCGAGCTTGAGCCAGAGCTGCGCGAGCGCTTGCGCCAGGACGCTCTGACGGCGCTCGATGCGGCCGGTGCATCCGATGTCGATCCACGGAGGACCCGCTGGGCCCGAGCCTCTGGTTAGAGGCCCGCCATGCACCGGCTGCTCCTGATCTTCGCCCTGATCTCCGGCTTGCCCGCGTGGGCCCAGGACACCGAAGCGGTGGCCCCGGTGCTCCAGCTCGAAGGCACCCCGGAGATCTCGGCCGACCTGCGCGAGCGGCTGAACCAGTACCTCAACACCCGCTCCGCCGGCCTCGTGGCGCTGGGCGACCAGGGCGACCAGGTGTGGGTGTCGACCCGCTTTGGAGACACCGCGCAGATCCACCGGGTCGATGCGCCCGGCGGCGCCCGGGTCCAGCAGACCTTCAGCCGCGAGCCGGTCTCCGGCGCCTGGGTGCTGCGGGATCTCGATGCTCTGCTGATCCGGTCCGACGTGGGCGGCACCGAGCGCTTCCAGGTGAGCAGACTGGACCTGCAGACCGGGCGCCAGACACTCCTCACGGATCCCGCCTACCGGCACAGCGGACCTCTGCTGTCCTGGAAGGGGGACCAGCTGGCCTGGACGTCGAACGCCCACAACGGCACGGACAGCCTGATCTACCTGGGCAGCCCCCAAGCCATGGACAGCGACACGCCGTTGTTCGAGGCGACCGGCTACTGGTCGGCTCGGGCGTGGACCCGCGACGGCAGCCGCCTGGTGGTGGGTCGGTACATCTCGGCGACCCACAGCGAGCTCTACGTGCACGAGCTGGCGACGGGCCAGCGCACGGCCCTCCACCCGCCAAAGGTCCAGGCGTCGGTGTCGGGTGGCGTGCCGTCGGCCGACGGCAGCCACTTCTACGTGCTGTCCGACCACCAGGGCGACTTCAAGCAGCTCTATCGGGTGACCCTCCAGGGCAAGCGGCGGCCGCGCCCGGTCTACGAGCCGCTGAGTCCGGACATCCCCTGGAACGTCGAGGGCCTGGCCCTGAGCCCTGACGGTGGCACCCTGGCGTTCACCGTCAACGAGCAGGGCTGGTCGACCCTGTGGCTGCTGGACACCGCCACTGGCGAGCGAACCAAGCTCGGGGACGCGCCCCAGGGACTCATCCGCGGCTTGCGCTTCGCGCGGGACGCGCCGGTCTTGGGCTTCACCCTCTCCAGCCCCACCGCGCCCAGCGACCCCTGGACCTGGACCGCAGGCGCCGGCTTCACCCGGTGGGTCACCAGCGAGGTCGGCGGGCTGGACACCTCGCGCTTCGTGGCGCCAACGCTCATCGAGCTCGAGAGCTTCGACGGCACCCGGGTGCCGGCCTGGTACTACCGTCCCCCCGGCGACGGCCCATTCCCGGTGGTCATCGGCATCCACGGTGGTCCCGAGTCCCAGGCACGACCGCGCTTCCACAGCACCCGCCAGTACCTCTTGCTGGAGAGCGGCATCGCCAGTGTGGTGCCCAACGTGCGGGGCTCCAGGGGGTATGGCCGGGAGAACTTGCTCGCTGACAATGGCATGAAGCGCGAGGACAGCGTCCGGGACATCGGCGCCGTGCTGGACTGGATCGCCGAGCAGCCAGAGCTTGACGCCGGCCGGGTCGCCGTCAGCGGCGGCAGCTACGGTGGCTACATGGTGCTCGCCAGCCTGATCCACTACTCCGATCGGCTCGTGGCAGGGGTCGACGTGGTGGGCATCTCGAATTTCCTGACCTTCCTGGAGCACACCAAGGCCTACCGCCGGGACCTGCGCCGGGTGGAGTACGGCGACGAGCGAGACCCCCAGATGCGGGCCCACCTCGCCGCCATCTCGCCCACGGCCCGGGCCCACGAGATCGACGCGGCCCTGTTCGTGGCCCACGGCGCCAACGACCCCCGGGTCCCGGTGGGGGAGGCCCTGCAGATCGTCGAGGCGGTGCGGGCGAACGGCCAGGACGTCTGGCTGATGGTGGCCCACAACGAGGGCCACGGCTTCCGGAAAAAGGAGAACAGCGACGTGTTCCGCCTGCTCCAGGTGATGTTCCTCGAGGAGAAGCTCGCGGTCGCTGAGACCGCGACCGAGGCGACCCCGTGATCCACCACCTGCTGGGCCACGTGGACCCCGACCTGTTCCACCGGGCTGGGGTGCCCGACGACGCCGTGCTGCGCCTGCGCTACCTGGGCACCGCTGGCTTCGTGGTCGAGCTGGCCCAGCGCACGGTGGTGATCGACCCCTTCGTGACGCGTCCGGGCCTGCGCGAGACCCTGTTCCATCCGCTGGAGCCGAACGCCCGCTTGATCAGCCAGCTGATTCCGCGGGCCGACGATGTCCTGCTGGGCCACACCCACTACGACCACGCCCTCGACGCACCGGAGCTCTGCAAGCAGACCGGTGCGCGGCTGATCGGGAGCCCCAGCGCCTGGCGCATCGGCTACGCGGCGGGCCTGCCCGACGCCCAGCTGGTCCAGACCCTGGGCAACGAGGACATCGCCTGTGGCGCGGTCACGGTGCGGGGTCTGCCCAGCCGCCACGGCAAGGTCTACTCGGAGCGCGTCCCGCTGGCGGGGCCGGTGCCCGGTTGGTTCGAGTGGCCCGGGCGGCTGGGCCACTTCCGCCACGGGCTGGTGTTCAACTGGCTCTTGTCCGGCGCCGGGGTCTCGATGATCCACGTGGACAGCGCGGACTTCATCGAGGAGGAATTGGAAGGCGTCACCTGCGACGTGCTGTGCCTGTGCGCCATCGGGCGTCACCGCCGGCCCCACTACGTCGAGCGGGCGGTCGAGCTGCTGCAGCCCCGGGTGGTCATTCCCTGCCACTGGGACTGGTTTGGCACCCCGTATGAGCCCGAGCCCCGGCAGCTGCCCCGGGCCGACGTGGCCGGCATGGTGGCCGAGATCCGCCAGGCGGGCGCCCAGGCCGTGGTGCTGCCCCTCAGCGGCGAGTGGGGGTGGGGTCCCTGAGGGACAGCGCGGCGGGGGGGCGCCTTCAAGGTGCGAGAGCCAGCCGGTGCAGGGCCGCGACCTGATCCGCCCAAGCCTGGGGAACGCCAGATGCCGCGGCGAAGTCCGGCCAGCGTCGGACGGCATCGGTGACGCGGGTCAGCAGGGCCCGCGCCCGCCCGCGCTTCAGAGACACCAGCCGGCCCACGGCCTCGAAGTCGGCGAGCGAGAAGTGGTCGCGCTTGCCGTTCACGGTCATCTGGTGCCGGGACGTCCAAGCGCCATCGGGGTTGTAGGCAAAGGTCAGATCGAAGGCTGGGGCCAGAGACCAGCGGCCCTGGCGGTCCATGAGGAAGGCGATGTTCTTGACGTGATCGTCCTGGTTCCGAGCGATCACGTTGAAGACCATGCGGCGGAAGAGCTGCTCGGTCGTTGCCATGCCCAGACCCAGCCGCCGGACCACCTGCAGGGCTTGCTCGTAGCTGTGGGCCCCGGCGGCGTTGAAGTCCAGGTGTGCCAGGGCTGCCAGGCTCTGCATGTGCAGCTTGCCGCCTCCGGGCGGTCGGTCGAAGCGCCGGGTCAGGAAGTGGCGGCGCCCGCCCTCGTCGAGCAGGCGACACTCGGTCATCTCGATGCCGGCGGCGATCGCCATGCGGTGGTAGGCGTGCTCCAGAGCGCCGTAGCCCGCAGGGTCGTCCAGCTCCTTGTCCCGGTTGCCAGCCACCCCATCGAACTTCAGCAGCCAGGACGAGAAGCCGGCGCCGGGATCGACCTGGCCCGAGCGCACCTCGCCGGTGTCCGGGTTCCACGCGATCAACGCCTTCGCCCGGGCGCCGCCGGCGCTGGTTCCGACCCGCAACAGGTGCCGCATCGCGGCGGTGCGCTCGCCCAGGTCGGCCCGCAGCGCCTGGCGATCGGTGAGCACCTCGCTGGCCAGCGCATGCAGCGCCTGGAGCGCCAGTGGCTCCGAGGGCTCGGGACTCGGCCCGGCAGCCGGGGCATACTCCAGGGCCCCCATGCCGCGGCTCCCGGTGTAGGCCAGTCGCTCCACGGGGTCGAAGTCCCGGGGCGAGCGGCCCTGGCGGACGAGCCAGGCATCGATCAGCGCGTTGCCGTAGCGGTCGGGCAGAGAGTCGGCGAGCAGCCCAGGCAGGCCGTGGAAGGCGGCCCGAGGCAGGCCGGGGAAGGAGCGAGGGGCTGGCGCCAGCGGCAGGACCAGGGGCGAGACCTGGATCCCGCTGCGGGCAAAGGCGGCGTCGTACTGGAACACGCCCACATCGTCGACCAGCGCGACGGCGCCGATGGTGCGACCCCACATGCGCACGTCGACACGACTCATCGGCCGGGTCACCGAAGTTGCACGGAGGATGGCGACGCAATCGTCCGTCCTGCTGTTGTGACTGTGCTGAAGTCGTGGCTCGCGTCACGTCGAGGCACAGGCGCGGCGGCAGGGCGGGCGAGGGCGAGCCAGGGCCGGTCCACTTCGGTGATCCGGCCGATCACTCGTCACCCCATGTCCAGGGTGCTTCCTGGGGTTCAGTGCCGCTGGCCCTCTGACGTCGCGCGGTGGGCAGGGGACTGGGGAGGGGAGCCGGCACCAGGGCGTCCAGGTTGCCGAGCACCGCCAAGGCCCGCATGACGCGGAGCAGAGTCTCGGTCTGCACCGAGTGCCCGGCCTCGAGTCGCTCGACCGTGCGCTTGGAGACCCCGGCTTCGCGGGCCAGTGCCTGCTGGGTCTGGTCGCTCAGCAGCCGGTGTGCCCGCAGGCGGCGGCCCAGCTCCGCCAGCGCCGGAGCGTCGGGTGTGCTGTTGGTGATCTTCAAGTCGCCTCTCCTGACGAGTTGTGGGCCATATATGATACAAATCGCCGATAGTGACGACTTGATTATAGCCTCATCGGACAGGTGACTCGTTGGGTTCGACGAGTTGACGCGCTCAAGGGCATCAACTCGTCGGTTGTGGCGAGTTGATTCCTGCAGCCCGCCCAGACGTCGGCGGGCTGACCGTCACAGGGTCCGCAGAAACGCCACCAGGTCGTCCAGCTCCTGGTCGTCCAGGCGCGACGTGTCGCCCATCGAGCCGTCCCGGGACCGGTGTCGGGCCGGCTCGACCAGGCCGCCTTGGTGGATGGCATCCCAACCCGGAGTCATGCCCTGGAGTCAGATCGTTAAAAAATAGGGATCCACGACAACAAAGCTAATGCTTAACAAAAGGTTCCTGACCCCAGTTTTCCCGACGTGCCTCCCCCACCTCTCTGCCGGGCCAGACGCCCAGGGCGGGTCAGCGCCGCCGTCGACCCAGGCCCACCAGGCCGGCCAGGAACCACACGGCTCCGATCGGGCCTGGTGCGGTCGTGCAGGAGCCGCTCTCTTCCTCGGGCTCGGGATCGATCGGCGTCTCGTTGCCGCTGCCATCGGGGCAGGTGTTCCAGACATTCGGGTCCCGGTCTGCGCAGTCGTCGCCCTCGTGGTCCACGGCGTCGTGGCCGTCGCCGTCCTGGTCGTAGTCGCTGAGCCCCAGGCAGTCGCCGTTGATGCCGTCGTACCAGGTCTCCTCCCCGCCGGGATGTGCCGTGGGGTCGTCGTCGTGACAGTCCAGGTTCGTGGACCAGCCGTCGTCGTCGTCGTCGACCAGCCAGGCCTGGGGCCCGCCGGTCGCGCCCAGATCGCTGGGGCCGCCGTCGGCGTCGCGGATGAGCGGGTCTCCCGCGTCGATCAACGGACTGTCTTGGAGCGGGATCAGGCGGTCATTGCTGGAGTCGTCGTCGTCGCTGAAGTCGGCGAACATGGGGTGGCTGGTCACCAGGTGCTCGCCCACGGCCCAGTCGCCGGCCAGGTCGCCGGCGCCGTTGCCGTACATGGCGTTGTACGAGAGGGTGGTCAGGGCCGACGCCTCGTCGTGGGCGTAGAGCGCCTCGGTCTCGGTGTGAAAGGCCACCACCGAGTTCACCAGGCTGGCGGTGGTGTCGTAGAGGTAGAGCGCCGAGCCCCCGTCGAGGGCGCTGTTCTTGACCAGGGAGACGTTCTCCAGGGTCGTGCCGCCGCACTCCAGCAGCGCCAACCCGCCGCCGTAGCGGGCGGCGTTGTCCTGGACACGCAGGTTGGTCCACACCAGGTCCGGGCCCGCGCAGCCGGCCTGGTACAGCCCGCCGCCGTAGCGCGCGTCGTTGTCCAGCAGGGCCAGGTTGCGAGCCGCCAGCCACGCCGGGGCCTTGAGGTAGAGCCCGCCGCCGGCGCCGCCACTCTCGTTGCCGGACACGGTGCTTCGGGTCAGCAACACGGTGCTGCCGCTGCGGTGACCCAGGCCCCCGCCTTCGGCCGCCGCGGCGTTGGCGCTGAGCTCGGACTGGTCCAGCCGTAGGTCGCCGTACTCGGCCCACACACCGCCTCCGCCATACAGCGTCGCCGCGTTGCCGTGCACCTGGCTCCCGGTCAGCGTCAGATCCAGCGTGTTTGCGTAGATGGCCCCGCCCTGGGTGCTGGTGTTGTACTCGAGCGTCGTGTCGAGCACGGTCAGGTCGCCTTCGGCGACGTCCTGGTAGTAGGCCCAGATCGCGCCTCCGGCGCCGTAGGTGCACTCGTTCTGCGCGTAGGTGTCGCCCTCGACGTGCAGCGGCCCGTGCTGGTAGTACAGGTACAGGGCCCCGCCGGCGTAGCCGGACACGTTGCCAGACCAGGTGTTGCCGGTGCTGGTGAACCCGCTCGGGTAGTACTGGTAGATGGCCCCCCCCACGTTGTAGAGGGCCTGGTTGTCCACCCAGGTGCTGTCGCTGAGCGTGATCAGGCTGGACACGTAGTTGTAGAGGGCGCCGCCGCCGTAATAGCCGGTGTTCGTGTCGAACAGCGACTCGGACACCGTGAGCTCGGCGACGTACAGGTTGTACATGGCGCCGCCGTAGTAGGAGATGTTCTGCTCGAAGGTGGCCCCGGCCAGCTGCACCGGCCCCGTGTACTCGGCGTAGACGGCGCCACCGTAGTACGCGAAGTTCCGCGTGAGTGACGAGTCCTCGATCGACAGGATCGAGCTGGTCCCCAGCCAGATGGCGCCGCCGTAGCTGATGATGCTCGACCAGTCCGTGTGGCCATTGTCGGCCAGGGTGGCGCTCTCGAGCGCCAGCTCCGAGCCCACCGCTGTCTTGATGGCCGACCCGTAGACGGCCTCGTTGTCGTCGAAGGTCACGCCGGTCAGGTCCACCCGGGCGTAGTCCCCCACGTGCAGGCCGCCGCCGGCGTACGCCAGGTTCTCGGTGAACACGGTGTCGGTGGCCGTCATGGACGCGGCGCCGTCGACGTAGACCGCGCCTCCGTACACATCGGTGTCGACGTAGTAGTCCACGCCATTGCCGTGGACGAGACCGCCGTTCATGAACAGGCGGCCCCCCCAGATGTAGAGGGCGCCCCCGTAGCGGGCCTGTCCGCCCTCGAAGGTGCAGTCCGTGCAGGTCACGTCGGCGTCGACCGCGCCGATGTGGCCGCCGAGGTTGGCTTCGCCGCCGGTGAAGGTGCAGTCGTTGAGGTTGACCGAACCCCCGTCCAGGGACAGGCTGCCGCCGGTCAGGCCGCTGTGCCCGAGGTCCTCGAAGACCATGTCCCGGAGCGTCAGGCTGGGGGCCACGCTGTGGATGCCGCCCAGGCTTCCGTTGCGCACGGTGAAGCCGGACAGCGTGTCGTTGCCCCGGGTCTGGATGAGGCGCTCGGTGGCGCCGCCGCCGTCGAGGATCGTGGTCTCGGCGCCGTCGGTGCTGGTGACCTGGAGATCGAGGAAGCGCAGGTCCAGGAATTGGGTGTAGGTCCCGGGCCCGACCGAGATCTCGTCGCCGTCGCTCGCTGCGTCGATCGCGGCCTTGACCGTGTCGAATTGCCCGGTGCCGTCCGACGCCACCGTGAGGGTGGCGCCCAGGGCGGGTGAAATGAGGGCCAGGATCCACATAGGGGCGCTCCACAGGCGGATGCGCATGATACTCTGCTCAGCCTTCCCGGGAACGCAAGATGCTCTCTTTGGTGCTGATCGCCGCCTGTGCGGTCGAGAACGATGTCAGCGAGATCGCGCCCGATCCCACGGTGCAAGAAGACACAGAGACCCAAGGCGCCTACGTCTACGAAGACGACGGCGTGGCGGTCGAGGTGGACCTGGACCAGGTGGTGCTGGCCCTGGAGGACGCGGCGGACCAGGTCCTGTTGGTCGATCCGAACCTGTGGATCGACGCCTACCAGGAGGCCATGGCCTGGGAGGACTACTACTGCCCGTACCACTACGAGGACTACCTGGAGCTCTACGGCTACGACTACTGGTACGGCGGCTGCCAGACCGAGGACGGCGGCAGCTACGACGGCTACGCCTACGGCTACCAGTACACCGAGCCCGTGGAGTCGGGGCAGTACACCTACTGGACCTATGGCTGGCTGTCCGGAGAGCTCGGCATCGAGCACCCCGACGGCGCTGGCCTGGACCTGGCCGGCTACTTCTACGCCAACGACTACCAGGTCGGCCCCAACCGCTACTACTACAACCAGATCGACGGCTCGATCCGCTGGCTGGGCGAAGGCTTCGAAGGCACCTGGATCGCGGCCGGGCTCAGCGCGAACCTGATCGTCTCCGGGGGCTACAACGAGGACACGGGCACCTACCTGAACCTCTCGGGGGGGCTCTCCGGCTACGACGGCGAGAGCACCGCGGTGTGGTTCGACGGCGTGCTGATGGCCCAGGAATCCCGCGGCAACGACTGCGAGATCGAGCCCAGCGGCACCATCTCGGTCCGCCAGGACAACGGCACCTGGGTCGACGTCTTGTTCGACGGCGCGCCCTACCTGGGGGGCGAGGTGTTTCCCGCCGCCTGTGACGGCTGCGGCGAGGCCTGGGTCGACGGCGCAGCCCGGGGCACGGTGTGCCCGGACCTGAGCGTGCTGACCTCCTGGACCAAGAGGCCCTGGTGATCTGGGCCCTGCTCCTGGCGTGCGACCCCGCGGTCGACACCCCGGTCGAGCTGATCGAGCCTGCGACGGCGCCGGACCTGGACCCAGCGGTGCTGCTCACCCGGGCCAGCCTGGACCTGCGCGGCGTGCGGCCGACCCTCGACGAGCTGGACACGGTCGAGGCCGACCCCGGGCTGTACGAGAGCTACGTCGACGCCTTCCTCCAGGACCGCAGCTTCGGCGAGCGGGTGCGCACGATGTTCTCGGAGATCTACCTGACCCGCCAGGACTACTACTACGTGTCCGCGGCGGACTACGGGCTCTCCGACGAGGTCGGCTTCGCCCGGGCGGTGGGCGACGAGCCTCTGCGCATCCTGAGCCACATCGCGACCCAGGACCTGCCCTACACCGACCTGGTCACCGCAGACTGGACCCTGGCCAACGACGACCTGGTCCATGCCTTCGGGCTGGAGCGGATCGACGACAGCACGGGCTGGGGCCCCGCCCGCTACACCGACGGGCGGCCGGCGGCCGGCGTCCTGGCCACCAACGGCATGTGGTGGCGCTACCAGACCAACAGCTCCAACGCGAACCGGGGCCGGGCCAACGCGGTCAGCCGGCTCTTGCTGTGCCAGGACTTCCTGTCCAAGCCCATCGAGTTCGACCGCAACGTGAACCTGCTGGACCAGGGGGCGCTCGACGAGGCGCTCCAGACCAACCCCGGCTGCGTGGCCTGTCACAGCGCCCTGGACCCGCTCGCCAGCTACTTCTACGGGTTCAATTACTACTACTACGACAGTCGGATCGAGATCACGAACTACCACCCCGAGCGCGAGCAGGAGTGGCGGGAGTACACCGGCGTGGCGCCTGGCTACTACGGGCAGCCCGGCGAGACCCTGGACGACCTGGGCCGACAGATCGCGTCCGACGTGCGCTTCACCACCTGTGTCGCCAACCAGGTCTTCGAGATCCTGAGCGACCGCCCCGCTGAGCTCCACGACTTCGACGCCGTCGAGCAGGCCCGCCAGGCCTTCTTGGACGACGGACTGGTGCTGCGGACCCTGTTCCGCGAGCTGATGACCGGCGACGCGTACCGCACGGGACTCGACGCAGCCGGCGCCCCCACCGCCCGGATGCTCAGCGCCGATCAGCTGGGCTCCGTCATCGAGGACCTGACCGGCTTCCGCTTCCTCAACGACTACTACGACCTGCTGGAGAGCGACACCTACGGGGTGCGCACCCTGGCCGGTGGCGTGGACGGGGTCTACGCGACCAAGGCCGCCACCGAGCCCACGGCCACCATGGCCCTGGTCCTGGAGCGCTACGCCCAGGCCGCGGCCAGCTGGGTGGTCGACGCCGACCAGGACCCGGACAGCACCCCCCGCCTGTTCACCGAGATCGACTTCTCCGAGACCGCGTCGAGCCGGCGCGAGCCGATGGTCGACCAGATCATCCTGCTGCACCGACGCCTGTTCGGTGTGACCGTGGCCCCGGACGGCCCCCAGGTCGACGCCAACCTGGCCCTGTGGACCGACCTGTTCGAGCTCACCGGCAGCACCGAGGAGGCCTGGTCGGGCCTGCTCAGCGTGCTGATGCGCGACCCCGACTTCCTGCTCTACTGAGGCGACCCCGTGGCACTCACACGACGCGGCATGCTCCTGTCCACCGGCGGCGCTCTGGCGGCGGGCACCCTGCCCATCCGCCAAGCCCTGGCGGCAGCGCCCGAGGGCAACGACCTCAAGTTCATCTTCGTGATGAACTACGGCGGCTGGGACCCGACCCGCATCTTCGCCACCGAATTCGACAACCCCTCCGTCGACATGGAGCGGGACTCCTGGCGGGCGTCGGCGGGCAACCTGGACTTCGTCGAGCACGCCGGGCGACCGGCGGTCAGCGAGTACCTCCAGAACCACCACGCACGGACCACCTTCCTCAACGGCGTGTTGGTCTCGAGCGTGGCCCACGAGAACTGCCTGCGCATCTCGATGACCGGCTCCACGGCCCAGGACCGCTCGGACTGGGGCGCGATCCTGGGCGGGCAGAGGACCGATCGCTACACCCTGCCGCAGATCGTCGTCGGGGGCCCGAGCTTCCCGGGGGACTACGGCACCAGCGTGACCCGCACGGGCACCAGCGGCCAGCTCGAGGCGCTGTTGTCCGGCGACATCATCAGCTGGTCCGACCTGCCGGTCGACGCGCCGGACTGGCGGGCCGAGGACGTCATGGACCGGTACCTCCAGGGCCGCACCGCAGCCGCAGCCGACAACGCCCGCAGCCCAGAGCTCGCAGCCCTGCGGGCCAGCTACCAACTGGCGGTCGACCGCTCGCTGGAGCTCAAGGACCTGCAGCGGGTGGTGGACTGGAGCGGCGCCACGTCGTTCAGCGGCCAGGCCAGGCTGGCTGTGGATCTGCTCGCCTTGGACATCAGCCGGGTCGCGACCTTGCAGTTCAGCTACTACGGCTGGGACACCCACGCGTCCAACGACATCTACCAGTCCTACAACTTCCAGCAGCTGTTCACCGAGCTCAACAACCTGACGAACATGCTCCAGACCACCGCGGGCACCACCCAGCCGACCCTGGCCGACGAGACCGTGGTGGTGGTGCTCAGCGAGATGGGCCGCACGCCCGCGCTCAACGCCCAGGACGGCAAGGACCACTGGCCCTACACCAGCGTGATGATCACCGGGCCCGGGTTCGCCGGAGACCGGGTCGTCGGCGGCTACGACCTGAACTACTACGGCCTGCCCATCGACCTGGCGTCTGGGGACACGGTCGACGAGGGCACGCTGTTGTCGTCCGACGTGGTGGGGGCGACCCTGCTGGCCGCCGCAGACATCGATCCGGCCCCGTTCACGAGCGGGATCAAGCCGCTGACCGCGGTGCTCGACTAGACCCGGTCAGGGGGCCTGTTCCGATGGCGCGGATGCTGCGCGCTCTGGCCCTGCTCGGGGGACTCCTTGTGGGCGGGCCCGGTCTGGCTGCCGGCCTGCCGTCGCTGGATCGCCCGGTGCGCACCGGCGCGACCGCGAGTCTGGACACGGCGGTGATCATCGGCATCGAGGACTACGCCTTCGTGAACGACGTGCCCTATGCGCGGCGAGACGCGGCGATCGTGCGAGACTGGCTGATCTACACGCGAGGCATCGCGGCGGACCGGGTGCAGTGGCTGGGGGATGGCGCGGGCCGGGAGCAGATCCTGGCGGCGGTGTCCGCGGCGGCAGCCCAGACGCCGCCCAGCGGCACGGTGTGGATCTACTTCGCCGGCCACGGGCTGGTGGACCCGGCGACGTCCGAGCGGGTCGTGCTGGGCGACGACGTCCGGCCGGATCCGGAGTCCATCGCGGCGCGGGGGGTGTCGGTCCAGGACCTGGCGGCCCGGGGTGCGGCGGGTGGGGGCGACGTGGTGATGTGGCTCGACACCTGCCACACCGGCGCCGGACGGGACGGCGCGGCCCTGGTCGAAGGCGGACGCCTGCTGGTGCCGGATCACGCGCTCCCGCCCCCGGCCGGGGCGCTGAGCTGGTCCGCAGCGTCTGAGGGGCAGGTGGCCGGTGCGCTGGATCCGGTCTCCCACGGGGCCTTCACCTACTTTGCCGTGGGGGCGCTCCGGGGCTGGGCCGACGGCGAGCTGGACGGCGAGCGGGACGGCGCGGTCACGGTGGGCGAGGCCCAGACCTATGTGCTCCGAGCCCTGGAGCTGACCGGACTGCCTCAGCAGCCCGAGCTCGCCGGGGCACGGCTCGACCAGGTGCTCGTGCGCGACGTCTGGGAGCCCGATCCGCTGGCCGGGCGGACTGGGCGCAAGGCCTCTCACGAAGCGAGCCAGGCGGTCCTGCCCCCGCGACGGGCAGCCGGCTGGGGGTTCGAGCTGACTCTGATGGGCGGGAGCCTGGGGCTGGAGACCCGACTGCTGGACCTGCCCCAGCCCCGCGCCACACTGGGCGCGGTGCGGGTCGAGGTGGGGGCGAGTCGGCAGTGGCGCACCCGGGGCCTGGTCGCGGCCAGCGCGTTGATGCTGGGCGCCCGCTGGCCCGAGCCGCGGCTCGCCGGCGAGGACGACCTGGCGCTCTACGGGGGCGACGAGCTCGTCGGCGCAGGCGGTGCCTTGGCCGTGGGCTTCCAGGCTGGCCGCTGGCGCCTGGTGCTGGGGCCCGTGGGCTGGGCCGGACGGGTCCAGCTGATCAACGAGGTTGAGCTGGCGCTGTACCAGGCAGGCTCGGACCCGCGGGCTTTTGCCTTCGCCACCGACCCGTGGGGCCTGCTGGGGGGCGCCCGCGCCCAGGTGGCGATGGACCTGCGCAGGCCGGCGCCGGGTGTGCGGTGGGGTCTGGCCATGGAGGGTGGGGGACTCACCGATGGCGGGCTGGCTGTCTGGTGGGTCACGGCAGGCCTTGCGACGTGGCGCGGGAGGCGGCAGTGATCGCTCTGACCCTGGGCCTGGCCTGTCTCAGCCTGGTGCCCCAGGACCTGGACGGTGACGGTGTCCTGGAGGAGGACGGGGACTGCGCACCTCTGGACCCCGGGGTCTACACCGGTGCCACCGAGATCTGGTACGACGGCGTGGACCAGGACTGCGACGGCAACGACGCCGACCAGGACGGCGACGGCGCCGACGCCGACCACGTGGGTGGGATCGACTGCTGGGACGACCCGGGCACGGTGCCCGACGACTTCGCGGTCGTGTCCCCAGAGTGGACGCAGCCGTCGGCATCAGAGGTGCACCCCGGGGCCCCCGACACCTGGTACGACGGGGTCGATCAGGACTGCAACGGCCGGTCGGACTTCGACGTGGACCGGGACCTGCACGACAGCGACCGGTGGCCCCAGCGGGATGGCACCGTGGGATTGGACTGTGTCGACAACCCCGAAGACCTGACGGCGGCCTTGGATCAGGCAGGCCTGGACAGCACCGAGCTGGCGCCGGCCGACATCCACCCCGACGTGCCGCCGGACCAGGACACCTGCTACGACGGGCTGAACCAGGACTGCGACACCCGCCAGCCGGCGACCGACAACCCGATCGGCGACGGCTGGGACAGCGACGCCGACTGCGACCGCGACGGCTGGATGGCCGCCCAGGAGTGCGACGACACCGATCCGGAGCTCGTGCCGGTGTCCGACGTGACCGACCCGCCCTATGACTGCATCGACCAGGACTGCGACGCCAACGACGGCGACGCCGACCGAGATGGCTTCCTGGCCGCCGGGTACCCGGCGCTGTGTCCCGACTGGGAGGCGCTCCACGCCACGGCCCACCGCAGCCTGGCCCTGGACGACTGCTGGGACGACCCGGCGTCGTCGCTCCCCGAGCACCAGGCGCTCAATGGCCTGGCCCAGCCCACCGCTGACGAGGTCTGGCCCGGGGCCGTGGATGCCTGGTACGACGGGGTCGACGCGGACTGCACGACCGACGACGACTTCGACGCCGATCGGGACGGCGAGCGGTCCAGCGCCTGGCCCGACCGCGACGGTGCGACTGGCCCCGACTGCGACGACGGGGATGCGACCGTGTCGACCGCGGCGGCGGAGCTGTGCGACGGGGTGGACCGCGACTGCGACGGCACCGTGGACGAGGACGGGGCCGACGACGCGCCGGACTGGTTCCTGGACGCCGACGCCGACGGCTTCGGCGATCCTTGGGACGGCACCCCCAGCTGCACCGAGCCGTCCGGCCGCGTGAGCGACGACACCGACTGCGACGACTCCGACCCCAGCACGAACCCGGCCGCCACCGAGATCTGCGAGGACGGCATCGACCAGGACTGCGACGGCACCGGCCTGGGCTGTGCCTGGAGCACGCTGCTGGCCGTCGACGCAGCCGACGTGACGATGGTCGGCCACGACGCGGGGGACCAGTCCGGTGGGGTGCTGGCGCGGATCGGCGACATCGACGGGACTGGGCGCACCGCCATCGCCGTGGGGGCGTGGAGCTACAACGGGGACAGCACCGATCGGGGCGCGGCCTACGTCGTGGTGGATCCCAGCGGGCCGAGCCACGACCTGAGCTCGGACAGCCAGGCCGTGCTCGCCGGGGGCACCACCGACGAACACGTCGGACGGGCCCTGGCCGGCGGTGGTGACGTCGACGGGGACGGGCTGGCCGACCTGTTGATCGGGGCCCCGGGCTACGGCTATGACGACGGCGCGGTGTACCTGGTCACGGCGCTGGCGGCCGGAAGCGACACGGCCCGAGGAGCAGCCTCTGGGGTCATCGACGGGGGGTCCCTGGAACGGCTCGGCGCTGCGGTCGCCCTCCTCGGCGACCAGGACGGGGACGGGCTGGACGAGGTGGTGTCCGCGTCGGTCCCCATGAGCACTGGGTTCATCGTGTACCTGCACCTGGGGCCCCTCAGCGGCGCGGTGGCGCTCGAGGACTACGACGCCCTGATCCACGAGCCCGGCTCGGGCACGCTGGAGTTGGCTGCCCTGCACGGCGAGGACGATCTCAACGGAGATGGACAGGGGGACCTGGTGATCTCGGGGGTGCAGGCCACCAGCCACACCGGTCGGATCTGGGTGTTCCTGCAGCCCGTGACGGGACAGGTCGACGCCGACGACGCCGACGGCGTCTACTCCGGCATCGCCGGACACTCTGCTGGCGCCGCCATCGACTGCGGCGACGTGGACGGAGACGGCCGCAGCGACCTGATCGTCGGGGCGCCGGCCGACGACGACGCTGGCACCGATGCCGGGGCCGTGACGATCATCCCCGGTCCAGCGAGCGCGACCACCAGCCTCACGTCGCTGCCGACCCGGATCCTGGGGGCGTCCACGGACCAGGCGGTGGGTGCCGCGGTGGCCGCGCTCGGGGACGTCGACGGCGACGGGTTCGGCGATCTGGCCATCGGCGGACCGCTGGCCACCGGGGTCGAGGCCGATGCCGGCATGACCTGGATCTTCTACGGTCCCCTCAGCGGGACCCTGGACGTCGACGACGCCCAGGCTGCCTTTGAGGGCCTGGAAGAGGACGACGAGTCCGGTGGGGCGCTGTTGGGCGACCTGGACCTGGACGGGGACGGCTTCGGGGACCTGTTGATCGGTGCCGACCACGCCGACGAGGGCTCCGGCGACGCGGGCACGGTGTCGGTGTTCTGGGGCAGCGGGCTGTAGTCCCCTGTCTCAGAAGTTCGTGGGCGCTCACTTGCCCTCGCCGCGCCTGGCGGCCCGCTCTCGCCTTGATGTGACTCGGCCACACCGGCCGCTCGAGCAGACCACCAGCCACGGCGATGGCTGCGCGATCACCTCACGAAATTCTGAGACAGGGGACTAGCCACTCTCGGCCGCGCGCGGTGCAGACCAAACCGGAGTCATGCCCCGAACATCAAACGCCAAGCTGCAATGGTCCACGACCGTCCATCTAATGCTTAACAAAAGGTTCCTGACCCCGGTTTCCCTCCTTCCCTCCGGTTTCCCTCCCCGGTCCCCTGGGCGGCAAAGCTCAAGGCGCTCCCCGCCTCAGTTCCTCGGGGGGGTCGGCCTGGCCGAACGGGTTGTTCCCCCAGCACTCCACCTTCTCATCGAGATCGACAGCACAGGCATGTGCTCCGGAGTTGGCTGCTTCCACCCGCTGATAGGTACCGGCGGGCGTGTCGAGCTGACCCTGCTCGCCGTCGCCCCAGCAATGGATCGCCCCAGTGCTGTCCAGTGCACACGCGAAGTACTCGCCGCAGCTGACTTGAACGAAGTCGCCGTCCGGGGGATCGGTCTCCCCAGACCGGTTGCGTCCCCAGCACTCGAGCTGCCCCGCCTCGGCCACGGCGCATGCTGCCTGGCCACCGGCGTCCAGGTCGGTGTAGACGCCGTCTGGAACGTCGGTCTCGCCCCAGTCCAGCTCACCCCAGCACTCGATCCGACGCTCGGAGTCCAGGGCGCAGGTGTAGCTGCCGCCGCCGGAGACATCCGTGTATCCGTCGTTGGCAGGAGGCTGGGTCTCCCCGCGATAGTCCACCCCCCAGCAGGCGACCTCCCCGTTGGCATCAATCGCGCAGGCGTGGTGGCTCGATCCCACGCCCACACTCACGAACTCACCGTCCGGGTGTGGGATGTAATCGGCGGGCTCATAGCCCCAGCAGTCGACCGTTCCGGACTGCTGGATGGCGCAACTGAAGGCATAGCTCGCTGCGATGTCCAGAACCTGGGTATCGCCGGGAACGTGCTGCCCAATCTCACCGTCGCCCCAGCACACGGCTACACCGGATGTGCCGAGGAAACAGGTGTGACGACCCCCGGCAGCAAGGTCGATCGGGGGCTCTGCGGCCGATGGCGCTGTGTCTGAAGGCGACGGATTGCATCCCGTCGGCGCCGTGAGAAGGAGGACGGCCGCTATCGAAGGCGACGCCATGGCGCGGGCACTCGGGGCAGGGGGTTGGGTGCCTCTGGAACGAAGCAATACCTGAACAGAGTCCAGAGCGTAGTCCTACTCGGTGGCGCACCCGAGGTCTCCTACAGTCGCGCAGTTCGAAGAGGACCGCTGACGCGCCTCAGGGCAGCGGGCCCCAAGGGCTGGCCCAGGTGTCCCACAGCGCATCCAGCGGCCCGGCGTCGTACAGGTTGCCCGAGTCCTGGGCGATCACGAGCTGGCCGTCGATGACGCAGATCCCCTCTTGGTCCTCGCCAGGCACCCACGTCGAGGTGAAGGCCTGGAGCCGGAGGGCGGCCCCGGTCGGCACGGCGTCCAGGGCATCGAGACGAATGCTGTAAAGCGCGTCCTCGGCGTCGGAGACCAGGGTCAACTCACCGCTGCGGGCCGAGTAGAAGGACCCGGCGACGTCCATCATCGGCAGGGCGTGCACGTCGACGATGCGCAGGGACCCGCTCACGCCGAAGGCGAGCTCCACCAGCACCGAGGCGTCTTCAGCGTCCCGATCGTCAAAGGCCTGGTTGGCGACGAACAGCCGGGAGCCGACGGCCGTGAGCGTCTCGATGCCGTTGCCACCCGCCGCCAGCACCGTCTGACCTCGGAAGGTGCGAGGGACGTCGTAGACCTGCTCGATGGCGCCGGTGCTCGGGTCGACCCGCAGGAGCTGTTCGTCCCCTTCGACGGCGACGAGGAGCTGGTCCTGGCGAGGCAGGTAGGCCACGCCCTCCAGATCCCCCCCCAGGTCGAACACGGCCTGTCGTTCGAAGTCGGTGTCGAACACCCACAGCTCACCGCCGTCGTCGACCACGAAGACCCGCTCCCCGGCGCGATCGATGTCGATGCCCGACGGCTCGGGCACCCCCACTCGGATCTCGCCTTCGGCATGGGCGGTGTCGACGAAGAACAGGGACGCGGTGCAGAGCATCAGAGGGGTCATGAGGGTCCTCACCCCACCTACGGATCCGGGCCCTGCGCCCATGACCGTGACTACGGGGCGAAGCCGTCGGGCACGTCCAGCAGACCGAACACGTCCTGACCCCAACAGGTCACCTTCTCGCTGCGGTCCACGGCGCAGGTCACCGCACCGCTGGCGATCTGGGTGAAGGGGACCTCGGTCGGGTCCGGCGGCGCGTTGGTGGTCGCGGCGTCGGTGCCCCAGCACTGCGCCACCCCGAATTTGTCGAGGGCACAGGAGAACCGGTCGCCCGCCGAGACCGCCACCAGGCCATCGTCTGTGGGCGCATTGGCGACCGCGCCACCATGGTCGTCACCCGAGCCCCAGCAGACCACCGTGTCGTCGTCCATCACGCCACAGAAGTGCGAGTCGCCCCCCGCCATGGAGACCAGCTGGTCCAGCCGCTCGTCCCCGTTCGGAAAGGGCACGTCGGTGCCCCAACAGCCCACCTTGCCGCTGGTCCAGAAGGCGCAGAAGTCGTCCCGGGACAGGGTCAGCTCGGTCAGGGGGTAGTTGCTGGCGTTGACGCTGCTGATGAAGCCCGCGTCGCCATAGCAGGAGACCACGTCCTGGCTGGGCCGGTCCGGGTCCGGCGCACTGACACAGGCGCTGTTCCCCTGGGCGCCGATGGCGACCAGATCCTCGTCGATCTCGATCGCGATCTTCTCGCCCCAGCAGCTCACCTGGCTGTCCGACCGGATGGCGCAGATCCCGCCGTCGTGGACCGACGCGTCGATGTAGGCCACCTCGTCGGGTTCATAGCCGCCGCTGCCGGCCCCGTGGCCCCAGCAGACCAGCTCGCCGTCGCCCTGTAGGAGGCAGGCATCGGTCGCCCCGACCACGAGCTTGGGGTCCACCGAGACGGCCTGGGTGTCTGTGTCGGTGTCTGTGTCGGTGTCGGTGTCTGTGTCGGTGTCCGTGTCCCCGGTGTCCGCGCTGTCGACCACCGAGCACACCGCTCCCTCGTCCACCAGCCCGTCGCAGTCGTTGTCTGCGCCGTCGCAGGACTCCGGTACGGCCAGCCCGACGGCGGGGTCGTGGTCGTCACAGTCCACGCCCTCGTACACGCCGTCACCGTCGGCGTCCTGTTGGTAGTCGTCGACGCAGGCCAGGCCGAGCAAGGCGAGCACGATGGGCATGGGGGTCCACTCCGTGCCTGGCTCATCGGCACCGGGTCGGGGCGGGTTGAGCCCCCGCGCTTCAGCCTTCCGGGTCGGTGAGGATCACTCGCAGATGCCACTCGTGTCGCTGCAGGTGAAGCTCTCCCCAGACCCCAGGTCGTCGTAGGTCACCGCACCGGTGACCGACACGTCGTCGGGCACGTTGTCCGAGGGCCCGACGCCCCAGCTGGTGTCGATCGACGTCAACGAGCCGGTGAAGACGTGGGCTCCCCCGCCGTAGAGCACGGCTTCGTTGGACGACAGGGAGCAGCTGTCGAGCTCGACCTCGGACTCGTCGACGGAGACCCCACCGCCCTCGTCCTGGGCGTAGTTCCCGGACAGGGTCACGTTGGTCATCGAGACCAGGGCGTTGCCGGCGTAGACACCGCCCCCGGACGAGTAGGTCCGGTCGGCCAGGTTGTCGGTGATCTCCATGTCGCTCAGCAATGTGGTGTGGGTCCCGGGGGACGCTTCTTCGATCAGCAGCCCCGCGCCCCACGTGGACAGGTTGGCCGTGACCACCCCACCCGTGACCTCGCTCGCCGAGGTCAGGAAGAGCCCACCGCCCAACGTGTTGCCGTCGTTCAAGCTCACGTCGGTGTTGTCCAGGATCAGCCCGGAGTTGGACAGGTACAGCCCCCCGCCAAACTCGGCGAGGTTGTTGTCGACCGACCCGTTCGTCAGGGTCACGTAGGCGTCGATCAGGCAGACACCCCCACCGCCAGAGCCGACGGCGGAGTTTCCGGTGATCGTCACACCGGTGGCATCGACGATCGCCCCCTGCAGGTACAGGCCCCCGCCCGACGACGACGCGGCATTGCCCCCGAACACGCTGTCCACGATCTCCACCAGCACCCCCAGGTCGGCGAACAGCCCGGCGCCGTAGTCCGCGGCGTTGTTCGACACCTCGCAGTCCTCGATGCCCACGTCGGCGACGGCATACACGCCGCCACCCAGGAGCTGGCTGCTGTCGTAGGGATTCGGGGTGCCCGAGCCGCCCTGGATGGTGAATCCGACCAGGGAGACGGGGGCGTCGACCGTCACGGTCGAGCCGGCGTCGCCCCCGTCGATGATCGTGGTCTCGGCGCCGTTGGCCGAAGTCAGGGTCAGGGTGTGGGGGATCACCAGGTTCTCGGTGTAGGTGCCGTCACAGACGAGCACCACCGAGCCCGAGGCGCTGCCGTCGATGCCCCGCTGGATGGTCTCGTAGCTGAAGCTGCCGTCGACGGTCACCACGTTGGCTTCGACGCTGTCGCAGTTGCTGTCGACCCCGTCGCAGTGCTCGGGCGCGCCCGGGTAGGTCATCCACTGGTCGTCGTCGCAGTCGTCGCTGCTGTCCGACTGGCCCGCGTCGGCGTCGCAGGCCCCGTCGTCCGCCAGGATCTCCACCAAGGAGCCGTGGCCGTCCCCGTCCAGGTCCTCGTAGCAGGTGATGGTGTCCGTGCCGCTGCAGTCCTGGTCGACCCCGTCGTCCGGCAGCTCGTCGGCGCCTGGGTAAACGCTGGCATCGTCGTCTGCGCAGTCGCCGCCGGCATCGGCCTCGCCATCTGCGGCGTCGCAGCTCCCGTCGTCGGCCAGCACGGTCACGTCGGAGCCGGCGCCGTCGGCGTCCAGGTCCTGGAAGCAGGTGACCTGGTCTGACCCGCTGCAGTCCTGGTCGATGCCGTCGTCCGGCACCTCGTCCAGGCCCGGCGCCACGGTGGCGTCGCTGTCGTCACAGTCGGTGTCGTCGGCCACGTGGCCGCTGGGGGCGCTGCAGGCCTCGACCTCTTGGGCGAGATCGCCGTAGCCGTCGTCGTCGCTGTCGGCGTACCAGGACTGCGGTGCACAGTCTCCGGAGTCGGCGGGCACGCCGCTGTCCCCTTCGCTGCCGTTGCAGCCAAACGCCAGGAACATCAACAAGGCAGAGGGGATGGCCATCGGAGTCTCCACACCAGCGTTCGAACCGAGCTTCGCACGGCCCGCTGTGTCAGAGCGCCGGAGGCACCGGCTCGTGGTCCTGGTCCCAGTCCGCGACCTGGGCCACCCGGGGCTCCAGCTCGGCCCACAAGGCCGCCACCACGTCGGGCCGCTCGTCGACCAGGTCGTAGAATTGGTCGGGATCCCGCCAGGTGTCGAACAGCTCCAAGGTGCCGTCCCACGTGAACACCAGGGTGTGGTGGCCTCGGTCCACGGCGACCTGGGCGCGGTGCCCGCCACTGGATCGCACGACGCTTCGCACGGCGTCCGGCGCACGGTCCCAGATCGTCGGGCGGATGCCCTCGGGCGCCGGCAGCCCCACGAGCTCCAGCACCGACGCCGCCAGGTTCGAGTGGCCCGTGCGACCCCGCCACACGCCCGCCGTCAGACCCGGCGCTGCGATCAGGGCGGGCACCCCTGTGACCTCGGTGTAGACGTTGCGACCGTGCAGCAGAGCTTCGTGCTCCCAGAACGCCTCGCCGTGATCGGACGCGAAGACCACCACGCCCTCCTCCAACAGGGTCTGGACCTGGGGTGCTGCAAAGAGGCGCTCCAACTCGCTGTCGAGGAAGCGCACCTCGGCGTTGTACAGGAAGCGCAGGTGGGCGAGCACCACCACCTGGTCCTCGGGTGCGAGTCCAGGCAGGGCCCGCTCCAGCGCCTCGGGGTCCAGCTCGCCGTCGATGGACTCGGGCAGCGGAGGCAGGTCCTCGATGCCATCCAGCCAGTCCGCGGGGGGCTGGTAGGGGTGGTGAGGGTCCAGCAGGTGCAGGTGCAGGTAGAGGGGTACCGGGTCCTCCCCCCGCGCGAGCAGCCAGTCCAGGGCCGCATCGACGACCGCCTCCGCCCCCACACCCACCGAGTCTTCCGACGACTGGTCCAGCCGGACAATGTCGTCGAAGCCGTTGCCGATCGGCACCTTGTCCGACACCAACGGGTTGGTCGCGATCAAGGCCGTGTCGTAGCCAGCGCCCCGGAGCCATGTGGGCAGGCCGGCGAAGTCCATGGGGATGCCGCTGAGTCCGGCCGCGGCGGCCACCGGCTCGTAGTCCAGGTCCAACAGGTTCTCGCCACTGAAGAAGCAGGTCATCGACGCCAGGGTCCAGGCCGCGCAGGAGCTGTGGTCATTGAGGACCAGAGACCGCCCGGCCAGGTCGTCGAGGAACGGCGTGTCCTGGGTCCCGCCGAAGGCCCCGAGGGCATCCCGCCGCAAGGTGTCGACCGTGATGATCAAGACGTCGCGCTCGGCGGCCGCGACCTTGCTGGGTGCCGGGGTGTCTCCATGCGGTGACAGGGTGTGGAGGGCTTCCGGGGCGCAGGCAGAGAGGAGCAGGGACAGCAGCATGGCGGACTCCAGGGCGTGGCCCATGCCGGTGCACGGCCTGTACCAGAGGCGTCGATGGCTATTTCCAGCGGTTCTGCGGTCGGCCCAGCGTCCGCTGCGGACGGGGAGCATCTCGGGGCGACGGTGTCGCGGACCCGGACCGGCCATTCACCGCAGCGCAGCGCTGGCCCAGTGCTTGCAAAGTTGAGCGTGCAGAGGACAACGACATGAACCTGGCCCTGCTCTTACTTCCCCTGGCCTGCACCGACGGCTCGCTCCTTTCACTCGACAACCCACCGCCTGCTGACCCAGACCCGCAGCCGCCCGGCCGGCACGTGGCCTGCGCGACGGACCTGGGCGAGTCGCTCCTTCCCAGCGGCACCAACACGCTGGCTTCCCACCCCGAGCGCGACCTCCTCTACGTGCTCAACGAGGCCGTGGAGAGCCTGAGCCGCATCGATCTGGCCACGGGGGATGCCACCACCCTGGATCTTGACGGCAGGCCGGGTCGGATCGCTCGCATCGCCGACCGGGTCTACGTGACGCTCCGCTCCGAGCGGACCCTGCTCGCACTCCAGGAGTCCGGCACCGGACTGGCCGAGGTCGACCGGGTCGAAGTCGGCCACGAGCCGCTCGGCGTGGTCGTACACCCGTCCCAGGACTGGCTCTTCGTGGCCCTGTCCGGCTCGAATGCGGTGGTGGAGCTCTCGGTCGCAGACCTGAGCGAGCGGCACCGGTGGTCGGTCGAGGGGGAGCCGCGTTGGCTCGCCGCCCACCCGGAGGGCTGCGACCTGTACGTCAGCTCGGCCCGGGGTGGCCTGCTGACCCACATCGCCCTGGCCGACGGCGGCCAGCGCAAGGTCCCCATGCCCCAGGTCCAGCGCAGCGACGACATCGTGGCGTCTCTGACGCCCCGCTTCACCGGGGACATGGACATCTCCCCCGACGGCCGGACCCTGCTGGTGCCGGGCATGTGGGTCGACGTCGACACCGTCGAGGGCCGGGAGTCCACGACGGCCTACTACGCACCAGCCCCTGCGGACTGGTCGGTGTCCCGCTTCAACCCGATCGTCGCGCGGGTGCCGCTGGAGTGGGGAGCGCCGGGCGAGGACATCGACGCCCTCTACCTGGCCGGCGACATGCGGGAGATCCTGGACGAGCGCTTCCTGGCGATGATGCGCAGCTACCCCGCCAGCGTGGGCTTCCTCGACGACGGCGAGACCGCCCTGGCGACCTTCGAGGCCGCCGAGACCGCAGTGGCCTTTCCCCACGACGCCGACGCCGCCCGGGCCCGAGGCCACGAGGCCGACGCGGGCATCAGCGGCGCCTTCACACCCCCCAAGGTCTTCATCAGCACCTGCGCCGGACCCCGAGGCGTGGCCATCGACGCCGACGGAGAGCGCTGGGTCCACTGCATGCTCGACCAACAGGTCGCCCCCCTGGACGTGGACAGCGTGACCGCCGAGCTGGCCCAGACCGACCCGGACTGGTTCTACCTGAGCGATGGCCACACCTGGGCCGGCGAGCCCCTGTCGACCGGGGCCGAGCGCCTGCCGGCGCAGCTCGACCAGGGGCGGCGCCTGTTCTATGGCGCCCTCGACGAGCGCCTCACCGAGCTCGGCTCCGGGGTCTCCTGCGCCACCTGTCACTTCGACGGCCGCGACGACGGCCTGACGTGGCCGCTGGCCCGCGGCGAGCGCCAGACGCCCTCACTGGGCGGGGTCGTGTCCGAGACCACGCCGGTCACCTGGAGCGAAGGCATGGGCACGGTCCAAGGGGAGGCCCTGGAGACCAGCACGACCCTGATGGCCGGCACCGGCCTGGACACCGGGTCCCTGGACGCGCTGGCCGCCTGGGTCAACGCCACGACCGCGGGCGATGGGGACCCCCATGCCGACGAAGCGGCGGTGGCCCTGGGCGCCGAGCTCTTCGCCCGAAGCGACGTGGGCTGCGAGGTCTGCCACAGCGGGGCGCGGTTCACGGACAATGAAGCGCACACAGTCCTCGGCGAATCGACCGCCTACAACACCCCGACCCTCCAGGGCGTGGGCATGTCCGCGCCCTACCTGCACGACGGGCGGATCGGAACCCTCGAGAGTCTCGTCGAGCGGGCCGGTGAGCTGGGCATGGGCGACACCTCACAGCTGACCGACGACGAGCGGGCCGGCCTGGTCGCGTTCCTTCGGTCCCTCTGACAGCGGGTGCCCGGCGGCCATCGCCGGGGGGTTAGTCCCGGACGTGGTCTCCATCCGCCAGGTCTGTGCCGCGATCCCTCCGGTGGCCCGGCCGTGAACCTCGCAGATCTGCTCGGGACCGCCGCCGAGCGCTGGCCGGACCGGGGCCTGGCCGTGCATGGCGCGGGCCGCGTGACCCTGCCCGAGCTGTGGGAGCAGGCGGCGGTGATCGCCGGGGGCCTGGCGGCCGACGGGCTCGCGGCCGGCGATCCGGTGGTGCTGCTGACCGCCAGACCCGACGTCTTCTTCCCCGCCTTCTGGGGGGTGGTCCTGGCGGGGGGCACCGCCGTGCCCCTGGCGGACGGCCTGGACGCCGGCCCCCTGGAGCGCCGGCGGCTCGACCGGGTCCTGGCCCTGCTCGGTGGGCCGCGGGTCCTGCGAGACGAGCTGCCTGTCGGCACGCCCACGGTGTGCCCGGGCCCGGCGCCGCCCCTGGTGCAGTTCAGCAGCGGGAGCACCCGGGCACCGGCGGGCATCGTGCTCGAGCACCGCCACCTGTTGGCCAACGTGGCCCAGATGCAGGCCCGATTCCCCATCCACCCCGGCGACCTGAAGCTCACGTGGATGCCGCACTACCACGACATGGGGCTGATCGGCTGCCACCTGCTCCCGCTGGCCGTGGGCATCGAGCAGCTTCGGATGCGCCCTGATCAGGCCATGCGGGATCCCCTGGCGTGGCTCCGGCTGGCCCAGGACTCCGGGGCCACCCTGCTCAGCACCACCAACTTCGCCCTGGCCCGCGCCACCCGGCGGCTCCGGGGGGCCGCACTGGACCTGTCGGCGGTGCGGCACATCTTCAACGGCGCCGAGCCGATCCACCCCCAGGTCTGCCGGGCCTTCTGCCAGGCCTCTGGGCTCCCGGAGTCCGTGCACGTGCCGCTCTATGGGCTGGCCGAGGCGACCGTCGCGGTCTGTGCGCCCGACCACGGAGGCCTGCACACGATCGCCGTCGACGGCCGCGAGCGGGTGATCATCGGCCCGGTGCTCGACGGCCTGGACCACAGGCTCGTGGACGGGGAGCTCCAGCTGCGGGGACCCAACGTGCACCAGCGGCTGTGGGGGCAGGCGCCCCACGGTCTAGACTGGGTACCCACCGGGGACCTGGCGGTCGAGACGCCCCACGGACTGGCCATCGTGGGGCGTTGCAAGGACCTTGTCGTCGTCAACGGCCGCAACCTGCATGCCGATGATGTCGAAGCGGTCGCCGAGCAAGTCGACGGCGTGCGCTTCGCCGTCGCCACCGCGGCCGACAGCCAGGGCACCGAGACGCTGCGGGTCCAGGCCGTGCTCGCCAAGGGCACCGAGCCCCCGCCGATCCTGTGGGCCCTGGGGGAGCGGCTGCGGCGCGAGCTGGGCGTCGACGCCGAGCTGGCACCGATCCAAACGGTGCTGCGCACGACCTCGGGCAAGAAGAGGCGCGGCGCGGCCCATCCCCCCAGCACAGCGACCTTGGAGGTCCTGTCGGCCCTCTACCAGCACGCCACCGGGCGCAAACCAGAGCCCGACACAGAGCTCCGGGCCCTGGGCACGTCCAGCATCGAGGCGGTCGAGCTGCTGGCGGCGCTGGAGCAGCGCTGGGGTCGCACCCTGGATCACGGCCTGTTGCGCGAAGCGTCGCTGCGCACCCTGGCGACTCGTCTCGAGGCGTTGCCGAGCGCCCGGGGTGGGGCGATGCCGAAGCGCCAGGACGCGGTCTCGGTCCTGGGGGCCGCGTGTCGGCTTCCAGGAGCCGACACGCCCGAAGCCCTGTGGCGGGGGGCCGCGCAGGGCACGGCCCTGCCTCCCGAGCCCTTCGAACCGGCCGCTTTCCGCATGACGCCGGCCCAGGCCGACGTGCTCGATCCCCAGCTCAGGCTGGCCCTGACCCTGGCCGCGGAGCTCCTGACCGACGCCGGGCCCCGTCGCACGGGGGTCTTCGTGGGCGCCGGCCAACAGGCCTTTCAGCACGCGCTGCAGGGCCGGCTGTCCGAGCCCCTGCCCCCAGAGACCCTGGCCGGCAACCTGTTGTCCGGCCTGGCCACGGCCATCGCCCACCACTTCGACCTGACCGGCCCGGCGCTGACCGTCGACACCGCCTGCAGCGCGTCGCTGGTGGCGCTCCACCTGGCCTGTCGTTCCCTGCGGGACGGGGAGTGCGAGCAGGCCCTGGTCGCTGGCATCAACCTGAACCTGGGCGGGCCCGCCGAGCGCCTGTTCGAGCTGGCCGGTGCCCTGTCCCCTTCGGGGGTCTGCGCGCCCTTCACCGATCGGGCCGACGGCACCGTGCCGGCTGACGGGGCCGTGATGATGCTGCTGGCGCCCGGCCAGGGCGGCCTGGTCACCCTGTGCGGCTCGGCCATCAACAACGACGGGGCCAGCCTGGGGTGGATGGCGCCCAACCCGTCGGGCCAGGAGGACGTGCTGCGGGCGGCGCTGACCGCAGCGGGGGTAGGGCCCGAGCGCATCGCCTATGTCGAGGCCCACGGAAGCGGCACCCGGGTGGGTGACGCTGTCGAAGACGCCGTCCTGGGGCGGATCTACCCCCACGCCCGGCGCGGCGCGGTCAAGGCCCGGGTCGGCCACGGGCTCGCCGCTGCGGGCCTGACTGGACTGCTCCACGCCATCGGTCAGCTGGCCCCCGCTGAGCACGGCGCCGTGAGCAGCTTCGGCTTTGGCGGCACCAACGCCCACGTGGTGATCGAGAAGCCCGGCGAGCCCACAGCGCGGGCCCAGCTGTCGGCCCAGGGCTGGGTGCACCGGGTGGCCCAGGACCCCGCCGGTGGACAGTCCTGGACCCCGGTGCCCCAGGGCCAGCCCGTCCTGCGCCAGGGGGGTCGCTACGTGGTCACCGGGGCCAGCGGCGGCATCGGCCGCCAGCTCGTGGCCTGGCTCCAGGACCGCTTCGACGCCCACGTCATCCCCCTGTCCCGCCGGCACGGGGTCGACCTCACCGACCCGGTCGCGACGCGGGCTCGTGTGGCCGGGCTGGGCCGGGTAGACGGTGTCTTCCACCTGGCCGGCAGCCTGGACGCCCCCGGGGTCAAGCGCCTCGCCGTCGAGCACCTGGCGGAGCTGGACGCGGGCTTTCACGTGCTGTTCTCGTCGATCGCCGCCACCCTGCCCGGACTGTCGACCGGGCTCGAGGCCTATGCCGCGGCCAATGCCTGGCTGGACGCCTGGGCCCGGGGCCGCACCGACGCGCTGAGCATCGCCTGGCCCCCCTGGGAGGGTGCAGGCATGGCCGACGGCCTCGCCCAGGCCTATGCCGACCGGGGCATCCCCTCGGTGTCGCCAGCCCAGGCGCTGGCCGCGCTGGAGTGGGCCCTGGGCTCGGGCGAGGCCCACGTGGTCGTGCTGCCCCGAGCACCGGCAGCCCCCAGTGCACCGCTCCCACCGGACTTCGAGCAAGGGGTCGTGGGCATCCTGGCCCAGGCGGCGGAGCGCTCGCCCGACGGCATCGGCCACGAGGACAAGCTGGTGGCCCTGGGCATCGACAGCGTGGCCGCCCTCGACGTGGTCGAACAGCTCGAGGCACTCCTGGGACGAACCCTGCCGAGCACCCTGCTCTACGAGTTCCCCACCGTCGGCCGGCTCCTGGCCGGGCTCTCCGGCGGGGCGGTACTGGAGCCCCTTCCGCCCGTCGAGGCCCCGTCCGAGCCCGACGACCGCTGCCTGCCCGCCCAGGAGACCTTCCTGGTCCAGCGGGCCTTCTTTCCCCGGATTCCGGGCAACGTGCTGATCGGCTGCACGGTGTCCCCGGCGCTCGATCGCGACGCCTTGAATCAGGCGGTGGCCGCACTGACCGAGCGCCACCCGGCTCTGTCCTTGGCTTTTGCCCGCCAGGAGGACGGCTGGATCGAGGTCCCCGGGGCACCCCCCGAGCTCCGCTTCGGTGCATTCGAGCTCGCCGACGTGCACGGGCAGCCCTTCGACCTGGCACGGGGGCCTGTCCTGCGGGTCTTCAGCGACGGGCGCCGCATCGTCTTGAACGCCCACCACGCCGCGGTGGACGCGTGGAGCGTGCAGCAGGCGCTCCAGGACCTGCTGCTCCTGGCCCAGGACATCGCGCTCCCCAGCCTCCAGACCGGCTGGCCCCAGGCCCGCGACGCCCTGCGTTCCGCTGCCCAGGACGACGATGGCTTCTGGGCCCGGACCCTGGGGGGCGCCCCTCGGCTCCAGCTGCCCTGGTCGGGCGCCCCAGACGCCGCGACAGAGCCCCCTGTGAGGGCCCTCCAACGGCACCTGTCTGCGCACACCACCGGGTTGCTGGCGGCGCGGGCCCGGTCCGCCGGGGTGACGCTGCCGGCCTTCGTGCTCGCGGCCTATGTCCGCCTGTTGTGGGACACCACCGGCCAGCACGACGTGGTGGTGCGGGTCGCCCAGGGCCGGCGCGAGCTCAAGCTGCCCGACGTGCGGCGGGTCGTGGGGAGCTTCGCCGACTCGCTGCCACTGCGGGTCCAGGTCGACCTGGGCGACACCGTCGACACCCTGGCGCCTCGGGTGGCCCGGGCCCTCGCCGGGGTCATGGGCCATGCGGCGAGCTCGGCCCGCGGGCTCGCGTCCCTGGGTGCCCGGTCCTTTGGCGGACCCACCGGCCTGAGCCCGGCCGGGTTCAGCTTCCCCCTGGTGCCCGCTCCGGCCGTCGTCGGCGAGCTGGAGCTGGCCGACGTGATCGGGGCCGCGGCCAACGGCTTCACCCGCTTGGGCCTCATCTGCTGGTTGTTCGACGGCCGGCTCCACCTGAGCTGGAACCACCCCGAGAGCCACCTGGCCCCGGCGACCGTCTGCGACCTGGCCGACCGGCTCGAAGCGCTGCTGGCCACACCGGAGCCGCGCCCGCCCGCCACGCTGCACGGCGCGATCCTGGCCCGCTGCCGCCGCCACCCGGCCCGGCGGGCGGTCCAGGACCTGAGCTACGGCGACCTGGACGCCCTGTCGGGGGCCCTGGCCCTGCGACTCACGGGCGAGCGCATCGCCGTGCTGGCCGTCCCCGGCGCACCCGCGGTGGTGTTGCTCCTGGCCGTGCTCCGGTCCGGCGCCGCCTATGTGCCGGTGGATCCACACTGGCCGGACGCTCGGATCACCCAGGTCCTGGCCGCGGCCGCACCGGCGATGCTGCTCACCACCGCGGACCTCGCGGCGAGAGCCAAGGGCCTGCACGAGCGGGTGGTGGTCCCCGACGGCGCTCGGGCGTCCGACGGTCCCGACCGCCCGGCCGACCTGGCCTATGTGATGTTCACGTCGGGCAGCACCGGTCAGCCCAAGGGGGTGGTGGTCGGTCATGCCGAGCAGCTGGGCTTCCAGGCCTGGGTCCGTCGCCGCTTTGGCATCTCCTCGCGCGACCGCTTCATCCAAACCAGCTCGCTGGCCTTCGGCGGCAGCCTGCGCCAGGTCTTCACCCCCTTGCTGAACGGGGCCTCGATCCACCCGGTGTCCAGGAGCGTCGCCCGGGACCCCGACGCGCTGCTGGACTTCATCGACGGCCAGGGCATCACCATCTACAACAGCGTTCCGAGCCTGTGGGCCCACTGGATGGGCGCCCTGGAGCGGCGCGGTCGGGTCCCCGCCTCCCTGCGGTGGTGCCTGATCGGCGGCGAGGCTGTGCCCGCGGCCATGGTGCGACGCTGGCGGACCCTGGTCGGGCACCGGATCCGCCTGGCGAACCTGTACGGCAGCACCGAGACCCTGGTAAACGCCACGGCCTTCGAGGTGGCCCGGGACCTCCCGTCCCAGGCGGTGCACACCCCCATCGGGTGGGCCCGGGCCGGGCAGAGCGTGCACCTCCTGGACGTCCGGGACGGCATCGGCGAGGTGGCGGTCAGCGGCCTGATCGCCCGGGGCTACCTGGACCCGGCCCAGACCGCGCGGGCCTTCGTGACCCTGCCGGGGGTGGGCCGGGTGTATCGCACCGGCGACCTGGCCAGGCGCAGCCCCGACGGGGCGCTGGTCTACCTGGGCCGCAGGGACAGCCAGGTCCAGGTCCACGGCAATCGGGTGGAGCTGGGCGAGATCGAGCACACCCTGGCCGCACTGCCCGGGGTGGCCAGCGCCGTGGTGGTGCTGCGGGACGGACGCCTCGAGGCCACGGTCGAGGGCGCGGGCCTGGACGAACAGCGGCTCCGGGACCAGGTCGCGGACCGCCTTCCCCACTTCATGGTGCCCCACCGGATCCACCTGGGCATGGTCCCGCGCACGGCCGCAGGCAAGGCCGACCGCAAGGCTCTGGCGAGTCCTCGCCCGCCGTGGCCCGACAGTGACCGCGCAGCCACGGTGCTCGCTCTGGTGGCCCGGGTCCTGGGCCTGCCCCAGGTCGGTCTCGACGATGACTTCTTCCGGCTGGGCGGAGATAGCGTCCAGGTGCTGGAGCTCCTCGACGCGGTCCACCAGCGCTTCGGCCGTGCACCGAGCCCGATGGCGCTCTACCGGGCGCCGTTGGCCCGGACCTTGCTCGACTGGCTGGGCCAGACGCCGGTCCCGTCCGTCCCTTCGCCCCATCGCTCGGGCCTCTCTGCGGTCCAGCGCGGGTTCTGGCTCGCCCACAGGGCGGACCCGGCCAACCCTCCGTCCTGGCGGGTCGTGCTCCCCCTGTCCGGGCCCTTGGACCTGCGGCGCTTCCTGGACGCCGTCGACGCGCTGATCCGCCGCCACGAGATCCTGCGCACGACTTTCTCTGACGGGCCTGCGGCCCGGGTGCTGGACGATCCCGGCGTGCCCTGGGTCCAGCTCGACGACCTGAGCGGGCTCCCCGAGCCCGAGCGCACCCTGGAGCAACGGGTCGCCGAAGAAGCCCGGGCTCGCTTCGATATGGACCGCTGGCCCCTGGTCCGACTGCGACTGTGCCGGCTGGGCCCCCAGGACCACCGCCTGTTGGTGGCGGCGCACCACATCGTCGCCGATGCCTGGAGCGCCTGGCTGATGATGGCCGAGCTCCTCCAGCTGCACGACGGGGTCGACCTGCCTCCGCCGCGGCCCTTCCAGCCACCTCCAGACGGCGACCACGACCCCTGGTGGGAAGACACGCTCCAGGGCCTGGACCAGCCGGTGGTGTCCATCGACGAGCCCCGCGAAGGGACCATTCACCTGGGCGCCGCGGCGTGGGAGGGCTTGCGGTCGCGAGCGCGGCAGCAGGGCACCACGCCCTTCGTGCTCGTCCTGGGCGCGCTCTTCGCGGCGCTGGCCCACGTGACCGGGCGCCAGGACCTGGCCGTCGCCGTGGCCCATGCGGCCCGGGATCCGGACCAGGCCCAGGTCGTGGGGCCCTTTGCCCGAGCGCTGCCGGTCCGCAGCACACCGGATCCGGAAGCCGTCTCCAGGGCCTGGCACCAGGTCCTGGCCCACGCCGACGCCGCGCCGTCGTCCTTTGCCACGTCCGGAGACCCCGAGCGGCTGGGCCGCTGGTTCCTCACCTGGATGGACCCGGCCCAGGTCCCGACCCCCGCCACCCGGGTGCGCTGTGCCTGGGATCGGGCCCGCTACGCCTTTGCGACCCGGGCCACCCGGACCGAGGCCTTGGTCGGGTGCGTGGTTCAAGACGGGCTGCACCTGAACCTGCACGGCGGCCCTCTGCTCGACGCCCTGGCCCCTGCCCTGGAGCAGCGGCTCAGGGCCCTCGCGGCGCCGGACGGGGCGCTGATCCTGGCCCTGCCGGAGGGGCGCTCGGCGCCGATCAGCGACGCCGTGGTCGTGGAGCGGGTCGAGACCACCCAGGCCAGCTCGGAGCTGGTGCTCATTCCTCGCTGCCTGTCCGAGCTGGCGGATCCCGAGGACGCAGTGCGGGCGGCCTTGGGGTGCACGTCGGCCCCCCGGGTGGCGCTGGGGGGGCTGCTGCCCGCCAGGACGGGACTGGCTGCGCGGGACCTGGGGCGGCCCCTCACCACCGGCCACGCCATGACGGTGGTGGCGATGGCGTGGACCGTCGACGCCGTGCTGGCCCGCACCGGGCGGGACTGGCGGCGCCTGGAGGTCGGGTTGCTGGGCCACGGCGCCGTCGGCCAGGCGGTCCAGGCACTGCTGCGGGAGCGGCTTGGGGAGCCGGCCCGCTGGGCGGTGTCGGACCCGGGCCAGGCACGCCACGACGACCTGTCCGGCTGCGGTCTGATCCTGGGCGCCAGCAGCGGCGGGGCCACCCTCGACGTGGCTGGCCTGGCCCCCGGCACCCTCGTGGTCGATGACTCCTTTCCGCGGTGCTTCGACGACCGCACGGCCATCGCTCGCATGACCGGTGCAGCCGATGTCCTGTTGACCCACGGCGGTGCCGTCGACGCCGGTCCCCTGACCCGGACCAGCCCCTTTCCTCAGGCCGCGGCGCTTCGGGCGGAGTACGGCGCCGCCTACCTGCCCGGCTGCCACGCCGAGCTCTTGCTGTGGTGTGCAGACCCGGCGCTCGGTCCCACCCGCGGCGTGGTCACGGCCGCTCGCGCTCGCCGGGTCGAGACAGCCGCCCTGGCCCAGGGCTGGACCGCCGCACCACTTCACCTGGGTCCCTGGCGGGTCCCCGACACCCTGTGCCTCTGACAGCGCTCCCGGTGCTGGCCGGCGACGGCATCGGGCCCGAGGTGACCGACGCCGCGGTGGCCTGGCTCCGGGCCCAAGGCTTCGAAGTGCCGGTGCTCGCGCTACCCTTCGGGCTGGCGTGTTGGCGGGAGACCGGCGCGGCGCTGCCGCCCGAGACCTTGGCTGCGATCCGTCAGCACGGCGTGGCCCTGGTGGGGGCAGCGACCACCCCGGACCAGGGCTGCGCCAGCCCGATCCTGGCGTTGCGGAGGGCATTGGGCCTGTCGCTCCAGGTCCGTCCCATGCCCGGCGGGGGCCCGACCCTGGTGATCCATGAGTTCGCGGGACTGTATGCAGAACCCGAGGAGCCCGGACCGCCGGTGGTGAGCCGCTGGGTACTCCACCCAGACCAGGCAGACGAGCTTGCCCGGGAGGCCTTCTCGCGGGCCACGCGGCGGGTCAGCTTTGTCGACAAGCCCACCGTGCGACGCCACGCCGCCGCCCTGTTCCGTCAGGCCGCTGCGCGACACGAGACCTGCGCCTGGGAGCTGGTCAATGCCGACGCCTTCGTGGCCAGGCTCATCCAGGATCCCCACGCCTACGACGTCATCGCCGCCACGAGCTTCGTTGGCGACCTGCTCAGCGACCTGCTCGCTGCGCTGGGCACCGGCCTCCCCACGGCCGCGAGCATGGGGTTGGGGCCCGGCGTGCGGGTGTTCGAGCCCGTGCACGGCTCCGCGCCTCACCGGGTGGGCACAGCAGACCCCCGGGGTGCGATCGCGGCTGCGGGCATGCTGTTGGCCTACGTCGATCAGGACGCCTGATAGGCCGGCCGAAGGGTGTGGCGCCGCGCCCGGCCTTGAAGTTCGAAGCCAACGTGACCATCGATCGCCCCCTCGACGCCACGGCTACCTCATGTACCCCATGCTCAAGTTGGCGCTGAACAAGGCCTTCGGCGACGTGCTCAAGGAGCTCAAGCTCTACGCCGAAGCGCAGTGATCCCCGGTGCTACCATCCCGGCATGGGGCTGGGACCACGGACAGCCGCCGCCGCGGGCGTGATCCTGGCAGGTTGCCTGGCGACCGGCGACGACTACGACGCCATGCGCGTCCGCCTGATGGATCGGGACCAGGACGGCTACCCGGCCAGCCAGTACGTCGACGACTACCCGGTCGCCCTGGCTGCGGACTGCGACGACGGCGACCCCGCGGTGCACCCTGCGGCGCTCGAGGAGCCCTACGATGGTGTGGACAACGACTGCACCCCGGGGACGCCAGACGATGATCTGGATGGGGACGGAGCCCCCCTTGCCAGCGACTGTGACGACCTGAATCCCGACGTCTTCGAGGGCAACGTCGAGGTCTACTACGACGGCATCGACCAGGACTGCGACCCGGCCAACGACGACGACCAGGACGGCGATGGCTATGACCTGGACCAGGAGTGCGACGACCAGGATCCCCAGGCGTTCCCGGGGGCCCAGGAGGTCTGCGATGCCGCCGACAACGACTGCGACGACCGGGTCGACGAAGGGGTCGACACCTGGTGGGTCGACGCCGACGGCGACGGCTTCGGCAGCGATGCCGAGGGGGGCATCGTGTCCTGCTCCCCGGACGCTGGGGCGGTGTTCCAGGGGGGCGACTGCGACGACGGCGACGCGGCGGTGAGTCCCGATGCCCAGGAGGTGTGCAACGACCTGGTGGACAACGACTGCGACGGCACCCATGCACCGTGTGGCTGGCCGCCCGAGACCGACCTGGACGAAGCCGACGTTGTGATCTCGGGCTCCGAAGCGGGCGACCACTTCGGACGGGTCATCCAGGGCGGCATCGACCTGACGGGGGACAGTGTGGCCGACCTGGTCGTGTCCGCCCCCGGGCTGGATGACGGGGGCTCCCTCCAGGGCGCGGTCTACGTGTTCGCGGGGCCGATCAGCGCGAGCCTCTCCGTGGCCGACGCCGCAGCCACCCTCACGGCCCCTGCCGACGAGAACTCGGTGGCACTTGGCCTGGACATCGTGACGATCAAGTCCTTGGGGTTGGCCCCGGCTGAGTTGGTGGTGGTGACGACGAGCGGACAGGCCGCGTCATTTCGGGCCCCATTGATTGGGGGCCTGGACGTCGGCGACGCAGACGACATCTACCTGGACGGCGCCACAGAATTCGCCAACAGCGTCTTCGCCCCCGGCGACATCAACAACGACTTGAACCCCGACTTGATCCTGGGCCACTCAGCGGCTTCTTCCGACGGGGTCGACCGGCATGGAGCCGCCCGATTGTTCCACCGGGACGAAGATGGGAATGTGGACGATGCCTCGCCGGCGGCGACGTGGCTGGGAGACAACGCGGGGGACGAACTCGGAGAGTACGTGGCCGGCGCAGACGTGAACGGTGATGGCTTCGACGACGTAATAGTGAGCGCGACTGGATGGGACGCACCCTTCCAGGATGCCGGAGCTGTCTTCCTCTTTCTCGGCCCCGCTCCCGCCACCTCCCTCGGGGACGCCAACGGCATCCGACTCGGCGAGGCGTCGGGCGACGGCTGCGGAACTGGATTGACCCCGACGCACGACCTCGACGGTGACGGCGTCGGGGAGGTCCTCATCGGTGCTCCCCTCAACGACCGAGTGGGGACAGACGGCGGATCGCTCTACCTCGTAGACGACTTCGCCCTGGTTTCAGAGTCTTCCATCTCGACCGCCAGTGCGATCGTCTCCGGGGAGAGCACCGACGACCTGATCGGGGTTATTTCGGGCATTGGCGACTTCAATGGCGACAGAAGGCCCGATGTCGTCGTGGGCGCTCCGGCCAGCGACGCTCTCGTCACCGATGCCGGAGGCGCCTGCGTCTACCTGGACGGGTTCTCGGGCGCCAACAGTCTTGCGGACTGCCCGATCTGGCTCCACGGGACCGTGGAAGGCGGCCTGGCTGGCTTCGATCTCTTCGCTGACGATCTGGACCGAGATGGGCTCGCAGATCTGGCGCTCGGGGTCACCCATCCGTCGGGCGGGGAGACCGCCCTCTTCGGGACGGTGCACGTCATCATGGGGAGTGGATACTGAACGCCGCATCGGAGCCCCGGGTTGACTCCCCCTCCACCCCACCCCGCCCACGCCTTCGCCGCCGCCCTCGACGCCGACGACTTCGCCACCACCGCCTCCCTCCTGGCGCCTGACGTCGCCTACCACCTTGGCGACCGGGTCCTGCGCGGGCCCGAGGCGGTGGTCGCCAGCTACGCCGAGAGCGCCGCTTGGGGCGCCGCCAACTTGGACTCGGTCGGCTACGAGAGCGCTGTGCACCTGGCTAGCGGTAGGGCCGTGATCACGTTCACCGATCACCTGCTGCTAGGGCCGAACCAGCACACCTACCGCTGCGAGCAATACCTGACCTTGGACGACAGCCAGCCCCCCAGGATCGCCAACGTGACCCACCGAGAGCTGCCTGGCGAGCGAGAGGCGCTGACAGCCTGGTTCGCGCTCGTCGGGGTCTCCAGGCGATAGGTCACGCACCCGCATTCGGGCCCACGTGGTCGACCACCCTGGCCACCACCTGGGGGTCGCGCAAGATCCGCATGTGCCCCAGCCCCTCGACGGGCTCCAACTCCGCTCGGGGCGACCACCGAGCCAACCCCTCGCCATCGGCAAAGGGCACGACCCGGTCCCAGCGGTCGTGCACCACCAACAACGGCACCTGGAGTCGCGGCCCGAGCTCTTGGGCCGTGAAGTCTTCCAGGGGAAGCCCGAACCGCTGCTCGACCCGGGCCAGCAGGCGATCCTGGGCCGTTGCGCTCATGCCCATGAAGGCCGCAAAGCGCCGCGCGCCCTTGCCTCCGTCGACCGGCGCCACGTAGGCGACCCGCCGGGCCTGGAGACCGCCGGCCAGGGCCAAGGTGGTGGCCGCGGCCCCCAGGCTGTGGGAAACGATTGTGTCCACGGGCCCCACCGTACGGGCAGCTGCGAGCAGTGCGTCCGAGAAGCTCACGATCGACGCCCGTCTTCCCGGCGAGTCGCCGTGCCCGGGCGCGTCATAGGCCACGACCCGGTAGCCCGCGGCCACGAGCGGATCGACCAGCGCCCCAAGCTGGGCGCCTCGCCCCTCCCAGCCATGCACCAACAAGACCACGGGCCCCTGCCCCCACGACCAGGCCCTCAGTCCTCCCAAGCCAAAGGGCACCACCAACGGCTCCCCCCGCGCCAGCAGGTCCGACTCCCACCTGGGGCGCTCGTGGCGCCGCGGACTGGTCCACAGGACCTCGGCCAGATGCACCGCCAGCCGCGGCGCCACCACGCTCAAGCCGTGGAGGGCGCCGAGCACAACACGCAGGAGCGCGGGGAACCTCACAGGCCGAACGTTCGTGCTTTTACTAGGACGTGGGATCGGGGCGGCCATGGGCCCTCCTTCAGGCGACACGGGAAGCGGTGAGCAGCTCTGCAAAGGCCCGACGGGCCAGCGAGAGCGCATCGGGGGTCTCGAACAGGCCGGCCTGGACGTGAAAGCCCAGGGTCAGGCTGTGGAGCTGAAAGGCGAACAGGCGGGGGTCCAGATCGGCCCGGAAGTGACCCTCTTCGACGGCGATCCCGGCGGCGCGCTCCAGGGTCTGGAGCCACTGGCCCAGACGAGCCTCGAGCAGATCGCGGACCGGGCCGGGCCTGGCGTCCAGTTCCATCGCGGTGGACACGAAGAGGCACCCCCCAGGCAGGTCCTTGCTGGCGTTCCAGGACAGCCAATTCTCGAAGAGCGCGACGACCCGCGGCTCGCCCCGGGCCAGGCTGAGGGCCGGCAGCACGATCTCCCGGCCGAAGCGCTGGGCGGCCAGCGCCAGGACCTGCTGCTGCAGCCCGGCCTTGGACCCGAAGTGCGCGAACAGCCCGCTCTTGGACATGCCCAGCTCACGGGCCAGGTTGCCGATGGACAACCCCTCCAACCCCAGCTGGCTGGCCTGGCCCAGCGCCAGGCTCAGGATGTCCGCTCGCGTCTGCTCACCCTTTCCCATGACCCCATAATAGAACGACCGTTCGTTTCGTCAAGTCCCACCCGGCGGCTCGGGCCCGCGCTGCATGGGCGTGGCATCGAGGGGATCGCTGTCCTGGCCCCGTTCCCTCGAGGATCCCTCCAGTTAGGACCCGGCCATGATGATGATGCTCTTCTCAGCGACCCTGCTCCTGGGCTGCGACTCGGGCCAGGCCCTCACACCCGCCGCGACCGCCCCGGCGGCGACCGCGGCGCCGGTGCCGGAGCCCCCGGCACAGCCGGCACCGCCAGCGGACCTGCACCCGGACCTGAGTGGCGAGTGGGAATTCGTGCTCAACGACGTGGGCTTCTTCGTGGAAGGCACCACCCACCGCACCCGAACGGGACCTGACAGCTACACCGTCAAGACCGTGGGCAGCGTATTTGGCGAGGGCGACCCGCTGCCGCTCTACGGCATCATCGCCACCGGCGACGAGCGCTTCACCGACGAGCAGCAGTGCGGCGAGTTCAAGAACCTCGAGGTCGTCATCGCAGAGGACGTCAAAGAGGCCGGGTGGGAGTTCGAGATCCGGAACGCCATCCAGCTCAAGGATCTGAACGAAGAGCCCTGCGACCGCATCCACAAGGTCAGCCGCAACCGCATCATCACGGTGTCCGAAGACGGCGAGTTGACCGTCGAGAAGCGCCGGGGCGGCTGAAGCAACGACCAGAAGGGGTCGAATGTCCGATCTCTGGGACCAGTTGGGGTTCAGTGTCCGGGATCTGCCGGGATCGGGGCCAAAGCAGTGCCTGGCAGACCCAAAACCGCCCCGCGTGGCCCCGATCCTGTGTCGCAGCGGACACCGAACCCCGTCTGGTCCCAGAGACCGGACATCCGACCCCTTCTGGTCCCTACTGGGGGGACTACTCGTACCGGATCAGGTTCCCCGACAGGTAGTAGTAGGGCTGGTCGCCGTCGCCGGACCAGGTGTAGTCCTGGAGGGCATAGCCCACGGTGACGCGGTCGCCGGTCCAAGCGTCACTGGCGTCCATGTCCCAGGGGAAGACCTGGTCCCCGGGACACCAGCCGGCCCGGTCGTACGTCCAGGTCCCGGCCTGGGTGCCGTCGGTGACCGTGTCCTCGCAGTCGTCCCGCCAGACCTCGCGGGTCCAGCTCTCGGAACCGACGGTGTAGGTGTGGTCCTTGGCGCAGAACTCCGCGCAGTTCTGGCTGTTGTTCCAGCCGTGGCCGGTGATGAAGGACCGCAGCGTGACCTGGGCGGCGTCGGTCACGCCAACGTCGACCGGTGCGACCTGGGCCTCGGGCGGGTTGTCCGCCAGACCGGCGTGGAAGGACTGATGGGGCCAGACCGGGATCACCTCCACCGGCTCGGGTGAAGGGGGCTCACCACCCACGAAGTCCAGCTCGGCGTCGAACAACCAACCGGCGCCGTCGGAGTGGCCCGGCCCGACCCAGGTGTCGATGAACACCCGCAGCGTGACGTCCCCCGACAGCAGCGGCCGCACGTCGGTCAGGTCTGCGTCCCACGAGAAGCCCACCCGGTACGCCGTGATGAATCGATCCAGCTCGATGTACTGCTCGTCGTCAGTCCCCGGATCGACCACGATGCCAAAGGTGCCGTAGCGGTCCCAGTGATCGCAGCCGTCGTCGGGACAGCTCAGCTGGAAGCGCCCCAGGATGCTGGTGTACGTGGACGAAGCTCCGGGCAGCGACACCGGCAGGTCGACGGTCCGGCGATTCTCGTCGCCGTAGTACACGTGCTCCCCGTCGAAGGCCACGACGGTGGCGTCGGCACCCGGCGTGCGCAGGGGCGCCGTGTCCGTCGTGCCGCCCGTGGTGGCGTCGGTGCAGCTGATGAGGGCGAGGAGGAGTGCAGGAACCGTCATGGGGCATGTCATAGACCGAGGCGCAGGTGGCCGCCACACCCTCAGAGCTCCCGCAGCCCCCGCGGCGGAGAAGCGTTGATGAAGCGCCCGGCCACACAGGAGATCGAGACGGCCGCGAAGGCCGCCTCGTCGCGCTCGGCCCGCAAGGTGTAGGACCCCGGCGCCAGGTTGGGCAACACCACGCCGCCGTCCGACGTGGTGGCGTCCAGCTCGCGCTCCGGCACACCGTTCTCGGCCATGTACAGCAGCTCGCCCGCCGCCGGTTCGACCGAGACCACAGCGCCTTCGACCCCATGGGGCCCATAGGCGTAGAACTCGTCCAGGGACAGCCCGAAGATCTCCGACGTGTTGACCGTGCTGGCGACCTGACAGGCCAGCGGGTCCTCGGCGATGCCTAGCAGCAGTCCGTACAGCTCGACAAATGCCGGCGCGATCAGCTGCAGGTTCACGTGGTCCAGGTCCTCTCCAGCCGGAGTGAAGGTCTCGACCGCCATCTCACGGAAGTCCGTGTGCCGGACCATCGGCGTGGCCGGCTCTCCATCGAGCACGGACAGGGACCAGAAGCCGTCGCCATCGGTGACCGTGCACAGCTCGGGGTCCTCGTCGATCCAGACCGTCGCGTCAGCCACAGGCGCACCCTGGCCGGCGAATTCGAAGGCCACCCCAGACAGGGTCACCTGGGCCGGGGCGCAGCCGGACAACAGAGGCAAGAGAGTCACCATCATGGACAGCCGTGGCCCCAAGGATCGACAGGCACGTCCCGTAGCCAGCCCAGCCCCAGCTGGCAGTGACCGGGGCGAAACGCGTTTCTGAGACCGCCACATCCTCCGGTAGACTGGCGGAGTCCCGGGGGGACCGTCCCCAAGAAGGGCAAGCGTGGAACTGGCACGACCCATCGAGCGCGATCTCCGCGAGCGCTTCCAGCGCGGTGACACGGACGCCTTCGACGACCTGGTGGGGCCACACCTCGACACCCTCTACACCCTGTGCCTGCGGCTCACCGGCAGCAAAGAGGCCGCCGAGGACATCTCCCAGGACGCGCTGATCAAGGCCCTCGCCAACAGCGCCCGCTACGACCCCGCCCGACCCTTTCGGCCCTGGCTCCTCACGATCGCTCGCAACACCTGTCGAGATCGCCAGCGCTCGGCCTGGCTGAAGCGGGTGGTGGTCCTGATTCGTCCGCCGGTGGATCCGAG
>Ga0209992_10000521_pt1 | contig 51474 bp, 65 predicted proteins | sample 2SBtaG_2_FD_182564 | JGI IMG/M metagenome (GOLD analysis project Ga0209992, IMG submission 182564) | Deep subsurface microbial communities from Kolumbo volcano to uncover new lineages of life (NeLLi) - 2SBTROV12_ACTIVE470 metaG (SPAdes)... | ecosystem: Environmental > Aquatic > Marine >... | reverse complement strand
CATCGTTGCACCATACACGATTAACGATGCTCAGGAAAACGACTTTCCGTATGTGCATCGGGTGTCGCCGTTTAACGTCTACGTCGATCCGTTATGTCCTCCGCACAAATTGTCAGGCGCACGGTATATCATCGAAAAGATGATGGTGCCTTTAGAGTTTGTGAAAGAGGATGACCGTTTTGTAAACCGTAGGCAGATAGAGGCGATGTCCGATGACGATCAGGCCGACGCTTTTATTTATGACATGCAAGATGCAGAACATTCTGACGAGTATGACGCGGTGCAGCATTCCAAGCAGGGTCAGATGGTTTGCCTGTATGAAATCCATGACCGCTTGCACAAAAAGCGCATCACATTTGCCGAAGGGGTCACCGATCCGATTGAAGAAGTCGATCATCCGTTTCTTGCAATGAACCCTATTACAGAAACCGATCCGTTCACCGGCGAAGAACGTATGACGGGTGAGTTTGAACCGGCTGGTGGCTATCTGATGGACGGTGGCTTTCCATACCACGCACTGCGGTTTGACCAGACCGAACGCTCGTTTTACGGCGAACCGCCAATGGCGTATGTCGAGGACACGCAGTCACTCATTGTCGAATCCGTATCACGCAGAGCCGATTTGTTAAAAAGATTCCAGCGCGTGGTCTTAGCCTCGCGCCGTGAACGCGAAGCCAACCAGGACATTGGTGATACGTTAGAAGGCGGTCGTGACGGTGAGATCATCTGGGTGGAAGATCCAAGCACTTCGATGCGCGAAATGAACTTTGGCAACCCTCCACCGGATCAGTTGGGTCTGGAGTCGGATGCACAAAGCTACGAGGAACAAAGTTTAAACGTATCGCAGATGGCGATGGGCGGTGGGCCGAAAGTCACAGCCACGCAAGCCTCTTTGTCTGCAAGTTTTGCTCAGGTCAACCGCGAATGGATGCAGTTGCGCGTAGCCGATTGCTACCGTGCTGTTGTTCGCAACTCGTTACGTATGATGGCCGATGAAAGATATTTACCCGATGACTTCTTAGTCAACGTAGCAAGAGATACCGAAGATCCGGTATACGAGGCGGTGACCGCTGACATTTTACGGATACGTTACAAGATTGACATCGAAGCCGGTAGTATGCAGCCGTTGACGGAACAACTTGAACGTCAGGACGCTCTACAGCTTTTCAACATGACAATTAACTTGCCAGAAATAAACCGCATCGAAGCAATCAAGTCATTGTTGGCATCGTTTCGTGTTCAAGATCCTGATAAATATTTAGGTGATGCAGAAGACGGTGACACGTTGAAAGCGGCACAACTGGAAAACGTAGCCTACCTGATTAACGGTGGCGATCCGGGTGTCACGCCAAACGAGAATCACCAGATGCACATACAAATCCACCAACAGATACAGCAACTTCCACAGTTCCAGCAACTACTGCCACAACAACAGCAACAGGTTATGGGCGTGGTGCAAAACCACATACAGCAACATCAACAAATGCTAAACCAGATGGCGCAAGGTCAAGCACCGCAAGCAGCCGGTGGAGGTGGCAGTAACGCCGGCGTAGCAGAAGGAAACATTTTATCACTCGTACGCAGTCAGGCACAAGAAGTTAGTCAGGCCGTACAGAACGCACCGGGTCAAGGATAATGCTGGTATTTCACGATTACGAATGCGAAGACGGGCATCGTCAGATTGACGTAGCCAACGACTCAAGCAAAGTCAGGCGCACGATTAAATGCGACCAGTGCGACAAACGTGCAGCCATGTTGTTTATCAAGAGCAACTTCATACATAACTCACACAGCAATATGTATGGCAAGTTTCACGCTGGCTTTGGTGAAGTGGTAGAGAGCTACAGCCATAAACAGGAATTGTTAAAAAAATACAACGTGACAGAGAGTGCCGATGCAGTTGGTGGTTCTCGATGTCATATAAACTCCAATGTAACAGACTCAACTCCAACAGATACCCCAACGCCTTCTTTTGGTAACACACCCGAAGAAGCAGTGGCTCTGGCAGAGAAGAGATTTAACGAAGGAGCAGATTAGATGTCCGAATCAGCACTCGCTTTGGACTCCGGTGCGGAAGACACGTCACCTTCAGAGGGTTCATCCAGTGAAGAGTCAACTGAATCATCACTTGATTTTTTCACAGATGACACACCCAATGAAGCACCGTCGGAAACATCTGGACACTCTGATGCACAGTCAGATTTTGACCCGGAACGGCACGATTGGTTACGCGGTAACGCAGACAATGTGCCGGAGCAGTATCAGCCGTTAGTTCCGCTCGCAAAAAACATGCAAGCGCAATTCACGCGTACGCAACAGGACTTAGCAGAGCAGCGCCGACAGATCGAAGCACAACAGGGCGAATGGGCCAACAGGGTGCAAACCCTCGTTACACCCCAACAGCAGCAGCAAGATCCGGTTGATGCAATGAGAGCCAACCTTTCTGAAGATGAAGCTCGCGGTGTAGATGCCGTAGAGCAGATCATTAAACATAGGGTAGGCAATGCAGTAAACGATCTGAACAGTCAGGTGCAGCAGTTACAGCAACAGTTGGCTACGGCCAACAATTACGTGCAGGGTCAGCAGACCGCGCATATTGCCACGCAGGTGGGTGATGCGCGACAGGCGTATGGCAATGATTTAGATGCGTATACCGATCAAATTGTTGCTACGACCAAGATCGCTAACCCGACGACGGGTAACCCGTATACGGTGAAAGAGGCGTATGAGCTACACGCAGGTATCACTGCTCAAAAGGCAGCCGATTTGCGTAACAGCGATACGTCAGCACGTAAGTCCTCAAAACGTGCAGTGCGTGGAACGCAAGGTGTTGATGCAACGGAAAGTGACGGCCCATTAACAGATTCTGATGTTTTATCAGGGTTATCCAAATTGGGTTTTGAATAAGGAAAAATAGATTATGGCAGCAACATCACGTACTTCAGTTTTCGATGCCGCGTGGACTTTAACTATGCGGGCCAAGCGCAAAGAGTTGACCGATAACTTCTTTGACGCATACCCAACTTTAGACATGTTTCGTAAAGGTGGAGCATTAGTTACAGACAACGGTGGCAAAGAGATACAGGCAGACATTTTGTATGCCGGTAACTCAGCGCAATATTTCTCAGGCTATGACGTACTTAACACAGATGCGGTCGATGGAATCACAGCCGCGTTCTATCCGTTCCGGTACGCCGCAGTGCCTATTACGATCAACTTTACCGAAGAACAAGAGAACCGTAAACGCGAAGCTGTTATGTCGCTTTTGGAAGCAAAGACTCGTCAGTCCATGCTTACGTTGCGCGATCAGATTAATGCCTCGTTGTATTCTGCTCAGACCGGTAAGGCTCCGTTAGGATTCCAAGACATTATTGCTGATGCACCGGGAACGACTCCAACTACGTTGGGCGGTATCACGGTGTCCGGTAATTCATGGTGGAAAAACAAAACGGAAGATGCGTCTGGTGATACATCGTTTAGAACGATTACCGGAACAAACTTTTACGAAGGTATGTTGCGGATGGCAAGTCTTTGGAATGCAACATCCGAAGGCAATGAACAGCCAACCAATATCTTCACGACAAATTCTATTTACGCACAGTTTGAAGAGATATTTGAAGGCACGGGTTATCAGCGTCTTTCGGGTAACGATTCGCCGGGTGTAGATGGCCGTTTGCCGTCGTTTCGTGGTATTCCGGTGCAGTATGACCGTGACTGCGGATCGGGTCGTATGTATTTCTTCAATACCAATTACTTGAAGATGCACATGCAGTCAGGTATGAATTTTAGCAAGACTCCATTCCGCGAAAATGCAAATCAAATGGCGAAGGTCGCCTTTATCACTGTGGGTTTAAACCTAGTTACCTCGAATCGTCGTCGTCAGGGTGTAATTACAGGTATCAGTTAATAAACAATTCCAAGACGCAAGCCAATGCGTCTTTTGAGCCGAGCAAAAAGGCAAAGGAGAAATAGAAATGCCAAGTGGAGCGCAAGACCTGGGAACAGGTTATAACAATGCAACAACAGATTCGTTAGGGTCGATTGCCGGTGCAACCGGTGGATCACCACAAGGAATCTACGAAGAGTCATCAACACAGGAATATCCTATCGGAACCAAGCGTGAGTTTGAAGACGGTCGAGTATTTCGTTACGGAAGTTTTGCCGGTGCTACAGCAGCCGGTGTGTTGGTGTCGCAAGATTTATCTGCTACAGCCGTTGTAGAAGTTGACAATAAAGCAACCGCAGCAGCAATCGGTGCAACAGAAGTTATTTTGACCGATAGCGGAACTTTAGGGTCGGCAACTGCTAACCAGTATGCCGGTGGATACTTGCATACTACAGACGATGCATCAGAAGGTTACACCTACCGTATCAAATCTAACACGGCAGCCAGTAGCAACGCGGTGACATTCACCCTGTATGACGGGCTGGTTGTCGCAGTAACTACGGCTACTGATGTTGCGATTACGGGTAACCTGTATAACCAAGTTGTTGCATCAACCGCAGCAACTGATTACGTCATTTCTGGCGTTACAGCGCGAGTGATGCAGTCGGGTTATTACGGTTGGATTCAGACCGCTGGTGTATCAACCATCTTAGCGGATGGAACCATAGCTATTGGACAAAACCTAACCTTGTCTGATGGCGTAGCCGGTGCGGTACATGCAAAGGATGCAGAGACAGAACCGCTGGTCGGTTTTGCCACATTTGCACCCGACACCACTGGACATGTGGGTGTTGTATTGCAGGGTATCAGCAGATAAGCAGTTCACTTTTCGTGTGGCGGTGGGTTCTCACAATGTGATACCTCCAGCCCATCGTCGCACGTATTAACGAAAGAGATTACAAATGGCAAAACGTATGCCTACAGCAAAAACGCAAGAGCATACCCTGCCGGAACAGTTGGCCGAAGTAGTGCAAGATGCTACACCTGTTGAAGCACCGACAGCCAGTGTCACGCCAGATCAAATTGCTGACCTCATTTTGAAGGGGTCTGATGAAACAAAAAACGCAATTCGCAAGGCGCTCGACCTGGATAAAACGCACACTCGTCAGCGCAAGTCACCGGTAACCAACAGCCAAGTGCGCAACCATGTTCGTGCTGTTGGAGAAGTAACTCATGCACCAGGATTCGTACCCGATCCACCGTCGCGTATTAAAGATCGTGGCGAGGAAGCCGTACGCATTTGGCAAGACCGCTGGTTGGACAACAACGGCGACAACTTGTCTGAATACGATTTAGATCAGATTGCAGCTACGGCGCATCAATAGATGTCAGAAACTTTTGGACAAGTCAACGCGGCCAGTTTCTTTGGCGATTCTGCGTTGATTGGAGCAGTAGAGGCAGACACCGTAAAATTGTCAGATACGTTAACGGTTGCAAGTTTAACAACAACCGAACGCAACGCACTGACCGCAGCAAACGGAATGCTGATCTACAACTCTACGGACAACAAGTTTCAAGGGTATGAAAATGGAGCATGGGCTAACTTGATATAGGGTTAGCATGACAAATTTGCAGATCATTCAGATTGCCCTTAGAAGGGTTGGTCTGAATACAGGTAGTTCGACATTTAAAGACGGGGCGCGTGACTATTTAAATCTGGTCACTCAGGATATAGCTTCGCGTGAAAAATGGAACTGGCTGTTCAAAGGTTCAACTTTTAATACAGTAAACGGCACTCGTACGTATTCGCTGGCCAGTGACGTAGTGGCTCCGTTGTCGTTTCGCAACACTACCGAAGATCACGTCATTCTTATCATGTCTACGCAAGACATTGATGCGGCTGATCCGGATGCCAGTATAAATGGCGATCCGCGATGGGTTGCTATTGATGGCGTAGACTCTAGCGGTAACATTGAAGTCACGTTGTATCCGGAGCCGGACGGCGTAGACACGATTGCGTATCGCTACTACTCGTCCATACCCACGTTTACAGAATCTGAAGATAGCGACTCCATAAATCCGTATGTAGCACCTGTATGTCAGCCGGCACTTATACACGGCATCTCTGCATTATATAAGCAAGAGAAAGGTGACGATCAGGGCGCAATGTCGGACAAACAGGAGATGGAGCGCGTAATTGCTATTGCAGGTCGGCAAAACATGAACGTGCAGGGTAACCGTTCATACCGTATGCGTAGAGCAGATGAGAGCTACAGCAACAAGTTTTCTTTTACGCCTACTGAAGGATCGTTAAGCTGATGCCGATAACCGCTGAATCGTTACGTCTTGGCCCCTGGAGAAGTGGGGTAAACTACAGCTTACCGGCTGAAGACATGCCACCGGACGGTCTGTTTGAAATGGAAAACTGCACGGTTGGGTTGGCCGGTGAGGTAGCCAAGCGGAACGGGTTTGCAAAGTATAATGCAAGTGCAATGAACAGCGGTGCTACGGTAACTGCATGTGGTCAGGTTGTATTAGCCGGAACAGAAAAGGTTTTCGCTTTTTGCGGTGATAAGTTTTTTGATGTTACAGGTGGAACGGCAACAGATCGAACAGGTAGCGTGACCATAACTGCCGGCAATGACTATACGTGGGATTGGGTATTGGCCGGTAGCACATTGATTGCGGTAAACGGTCAGGACACAGACGGTATCAAGTGGGCAGGTGGAACGAGCAACGCAGCAACACTCGACGATAGCTCTCGATTCACCAAACCTAAATGGGTAACCTTTTGGGAAAATCGTGCATGGGTTGGCAACATAAACGGAGCCGCAGATCGTTTATGGCGAAGCGATGCCGGTGACATCGAAACGTGGGGTTCACTCAGTTTTAACAGCGTAGGTTTTGACATTACCGGGTTACGCCCATTCCAAAACTATTTATCTATCCACACAGAGCAGGGCATTCATACACTTACGCCTACGGGTAACGCAACGATACCTTTTCAGCAACAACAGCGAACGCAACGCGGAACCGTAGCCGGCAAAAGTATTGTTACGGTTCCTGGTGAGCGTCAGTTGTTTGTGCGTAACGATGGCATCTACCAATGGTCAGGCGGTGCAAGTGTTGAGAAGATTTCTTTGGCACTGGATGACAGATATTGGAGCGAACTAAATGTAGCTCGTTTGCCGTATTCGTTTGCTATGTATTACCCTGCACAGGAACAAGTCTGGTTTTTCTTACCGTATGGTGCATCGCAAACGACAATGAACAGTGTGGTGATTTACTCTGCACGACTTAATGCGTGGTTTGGCCCGTATAATAATTTTACCCGTGACAGTGCAGCGCTTATCGACGACTTGCCACATGCCGGTGACTTTGCCGGGCGCATCAATAAACACGATAGCGGAACGAACGACGATGGAAGTGCTATCAAGGCTTATTTTGAAACGGCCTCAATAGCTCCACGCGGTGATGCAGTATCATGTCGCTGGCTGTATAACCGGACGCTGTTTGATAATACTGGAGCGTTTGATCTCAGTATATCGCAGATTGCTGCCGGTATTGTTTCCAACACAGAAACTATCACAATGGGTAACGTAGGTAGTCTGCTGGACAGTTCGTTTGTTTTGGACTCGTCATTATTAGAGTCGGACGTATCTGCACTAACTCAGGATTCGGATTTATTTGGTTACGATCCACGAACTATGCTGCGCTTTTCCAACTTCAACTTAGATGAACCATTTACTGTTCGACGTGCAAACCTCCAATACAAGCCTATTGGAAATACACGCGAACGCAACACGGGTATAGAATAATGGCGGTAAGCTATAACGAGATGATGACAGGCGGTAGCCAGAAGAAGAAAAAGAAACAGCCTACAATGGCACAAGCTCAAGGTGCTGGTGTTCAACAACCGCAGACATATGGTCAGCCGTCAATGGCTCAAGCACAAGGTCAAGATCCGTTGGTGAGTGCAATAGCTGCCGGTAGTCAGGCTCAAAATCAACAGCCGTCAATGGCGCAAGCTCAAGGTGGAATGCAACCTCAACAGCAACAGCCAACGATGCAACAGGCGCAAGGTGGAGCTACGCCACCAGCCATGCCACCGCCTCCACCACCACCATTGGCTCCATCGATGGCACAAGCGCAAGCACCATCTGCACCGCAACCTACAATGGCGCAACAACAACAGCCAGTGGCGCAACCAGCTACAATGACAAACCCGACGAGCGACCCTAATTTCGGTCAGCCACCAGCTACTACAGTAAACCCAACAAGTGATCCGAATTTTGGACAAGCACCAGCGACAACGGTCAACCCGACAAGCGATCCAAACTTTAGTCAACCGCCAGCTACAACTGTAAACCCTACGAGCGATCCGAACTTTGGAAGGCCACCAGCAACAACGGTGAATCCAACGAGCAATCCAAATTTTGGTAGAGCGCCGGCTACAACGGTTAACCCGACAAGCGATCCAAACTTTGGCAAAGCTCCAGCAACTACGGTAAATCCAATTAGCGATCCTGGCTTTGTATCTGACTTAGCTACTGGTCAGCCGGTTACAGAGAATCCATTAAGTGATCCGTTGGCTGTTAGAGCAATGGAAGAAGAACGCATGAGCCAACCGGTTACAGAAAATCCTTTAAGTGACCCATCGTTTGTTCAAGGCTTGGCCGCCGATGCAACTACGCCTACGGTGAATCCGATAAGCGATCCATCGTTTGTTCAAGGTTTAGCTGCTGATGCAACTACGCCTACTGACGCATTAGGTGCTGGTGCAGATATGGCTGCTGCTCAGAATGTGGTAACGCCCGAAGCTGCACCAATGGCTGATACGTTAGAAGATGCACTACGTCAGCAATACATGAATAGAGTGGGTGGAACAGACGATCCGATTATGGCCTCACAATTAGCCGATCAGCAGTTCAGACAGAACGAAGCGCGTAAGGCTTTGGTCGAGCAGTTGGGTCGATATGGTGTGTTGCGAGGTGGAGGCGATACAGCGGCCGCTTTAGCGAGAATGGGTGAAGGCGATGAGCGTAACCGATTAGCACTTGAAGCTCAAGCTGCACAACGCAGACAACAAGATTTACGTGATGCTCAAGGGTTTGATTTAGGCCAGCGAGGTATGGGTCTACAAGAAGATCGAACGCAACAAGATATTTTAACGCAAGCGTTAAATCGTGACATTGCCAGAGCCGGTCAAACTGGAATATTTGAACGCGATGAAACAATGGCTGCAAAAAGACAGAGAGCAGAACTTGATGCGTTAAGTAGGGGTCAGGAACGTGCAGACGCTGCCTTAACTGGTGAGTTTGGCGAAGACGGTCAGCAGACCTTACAAGCACAACGCCAACAGGCAGAATTGTTTGGAGAGTTAGACGATCAGAAAACATTGGCTGGTCAACAGTTAGAATCGCAGTTGTTTGGTGAGGTCGATGACCGTCAGACGCTAACGGGTGAAACCACACAAAGCGGATTAGACACGCAAGACTTACAACGCAGAATAGCTGAAGCCGGTCAGACCGGACTGTTTGATACAGGTGCAGCGAACATGGCTCCAGTACAGACTCAGCAAGCCAGAGCATTGGAGAGTGAACTGGATACGGCTGCATTAAGACGTGATGCCACACGCGCCGGTTTGACGGGTGAGTTTGAAGACGATCAAACATTGGAAGCTGAACTACGTAGAGCCGGCTTGACCGGAATGTTAGGCGATGATCCAACATTGGCTGGAAGACAAGCTGATATGGACTTGATTGGCAGTATTTTAGCAGCAAGAGAAGTAGATGATATGGCTGGAACAGAAGACTTAGTAAGTGGTTTAGCACAAAACTTACAGAGTTTCACGCCGGAATCTATTGAACAGATTCGTAGAGGTGCAGCCGCGCAAACGGACACCGCACGGGTTGAAACTGGAACTTCAGTGCCAACGTCAACCCCTGATGGTATCACCGTACCTTCAACAGGCAATGAAACAATAGATGCGGCAATGGATTCATTTATAAACAGAGAAGATTTCGATTATGACCCTGCAACAGCAAGGGGTTTTAGAACAGCGCGAGACAGTAAAGGAGACCTTATTGCAGAATGGGTTGTAGGATCTGGGCCAAGTGCAAAGTCCTTTAGAGGTAAGTTTGACAAAAAATCACAAAAGTTTGTAAAAATAGGTGGTTCGTATGGTGGAAGTAAAGATAGAACAGGGCCACGAATTGACGAAGTAGATCCGCAATAAAGGAGCATAAAATGTTTGGAGCATTAGCACCGTATGCAATACCGGCCGGGTTAAGTTTAGCGCAAGGTTTGGTAGGTAAACAGCAAGCCAAACGCGATCAGCAACGCATGGAACAACAGGCAAAACAGGATAAGCTGATACAGTCGTTTAATCCGCAAGCCCAGCCTACAGCGCCACAACAGGCCGCGCAGCAGGGTATCGGGCAAACACTGTTGAATGACCCAATAACTAAAAGCCTGTTAAGTGATTTGTCACAAAGTAAAAAATTATTTGGCGGCAAACTGGCTTTTGGACAGTAAAAACAGGAAAACATAATGGCTATTAGAAACATTTTAGGTGCGTTAGGCGGCATGTTGAACAGAGGGCCGGATCAGGAAGATCCTACGCTTACACCGGAAGAGCGTGAGCGAAGAAGAAGGCTGATGATGGCCAACCGTACGCCGTTAAACCAACAGACTGCTACTCCATTACAAACAGGGGGTGGCTTAGATCAGGTTTCGGATAGAATGAAAGATGCAGCAAAGCAAGCAAGAATGGGCCGACTTGAAGGCATAGCACAAGAGCGGTCTGCGGATGCTTTGTCGCAACCAACCGGTGAATTGGATCTTAACAGGATCGCATCAACAGAACAGTTTGCTGAACCCGAATTGCCACCGGAAGATGTGAAAAGTCCGTATGAGCCGTCAGGTAAGGGTACACAAGACAACCCATATGTAATAGAGGAAACGGTGGTAGAAGGAGATGCGCCAGACGAAGAGGAACAAGAGGAAAAACAAGGACTATTAGGTCGATTGGGTGGCATGGTAAAAAGTAACCCGGAACTGTTTGCACAAATTGCTCAGTTAGGCGGTGGATTAATAAGCGGAATGGCTCAAGATAAGGCGCAAAGACGTGCAGATGCCACAACTCAGGATCGGATGGCAAGAGCCAACTTGATTGGCGCACTTACGGGTCGCACACCGCAAGTTGCCGCTGAACGTGCAGATACCGGTGGTTTGTTTTCACTGGACACGTTAGGCAAAGCCATTAAAGGTGGTGGTGCTTTAGCGCAAGATGAGATAGGCCGTCGTGAAGCACAAGAACAGTTAGAATACGACCGAGGTATTGCTGAAGAGGAAACAGAGTATCAAAGAGAGCAAGACAGATTAGATCGTAAGGAAAGCGAAGAAAAATTAGAGCAGGGTTGGGCAAATATTGAGCAAGGTGGATTAAAAGGAGCAACAGCCTTAAAAAACAAGGCTGCAATAATGAAAGGATCTGTAGATGTAGTTGATTCCTTTTTAGACAACTTAGAAAATTATCAAAAGTTAGAAGAAGGTGATTCCATTAGCTGGAGAAGAATGTTGGGTGGTCTTGCTACTAATTTTGGTATAGTTGGAACTACTTATAACCCAGAGGCGCAACAATATACCGATTCAAGAGCGCTTATTGTTGCAGAGGTTGCACGTATTATAAATGGCGGCGGTGCAAACGTGTCGGCTAAAGAGCAACAGATGGCAGAATCGGTAGTGCCTGACATACGAATACCAAGAGATACACAAGCGTATGGAATACAAAAATTAAAACGTCTTCGTGAAATTTTATCATTACGGGTCAACGCAATTAATGAAGGTATAAATCCAACAAGTTCATTATACGATCAGATTGTTTTTGATGAAGCTGAAGGGCAAGAAACAGAAACAGAACCAACAGAAGCACAAGTTGCAATGCAAGGTAAAGATTTGACTCCAGATGAACGAGATTTATTACGTCGCGCTATGGCAAATCCAGATGATACCGAAGTTCAATCAGCAGTAAATAACAATCCTAAACTGAAAAAAGCTATAGGACGAGGCTGATGGCATATAATGAAAAACAACGTCGGCGCATGGCGCTGTTGTTAGGCGACAGTCAGCCAGAGGAACAAGAGCAGCAAGTTCCGCTTGCAGAAGACCGCGTCGAGTCACAACAGTTTTCAGATGCAGAATTGGCGAGGATGGAAAAGCTGTTAGGGGGCAAAGATCAAAGTTTCTTAGCTCGCTTGGGTCGAACGGCTCAAAAAATACCCGGTGATATTATGGAAACAGCCGGCGAAGAGTTTAGTGCGCTTGGTGAAGTGATAAGTGATCCGGGTCAGGCTGTTTCGGGTATAGGAATGGCGCTCGAAGGAACTGCTGATATAGCCGGAGAGAAAGTGCTTGGTTCGCTGTATGAACCGCGTGATCCGCGTCGTGCTGAAATGGTGCGCCAAATGGCCGGTCAGTTTGGTGAGGAAATAAAAAACGTAGAAGAGCGTCCAGTTCGATCTTTAGTCAACCTTGCATCATTGGCAACATTGCCGCTTACAGGCGGTGGTGCAGCGTTAGCAAGAACTGCTCCAAGAGCATCTAAATTGTTATCGACGCTTGGTAAGGCAGCCGACGTTATTGATCCGGTAACGGCTGCGGCAAAAGGAACAGGCGCATTATACAGAGGCGTAAGGGGTAAGGTTTCTAAAGCCGGTGAGAAGGTAGCGTCAATGGCCGAAGATACCGGTGCAGCGACTAAAACTAAACCGCGTCTAAGAGATGCGTTTGGGCAAGTTTTTGATAGTGTTCTTGGGTTTACTACCGGCACAAGTCAGACTGCTTTAGAAAGATTGCGACGCTATGTAGGCGAAGGTAAAGGCAACGTAATACGTGACTTTAGAAAAGACAAGACAACGGGTCGATTGCGTGTTGTAGATAAATACATAAAAGATCATAAGAAGATAAGAGAACAGGCAAATAAAGATTACGAGGCTGCTCAACAGATGATGAAGGATAATGGCCTATACGATCAACCTCTTGGAAAAAACAATGAAGTAATACTAACAGACTTACGGAACATTGTTACCAGAGCGTTAGACGGGTCAGGTGCAACAGTAAATGTTGGTGCAGTAGATGATCTTGGGGTAAGTAAAGCAACCATAGATTTTCCATACGGTAAAACTAAAATAGCAGAAGAAACACAAAAGAAGATTGATGGAATTTTAAATAAAATAATAAATCTTGAAGGCGAAAAATATATTGACAAAATAGTTGAATCAGAAGAACTGGTATATAAAGCACCTGCACAGTTTGTTCCTAAAATGGTTAAAGAAGTAAAGGTTATGGATGTGCAGTATTTAGACGCACTGAAGAAGCAGTTAAAAGATGAAATAAATAACATTGCCTACGACGATAAGGCGCGTAGTGCGAAGCGCTATCTGACAAGGGTTCACGACCAAATTGCTGAAAAATTAAACCAAGCCACAGAGGGCGCACACGGCGAGTTGATGCGTAGTTATGCTGACAAAATGAAGGTGTTGGATGCAGCCGATGAAGTGTTCAGCATTGACCCAAGAAAAGCAGTTGAAGTTGCAGACCTTAAGACCGGAAAAAATGCTTATGGCAGTTTAGCGTCTGCGCTTGCAGACAGCCCGGACGAGCTACTTAACCTTGATCAATTTGAGCGTGTTGCCAGAGAGTCCGGTGGAAGCGGAGACTTGATAGCCTCGTTGGTAGGTTCAGCGTTTAATCCTCTTTTCGGTAGCGGTCTTGTTGTAAAATCTGAAATATCACAAATAGGACGAAACATTGCAGATAATATAACACGTTTCGGAACTGGAATTGCTACTACAGTATTTTCAACGCCGGCCATCCTTCTGTTTAGTCCACGCGCTATTGGTGCGATTGTGCCACGCTTAGTTGAAGGTGGCATGAGATTAGAAGATGCAACTCGTACGGCTCGTAATCTCGTAAAACAAGTACAGGCAATTGGTAAAAAGACGGGTATAAATAAAGTTGCACTTGAAGGGGTAACATTGGGTCAGTTAATAGAGCGCCTTAATGAAGATGCAGAGTTGGCACAAATGATCGAAGACTTAGAAAAAGGGCAAAACTAATGGGTACTGTATCAAGGGTACATACATTTTCATCAGGCGCGGTTTTAACAGCGGCGCAACTCAATAACGAGTTCGATAACCTTCTGACCAGTAGCGCGGTCAATGGAGGCTTGGATGCGACGAATCTAGGGGTTACCGCCGGAGTCGTTTCGGCATCAAAAGCACTGGTTGTCGATTCAAGCCGTGACCTCGACGATACGTCTGCATCAAACCAGGTGAACAACCTAACCGTATCAGGGTTGCTTAAAACAGACAATACAACGAATGCTACATCAACAACCGATGGGGCGTTACAAACGGACGGTGGATTATCTGTAGCACTGGACGCGATCATCGGTGACGATCTGAAACTGTTAAGCGATTCGGCTGTATTGTCGTTAGGTGCTGGCTCTGATTTTACGATTACACACGATGGAACTACAGGCGCTACGTTAGCCGGTAACCCTATTGTTATCGACTCAGGAGACGCTCTAACGCTCGATGCACATACTGGCGTGTTCACCTTTAAAGATGCCGGATCTTCTGTTTTAAGCATCACAGAAGGCAACTCAGGCGATGTCACAATTAAGCTGATAACTAACGGTAAAGATTTAAAGTTTACGGACAACGGCGATGCGGTAGGACTAACCGTATTAGATGGAGCCGCTGGTATTACGGTAGCCGGTGAAGGTGACTTTGGCTCATTAGACGTAAACGGCAATGCAGACATATCTGGCGATCTCACGTTGTCGGCTGGGGCAGATGGAGCATTACGTTTTTCAGCCGCAAGCTCAATTAAAATTCTCGACAACAGTGCAGCCTCACTGGTAGTAGAAGAGGCCGATAATGCCTATATGACCTTTGTCACGACCAACAGTTCTGAGGCTGTAAAGTTTGACAAGGCACTCGATATAAACGCTGCTATGGACATAGATGCAGCTATGCAGATAGACGGAACGATCACGGTTGGAGTCGATGATACCGGTTACGATGTCAAGTTTTTTGGAGCTACAAGCGGATCAAGTGTGCTGATTGATGAATCTGCCGATGATGTAATTTTTACCAATTTCGGATTAGCTGTAGGATCGGACGCTACAGGCGACGTATACTACCGCAACTCAAGTGGATACCTCGCACGTTTAGCGGCTGGGTCAAACGGCCATGTATTAACGCTAGATTCGGGCATTCCTTCTTGGGCTGCTGCGTCCGGTGGCGACATAACTGGCAGTACTGGAAGCACCGACAATATAATAATTACTGCGAACGGAACTGGTGGAAGCACTGTACAGGCTAATAGTGCAGTGGCCGTAGACGACTCCAGTAATGTTACAGGTGTGGGCAACCTGACACTATCCGGTGAGGTCGATGCAGCTACGGGTGACTTTTCTGGAGCGGTAGACATAGCAGGTGATCTTACGCTTTCTGCTGGAGCAGATGGAGCGTTGCGTTTTAGTGCTGCAAGCTCAATTAAGATACTTGATAACAGTGCCACTTCTTTGGTTTTTGAAGAAGCTGACAATGCTTACATGACATTTGTTACCACCAACAGTAGTGAGGCTATTAAGTTTGATAAGTCGTTAGATATAAACGCCTCCATGGATGTAGATGCAGATGTGGACATATCTGGCGATCTTACGCTATCTGCCGGTGCTGACGGTGCATTACGATTCTCGGCAGCAAGCTCAATTAAAATCCTGGATAACAGCGCAACGTCATTAGTCGTTGAAGAAGCTGATAATGCCTACATGACATTTGTTACGACTAACAGTAGTGAAGCGATCAAGTTTGACGTTGGGCTTGACGTAAATGCTGCTGTTCAGATTGATAGCACGGTGACGGTTGGGGTAGACGACACCGGACATGACGTAAAGTTTTTTGGCGCAACATCTGGATCATCGGTGCTTTTTGACGAGTCTGCTGATGACATGATTTTAACTAATTATGGACTTGCAGTAGGAAGTGATGCCACTGGCGATATTTACTACCGAAACAGTTCTGGATTTTTAGCACGGCTGGGTGCTGGCACAAACGGACATTTCTTAAAACAAGGTTCTTCTATTCCGGAGTGGTCAGCGGTTAGTGCTGGCGCAACATTAACAGGCTCGACGGCCACAACCATTCCAACCGTGACGGGTGCTAACGCAATAGCCGGCGAAGCAAACCTTCGATACGATGACAAAATTCTTTCCACCGATGGAGCAGCCGCAAGTTTCGATACGACCTTCACAGGTGTCCAAAGCGACAAAATGTTTATCGGTGGCGAGGATGGACATGCTACTAATTCTGAATGGTGGTCAAATGTTTATTACGATTCGGCAGCTTATAAATATATCGGCAATGGCAATGCGTCACGCTATCGGCAACAATCTGGAACGCACACATGGTATGGCGCAGCGTCAGGATCAGCCGACGGAACTATCACATGGACTACGCTTGCATATTGGGATTCTGATGGTAATGCTGATTTTTATGCCACTGGTGGCAGTGCATTTAATGTAGGAACGTCTACACCTAAAAAGCCATCGGGTGGAGATTGGGCAGCGACATCAGATTCACGTTTAAAAACAGTAGTAAGCGAATATACACTTGGTCTTGATGAGCTATGCAACTCAAACGTAAGGCCAGTTAATTACCAATATAACGGTAAAGGAAAAACCAACGCTGATGGCAAAACCTATGTTGGCCTTGTAGCTCAAGAAGTTGAGCAGGTTTTTCCGAATACGGTTTCTCATTTTTCTGCCAAAATTAATGATAGTGATGCAAACGAAACTACGGATCTTAGAACATTTGACGGTGGCGAAATTAAATGGGCATTGGTTAATGCAGTTAAAGAACTTAAAGCAGAATTAGATTCTGCAAAAGCACGTATAACAGCACTCGAGGCGTAATGAGTCCGAATAAATATCCACCTCCAGAACAGATACCTTCCGCAGAGCGTCAAAGAAGGCTATACGTCGAGGCGGTAAAAGAGATTACTCATTTACGCCAACAGGTGGCAAATGAAAATGTTATTGCTAAGGAATTTAAACATGACAGAGATGACTTAAAAGCTACTAATAAGCGTATTTCAAGAAACTTAGTTACTATGACTAAGCGCGAAGAGCTTGCTAAAGCTGCTCAGAAGTCAGGCATGTGGTCTGGAGCAGCAGGGACTACCGTTTCTATTGCCTACTTATATTGGGACCATGCAGGCTTTCCTGGAGGTTACAACTGGGAAAGTTTTTGGGAACACGACCAGGTTTTTGGCTTGTTAATGTTTTTAACTACAGTAATTTATGGTTCAGTATGGAAAGCGTTACATCAAGGTTAATGAACCGCTTTTGGAGTTGGCTTGAGCGGTTGATACACCGTAAAAAGCTAAAGGATAGGCGTAGCCCAAAACAACGCTTAAATAAAAAATGGAAACAGAAGCCGCAGAAGCGTTACAAAGATTTTCTGAAAGCTCTGGCATTGGACTACTGGTAGAGCAATACAGTTGGTTGTTCGTAGTTGGTTTTGCTTTATTGTTTTTAAAGAACAGCATAGAAAATATACTGGCCGGATGTGCGGTATTTTTTGGCAGTAAATATGACGAGAACCAAACATGTTGGATACAGGTAGGCGGTGAACGTAGACCTGCAAGGATCAGCAAGACGGCTATTACGACCACTACGTTTTATGTTTACGAAACAGATGAGGAAGGGGCTATAATAGGTGGCACATTGTTGAGTGTAGCAAACAATGAATTAGGCTCATTGCGAATTGAGCGACAACTTGATAAATTAGACTTAGGTAAACCTAAATGAGGAGGCTCATATGCCGATGGTTAAAGGAAAGAAGTTTCCGTATACTGCAAAAGGTGTCAAAGCTGCCGCTAAAGCTAAGAAGAAAGCAAAGCCAAAAAAGCGAGGTAAGTAATGACACAGAAAAAAGACCCCAAACTTGCAAGAGCAGGGGTAAGCGCGTACAACAAACCCAAGAGGACTCCGAATCACAAAACCAAGAGTCATGTGGTTGTCGCAAAAAGCGGAGGTCAAACAAAGACAATCAGATTCGGTCAACAGGGTGTAAAAGGGGCCGGAAGCAATCCAAAGACGGCAAAAGAAAAAGCACGTAAGAAATCCTATTACGCCAGACACAATGCCCAAGACAGTAAACCATCTAAAATGTCGGCTCGTTATTGGAGCCACAAGACAAAATGGTGAGATATGGCTAAAAAAGGATTGTATGCTAATATCCACGCCAAGCGAAAAAGGATAGCTAAAGGCAGTGGAGAAAAAATGCGTAAACCAGGTGCTAAAGGTGCGCCTACGGCGAAGGCATTTAAGCAGTCGGCTAAGACGGCCAAGAAACGCAAATAACCCATGAAAGGTAACAAATGTCCGTAGAAAACAAACTTGAAGAAGTAAAGGGCAATCGACAAGAAGCCCTACAGGGGCTACAGGAAGCCCAAACCCGTGTGCAGGAACTCACAGCACTCATACAGCGTCAATCGGGTGCTATAACCGCATTAGAAGAGCTTATAGGGCTTTCCAGTGCAGATGATTCAGAAGGAGAAGATGACAATGAAATTTCTTAATGATTTAAAAGAAAAACTCGGTAGTCGTAAATTAGGCGTAACCGCTGCAATCGGAGCAGCAGCCGGGACCGGTGCCGTAGAGGTGACATGGCCTATCGCACTGGTAGCATCAGCGTATGTGCTTGGACAAGCATATGTAGACGCTCATAGCAAGTAAGGTAATCGAAGTGTCGTGACGGGCTTTATTATATTGTGATTCTTTTCATGGGTGAGAGGTCACGCCTGTCACGGCCTCTACCTTAATTTTCGACTCGTATCATTTCTCGTAATCCATCCTCAACACATTCTTGAGCTAGCAACACATGCCTGCAAGTGCCTTTATATTTATGGCCTTTGCATTGACATTGCCATGCTACAAAGCCATCGTCCATCCTTTTAGCCCACACCTCATATGGCTCGTCAGGGTTGGTCTGGCTTGCAATAATAAATTTTATCATAATCCTAAAGGCTCCTCATAATCAAAACGGGTAAACCTGTCATAGGTTTTTTTACCTACCACGATCAAAAAGAGGATAGCCACCGCCTGTAATCCTCTTTTCCCATATCGAGCCATTCGCTTTCCTCGCTTTTTAAGTTGCATATAGCAAAATCCTTTAGGTCGTGGGTGAACAGCACAATGTAAAACGGGACGTTTAATGCCTTGGCTACCTTGCGTAATGACCTGCCTGAGAACTGCGTCCAGAGCCTATGCCTGACCGCTTTCTGCACATGTTCATTCATCGTAGGGTTCGTGGTTAGCTCTAATACAGCTACGGGTTTGCCGTTACGCCATTCAATCTGATCCGCATCGTGGACAGCACCTATATTCCATCGGTATCGCCAGGACCGGTAACCGTTTGTCTTGTCTTTCCATCCGTGTTTTCGGTTTTTCATAAGTCACCATCTAAAACAGCCTTCCCTGCGTGGATAGTAATTCGTTTGCGGTAATAACCATCTCGTCCGTTTGCCAACCTGACCACAACTGAGTGTCGTGATTGTAGCTCAGGCCCACGTCTCTCAGTCTCTGATATACTGATGTCGGCAACTCTATCGGAGCTTTGCCCCGTTTCTCGTATCGTATCGCTACCTCTGGTCTGTTTTTCAGCTTCTGCTCGATCTCTTGTTTGTTTCTCCGCATCCAGTGTAGCTCCAAGTCGATCAAACTCAGTAACGATTGTATCTTGGGTGATGACCTCGGTTCGCCCATATCCAGCATCCTCGAAATACTTTTGCAAGCCCAGAGCATAGTCATATTGCTCTCTCTGGGATCGTCTGGGATGTCCTCGGGAAACATTTTGTGCAATTTGAGCAGGTGCGAGATTTTTGGAGGTTCCTCTTTTATAATCTTTAATTCTTTTATCGGTTGACCGTACTCGTCCTCTGGCATGGTTGGCCATCTCCTGTAGACACTGGTTGCTTATATGGATGTAATCATCGTTTAGGGTTTGTAGCGTAAATCGAGGTAAATCTTTCTTTTTGTTACGGAGCAATCCTGGGTTCATGGCAGCCCAAGTCCAACCGTATTTAATGTCCTTCTTCATTGCCATCTTCGTGCCGGAAGGTAGCTCTAATTTATTAATCAAAGCTACCGCCTCGTCATATGTGTCCGCATGTCCTATCATGTCACCATACTCGCTGAAAGTGTTCTTTCAACTTCGTGATGTAAACTTGCTAAATCCATCAAAATAGACGCAGAGTAAGGAAAATTTGTGCTGGTGTGCCACGATACTTTTGTCTCCATATCCGATGTGATCCAGATAGACATATAGCGAGAGGCGGTTTTTGGATTCTCCAAATATTTAGAGATGCCTAAATTAAGTTGCTCTGCTTTAAGTGCAAGCACTGGCGGTTTTACTCCCAAATTATCCAATCTAAATGCGAGTAAAATGTTTATCATATTATGGATGCTGTATCGCCTACTGTTCCCAATGCCTGGGTTATGGTTCGCTAAGTTGACAAGACCTAATTCTGTGTAATACTTAATCGTACGCATTGGAATATTAAACATTTTAGAAACTTCTTTTGTCATCAATATGGGTAATTTATGCATCGTATATCTCGTCCTGTAAGAGGTTTTCAATGGATGTCATGTGGTGAGGATAAATTTCTGAGGTGATGTCAATTTTACCGAAAAAAACTTTGATGTTATCCGCACCTCTACTGGAACCTGGGTCGGTTTCCGTAGGTGATAAATCTTCTCCGGCCTCCACGCCTGTAGCATTAACGGTGATCGTGATATCTGTTTCTATTTCTAACATTTGCTTCTCCTATGGTTAAGTGAGTAGAAGTGTGGGTAGGCCACTGTGGTGTCAATGACCTACCCTATTCCTGACCGCCCCCTGAGATGCCTTCCCACACCTCAACAGCCAGAAAAATTATATGCCTTCTGGTTCTGGTTGTAGATACACCTCCAATCTTGGGTTATTTTTGTCTATCTCGAATGTGTGGATAAAGCCAATGATCCAATCCATGTTGTCCTCTGGTAAAACCCCTGCGACCTGTAAGCCGTCGAGAACATATTTTAGACCAATCGCTTTATTGTCGGGATCGACCCGTCTATTTTTTAAGTAGTGTTCGCATCGAATCCACACCGGCCCTGAGACAGGCTTAAGCTTCTGCGACAGAGCTTCCGCATAGACCGTGTTTGTCCACTTTTTCTTCTCTTTGGCGTAGTGCGACCAATGTTTTTTAGAGGCAGCAATCACTTGATTAAGCGATGGAAGATCACCTTTGACAATCAATTTCTGCATCAGAATGGCAGATCCATTGGGTCGCTGTGGAATGCGGTGCAGTTAAAACGCTTGTGTGACTCAATCGCTAAACCAGTGGCAGACGATAGGATAGCAGGTAGTAGTTCTGGCGTAATCTCAAAAGATAATCCATTTGCCTCACAAGCTTTTTTAACATTCAATATGGTCGTGTTCATACACCTTTGTTGATGTAATGAAATAGCCTCAAACATCCAATGGACATGGGCTTCACTGCCTTCTGGAGGAGAATACCGAGCCACGATTCGACAATCAAAAACAACTTTCTTATCGTCTGTCAAATTCGCCGTAACGCCAATCGTATCGCCTTCCCGCAGGCTCTCGTTCCGCAGTTGCGTGAGAACCTGCACATGTTTATCTGGGTGGAATTTGTATTGGGTATCGTTTGCCCCTACGACCCAAGGCCATGAGCCTACATGGATGATCGTTAAATCGGCAGGGACTCCGGCTTTAAATCCCAATGTTGGAATCTTCTCACGTTCTTTGAGATCCATTATAGGTCACCTCCAAACATGTCCTCAGACTCCTCTGCCTGCAAGAAGCTGTCTCTGGACTGCTCTGCTTGGTTAGCTTTTTCCGATGGTGATACAGGCTCACTTGACGGCTTCTGTTCACCCTCTGGAGGTATTAGGTCATAAGTTTTGTACTTACGTGCCTCACCATTTTTCTCAAAATCGGTCATCGTTCGTTTGATCTGAATGGTTTGGTTTTCACGGATGCCGTAATCAAAAATAGCCTGATATAATTTTTTATCCGCGAACATCGTATATCTTTGATTATCAATATTGACGTTGAATTTGTAGCTTACGCCCCATTGATTATTTAGCTCTTGGAAATCGCCCCAAGGAAAATGGACACTGATATACTGATTGTCCGGCAACAGTAGTTGTGGCTTACCTTTTGCATCTTCTCCATGGGTAATTTCTTTGATTCCAGGAACCCATTTGATGGTGGGTGGATACTCCATTGTGGGTGATTCGCTCATCTTACTATCTCCTTAAGGAATGGGATTAAAAGGGCTGTCAAAACATACATGAGTGCGACTAAAATTATCCATTGTTGGTAATCGTCAAGTTTCAATTTAATTTACTCTCCAGAAAAAAACGGCCAACAGAGTGTCTCGAACCCTGCTGACCGTCAACCATTTTACTCATCCATAGGAGGATCTAATGAAACTATGAAATTTTCCAATTTCTTGCAAATACTTTTTGGATGAATGCTGCCGTCTTTTGATATTTCTTTATCTAACATTTCAAGGCAAATATCAATCAATTCCTTGTAGTTCCGTGCTGTTTCTACGTGTCGGATAATCATTTTAGATGCGGGAACTAAACCTGATTCCACGGCACTTAGATGCGAACGGGTTATACCTAATTGCTTTGCAAATTCAGCTTGGTTTAATCCTAATTCAACACGTAATTTTGCAATCAAAAAAGCCTTATCCTTCATTGTAAACGTCCTCTATTTTAAAAACCTGTGTAGTGTAAACAAAATCATCCACTGGGTGTGAGTAGCAATATTCTTTAGCGAGATAATCAACACGATCTTTTAAACCAGATTCTATTGAAAGCCTGTTAAACACTCCACCTTCAGGTGTAGTCTTTTTTGGGAAATATTCTAATGGGTTTTCATAAATCTCCTCAACTATCTCACGAATCGCACAACGAGATATAGATTCCCAAGGAGGGTTGTTCATTTCGTTGTTCAATCCTTCCTGATCCGCAATCGACTTTTCAATCAAATCACGTAGTAAATCAGAAACTAATTTATTCTTTTTGCTGTGCCACCAATGAGCTTCGGCCATCCAGTAATGCACATTGTATGCATTCCATGACCTATGCCCGTAGCAACTCTCCATAATCAAAATCCTTTCTTAAATATAATCAGATGCATTATCGGTTAACTTATCTTTAGCATCGTAATAGAGCATGGTCGTTTTAATATCCTTGTGGCGTAGATGTGCTTGGACCTGATGAGGCTTTGCTCCACCCTCAATCGCCAACGTGCAACATGAATGCCGGAACATATGAGGCGTAATCGAAATGCCTATCTGTTTGCCATAGCCCATGACGATACGCCTAATCGAATTCACTGACAGTTGCCTTCCAAAGTTCTGATGTTTCGACATTGAGGTGAAGATGTATCCATCTATTGTTGGGACATCATAGAAGTTACTGTAGGCTAATTCCAGATTCCTGAGTGCATTGTAACCCCTCTTAGGAATCTTCACAAACTGTTCGACCTGAGATTTTGTTTTGGGCAATCGCAATACATTATAGCCGTCTTCGACAATCAAATCGATCCATCGCATGTTGGCTACTTCAGCCCTTCTTAGTCCGCAATAAACCATAATCAAAAGCATTGCATAATCTCTGGCTGACTTTAACCGATTTTTGTTTTCCAGGCTGCACTCAATCATTTTTTCTATGTCTTCACGGCTAATCGATTTGCCCATGACAGACGGCTCAACCTTCATCGATTTCACTACAGCTGTATCCGCAGGGTTGACATCGACAATGCCTTTTGCAATCAAACGCTTAAAAAATTTACGCAAAGAAGTAAGCTTCCGATTGACTGTTGTTGACTTTCGACCTTGGCTAATCAAATCGTTTCGATAGGTTTCTACATCCTCCATCGTAATCGATTTGACTTGATCCTGAGTAATTATTTTGGTTTCAAAAAACTGCTCCAAATCAGTTTGGTAGGCAGTCCGTGTTGAGCTACTTTTATTTTCCGATGCAATCGAATCCAAAAAACTTTTTAGCTCGTCTTGTATTGGATGCTGTAATGCAATCAAACTCATTCGCTATCTCCTTTTTTGTCAGCATCGAGGTCGATACCTTTTACTTTTTCAAAAAGCTGTAGGAACTTAGTAACTGCAATAGACATATCTTTATCTTTAACACTCCGAAACTGTTGATCGTTCTCACTTTTTACGACATCCCAATAGCTTACATCCTCCTCATTTTTGTTGGCGGTGCAATACATAAAAGCGTCTAATGTGTCTTGCATTTCATCCAATATTTCATCGTTGAATGAGCAAATTTTTTCAACGAAAGGTCTTGCATATTTGAGCATATGATACGCTACATCGTATGCCCCTATCATCAGAGACATTTTCTCTTCGTTAACTTGCAAGATGTCATCGTCATTATACTTACCTTCGTAATCATCTTCACTGTCATCTTCACCACCAAAATCGATATCCTTAATAATTCTATTAACCATTGCTGCTTTCTCCATTTAGGGTTCTTGAGGTTTCATTTTGCATACAGATACACGGGACGGAGACAACCATGAACGCTCAGAGTCGTTAACCGCCCCGTTTTGTGCTATTAATCACCGTATCTATCGACCACAGACTCCATGTAGCTCTCTATGAAGATTTTTGCCGTATCCGCTGGAATGGCGTTTCCAAGAGCCTTGAGGATATGTATCCTGTTGGTAACTGCATCAGCCATCGGGAATGTTCCACATTCAACTGGACGCCACTTTTGATCTCTACACCAGATGAGATCGTAATTCCATCCTGAGTCATTCTGATGGTCTGATCCGCTATGTTGGCGATCCGTGGAACCGTGTCCAATCTCGTTTTGCCGTCCCTCCGTGTGTTGCTGTTGCTCAGATTTTTGCCCGAATCCTTGTGATCTCTGGCTGTGGGTGTCGGCCAGACTGATAGAGTCGCTACATCCAACATCGTGTGTGCTGTGTGCTGTGGATCGTTTGGATTCATCCACTTTTGTTTGTCGGTTGTCGTTCTCCTTGAGACTTTTTTGTCGGACGCTGTTGGTGTTGGCCACACTGACGTTGACACTTGAGCCAGTAGGCATGGCTTGCCCCTCTGTATCTGTCGCTTGGCCTCCTTCCAAAAGCTCTCTCCCACTTCGTATCCTTTGGTCGTTGGGGTTATCCAAGATCCCACTGTCAGTTTCGACTCGTCTGCCAGATTGATTCCGAATTGCATTCCCGTTTCCTTGGACACTCTCACCGCTCTTCCATTTATAATCTCCACATTCCTTGGCCCACCGCCCCCGTCCGACCTCAGCGGAGTCGCCCAAGTCTTCAGCGACCCAGTAGAGTCGTTGTCTTTTGTGGAACCCTTGGGAGTGCGTGGTGCCTGCGCTGTGTGCTCCAAGACCGACCGCTGTTGTGGAGTAGTTTTCCTCCTCCAAGTTTGTTTGTAGCAAATCGATGAATTGGAATCCACCTTTGCCACTAACCATTTCTCCAGTGATCGTTGAAGGTCTGCACTCTTTGATGAGGCGGTGGAAGTCTGGCCATAAGTGTCTGTCATCTGTATCTCCTTTGTGTAAACCTGCTTGTGAAAATGGTTGGCACGGACACGATCCCGTCCAGATTGGCCTATCGTCTGACCACCCTGCCTGTCGTAGTGCATACGACCATACGCCAATCCCTGCGAAAAAATGACACTGAGTATATCCTTCTAAATCTTCGGGCTGAATATCTCTGATCGACCTGTTATCAATTTGACCCTCAGCAATGAATCCATCCCTCATAAGATTCTCCAACCAAAAACAGGCGAACGGTTCAATCTCATTGTAGTAAATTTTACTCATTAAAAGCGATCTCCTTTTTTAGTCTATTGACTAACTTGCGTAAAATCTGCGGTTCAATCTTGTGTTGGTGTGCTACATGGTCTACGGTTCGACAATGAGCCATCATACTCCATGGGTAGGCTCTGGATGGTTCACGGATGCCTATGCAGCAATCAAATTGGCTATCAGGATACCAACGACCACCATTGTCACAGCGTCCGTCTGGATGGCTTTTGCGACTCTGGAGATCAAGACAATGTTGGGCTAAAAGTCTGCGTTTTTTAGTCATCCTAATCATTTTTTTTCTCTCCATATTTTTCAATAAAATCATCCAACTCTTGTCTCGCCTCTTCAGCCCACTGTCTGTTTTTGTTACCTTTAGGTAGGCCAAGATCAAGAGCATAGCTACTGTTGGATGCCTCATGGAATGTTTCAAATCGAAGGCTTCTGGCGAATGATAGTAGATACTCATCCGTGTCATTTTTTAACTCCATCTCAATCTTCCAATCTGGAGTAGCACTGTTAAAAAAATGCTTATTCTGAATTAAACCGACATTTGCGTAATCTCTTCTAAGCTGATTCATTTTTATATCTCCTATCCGTAGTTAAATTCAGACGTTCCGTAATATTCCTTTAATGAATACCAGATTTCATTATGGTCTAACGCTCCACAGCGAGCTAATGCAATCGGATCGGTTTTATCACCTTCTATCAATTTTTTAAGCTCAGTCAAATACTCTATCGTACTCTCTGGGGTATCCTTTTTGATTTTAATCGTAATTGATTTCGGCATTTATTCCATTACCCTTGTTATAGAAACTATGATTGCGTTTTTACCTAAAGCATCGCTTGCTATATCCCGATACACACTAACACTAATCTCACCCCTGTTGTCGGTGCCTCTGTATTTCTCCAAGAACATCTGTTGTATCATGTCTACAATCGGATCAAGATAAAAATCATTATCGTAATTATACTCGTCTGTGATGTCCTTCCCGTCCATAACACAGAGATTTATATCTTGCAAATTCCCGCCAGAATACCACCAATTCGTTTTATCAATTTTTTGCTCTTTCATGTATCTATATAGCCTGTGATGCATGTCAACATTTGCCATTTGTTTTCTCCAATAAAAAATACCACCCCATGTCCGTAGACATGAGATGGTAGGTAGGGTTCCTATTTAGATGTATCTGTTTCGGTTTTAGTCTCATCCTGATCGTCTGACTCATCGTCAGTTAGCGAGCCAAAATCCACGATCAAATGTTTGTCCATCCACTCCTGACTTGCACCTGTTTCCTGTTGCAATTTTGCTTTAAATGCGTCTGCGAATTTCTTGTCTACCATTTTTAATCTCCTATAGATTGATGGATGATTAGTAGTTAAATGTTGCTTCAAATTCCCTCTCTGATTTTCCCTGTTCACGAAGTCTTTCCATCTGATCAAAATCACCCCAACTACGTGCTGTTTCCTCGTCTATCAACTGGACATTCTGTGCTTGCTTCAGTATGGCCTCTACGCCATGTGGGCTACTTTTATAGTCACCGCCATTGGCCTTCATCAAGATTGGTTTTTTGCGATTGCGAGTGCGATAGCCAACGATCTCATAATCAAGATTTTTTAAGGTGAATTTTGCACCTGCCCATTGCCAATTGTAATACTTCAAATTGATGAAGTCTGGATGCAATTCGTGTGGTAGTTGATCGCCATTTGTTACGGTGGTTTCAAAAGACCATTTGGCATGGGATTCGGAATGTCTGCAACGCAATTGATCGACCTGCACACCGAACTTTTCTTCCAATACATCCTTGATGGTTTTCTCAATCTCAACTGCCATTTTATCTATCGTTTTCTTATCCATTTTATGTCTCCTATGTGACTAATGGTTGTAGAGAAAATTGTCGAAACTATTTTCGACCAAATTGTTTTCAATATATAATTGTGCAAGATTTTCTATCGATACTGAATTAGGTTTTGAAAAACCTCTATAGACAATTTCACCCACATGCCCCAGACCGTCAGACGATTCGGTTTCGATGGTGTATATCTGGCGATCTAATCCATCCTGTTTTTTCAAAGTTACAACTGTATCGTATGTGACCTTCCTTGCGGTAGTCCCGACCTCACACATTTCATCCACTACTATTTTAATTTTGTAATTCATTTACTGTGCCTTGGTAAGTTTGAATACCCAAGGCAATTCTTTTGCAAGTAACTGATGTCGGCTACTGTCAGTCCCTGCCATATCGTGTAGGATGTCGTACGCTAATGGTTGCACCTCATCGAATAGTACCACCTGATCTATACGATCTCCTGAGATTAGTTTTGCTAACTTGATCATCAACTTCATCATCTTTAATGTGGTCTTCATATGCCCTCGAATCTGGTTAAATGGTTGTGTGTAACTCTAATCAAATTACTCCGTAAAGATACGGAAATCGAACATGTTTATCAAGGCCATAATTTCGCAATCAAATTGCAATCAAAATCACCAATCAAATCGATAATCAAATCGGTTAATCAAATTGCAATCAAAACGAATAATCAAAATGGTTTCGTGCTATGTATATAGATTGAAACTAGGTGGACAGCTGAATAAAAATTCGGCAGCTTGTAGCATAAAAAATTTTTTCATAAATAAATTGATAGGAATTTAAACGATAAGATTATACTTGTTAGATATTCTAACATGACTATATTATATACATACTATTTTTATTCATTCATTATCTAGGAGGCAAGTAACATGACAACATTATTTAAAGAACTGATTGATGATGCGAAAAATAACGCGCCAGATGTATATACAGAGTTGAGTTTGGATGAAGTAGAATATGATGATATAAGTTTTTACGCTGACTATTGTACATTTGAACATTCATCATTAGACATTGACTATTTAGACTTAGACAATGTTGAATCTGTAGTCGATTATTTGTTGAACGAATTTTATAAAAATCCTAACCTAAACGATGATTACATTTTACTTATGTGGAACTCAGTACAAGCCAAAAACGTCAAAGAATTTGCCAAACGATGGAACCTAAAACCAGTTTATAAAAGGTTAAATAATGGAACAATTACTTACCATGGATAAAAATAATTTAGCCGATTATTTGATGATCATTATTAGCGTAGTTTCTCTCACAATTTATTACTTCATAGGAGCGTAAAAAATGAATCGCAAAAACGTTTTAAAAAGAAAAATTGAACAGATTAAAAAAGAAGAAGAAAAGAAAAAATTTGTTGAAGATATGGAAAGAAAATACAAACTAAATATGTTGCATAGGCATGTTGGAATGGTGGTGGCATAAATGAAAAATTTACTTACTAAAATGTCGGGAAATAACAAGCTTAATAAAGATAGTGAGATCGCTGAATCTGTGATACTTCAACTAGCTCCGTATGATGAATCTGGACTAAAAAATTTATGTTGTAAAGCGGACCAAGTTTGCAACAAAACAGAAGCTATTCAAATGTTAAAGTCTGGAATTAATGTTGCTGTTATTTTTAATGGTGAACCTGATACGTTTGTAGGTTCCCGTATGTGGGGTAAAGAAATAATTAATGGTGTTAAAACTGACCTACGGAGCAATGATTGCTATTTGCCAGATGGAACATACAGAGAAGATAACGTGATTGTCGGACTGTCCGTTAAAGGTAAGTATGATGCTAGCGCGCCATGCCATAAAAGTTGTTTGTCAAAAACTGGAATGAATGTTTTTAGTCAGTCACAATTGGCCAGATTTAATCGTACAAAGTTTATGTTGAAATACAAAGAATTATTCTTATTACAAATTGACAGAGAGCTAGCAAACTTGACCAAGAGAGCTAGTAAACGATCAATAAAAGAGAATAGACATATCCAAGCGTATGCACGTCTAAATGGTCTATCAGACGTTAGATGGGATAAAATGCGAATAGATACAAAGACACTATTTGAAAGACATCCAAATATTCAATTCTACGACTACTCAAAGATGCCATGGTATGCATTAGCCATGATGAGCAATGATAGATATGATGATGGTCTAGCGTTTCCTAATTATCATGTAACGTTTTCAATGCAAGGCGTATGGGATTGTGAAACTATGGAAAGACTAGGTCAATAATGGATGACTTTATAACGCTCTTATTTGTTGCTTGTAGTGTCATGTATCTTATAAGAGACTAGCGACTACTACAACACAGTTTAGACAGTTAAACACCTTGGAAAGCTTGGACAGTTTCTAAGGTGTTTTTTTGTGCCTAATTGGCAAGTTAAGACACCTAAGAGGTCATAGTTGATATGAGACTGTGCAACTATTCGGATAAACGTCAGGTGTTGTGTTGGTGTTGGTGTTGGTGTGTTGTTTCTTTTTTGTGCTATGTGGAATCAGGAACGCACAACACAATACAATCGATTTTCCCAATATCATATTATGCTTAGAAATCTATCGCACACATATTGTCAATTACCTTGGTCATTAATAAGCAAAAAAATATCTTTTGGTTTTTGCTTTTGGTTTATAACTAAAACTATGAAACCTTTTTTTTGTAAAAATAAAAATAAAAATAAATTCTAGATTGCTGCTTTTCCTGGATTGCCCTCGACGATTTGCGAAGCACCATGCCGGCCCCTAAAAAGAAAACGAACCCGTATATACTCAGCCATACGTGCCCCTGTTTCTGATCATTTTGCGGAATGTTGTACTACTGTTTGGCTATTTGACTTGAACGTTAGATTCTTTGGAAGTTACACCGGTGTCTTACCCCAGGTAGTTTTGCCTGTGGTTTATGTGTGTTAGCTGTAGACGGAGGAGGTTGTTAGCCTCTCTCCTGTCTTACGCTTTTTCCCTCGAGATGACTTTGACCGTCACGTTGAGTTCCTCGTATAGCTGCCGAAAGAGCGGTGTGTCATTTCGGTTTGCAGGCTACTTGTCGATTCTACACCGAACCGTAGGTCACCTCTCCCTGCTTTCACCCAAGGTTTGTCGCTGTTGACCCACCCCCTGGTAGCGACTGTATCACGGTCTGTAGAGCCAGTGGGGTAGCGATGCTACACTCGTCCTCTACTGATCCGAAGTGTGTTGGAAGATAGGGGGTGGGTTTTTATTTGTCAACGAGTTTTATTTTTGTGAATCCCACGTTTTTGCTGTGTTATTTTTTTTATCTTGCGTAGATTTTTGTTTTTAATACATTTACGGTTATGATAAGAGAATACAAAGAAAGTGAGTGGCCGGAAGATCGCTGGCCTAACTTTTCCCATGCAGAGATGCGTTGTTCCCAAACGGGTATGTGTCGGTTGGACGATGAGTTTATGGATAAGTTACAAAAGTTACGTGAGGCGGTAGGTAAACCGTTGACGATTACTTCGGGTTATAGGTCTATGGATCATTCGATTGAAGCGGCTAAGATAGCGGATGATAAGCCTGCCGGGTCGCATACTACGGGTAAGGCGGTAGATGTAGCATGTGAGCGTGGGTTTGCCTATCAGGTGCTTTTTGCTGCTATAAAGTTAGGTTTTACGGGTATTGGGGTGCAGCAAAGTGGATCGAGGCGGTTTTTACATTTGGATACGGTAGGTGTGGACGATAATTTTCATGTTCCTCGCCCTGCGTTATGGAGTTACTGATGGCATTAAGTGATTTACAGCAACAGGCAGTGCAGTTGATTGTGTTGGATAGGTGGAATCCTTCCAGGGCAAACGACAAGGTGGCTAAAACGCTTGAAGTGGATCGGGGTACGATTTATCGCTGGCGTAAGAATGCAGAATTTGACAAAGCGTTAAAGAAAGAGATTGAACGGGATCGGTCTAATTTTGACGATGTGCCTTTAGCTTGGCGTAAAAACAGGGTGTTAGCTTTAGAGGAGTTGTATCATAAGATTGAAGACAGGCGAGTAGCACTTAAGTTAAAGGTTTTAAAGGAGTTACGTGAAGAAGTAGGTGATCACCGCATACAGGTTGAGCATACCGTTGAGGTTAAGGGATTGAATGTGCCTCCAAGGGCTGAAAGTTACGATGAGTGGTTAAAACAGAATAACAAGATGGATCAAGCGGTAGAAACAACATACACAGTGGAAACTTCTGATGAAACTTGAAGAACAAGCATATCAACCCAAAATATACCCTACAGACAGTAGAGTAGCTAAAATTGTGCATAATTGGGGTAGTTTGCACCGAGAAAACAAAGATTGGCGTAGTGTTCCGGTTGCAAAACCTAAAAAGATCAAGGTTAAAGCCAAATGACTTGGATGCCGCAACCTGGACCGCAAGAAAAAGCAATTCGAGCATCTTTTGTTGATGAATTGTTTTTTGGCGGTGCGCGTGGTGGTGGAAAGTCAGAATTTTTGCTTGGAGACTTCCTTTCGGACGTAGATACCTACGGTGAACATTGGAAAGGGGTGCTGATTAGGCGCACTTACCCTGAGTTGGACGAGATTATTGACCGTTCTCGCCAGATTTTTCGTGCTGCATACCCTGATGCGGAATATAAGGTGGGTACACACCAGTGGATATTTAAAAATGGCTCCAATTTAAAGCTCCGACACTTAGAAAACGAAGCGGATGCAGACCATTTTCAAGGTCAGCAGTATACTTGGATTGGATGGGATGAGCTTACAAGCTGGAACGACATGAAAGCGTATCATAAGCTAAAGGCTTGTTTACGTACAGGTGCTGCGGAGGTTCCGACAAAACGTATACGTGCATCGGGCAACCCCGGTGGCCCAAACCATAACAACGTAAAAGATTATTACATTGATGCCGGAGAAGAGTCTTCTGTTATTGAAGGCGATGACGGTATGAACCGTATGTATATTCGCAGTTTGGTGACAGACAACAAAATATTGCTGGATCGAGATCCTGGATATATTAAACGGTTAGAAGGTGTAGGCGATGAACAACTGGTTAAAGCATGGTTAGAGGGCGATTGGGATAGTTTTGTAGGTCAGTATTTTACTAACTGGCATGAAAAACAAGTACTTGTGAACAGTTTTGAGATACCTGACCATTGGCCTTTGTTTGGAGGGATGGATTATGGCGAAGCTGCTCCAACGTCTTATGGTCTATACACTGTGGACTATGATGGGAATATCTATCGCATTAGTGAGTATTACCAAGCAAACGCTACGGCTTCGCAACATGCCGATAATATAGTAAAAATGATAGAAAGTTGTCCGTTTACGGGCGGTCGTTATCCACAGGCAACGTATTGCGATCCAAGTATGTTTGTTAAAAGAAGGTTAAGTGAAGTGATCAACCATTCGCCTGCGGATGTGTTTGCCGAGCGAGGATTGTACTTGACAAGAGCGAACAATGACCGTATTACTGGATGGAGAGTGGTCAACGATGCGTTGATAAAAGAACGCTTTTATTGCTTTAATGGATGGAACGATGCTTTGGTCAGGACGATGCCGGCCTTGCCAAGAAGCTCTAAGAATCCAGAGGATTTAGACACTCACGCAGAAGACCACGCAGCAGATGAATTACGTTATGCGATGATGCATGTGTATAAACCGCATAAACCAGAAGAAGAAAGACCTTACGAAGGAACCGGACAAGAAGTTATTGATATGATGGAACAAGGTTGGGGTGTTCGCAAAGGACGATACGCTTCAGCATAACAAGGAGATAAAAATATGCAAGGTTTTAACGGTACGCCAACAACGACTAAGCCAAACCGTGGCAAAAAAGGTACTCGTGTAACGCCAAAAGCTGCTGGGTCAGACAACCTTAAAAAGGGTGGCAAAGGCAAATAGTTTGAAAGAAAGACAGATCGAATACTGGCGTGGAGCTATAGAGGACGGTCGAAAATACATGAAGACGCGCCACAAAACGTGGCGTAGGCTTCTCAAGACATATGAGCTTGATTTTGACGTTCCAAACCTTGACGAGGATAAGATTGTTAAAATATCCCGTATGTATCCACTCGCCCGTCAGATCATAGCCAGTGTTTCTTTTAATTATCCTCATGTTTTTTTTAAAGTTGAGGAACCTGGTAGAGACTTTGCGGCTGAAATACTGGAACGTGTGGCTAATGCTACATTAGAACAGATGAATGCCAAAAGAGAAGTGCAGCAGGTTATTTTTGATGCGCTGTTTTGTAGTGTAGGTTGGTTAAAGTTTGGATATAACCCTCCGGGTGATGACGATATTGTTGCACCGTATACTATTAACGATGCTCAGGAAAACGATTTTCCTTACGTACATCGAGTTTCGCCTTTTAATATATACATTGATCCGCTTACTCCTCCGCACAAATTGTCAGGCGCACGGTATATCATTGAAAAAATGATGGTTCCTTTAGAGTTTGTTAAAGAGGATGACAGGTTTAAAAACAGACGGCAGATAAAAGCGATGTCAGATGAAGATCAGGCTGATTCGTTTATATACGATATGCAAGACTCTGAGCATAGCGATGAATACAATGCGGTGCAGCATTCTAAACAGGGTCAGATGGTTTGTTTGTATGAAGTGCATGACCGTCTGCATAAAAAGCGTATTACGTTTGCCGAAGGATTGGATGAACCTATTGAAGAAGTAGATCATCCGTTTTTGGCAATGAAACCAATTACAGAGACTGATCCTTTTACTGGCGAACAAATGATGACAGGCGAGTTTGAGCCTGCCGGTGGATACCTGATGGATGGTGGTTTTCCATACCACGCACTGCGGTTTGATCAGACCGAACGTTCGTTTTATGGCGAACCTCCAATGGCGTATGTTGAGGATACACAGTCACTTATAGTAGAGTCTGTATCACGCAGAGCCGATCTGTTAAAGCGTTTCCAACGTGTAGTTTTAGCTTCTCGAAGAGAACGTGAAGCAAATCAGGACATTGGCGATACGTTAGAAAACGGTCGTGACGGTGAGATCATATGGGTAGAAGATCCCAATACCAGTATGCGTGAAATGAACTTTGGTAACCCTCCACCAGATCAGTTGGGTTTAGAGTCGGATGCACAAAGTTATGAAGAGCAAAGTCTAAACGTATCGCAGATGGCAATGGGTGGCCCAAGAGTTACGGCAACACAGGCAAGTTTGTCTGCAAGCTTTGCACAAGTAAACCGCGAGTGGATGCAGTTGCGTGTAGCCGATGCGTATCGGTCTATTGTTCGTAACTCATTGCGTATGATGGCTGATGAAAGATATTTGCCTGATGAGTTTTTGGTTAACGTAGCTCAAGACACGGAAGATCCTGTTTTTGAAGCAGTTACGGCAGACCTTTTGCGGATACGATACAAAATAGAAATACAGGCTGGTAGTATGCAGCCGTTGACGGAACAGCTTGAACGTCAGGATGCACTACAGCTTTTTAACATGACAATTAACTTGCCAGAAATAAACCGCATTGAAGCCATTAAAGGTTTATTGGCTTCTTTCCGTGTGCAAGACCCTGACAAATATCTGGGTAACGCTGAAGACGGCGATGCAGTAAAAGCGGCTCAGTTAGAAAACGTAGCCTATCTTATTAATGGCGGTGATCCTGGGGTTACGCCTTTTGAAGATCATCAGTTGCATATACAGTATCATCAGCAAATACAACAACTTCCACAGTTTCAACAATTACTTCCACAGCAACAACAGCAGGTTATGGGTGTAGTGCAAAACCATATCCAGCAACATCAGCAAATGCTGAACCAAATGGCTCAAGGTCAAGCACCTCAAGCTGGTGGCGGTGGTGGTAGTAATGCCGGAGTAGCGGAAGGTAATATTACGTCACTTGTACGTAGCCAAGCTCAAGAAGTTTCTCAGGCTATACAGAATGCACCGGGTCAAGGATAATGTTAGGCGCACTAAAAGATGCTGGCAGAAAGCTTAGAGGGGCTTTGCCAAAAGAACAAAAGTCTAAAGGCACACGTATACATTACAGAGATAAGCCTATTCCTGATTGGCTTACTAAAAACACAGATGAAAGTGCGTTAAAGTATGGAGGACAATTTAGAGAGTTAGTGCCAAATCCTGAGTATGAAGGCATTGAGCGACAGGCTTTTGGACAATCTGATCCAATGGCAACAACAGGATCAGGGATGGTTGAATCGGGAAATCGACTAAGAACAGGAATTTATGATGATTTAAATATAAGAGGCATTGATTTATCTGATGAACAAATACGCAAAGGCGAAGGTGTTTCTCCAGAGGCTTACTATACTGATCCAAAATCAGGAATAACGTATACTCGTCAAGACACGGCCTCTTTAAAAGAGAGAAACATATTACCAAAAGAAGCTATACCTACTTCGCCAGAAACTATACAAAAAAACAAAGAATTAATTGCGCGGATACACACCGAACGCGCAATGAAAGAAAACGATATTAGACCAGACGATTATTTTCCTGATGACCAAATGACAGGAAAACAAATATATAGTGAAGTTAAAAAACAAGCGTTAAAAAATATGGCATCTCCAGACTATGATATTTCACAACTCATGAAAAAAATAAAAAAACAAAATCCACGCCAACAATTTTATTCAGATAGAAAAATGTATAAACCGCCTACAGGTCAATAATGCTGGTATTTCACGATTACGAATGCGAAGACGGACATCGTCAGCTTGACATACAAAACGATTCTAATAATATTAAACGTAAGATCAAATGCGACCAGTGTGAAAAAGATGCTAACATGTTGTTTATAAAGAGCAACTTCATCCATAACTCACACAGCAATATGTATGGTAAGTTTCATGCAGGCTTTGGTCAGGTTGTAGAGTCGTACAGTCATAAACAAGAACTGTTAAAAAAGTACAACGTGAGAGAAAGTGCCGATGCAGTTGGCGGTTCTCGATGTCACATAACCTCTGATGTAGCAAACTCTGCTTCGTCAGACACCCCTACTCCTTCGTTTGGTAACACACCCGAAGAAGCAGTGGCTCTGGCAAAGAAGAAATATAACGAAGGAGATTAGTAAATGTCTGAATCAGTACTCGCTTTGGACTCCGGTGCGGAAGACTCGTCACCCGATGTAGGATCATCTCAGGATCAGTCAACAGAATCTTCTCTTGAACTGTTTACAGATGACACCCTTGATTCGGCACAGTCAGAAAGCTCTGGACACTCTGATGCACAGTCAGATTTTGACCCACAAAGGCATGATTGGTTGCGTGGTTCAGCAGACGATGTGCCGGAGCAGTATCAGCCGTTAGTTCCGCTTGCAAAAAACATGCAGGCACAGTTTACCAGGACTCAACAGGATCTTGCAGAACAGCGCAGGCAGATTGAAGCGCAACAGGGCGAATGGGCTAATAGGGTGCAAAACCTTGTTACACCCCAACAGCAACAAGTAGATCCTGTAGATGCAATGAGGGCAAACTTATCTGAAGATGAAGCTCGAGGCGTAGATGCCGTTGAGCAGATTATTCAGCATAGGGTAGGAAATGTTGTTAATAACTTGAACAGTCAAGTTCAGCAGTTACAACAACAGCTGTCTACGGCCAATAATTATGTGCAAGGTCAGCAAACTGCGTATATAGCCAACCAAGTAGGTGAAGCAAGGCAGGCTTATGGTGGTGATCTGGACGCTTATACCGATCAGATTGTTGCTACTACAAAGATTACTAACCCTGTTACAGGAAGTCCGTATACAGTTCGTGAGGCGTATGAGTTACATGCAGGCATTACCGCTCAAAAAGCGTCTGATCTGCGTGGAGCTAATAATTCCGCACGAAAGTCCTCAAAAAGGTCTGTTCGTGGTACGCAAGGTGTTGATGCAACGGAAGGAGACGGCCCACTTAGCGACTCCGATGTATTGTCGGGTCTTTCCAAATTGGGTTTTGAATAAGGACAAATAGAAAATGGCAGCAACAACAACTTCAGAAAGCTGGGATGCGGCTTGGACGCTTACGATGCGGGCCAAACGCAAAGAGTTGACCGATAACTTTTTTGACGCATACCCAACTTTAGACATGTTTCGCTCCGGTGGAGCATTAGTCACCGATAATGGTGGCAAAGAAATACAGGCAGATATTTTGTATGCTGGTAACTCAGCGCAATATTTCTCGGGCTATGACGTGCTAAATACAGATGCGGTAGATGGTATCACGGCCGCTTTTTATCCGTTTAGATACGCCGCAGTGCCTATTACGATTAACTTTACCGAAGAGCAAGAAAACCGCAAACGCGAAGCAGCAATGTCGCTATTAGAGGCCAAGACTCGTCAGAGTATGTTGACCTTGCGCGATCAGATTAACTCTTCGTTGTATTCTGCACAGACAGGTAAGGCTCCGTTAGGATTCCAAGACATCATTGCTGACGCACCGGGAACGACTCCAACTACGTTGGGTGGTATTACGGTAGCTGGCAATACGTGGTGGAAGAACAAGACGGAAGATGCTTCTGGCGATACGTCATTTAAGACGATTACCGGAACAAACTTTTATGAAGGTATGATTCGTATGGCTAACCTTTGGAATGCAACGTCCGAAGGCAATGAACAGCCTACAAACATATTTACCACAAATTCTATTTATGCTTCGTTTGAAGAGATATTTGAAGGCACTGGTTATCAGCGTCTTTCGGGTAACGATTCACCAGGCGTAGATGGTCGTTTGCCATCGTTCCGTGGTATTCCGGTGCAGTATGACCGTGACTGCGGATCGGGTCGTATGTATTTCTTCAATACCAATTACTTGAAGATGCACATGCAGTCAGGTATGAATTTTAGCAAGACTCCATTCCGCGAAAATTCAAACCAGTTGGCTAAGGTGGCCTTCATAACTGTTGGCCTGCAAGTAGTTACGAACAACCGTAGACGCCAGGGTGTTATTACTGGTATCAGTTAATAGTTAATTCCAAGGTTCAAGCCAATGAGCCTTTCGAGTCCGAAGAAAAGGACAAAGGAGAATGAACAATGAGTACAATACAAAACGCCAACTATGGGTTGGATCGAATCGGAGGAGATGGCGGTCAGAGCATCTACGAAGAGTCGTCTACGCCAAAACATAGAGTTGGTGAAAAGTTAGAGTTGTCTGATGGTCGTGTGTTTCGTTATGCGTATTTCAGCACAGCTACTGCACAGGGATTGCTTACTTCGCAAGACCTTTCAGTGTCAGCTATTGTTGAGAGCGATAACAAGCTAACGGCAGCAGCGGCTGGTGCTACTGAAGTTACATACACCGATTCGGGTACTGTTGGATCGGCTACGCTAAATCAGTATGCTGGTGGCTATCTTCATACCACCGATGATGCTGGTGAAGGTTTTCAGTATCGTATTAAGTCAAGCACTGCTGCAAGTTCAAATGCAGTTACATTTACTTTGTATGACGGCTTAAAAGTGGCTGTAACTACTGCTACTGACGTGGCCGTTACAGGTGGTTTATGGAATAACCTTATTGGTGCAAGTGCCACAGATTATGTGGTTTGCGGTGTTACTCCAATATCGTTTACTGTAAATTATTACGGGTGGGTGCAGACTCGCGGTGTTGCTACTGTCTTAGCAGATGGAACCATTGCCGCTGGTAACAACCTTACCTTAAGTGATGGTGTAACTGGCGCAGTTCATGCTAAAGATGCAGAAACAGAACCATTGGTTGGTTATGCTGCATATGCTCCAGACACTACAGGTTACGCTGGTGTAGTATTGCAGAATTTGCCGTAACCTTTAATTTTTCGTGTGGCAGTGGGTAAAACTACTGCTGCACGTTTTTACAAAAGAAAGCAGAAAACAATGGCAAAACGTATGGCTCCGCAAAAACAGCAAGAGCATACCCTGCCTGATGAGATCGCAGAAGTAACGTCCACTACACCTGTTGAAGCTCCAACAGCCAGTGTTACGCCAGATCAAATTGCTGACCTTATACTCAAGGGAAGTGATGAGACTAAAAATGCAATTCGTAAGGCGTTAGACTTGGACAAGACGCACACTCGTCAGCGCAAATCACCAATTACCAACAGCCAAGTGCGAAATCATGTTCGTGCTGTTGGTGAGGTCACTCACGAACCTGGCTTTGTGCCTGACCCTCCATCGCGCATTAAAGAGCGTGGTGAAGAAGCCGTTCGTATATGGACAGAACGCTGGTTGGACAATAATGGCGATAACTTGTCTGAATACGATCTCGATCAGTTAGCGGCTACGGCACATCAGTAGATGTCAGAAACTTTTGGACAAGTCAATGCAGCTTCATTTTTTGGAGATTCTGCGTTGATTGGGGCTGTAGAAGCAGATACCGTTAAAGCGGCTGAGTCGTTTACTCTTCCAAGTCTTACGACAACGGAACGGAACGCACTCACCGCTGTTAACGGAATGCTTATTTACAATTCTACGGACAACAAGTTTCAAGGCTACGAAGGCGGTTCCTGGGCTAACCTAATATAGAGTTAGCGAATGACAAATTTGCAGATCATTCAGATTGCCCTTAGAAGGGTTGGTCTGAATACAGGTAGTTCCACATTTAAAGACGGGGCGCGTGACTATTTAAACTTAGTCACTCAGGACATAGCCTCGCGTGAAAAATGGAACTGGCTGTTTAAATCTTCTACTTTTAGCACAACCAACGGCACTCGCACGTATTCGTTGGCCAGTGACGTAGTAGCTCCTCTTTCATTTCGTAATGTTACTGAAGACCATGTTATGCTCATCATGTCTACTCAGGATATTGATGCGGCTGACCCTGATGCTTCTATAAATGGTGACCCTCGATGGGTTTCTATTGATGGCGTAGATGCAAGCGGTAACATCGAAGTTACGCTGTATCCAGAGCCAGACGGCACAGATACTATTGCCTATAGATATTATTCTTCTATACCCACGTTTACTGAATCTGAAGATAGCGACTCTATAAATCCATATGTAGCACCTGTATGTCAGCCGGCACTTATACATGGCATTTCTGCTTTATATAAACAAGAAAAAGGTGACGATCAGGGTGCATTGTCGGACAAGCAAGAAATGGAACGAGTTATTGCAATAGCAGGTCGGCAAAACTTTAATGTGCAAGGAAACAGGTCATACAGAATGCGTAGGTCAGACGATCATATTTCTGGTAAGTTTAGTTTTCAGCCCACAGAAGGAAGTATAGGATAATGCCGATTGCAGCCGAATCGTTACGCCTTGGCCCTTGGAGAAGTGGGGTAAACTACAGCTTACCGGCTGAAGATATGCCACCAGACGGCTTGTTTGAAATGGAAAATTGCACCATAGGGTTGGCTGGCGAAGTGTCAAAGCGAAATGGATTTGCAAAGTTTAACAGTTCCGCAATGAACAGCGGTGCTACAGTAACTGCTTGTGGTCAGGTGGTGTTGGCTGGAACAGAAAAAGTGTTTGCCTTTGCAGGCAATAAATTTTTTGACGTTACGGGTGGAACAGCAACAGACCGAACAGGCAGTGTGACTATAACGGCCGGTGATGACTATACGTGGGATTGGGTGTTGGCCGGTAGCACATTGATTGCGGTAAACGGTCAGGACACAGACGGCATCAAATGGACGGGTGGAACATCAAACGCTGCAACGCTCGACGATAGCTCTCGGTTCACCAAACCCAAGTGGGTAGCCTTTTGGGAAAACAGGGCATGGGTTGGTAACATAAACGGAGCCGCAGATCGCATATGGAGAAGCGATGCAGGTGATATAGAAACTTGGGGTTCGTTAAGTTTTTTCTCATTAGGTTATGACATTACGGGGTTACGCCCATTTCAAAACTATTTATCTATTCACACAGAGCAGGGCATACACACACTTACGCCTACAGGTAATGCGACCATACCGTTTCAGCAACAACAACGCACACAACGTGGAACGATTGCAGGGAAAAGCATTGTTACCGTTCCTGGTGAGCGTCAGCTGTTTGTAAGAGACGATGGCATATATCAATGGTCAGGTGGTGCATCTGTTGAAAAGGTTAGCTTTGCGCTCGACGATAGATATTGGCCGAACCTAAACAAAGCTCGATTGCCTTATTCGTTTGCATTGTATTATCCGGCACAAGAACAGGTTTGGTTCTTCTTGCCTTATGGTGATAGCACTCAGACAAGAATGAATAGTGTGGTTGTATATTCATATCGTTTGAATGCTTGGTTTGGCCCCTATAGTGGATTTGAAAGAGATAGTGTAGCGTTAATTGATGACCTACCACATGCTGGTGATTTTGCTGGTCGGATTAATAAACATGACAGTGGAACAAACGATGATGGAGCTGCTATTGAAGCGTATTTTGAAACGGCCTCCATTGCCCCTCGGGGTGATGCAGTATCATGTCGCTGGCTGTATAACAGGACATTGTTTGACAACAAAGGGGCGTTTGATCTTAGTATTTCGCAAATTGCTGCCGGTATTGTTTCCAACACAGAAACCATCACAATGGGCAATGTGGCCAGTTTGCTGGATAGTTCGTTTGTTTTGGATTCTTCATTATTAGAGTCGGATGTATCGGCATTAACTCAGGACTCAGATTTATCTGGTTACGATCCACGAACCATGCTTCGTTTTTCCAATTTTAATTTAAATGAACCTTTCACAGTTCGTCGCACAAATCTTCAATACAAGCCTATTGGAAATACACGCGAACGCAACACGGGTATAGAATAATGGCGGTAAGCTATAACGAGATGATGTTAGGCAAGAAGCCTAAAAAAGGTAACGCGGTTGGCTATGACCAAATGAACACAGGCGTTGATCCATTAGTTGCTGCCATACAAGGAGGTGCTACCGGCAGTGGATTCGGTGCAAATAACCAAGCCGCAAATATGGCTCCGGGTGTCGGAGGAAACGTAGGAGGCGTAGATACGTCAACAACGACAGCGACTCCAAGTCAGGGTGCTAATACACCACCAGCCATGCCACCACCTCCACCACCACCCGGTAACCTTACGGCAACTACGACAAACCCGACAAGCAATCCGAACTTTGGTAGACCGCCAGCTACTGAGACTAACCCTTTAAGTAATACAAAGTTTGTTCAAGACTTAACTACTAAAGCTACTAAGCCAGTTACAACTGACAGTAACCCTTTAAGTAATGTATCAACGGTTCGGGCAATGACAGAAGAACGCTCAAAGCCGCCAGCTACTGAGACTAACCCTTTAAGTAATACAGAGTTTGTTCGAGACCTAACTACCAAAGCAACTGAGCCGGTTAGAACTGAAACGAACCCTTTAAGTAATACAGAGTTCGTTCGAGACTTAACTACTAAAGCAACCGAACCGGTTAGAACTGAAACGAACCCTTTAAGTGATTCAGATTTTGTTGAAAAGCTGACTGCCGATGCAACTGCGCCAGTTACAACTGAAACTAACCCTTTAAGTAATACAGAGTTCGTTCAAGACCTAACTACTAAAGCAACTGCGCCAGTTACGCCTGATACTAATCCTCTAAGTAACCCAGAGTATGTTCAAGACTTAACTGCTAAAGCAACTGAGCCTGTTAGAACCGAGACTAACCCTTTAAGTAATCCAGAGTTCGTTAAAGACTTAGCAGAAGAACGGTCAAATCAACCGCTTACAGAAAATCCTTTAGGTGATCCAGATTTTGTTAAAGACTTAACCACTAAAGCAACTGCGCTTACAGAAAATCCTTTAAGTGATGCAGATTTTGTTAAAAAGCTAACTGCTGATGCTACTGAACCTTCGCCTTACAATCCAGATGCCGGTGCAGATATGGCAGCTATGCAGAATGTGGTTGAACCGGAAGCTGCACCAATGGCTGATACGCTAGAAGATGCACTACGTCAGCAATACATGGATCGAATCGGTGGAACAGACGATCCGATTATGGCCTCACAATTAGCCGATCAGCAATTCAGACAGAACGAAGCGCGTAAGGCTTTGGTCGAGCAGTTGGGTCGATATGGTGTGTTGCGAGGTGGAGGCGATACAGCGGCCGCTTTAGCGAGAATGGGTGAAGGCGATGAACGTAACCGTTTAGCACTCGAAGCTCAGGCTGCACAACGCAGACAACAGGACTTACGTGATGCTCAGGGTTTTGATTTAGGCCAGCGCGGTATGGGTCTACAGGAAACTCGATCTCAACAGGACACCCTAACGCAAGCGTTGAATCGTGACATTGCCAGAGCCGGTCAAACTGGAATATTTGAACGCGATGAAACAATGGCTGCAAAAAGACAGAGCGCAGAACTTGATGCGTTAAGTAGGGGTCAGGAACGTGCAGACGCTGCCTTAACTGGCGAGTTTGGAGATGATGGTCAGAAAACATTAGCTGGTCAGCAGTTAGAATCGCAGTTGTTTGGTGAGATTGATGGTCGGCAAACGCTAACGGGTGAAACCACAGGTAGCGGATTACAGACCGAAGACCTACAGCGTAGAATAGCTGAAGCCGGTCAGACCGGACTGTTTGATACAGGTGCAGCGAACATGGCTCCAGTAGAGACTCAGCAAGCAAGAGCATTGGAGAGTGAACTGGATACGGCTGCATTAAGACGTGATGCCACACGCGCTGGTTTGACGGGTGAGTTTGAAGACGATCCAACATTGGAAGCTGAACTGCGTAGAGCCGGCTTGACCGGAATGTTAGGCGATGATTCAACATTGGCTGGAAGACAAGCTGATATGGACTTGATTGGTGCTATTCTTGCTGGTCAAGAATTAAGAGATAAGCCAGGAACGCCACAATTATTAGAAGGTCTAACGCAAAACATACAATCTTTTGATCCAGAATCTGTAGAATTAATACGAGAGGCATTACGTACAGGAACAGATTTCAGTGATAGAGGTGGCGATGAAGATGGTGTAGCGGCTGGAGGAGGAACTGGATCAGTAATAAATGTTGCCGGAGGAGAAGTAACAGGCACAAGAGGAAATCTTGGAGACGAAGAAAATAGAGAACGTCAATCTGTTAATCGTTTCTTAGAAAACAATCCAGATTTAGGGTCAGGTCAATTAAGAATATTTGTTGATAAAAATGGCAAAAGAAAATTGATAAATGCCTCATCAGGGCAAACGGTTGGTAATTACAATGCTGTTACTGACGAATTTGAACGTACATAGAAAGGCATAAAATGGCATTTTTTACAGCACCAATGGTAGCCTCAATGGGGTTAAGTGCAGCGCAGGGGTTGATGGCAAATCAGCAAGCCAAACGCGATCAGAAACGCATGGAGGAACAGGCGAAACAGGATAAAATGATACAGTCGTTTAATCCGCAAGCCCAGCCTTCAGCACCACAACAGGCATCACAGCCTGGAATTGGGCAAAAATTGTTAGGCGATCCGATCACTCAAAAACTTATAAGCGATTTGGTTGGTAAAATTGGACAACCAGCTACGGGTGGAATGGGTGGAATGAGTGACGCTGCAAGGGCTGCTATGGAACAAAGTATGAAATTTGGAACCCCTGTAGGGGGTAGGCCGATGTTTGGTGGATAACGAGAGAATAGGAAAAATCAATGAGTGAATTATTAGGCAGTATGCCACCAATTAAAATGATGCCGGGCGAAACTGAAGAACAATTTAAAAGGCGATTAGAAGAAGAACGTCTAAAACTGGGCTTGCCTGCACCGGACAAGAATATGACAGGGGTGAATTTAAACGTAAAAACTCCTCCAGGTATGGAAGGAGCTTCTGAAGAAGAATTTGATGAGGCTGCTCAAAGTGTGTTATTGCAAGGAAGGGATGGTCTTGGATCGCCTCTTATAACAGTCGATACTAAACCAACAGATCCTTTGTTTTCTATATTAACTGGAAATTTAGACGTTACAAAAGATCCATACACTAAGGATAAAAAATCTTTGGGTAGTTTTATTACCGCTAAAGACATGGGCGGTGATATTACAGGCGAAGACAAAGAAAGAATTATTCTTGGCTTAGGCTCAGAAGATGATCAGGTAAATCGAGATAAGCGCAGAGAAGAGCTTATGCCGACACCTCCACCTATTAAAGAGGAAATACCTCCTGTTGTTGTAACAGATGAAATGAGAAAAAACTTTGATGTACCTGAAGTTGAAGAAAAAAAAGCTGTTACTCCAAAGCCTTCTGCTTCAACAACAACAGTAGAGCCAAAAGAATCATCTTCTTTTTTTGGTAAGATAGGCCAGTTAATTAAAAACAACCCAGAAGTAGCGGCTCAGATTGCTCAATTGGGTGGTGGACTACTTAGCAACGTAGCTCAAGGCAAGGCACAACGGAAGGCTGACAAGGCCACAGAAGAGCGTATGGCAAGAGCTAACCTTATTGGGGCATTAACAGGTCGTACTCCAGGGGTCGCTGAAGAGAGGGCCGATACAGGCGGTTTCCTTTCGCTTGATACGTTAGGTAAGGCTATTGCCGGAGGCGGTAAGGTGGCTTCAGATGAAATGACTCGACGCAGAGCAAAAGACGTGGAAGAACGTACCTTGGGTCAAACAGATGAAAAGCTGAAAATTGCAAGAGAAGGCATGGAAAAAGATTTTGAAGTTGCTATGGAGGAAGCTAAAGTAGCGTTAGCCGAAGCATCTGGGGCTGACTATGGAGAAATTCAAAAAAGCGTGGATTCTTTAAATAAGGCCACACAGTTAAATGTTGAAGGTGGTTATTTAGATCCGAAAAGTGGGGGCAAAGCCTTATATGATAATGCTAAGGTTGTTTTTGAGAAATTTCAAAAAGATCCTGGGCCAATAGAAAATGCAGCTATCTTCCAACAGTATCAACGATTCTTTGACCCTGCTACCGTTAGGGTGGAAGATGCTAATATGGTTAAAGAGTCTCAAGGATTATTTGAAAAACTACTTCAATCTCCTTATGAAAGAATGACAAGCCAAGGTGGTATATTTGCTCAATCAACTGTAAGAGAAATGTTTGATCTTATAGAAAAAGTTCATAACGCAAAACAAAAAGCCGCAATGGATCAAGTTAACGCTTATATAGGGACAGAAGATCAGCCAGGACAAGGGTTAATAGATCCTAGATATCGCAACAGGGTGTTTGGTTATTTTGAGCAATTGATTGGCTCTCCTATAGACAGTGCTACTGACTTTTCAACGGCTCTTGCAAACGATGAAATATCATTGGATGAATAATGGCATATAAATTTGACACATACATTCAGCTTGGTGAGGCAATAAAAAAGGCCAAGCCAGAATATGCAGACCGAAACAGTGAATCGTTGGGATTGCAATTCTCAGAAAAATATGGCGATAAATACAGCGTCAATGTAGCAGAAGAAGAAGATCGAGCTACTTTTGCTTATGACCCAGAAGAAGGGTTTAATGTATTAAAGACGTTGGGTAATATCCCTTCAAGTGCTGGTGCAATAGTAGAAGATTTAGCTACAGCTGTTATGAATCCTCTTGATACCGCAGAAGCACTTGGGAGAGGGGTCGCTGGAGGTGCTGAGTTGGCTTTAGGGACTCAGTTTAGTCCTAAAAACATTCAAATGGCTGAACAGTTAGGCGAAGGGCTTGCCGGAGCCGTTGGTTTTGATAAAAAAGATGGTGAATACGAGTTTACCGGGAGAGGAATACAAGAACGACCATTAGATATATTAAGTATGTTGGCTGGTGGCACTGCGGTAGGAGCAAAAGGTGCTTCTGTGGGAGCCAAAGCCCTATCTAAGGCAGGCAAAACAAAAGGGTTTGCTGAAAAAGCAGAACGTGTTGGTAGTGCTGCGCAAAGATTAGATCCTACCTTAGCTTTACCTTCTCTTGGTTTTAGGGCAGGCAAGGCAACAGCTAAAGGTGCAGGGAAGATAGTTGGAGCCGGTGCGCGTAGAGTAGCTCGTCCTGTAATGGCCCCTATTAAAAACTTTACTAAAGACAAAGTTGATAGATTAAATTCTCTATTAGAAGACTCGCCTTATGGAACTCGGTTGCGAGAAATAAAAGAAAAATATTCAAGTCTTCCTAAAACGGGATTAGACAAGATAAAAGGCTTTAAAGAAAAAGCTGTTGAAAAAACGCAAGAACAAATTGAAAAAACTGTAGGAGAAAAAGGTTCTTTGAGAGGAACTTTGGAAGGCTTGTTGTTTAATACTTTGTCTTTTACCTGGAACCTTCCCGAAAGGTTGGTGCGTAAGGTTGTTGATACAGCCACAAATGATTCAAAGCAAACAGGCGTTGTCCTTAAGGCTATACGTCAAGGTGATGAAGTTGTAAATGGACGCAAGGTTAGCGGAGATGCTATTGTTTCTCGTAAACTGGCCTCAAACATTACTGATGCTGTACAGGAATACAAGAAAAACCAAACAAAAATACAAGATGAAAGACGCAAGCTTCTCCACATGGATAAAATTACAGTGGGGGTTCAAGATTTTAGAAATGGCTTGCAGAATTTAATAAAAAACGATTTTCAATTTAAAGAAAACATGCTTGGTCAAGTTATTCCTGAGTTTCGGCCCTTCTTTGGAGAGACAGGGCAAAAGGGAGTGGTTAACGCATTAGAAAGCTTGTATGACCCAAGGTTTAATGATGGGTTTATAACCCTTGAACAGCTTGATAAGTTTAAACAGTTAGTAGGTGATCTACGGTATGGCAAAGATGGCCCTACAACTAACGCTACAAGGGTTTTAGATGATATATATGCTTATACCCGTGACTATATAGGTAAAGTTGCTGATGACCCTATAACGATGAATGCTCATGTTATGGGGCTTCGTAAGCAAAAGGTAAAAAAGGGACTACAAAGAGATATAGAAGCAGGCTATAAAGATCCTCAGATTAGAAGAGATATTTTAGAATCATTAGATGTGTTTGGCGAGTTAGGGGCAGGCGGTTTTGATGCTGACATGTTCTTGAACGACTATTACACTAAAAACTTCCCTGCTGCAAGATCTCAGCAAATGAGAGAAGGGTTACCTATCTATAAAAAGGGCGATGATGCAGTTGAATTTTACAGTAATCCAGAAACTTATAATATTCCTGAGCAAGAACTATTTGATATTATAAGACAAGGAAGAGATGCATTTGTTAAAAAGTTCTCCAGGTCAAAAGTTACAAAAGGAGATAAGGCCGGTAAGTATGACGATATCCTCGAACAGGAAAAGTTAAGAGACATTGAACGCCTTGAGGGAGAGTTTGCTTTTATTGATCCTGACAAGGTTGAGAGTTGGGCTGCTAATGAAAAGAATATATTAAAAGAGTTTTATGGAGATGCCGATACTGGAGAATTTCCAACTATTGAATTAGGCGATTACAGCCTTGCAATGCGTGAGCATATGGACTTTCAAGATTTTATGAAAAGGCTTAGTGATGATTTGCGTATTAAAACTCCTGACAGTAGGCGAAGGATTGTAGTAGATGAAGAAGGAAAAGCTGTTGTTGAAGATGGTTCGCCTGTCTTTGAAACAATATTAAAACAGCCTGGCAAAGAACGCGAGGTGTTGCGGTCTGTTTTAAATGCCTTTGATGACGATACAGGATTAGCGTTTGAAACCTTAGCTGAGTTATCAGAAGTTACCAACAGGCCAGAAATGATTTCTCAGGTCTTAGGGGCAAATCTTCGGCCAACACTTGCTACCGGTTTGGCTCCAAGGGGTGAGATAAGTCAGTTGTCCAGAACAGCCGCTGGTGGTCTTACGCATCCTTTGGCTGTTATGGTGACATTGGTAGAGTTTTTCCCTGCTCTTGCTGTATTTTCTCCAAAATATGGAAGCCAGTTATTAATCAGGGCTTATTCTCCAGAGGGTCGTAAGGTTCTTAATAATTACACAAAAATGGGAGCGGAAGGTCTTGCAGAAGCCAAACGCAGAGGGCTTGATGCTTGGACGGAGGCAAGTGCTTGGGCAAGTAAGGTTACAGGCAAAAAGCGAAAAGATTTAACCGATAACGATGTTTTTAAAGCACATGAAGATGCAAAACAGCTTGAAAGTGCTTTAGAGCAAATGCCTCCAGATCGCCAATCTTTGATGAGAACAATATTGCAAGGCGGTGCAATAACTGCAAGAGCAGAAGAACAGGGCGAAGAGGCCCAGGAACGAAGAAATTTACTTTCCACATTAGGACAGACACAGAGGTAGATAATGGGTTCTGTATCCAGAGTACATACATTTGCATCAGGTGCAGTTTTAACTGCTGCACAACTCAATAACGAGTTCGACAATTTACTAACTTCGTCAGCCATAAATGGCGGTTTAGATGCTTCTAACTTAGGTGTAACAGCCGGGCAGGTTACGGCATCGAAAGCGTTAGTTGTGGATTCAAGCCGTGACCTCGACGATACGTCTGCATCGAACCAACTGAACAACCTAACCGTATCAGGGTTGCTCAAAACAGACAATACAACGAATGCAACGTCAACAACCGATGGGGCGTTACAAACGGACGGTGGATTATCTGTAGCACTGGACGCAATCATCGGTGATGATCTGAAATTGTTAAGCGATTCTGCTGTATTGTCGTTAGGTGCAGGCTCTGACTTTACGATTACACACGATGGAACTACAGGTGCTACGTTAGCCGGTAACCCTATTGTTCTCGACTCAGGTGACGCTCTAACGCTCGATGCTCATACTGGCGTGTTTACCTTTAAAGATGCGGGATCGTCCGTTTTAAGCATAACAGAGAGCAACTCAGGTGATGTCACAGTTAAAGTTATAACTAACGGCAAAGATTTAAAGTTTACAGACAACGGAGATGCGGTAGGACTAACCGTATTAGATGGAGCCGCTGGTATCACCGTAGCTGGTGAAGGTGATTTTGGCTCACTGGACGTAAACGGCAATGCAGACATCTCTGGCGATTTAACTTTGTCGGCTGGTGCAGATGGAGCATTACGTTTTTCTGCTGCAAGCTCAATAAAGATTCTTGACAACAATTCAGCTTCATTGGTCATAGAAGAGGCCGATAATGCCTATATGACTTTTGTTACCACTAACAGTTCCGAAGCTGTTAAGTTTGACAAGGCACTCGATATAAACGCTGCTATGGACATAGATGCTGCCATGCAGATAGACGGAACGATCACCGTTGGGGTTGATGATACGGGCTACGATGTCAAGTTCTTTGGTGCTACAAGCGGATCGAGTGTGTTGATTGATGAATCTGCCGATGATGTGATTTTTACCAATTTCGGATTAGCTGTAGGATCGGACGCTACGGGTGATATCTATTATCGCAATTCAAGCGGATTTCTCGCACGTTTAGCGGCTGGGTCAAACGGCAATGTCTTAACGCTTGATTCGGGTATTCCGTCATGGGCAGCATCGTCCGGTGGAGATATAGGTGGCTCAGTAGGGTCTACGGACAACGCAGTGCCACGCGCCAATGGAACAGGTGGAGGAACTTTACAGGCAAGCTCCGTTATTATAGACGATAGTAATAATGTTACAGGTGTAGGCAACTTAACATTATCCGGTGAAGTTGATGCAGCTACAGGTGATTTCAGCGGAGCGGTAGACATAGCAGGTGATCTTACGCTTTCTGCCGGAGCAGATGGAGCGTTGCGTTTTAGTGCTGCGTCTTCTGTTAAAATGCTTGATAACAGTGCCACTTCTTTGGTTTTTGAAGAAGCTGACAATGCTTACATGACATTTGTCACAACCAACAGCAGTGAGGCAATTAAGTTTGACGTTGGACTTGATGTAAATGCTGCTGTCCAGATTGATAGCACGGTGACAGTCGGTGTAGACGATACCGGACATGACGTAAAGTTTTTTGGGGCAACATCTGGATCATCGGTGCTTTTTGACGAGTCTGCTGATGACATGATTTTAACTAATTATGGACTTGCAGTAGGAAGTGATGCCACTGGCGATATTTACTACCGAAACAGTTCTGGATTTTTAG
>Ga0209992_10000520_pt1 | contig 51563 bp, 40 predicted proteins | sample 2SBtaG_2_FD_182564 | JGI IMG/M metagenome (GOLD analysis project Ga0209992, IMG submission 182564) | Deep subsurface microbial communities from Kolumbo volcano to uncover new lineages of life (NeLLi) - 2SBTROV12_ACTIVE470 metaG (SPAdes)... | ecosystem: Environmental > Aquatic > Marine >... | reverse complement strand
TCTCGACCCTGGCCAGGCGCGAGCACTTCTGTCACGAAGAGCTGCGGCTCAACCGTCGCCTGGCGGGGGACATGTACCTCGGCGTGGTGCCTATCACCCGCCGCGACGATGGGGGCCTTCGCATGGACGGCGACGGCCCGGCTTTGGAATACGCCGTGGAGATGGTACGCCTGCCTGCCGAGCGCATGCTGGACAAGTTGCTCGCCGCCGGTGAGATCGACAACGCCCTGCTCCGCGACCTGGTCGATGTGCTGACGGCCTTTCACCGCTCGGCTGCCGGTGGGGAAGAGATCGCCCGGTACGGTTCCCATGCCGCGGTGCGAGAGCTCGTACTTGGCAACCTACGCGAGCTGCAGGCCTTTGTCGGTGATGGCGCGGGCGAAGTCTCCCGGCCGGTGCTCGCCTTCCTCACGGAGCGGGCCCAGGCCTTCCTGACCCTTCACGAAGGGCTCTTCGAGCGTCGCGCCCAGCGAGGCCGCGTACGCGAGGGACACGGTGACCTGCACGCAGCCAACATCTGCTGTACCGACGCTGGCCTGGTCATCTACGACAGCCTCGAGTTCAGCGCGGCCCTGCGCTGCAGCGACGTGGCCAACGACCTGGCCTTCCTGGCCATGGAACTCGACCACCACGGATTTCGCGCCTTCTCCAAGTATCTCGTTCAGTACTACGCCCGAACCTCTGGCGACAGCGCCCTGGCCTGGTTGATGGATTTCTACAAGGGCTATCGCGCCTTGGTGCGGGCGAAGGTTGCCGCGATCGTTGCCAGCGACAGCCGGGCCACTGCCGAGGACCGGGCCGCTGCGCGACAGAACGTCGCCACCTACACACAGCTGGCAGCATCCTACGAGCTGCCCCCGTGCCTGGTCTTGACCTGCGGTCTGCCCGCGTCGGGCAAGAGCTGGCTGGCTCAACGCATCGGGAAGACCTTCGACGCCCGCGTGTTGCGCAGTGACATGGAACGCAAGCTGGCGGCGGGGATGGCCCCTGGCGATCGTCTTGAAGGGGCGGCTGCGGCAGCCCTCTACAGCGCAGAGAACACCGACGCGGTGTACAGCTCCCTGTGTCGTCGTGGCTTCAACACCCTGGCTCGGGGCCGCTGGGCCGTGATCGACGCGACGTTCACCACCAGCGTCCAGCGCCGCCGCTTCATCGACGGGGCGACCCGCCTGGGCCATCCCGTGGTGGTGGTCGAGGTGACCTGTGCGCCAGAGATCATCCGCGAACGCATGACCCGGCGCAGCGTCGACCGGGGCGAGGTCTCTGACGCCGATCACGCCGTGTACGAGGCCATGCGCCAGCGCTTCGAGCCCCTCGACGAGTTGCCCTGCACCCACCGAGTGCACTACGCCAGCGGCGAAGACCCCACGGCTGTGATCAGTGCGCTGGTGGAACGGCTGGTGATGCAGGCGACTGACTCGCCGCCGCCTCCATGATCTTGGTGATGTCCTCGCGGTCAGCAAGGGCTGGTCGTCCCCAGCCGGCCTCGTAGCTGAAGACCTGGCGGGCCCCACGCCCGTGAAGTCCGCCGTCCAGGATCTCGATGTCATCGAGATCGACCAGGGCAGGGTGCACGGACCCCGCGGCGCGGGAGAGGGCGAGCAACTCCGCCCGCAAGGCAGCGACGTAGTTCGCAAAACGTGGCGCCTTGTCCTGGGCATCCAGGCCGCGCATGAGCCAGGGGTTCTGGGTGGCGACGCCCGTGGGGCAGTGGCCCGTGTGACAGCGTTGAGCCTGGATGCAGCCGATGGAGATCATGGCCTCTCGGGCCACGTTGATCATGTCGCAGCCCATGGCGCAGGCGGTGAGCGCGCTGACGGGAAGCCCGAGTCGCCCGGAGCCGATGAACAACACCTGCTCGTGCAGTCCCGCCTCGGCAAAGGTGCGGTAGACCCTGGAGAAACCCAGCTTGAACGGCAGGGCCACGTGATCACTGAACACGAGGGGCGCCGCGCCCGTGCCCCCTTCGCCGCCGTCGATGGTGATGAAGTCGACGCCTCTGTCCCCATCGTTCATCAGCCTGGCCAGGTCCGCCCAGAAGGCGCTCTCGCCTACCGCCGACTTGATGCCCACCGGCAGGCCCGTGACCTCGGCCATGGCCTCCACGAAGTCGAGCAGCTCGTCTGCGTCCCGGAAGGCGCTGTGCGACGGTGGACTGTGGCAGGCCTTGCCCACGGGGATGCCTCGGTTGGCTGCGATCTCTTCGGTGACCTTGGCTCCCGGGAGCAGCCCCCCCTTGCCGGGCTTGGCGCCCTGGCTGATCTTGATCTCCAGCGCCTTCACGGGGTGACGGGCCACGGTGTCCGTGACCTGTGCCAGGTCGAAGCGGCCGTGCTCGTCTCGGCAGCCGAAGTAGCCCGTGCCGATCTGCCAGATGAGTGAGCCGCCGTGCTGATGGTGCCTGCTGATGCCCCCTTCGCCGGTGTTGTGCAGGCAGCTGGCCAGGGCGGCGCCGCGGTTGAGCGCTTCGATGGCGGGGCCGCTCAGAGAGCCGAAGCTCATGGCCGAGATGTTCACCACGCTCTGGGGACGGAACGCCTTCGCTCGCCTGCGCGGCCCACCCATCACCTTCGCGCAGGGGAGTCCGTGCTGGCTGTCGAACTCCCGAGCACCCTGCCGCGGTTCGGGCGCGGGGAAAGTCCGCTGCTTGACGATGACGTAGTTGGCCTGGCCCTCGAGGTCATTGTCCGTGCCGAATCCAAAGGTGTTGTTGAGCCCCTTGGCCGAGGTGTAGATCCAGGTGCGCTGGTCTCGGGAGAAGGGCCGCTCTTCGTCATTGTTGGTGACGATGTACTGGCGCAGCTCGGGGCCTACTCTCTCGAGCAGATAGCGCAGGTGCCCGATGAGCGGAAAGTTGCGCAGGATCGCGTGCTTGCGCTGGACGAGGTCGTAGATCACGACGATCAACAACACGGCGAACAAGAGCTTGATCACGAGCTCGTACCTCTCAGCCGAGAGCCTCTAGACGTTCGTCGAACGCAGCCCGGGCCACGTCGAGCGCTTCCATGAGCTTCTCGAGTCTCTCAAACTGCTGGTCGATCTGGTGCCGCTTCTGTTTGGCCTTCGAGTTGATCTCGCCGATGTCGTCGTTGCGACCCTTCTCCGCCGCCACCAACATGGCCGCGTCGAGCTCGGCCACCTGCGCCTCTAGCTGCTCGATCTTCTTCTCGGCCTTCTCCACCGCCTTCTTCTGCGGGCTGGTCACCCGGCTCCGTTCGGCGAAGATCTCGGCCCGGAGCTTGCGCAGCTCTTTCGGGTTCTTCTTCGCGGTGGGCTTGGCCGCCGGCCGTGTGCCCACCTCGCTCTGCCAGCCGATGCGATCCATGAAGTCCCGGTAGCCCCCTTCGAAGAGGGTGACCTTGCCGCCATCGAAGATGATCAGTCGGGTGGCCAGGCGCTCCAGCACCATCTCACTGTGAGTCACCAGCAGCACAGAACCCGCGAAGGCCTCCACGGCGTCGAGCAGCCCTTCGACAGACTCGATGTCGAGGTGGTTGGTGGGCTCGTCGAGCATGAGCATGTTGGCCGGACTGGCCAGCAGCTTGCCCAGCAGCACTCGGCTACGCTCGCCGCCTGAGAGCACCTTGATCTTCTTCAGGGCCGTGTCGCCGGAGAACATGAGCAGCCCACACAGCCCACGCACGGCGCTGCGGCTGCTGTCCGGCTGCACGGCGAGCAGCTCCTCTTCGACGGTGTTCCGTTCGTCGAGCCGGGCGATGTTCGTCTGCCCGAAGTAGGCCACGTTCGTGTTCGGGTTGGACTTGATCACGCCGTGGGTGGGCTTCAGCTCGTTGGCCAGCAGATTGAGCAAGGTGGTCTTGCCCTTGCCGTTGGGGCCGATGATGGCGATGCGGTCACCTTTGTCGATGGTGAGCGAGAGGCGCTCCAACAACGTGGGTCCATCGGGATAGCCGAAGGCCAGGTCTTCGACGGTCATCATGGTCGACGAGTGAAACGGCGCCTCGCGGAACTTGAAGACCAGATCTTGTTCGTTGCCCAGGGCCTCCATCTGCCCTCGTTTGGCCAGGGCCTTGATCCGTGACTGCACCAGCGTGGCCTTGCTGGCCTTGGAACGAAATCGCTCGATGAAGCGCTCCTCTTGCTTGCGCTTCTTCGCCTCGTTGAGTCGGGTGCTCTCGTAGATCTCCTCTTCGCTGCCGATCTGGCTGAAGAGCTTCTCGACCGTACCAGCCATGCGCCGCAGCTTCTTGCGATGGATGGCCATGGTGTGGGTGGTGACGCTGTTCATGAACTGTCGATCGTGAGAGATGATGATCAGTTCGTTGCGCCACTCCCGCAGAAAGCGCCGCAGCCAACGCAGCGAGAGGATGTCGAGATAGTTGGTGGGCTCATCGAGCAGGAGCAGGTTCGGTTGCTCCACCAACACCCGGGCCAGGTTGATCCTGATCTGGTAGCCGCCAGAGAACTCGGAGGCCGGGCGGGACAGGTCTTCGAGGGAGAAGCCCAGACCCATGAGCGCGGCCTCGGCCCGGTAGCCCTCTTCGGCGACCCGATCGCCAAGCACCGCCGTGACCTCATCGAGGATGTTGGCCTGCTCGAAGTGCAGGTGCTGGGACAGGTGCCCGATGGTGTAGTCGCGGGGCATGACCAGGCCGCCGCTGTCCGGCTGCTCCTCGCCCATGAGCATGCGAAAGAGGGTGGTCTTGCCGTGGCCATTGCGTCCCACGAAGCCGAGCCGTTCGCCCTGGCTCATGACCATGTTGCACTCATCGAAGACGAGTTGAGAGCCGTAGGCCTTGGAGAGGTTCTGAACAGTGAGCATCGGTGGAGGCAGGGCGTGGCGGGGATGGCGGGCGAGTGGCGCAGCTGGGCCGGGCAGCGGGCCTGAAGCGTGGGGCCCGCGCCAGCCGTCAGCTGAGCGTGGAGATCATCGTGCCGGCGCGGCGGGTTGGCAAGCCGTCTTGGGCAGCCGGGCGATCTTCGGCCCCATGGCGAGCAGGTGCTGGGCCACCGCGGCGGCCTGGGAGAGGCGCATGGCAGCCCGTCCCTTCACGGGAGCGGGCACGGCGGCGAGGCCGAGCGCCGCCACGAGCTCGTCGAGGCTACCGCTCTTCTTCTGGGTCGTATTGCACCACAGGGCCTTGAGTTGCAGGGCCTGCCCGGCGGTCGAGTCGAGACTGCGCAGCATGCGCAGGCGCCCGGCGTTCCAGGCGCAGAGCAGGTCATCGGGGCGTCTGAAGCGGGCCCAGTCCTGTGCCACGGCGTCGAGAGGACGGGCAGCGGCCAGGTCGTCGTCCGTGAGTCCCATGTGCTGCAGCTGGCAGGGTCCGGCGGGGCTGCCCTGGGGGAGCACGAAGCGCTCGAAGGTCTCGCCGGTGGCCACTCGCAGAGCCGTCCAGGAGATGAGCTGGCGGCCAGCGCCCGGTGTGTGGGCCAGCAGCGGGGCGGTCTCGCCGTAGACCAGGAGCAGACGCTCGCTCTGCTCGAAGAAGCTCGATGGCACCGCGCGAGACGGGCGGGCTCGCCGGCGTTGGCGTCGGGGCTCGCCGTCCGGGTTGAGCATGAACGCCTCCTGGTCGGTGACCATGGAGTCGAAGACGTCCAGCAACTGGCCCACGCCGGGCGTGTCCGGTTCGAGGATGTTCAGTGCAGCCACGATCGACTCGATGGTCGAGATGTGGTGGCGCTGAGCCTGGCGGCGAATGCGGTAGCGGCTCGGCGCGTCGGGGGACAGGCGCACGGCGGGCAAGCGACGGAGCCAGGGTGTGTCCAGATACATCCTGCGAGCGTGGTGCCAGGTGCCGTCGAGGACCACCAGACACGAGGGGTGCTCCTGCGGCGACAGCTCGGCAAGATCGGGCGCGCCGTCTGCGGGGTAGAGCACGGCGGCGCCGGCCGGCAGCGGGGCCTGTGCGATCGGGCGCGACACCTCGCGGACCTGGCAGCGACTCAAGGCCAGGCGGGCGATGCGCGCCGTCCCCACCGAATGAAAGCGCTCCCGCTTGTGCTGCAGGATGACCAGAGGCGTGCGGTTGTCCACCTGGGGCATGCGCGCGCAGAGGCACAGGGCCTGAGGCTTGCGGCAGCGATGGCACGTGGCCCGGCTCATGAGGAGAGAGTGCACAGTCGAGCGAGAAGAGGGGCGCGCCTGCACGGCGATCGCCACATGATCGGGCAGCATATCCCAGACCGGCCTTCGGGGCGGCCTCGGTTGGGACGGGATCTGTGTCTATGATGGCTGGCGCTCGCCGTGCGGGCACGGGCAACACGCGCTTCAGAGAGGGTCTCGGCGCGCGTCGCCACCGTCCCCGAGCAACTGAGTCGAGAGAGCGCCATGTCTTCACCTCACTACGCGCCCCTCAAGATGGGCGGCCTCTGTTGGTGGATGCTGCTCCTTTTCGGTGCCTGCGGGTCCGCCGCTTGCGTGGCTCCGCCCAGCGATCGCGACTGGGGCGTGGCAGCCTGGGATGCCTTGTCTGATGCGGACGTGTGGGCACCCGCTGCAGGTGCCGGGCTGTTCCTGCTCAGCGACTTCGACCAGCGCGCGTCACGGTGGGCGGTGGATGAGCAGCCCCTCTTCGGCTCGATCAAAGCAGCCAAGCGGTTTTCCGATCGCACCGCAGTGGGCCTGGGCATCGTGGCCGGTCTGTCGCTGTTCGCCGTCGATCACGAGGCCCATCCCAGCGCCCTGACAGCAGACGGGCTGATCGCAGCCACGGCCCTGGTGGCGCCCGGCCCGCTGAAGAACATCATTCGCCGTCGCCGCCCGGCCGAGCGGGACAAGGACAGCATGCCGTCCGGTCACGCCGTGAGCAGCTTCGCTTTCGCCAGCGCGATCTCTCATGACCTGGATCGCATGCCAGCTCTGGAGGGGGGCGACGGCACCAAGCTCGCCCTGCGCACCCTGGTCTACTCTTTTGCCGGCGCCTCATCGTGGGCTCGGGTGGAAGCCCGTCGGCACCACCCCGCCGACATCCTGCTGGGCGCCGCCCTGGGCAACTTTCTCACTCGCTTCGTGAACAAGCTCTACGCCGCCGAACCGGGAGGGAGGCTCTCTGGCACCGTCGTCCCCTTCGTGGCGCCCAGGGCCGAGGAGTGGGTTGTGGGGGCCCATTGGCGCTTCTGAGAGGGCCTGTCATGAAGTCGCGACAGCGGGGCTGCGGTTCGGAGGCGAAGGCCGCTCCAAACAGGCCCATGACTGATGACGCAGGTAGGACGTAAACTGCGGCGCGACCACGATCCGAGACCCTCCCGTGACCCACCCCGAACACCGCGACCCGCGCAACGACCCCCTGCTCGATTCGCTGCCCGAGGCCGAGGGCTACAAGGTCCTCGACGGCCGCTTCGTGCTGTACGACGTGCTGGGCAAGGGCGGCATGGGTGTGGTCTATCGCGGCGAGCACCTGGGCCTGGGCATCGACGTCGCCGTGAAGTGCCTCGACCCCGCCTTGGCCCGGCACGACCCGCAGTTCGTGGTGCGCTTCGAGAAGGAGGCCCGGGCGGCGGCGCGCATCGACGACCCGAACGTGGTACGGGTCCACGACGTCTCCCAAGACTCGGGCCTGCACTACATCGTCATGCAGTATGTGGCCGGTGAGAACGGTCGTCAGCGGGTGGAGCGCAAGGGACCGCTGGCCGTCGAAGAAGCGGTGACCGTCGCCATGGGCGCGGCCAGGGGGCTGGCCGCAGCACACTCCGCCGGGTTGGTGCATCGCGATGTGAAGCCGGACAACGTGCTCGTCTCAGCAGATGGCGAAGTAAAGCTGGCCGACCTGGGCCTCTCCAAGATGGAGGGCGATCAGAGCATGACCTACACCGGCGCGGCCATGGGCACGCCCCGCTACATGCCACCAGAGCAGTACAAGGACGCCAAGAACGTGGGGCCCCGGGCGGACGTCTATTCGCTGGGTGCGACCTTGTACTTCTTGTTGGTGGGCAGCGACGCCATCGACGGGAAGACTCCCCCCGAAGTGATGATGCAGGTCTGCTCCGGCGAGTTCCCCCGGGTCATGGCCAAGCGTCCGGGCATTCCCCCGGAGGTGGACGAGCTGGTCGCCCGCTGGACATCCCTCGACCCTGCAGACCGCCCGGCCAGCGGCACCGAGATGGTCGAGCAGCTGAAGGCGCTGGGTGTGTCCGTCGAGAACCTCCGCGAAGACCAGGAGAACATGACCCTGCTGGGGGTGAGCCAGGTCTCGCCGCCGCCCATGCAGACCCTCATGCGCATTCAGGCGGGCATGTCTGAGGCTCGCACCCAAGCTCGCACCCAGGCCAAGAGGAAGGCACAGGAGAGCGAGGCGGCCGGTGCGGCGGGGGCAGCCGGTGCGGCGGCGGCTGGTGTGGCGGGCGCTGCGGTCGGCCCTGACACCCCTGCGGCGGTCGAGCCACAGCAAGACGACCGGTCCAGCTCCCTGGCCTGGGTGCTTGGCATCCTGTTGCTGCTCACCGTGGTCTGGTTGCTATGGCGTGAGTTCGGGCCGTCGCCGTCGGACACGCCGACTCACCAGCCGCTCGACGTGCAGCAGGTCGACGCTCCGGGTTCGAGCGATCCCCCGGCGGAAGGCACCACCACACCGGCACAGGTTCTGCAGGCCGAGGAGGTCGCCGAGCCCGAGCTTCCCGAGGTGGTCCCTCTGCCGCCGGTCGCTCTCAAGCTGACCCGCCCCGAGAGTCCAGGGCAGCTATGGGTGTCGAACCAAGGCGTGATCCAGGTGCAGGGGCAGGTGAGTGGCGCCCGCACCGAGGTGGTCACGCTGACCATCGATGGCGGCGTTCCGTCGGTCTTCAGCCTGGACGACGAGGGGCGCTTTGCCTTCGACCGAGTGGTCCAGAGTGGCACGCCCCAGCGCTTCTCGCTCACCGCTGAAGGCCTGGCCGCCGCTGTGGCGTTCGATGTGGTCAAGGACGACGTGCCGCCCGTGATCACCATCGTGTCGCCAAGACCGGGCGCGAGAGTGACCCGCGCCGAGAGCATGGACATCGAGCTCATGGTCGAGGACGCCCATCTGGATCGGGTCATGGTGGGCTCGCAAGTGCTGCAGTTGCAGAGCGATGGCCGGGGAGTGGCGCGGGGGGTGCCCCTGATGCGCCCGGGCGACAACGTGCTGGTCGTCACCGCCACCGACCTGGCCGGGCTGTCCACCGAAGAGGCGCTGACCATCGTGCGCGATCGCAAGCCACCCACCGTCGTGTCCGTCGACCCCGCACCTGGTGCCCGGGTGTTGGCTGGCTCGACCCTCGAGTTCAAGCTCACCGTCGATGATCGCAACGCTTCGGTGACGGTCGATGGTTCACGGTTGACCGTGGCTGACGGAGCTCCGGGAGGCGCCGTGGCGCGGGGACAGTTCAGCGCGCCCATGACGCCGGGACCATGGAGTCTCGAGCACGTCGTCTGCGACAAGCTGGGCAACTGCAGCACCGACAGCGTTGAGTACCTCGTGTTCGAGGAACCTCCTGTGGTGGTGCAGGACGACGCGGTCCTGGGACCGGCTGCAGACGCGACCCCAGACCCGATAGCAGAGGCCCCGTCTGCGCTCTCTGACATGGTCTACGTCGGTGAGAACGCCCAGGGCCTGGCGGAGTACGACCTCGACCTGGGGGGCGTCAACATGCGCTTCGTGTCGCTCCCCGCAGGGACGTTCACCATGGGCAGCCCGGACCGGGAGTCGTTTCGTCAGGATGACGAAGGCCCGCGACACAGCGTGTCCCTGGGCCCGTTCCTGATCGCCAAGTACGAGTGCACTCAGGCTCAATGGCGGGCGGTCATGGAGTCCAGTCCAGCCCACAACACCGGTGACAACCTGCCGGTGGAGCAGGTCTCCTTGGCCGAGTGCGAGCAGTTCGCTGCGGCCCACGATCTCGCCGTCCCCAGCGAAGCGCAGTGGGAGTACGCGGTCAGGGCCGGGACCGAGGGTCCGAGTTACGTGGGCCTGGCCCGCTGTGCGTGGTACTCGAACCAGAGTGACGGCGTGTCACACCCGGTGGGCGAGCTGGAGGCCAACGCCTTTGGCCTGCACGACATGCTCGGCAACGTGTCAGAGCTCTGCGCCGACAGCCAGCATCGCGACTACAGCGGCGCGCCAACCGATGGCAGCGTCTGGATCGACGCCAAGCCCAAGCGGCGCATGCGCAGGGGCGGCAATTTCACCACCGATCACAAGGGCACTCGGGCGGCTTGCCGCCGGTCGGTGGCCCACGAAAACTTTCGCTCGTACGACCTTGGCTTCCGTCCGGTGAGGGGACTGTAGGGTAGGGCAGCGCTACAGGTCGTAGCCTGGCGGTGCGCCGGGTGTCCCTGTTTTTCACCAGGGGGGCCGTTTCGCTCGGACAGGGTCGGCTTTGCCTCCACACTCGCTGCAGACCCCCCTGGTGAAAAACAGGGACGCCCTCGTCGGTGTTAGGGCTGGCGACTGTGGCCTTTCGGGGGGTCGTTGTAGGCGGGCTGTGGGTTTGTGCCCGGGGCGTCGTCCAGTGCCGGGCTACGACTTCGTGTAGCACTGCCTCTCAGTCGGCCCACCACTCGTAGTAGCCGATCATCATTTCTTCCCAGGTCTGTTCGCCGAAGGTGACGGTGGCGTTGGGGTCGGGGTTGGCAGGGTTGTTCTCGGAGTTGTCGAACCAGGCGGTGGCGTAGATCGTTGAACCTGGGGGGATCGTCAGGGGCTCGGCGAATTGATACATGGTCTGCCAGTTGAAGTCGTAGGCGGGGACGTCGAGCAGGACCGTGCGTTCGCCATCTGGGCCCTCCAGCTCATAGCGGAAGGCTTTGCCCCGTAGGTGCATGTGTGGGGAGAGGCCTGACAGGGTGCCGCCGTTGCTGAAGGTCTCGAAGGCGCGGATCTTGACGTTGTCTGCCTGCGGTGGGATCTCGAAGTACTGCTTGGCGATGGCGTGGGTGAGCAGCTCGTGTGTGGGCTCGCCGTCTGCGAAGTGAAAGCCGATGCGGGTGGTGTCCTGTGCTGGTTCTCCGTTGGACGTGTAGTGCATCTGAAACTTCAGCCAGGCCCCGGCAGGGAGCAACTTGGCTTTGTCCGGGCCGAAGTCCCGACCACCCTGGCCCGGGATGTAGCCGGCGAAGTAACCGTAGAGTCCACCGTCGCCGTTGGTGGTGATGCGGTCCTGCTGCCCGGCGGGGGGCGCTTCGATGAAGACCAGCACGTGGTGCACTTGCTGCTGGGCGCCGGGGAGGATCTCGATGGCGTTGACCCAGCGGTCCGTCTTCTGGTCGGTCTTCACGTAGTAGTACTGATAGGGGATGGTCCCCTCGGCCGGCACATCGATGGACTTGCCCGTGTAGACCACATCGGGTTCACCCAGCTCCCAGCTGTCTGGCCAGCTGCGAGGCAGTGGGGCTTCAGCGGGGTCGCCCTCGGGACAGCCCCCCTCGAGCCAGCGCGTGAGCAGTTCGCGATCGCGGCCGCCAAGGCTGCGGTTGTTGCTCCAGGGACCGCCCATCGCTGCGCCCCAGGGCGGCATGATGTCATGTTCGATGACGTAGTTGAGCATGCCCTTGCGCCCGCTGGCCTGAGCGTAGTCATCGAGGGCGAAGGGAGCCACGCCGCCGTCTCGGTGGCAGGTCACGCAGCTGTTTTGCAGCACGCGAGAGACGGCTCCGTGCCAGGTGGGGTTCTCGGGGATAGCCAGCGCGTCGTCTGAGCTGCCCAGGTCGAGCACACATCCCACGGCGGTGGTGGCGCTCACGGCTGGCTGACTCGATGTGAGCACCGCATCGATCGCCGCGGCGAGCCAGTCGTGGGCGGCGGCGTCGCGGGAGAAGCCGATGCCGTATTGATCGTCGACCGCGCCCCGGTAGTGCAACGTGCGCGCGCTGTCGATGACGAGCACTTCGGTGGTGGTTCGCAAACCGAGCAGGCGCCCGATTTCGCCTTCGGGGTCGATCAGTTGGCGGCCGCGGAGACCCTGCTTCTTGGCGCTCGCGAGAATGTCTGCTGCTGTGTCTTGGGGGCTGCAGTCGATATAGGCGAAGGAGACGCCGAGCTTGCCGTACAGCCGCTCGAGCCCGGCCAGCCGCGGCGCGTAGCGCTTGGACACGGGGCAGCCCACATCGCGCACCGAGAGAACGAGAGCGCCGCCGTCGATGAGCTGGGACAGCGTGCCCGACTCGCCCAGCGCATCCACAAAGCCGAAGTCAGGGACGAGGTCGCCCACCCCTTCGGCCCGGTAGTCGTAGATCGGCCGCGAGGCTGCCTTGAAGGATCCGGCGGGTGTCTCGTTGTCCTGGGGCGACAGAGTCATCGCCAAGCATCCGACGAGCAGTGTGGGGAGAGTGACAAACATGACTCGGCGCTCCGGCAAGAGGGTCGCAGCTGCCCTGTCTGGGCCGCGCGATGCGGCGACATCCTAGCCTGATCGAGCTCATGACGGCCGTGTCATGCTCGGGTCTCGTCTCATGACGTGCGGACGAACGTGCAGCTGCTTCAGCTCTTCTTGCGCAGGTACACGAACCAATAGACCAGGCCCACGAGGCCCGACCCGCCCACGATGTTGCCCAGGGTCACGGGCACGAGGTTGGCCAGCAGGAACGCGCTCCAGGTCAGGTCGCCCCAGGCGCCGGGTGCGGAGCCGATGTCGGTCCAGAAAGACGCTGGAGCGGTGGAGCGGCTAAAGAGGGCCACCGGTACGAAGTACATGTTGGCCACGCAGTGCTCGAAACCCGCGGCGACGAAGGCCGCGACGGGAGGGACCACGGCGAGGATGCGATCTGTCGTGCTCCGCGCGCTCATGGCCAACCACACGGCGAGGCAGACCAGGGCGTTGCAGAGGATGCCCAGCAACAGCGCCTCGCCGAAGCCGAGAGCGAGCTTGTGTCGAGCGATGGACAGGGCTGTGGCACCCACCGCTCCCTGACCAAACGTCAGTTGGCCGCTGGCCGCCACGAGCGCCGCAGTGCCCACGGCGCCCACGAAGTTGCCCACGTAGACCAGCACCCAGTTGCGCAGCAGTCTGCGGGTGGGCACCTGCCCGCTGGCCCAGGCCATGACGATCAGGTTGTTGCCGGTGAACAACTCGGCGCCGCCGACGACCACGAGGATCAGGCCCACGGAGAACACCAGGCCGGAGAGCAGTCGGGCCGGTCCCCAGCCCAAGGCTTCTGCCGCGCCTGGAGCGACGCTGGTGGAGAAGACCGCTCCCAAGGCGATGAACGCCCCGGCCAGGACACCGAGTACGAGGACGGTGGGAGCAGAGCCCCTGGCCTTGGTCACGCCCACAGACTCTGCCTTGGAGGCCATGGCTGGAGGGAGCAGGGCGTCGTACTGGGCGCTGGGCTTGGGCTGGTCGTCGTTCAGCTGTCCGCTCCTGGTCGAGGGTGGCTCTCTCGGCAGCGGGGCAGCTTACTCTTCTCGCGCCCGCTCCAAGAGTGGCCAGCTCTGCAACGATCTGCCGTCACGTTGTCGCGTCCGTGGGCCAGCCTCAGGGAGCTGGCAGCAGGTCAAAGAGAACGTCTCGCAGCTTGAACAAGGCGGTGGTTTCGTCTGGTGTGAGAGGTTGGCTGAGCAGATTGAACGTCTCGAACGGGTCGACCCACATGTCGAAGAACTCGCCCGTGGGATTGGGGCCGACCACCAGCTTGTAGCGATCGTCGCGCACGGTCCGATCGAGGACAGTGGCCACAGAGTAATCATTGGGCCAGAAGAACTCTGAGTACAGGTGAGAGCGAGGCAGGGGCGTGGGGGTGTTCTCGAGGAGTGGAAGGAAGCTCCTGGAGTCGAGGGTCACGCCTTGCATGGTCACCGCCGGATTGATGTGGGCGATGTTGGCCACGGTGGCCAGGATGTCGACCGCGTGGATCATGGCTGTGGTCTGGCGCCCCGGGTCCTGCACATGGAAGCCCTTCGCGATGAAAGGCACCCGCACTCCGCCGATGTAGGGCGTGGCCTTGGACTTGTCGGGATCGAAGGGCGGCAGCACCACATCGGGATGGCTGCCGTTGTCGCCCAGGAAGAGAACCGTCGCGCGCTCGAGCAGCGTGGGGTCCATGCTGGCGAACAGGCGCCCCATCTCCGTGTCCATGGCCTCGACCATGGCGTTGTAGAACGGCTTGGGGTCGGTCAGCGGATCCAGGCCGGTGAGATCCACCGTGTGCAGCTTTGCGGGCGGCGCATGAAACGGCTTGTGGGGCGCGCTGAAGGCGAGCAAGGCGAACCAGGGCTCGGGGGCGCTCTCGACCCAGGACAGGGTGTCGTCCACCTGGTCAGACGTGGCGTAGGCCGTCGACTGGCTCGCGACTCCGTTGACCACCTTGGGCCAGTTGACGTAAGTGCCCTCTTCGATGTTGCCCATGGTCCCGGAGAAGTGGGAGTAGCCTTGCTCGTTGGGCTTGTCGTGACCGGTCGCCACATCATCGAGGTGCCACTTGCCGATCAACGCCTTGTCCCAGACCCCTGGGGCGCCCAGCTCGAGCATCTCGGGGATGGTGATCTCGGACAGGGCCAGCGCGCTCGGGCTCTCTTCGATGATGGAGCCGATGTTCGTGCGAAAGCCGTAGCGCCCGGTCTGAATCGCAGCTCGTGTGGGACTGCAGATGGGGTTGGCCCAGGCGTTCTCGAAGGTCACGCCCTGGGCAGCCAAGGCGTCGATGTTGGGCGTGTTGGGCAGCTGGGTGCCGAGGCCGTACACGCTCAGCTGGTCGACGCCCAGATCGTCCGCGAGAATGACCAGCACGTTGCCAGGGAAACCGGGGTCGCCCGGGGGGACCTTGCCGACGATGGGCTCGGCCTCCTGGGCTGAGGTCGAGGCTCCGAGGCAGAGCAAGAGGCTCCACAGCAGACAACGTTTCGGCACGCGAACTCTCCGATCATCACCAACCCAAGCGCACTTCAAGCTACCACAGGATGGAAGATCCCGCAGATGAGCGGCGGTCATCAGTCTGGCGACCCTTGAATCAGATCAGCCCATGGGGGGCCTTCCCTGGTCCTGCACGGGTCGCTCTGCGAGCATCTCTGTCATGAAGACCATGCGATCGATCTCACAGCGACTGACCCTGTTCTCGTGCGTCGTGTTGGCACTCTCTGCGGAGGCGACCTTCGCGCAGGATGCTGACCGGCCGAGTCATCCACCGGGGTCAGGGCCCCCACCGCTCCACGGAGGTCCAGGCGCCGCCCCTGACTCGCCAGGCACAGGCCCTGATGCTGAGGCCGACGACCCTGAGCGGCCGCGCTTCTGGTCTGCAGCCGAAGAGGCGCCGCCCCGCGGCTTGCGGCTCAACGAGCCCGAGGCGTTTGACGGCTACACGCTCTTCGCGCCGCTCAACTCCACGGCGGTGCATCTTGTCGACATGGCTGGCGAGGTGGTGCACACCTGGCAGACCGATTCGGCGCCCGGTGCGTGGGTGTACCTGCTCGACGACGGTCGCTTGCTGCGTCTGGGTCGCCAGGATGAGAACCCACGCTTCAAGGGCGGTGGCATCGGCGGCATCATCGAGACCCTCGCGCCAGACGGCACCGTGCTCTGGCACTGGGACCTGGCCGACGCGTCGCGCCAGCAGCATCACGACGTCGAACCCTTGCCGAACGGCAACCTGCTCGTCATCGCCTGGGAGCAGCTGCCAGGCCTGGAGGCCATTGGCCTGGGCCGCGATCCCCGAGAGGTTGCCAGGCGCGGGTTCTGGCCCGACATGATCCTGGAGGTCAAGCCGATCCTTCCCGACGGCGCTGAGATCGTCTGGGAGTGGCATGCCATCGACCACCTGGTGCAGGACTTCGACACGCACCTGCCGGGCTACGGGTTGATCGCAGAGCATCCCGAGCTGATCGACATCAACGGCGATCACCGCGATGCGCCGCCGCTCTCCTTGGCCGAGATCGACGAGCAGCGCGCTCTCGAGGAGCAGATGCGCGCCCTTGGCTACGTCGGGGGCGGCGACGATGACGATGGCGAGGGCGGCGAGGGCGACGAACCGGACAGCGACTGGTTGCACACCAACGCCATCGCCTATCACGCCGAGCTCGACCTGATCGTGCTGAGCACACCCCACTTCAGCGAGCTGTGGGTGATCGACCACTCGACCACCACCGCAGAGGCCAGCTCCCACGAAGGCGGCCGCTGGGGGCACGGCGGCGATCTGCTCTGGCGCTGGGGACATCCCCGTCGTTATGGCGCCGGGAGCGACGATGACCAGCAGCTGTTCTACCAGCACGACGCCACCTGGTTGCCGGGCAGCGCGGCCGATGGTCTGCGTCTGCAGGTGTTCAACAACGGCCGCGGTCGTGCAGACGGCGACTACTCATCAGTCGACGAGCTCTTGCTGCCCTTCGATCTGGAGCAGGGCTTCGTGCGCGAGGCCGGCCAGGCTTTTGGTCCAGCCGAGCCCTCGTGGAGCTACAGCGCTGGCGACGACTTCTTCTCGGCTTTCATCTCTGGTGCTCAACGTCTGCCCAACGGCAACACCTTGATCTGCTCGGGCGCACCGGGGCGCCTGTTCGAAGTGACCCGCGACGGCAAGGTGGTGTGGGACTACCGCAATCCCTTGGGCGGTGACGTTGAGCCTCCCGAGCATGCGGGCAAGGCCCCGCCCCTGTCCCTGTTTCGCGGCACCCGGCTGGGCGTGGACCATCCCGGCGTGGCGGCTCTGCTGCGGTGAATCATGTGCTGAGTACCATGGCCGCCCATCGCACTGTGCGCGCGTTTCGTTCCGAGGCCGTGCCCGACGAGGTGGTGCAGCGCGCGGTGGCGGCGGCCCAGAGAGCGGCGACCTCCAGCTGGATCCAGGCCTACGCGTTGATCGCAGTGAGCGACCCCACCGAGCGGCAGCGGCTGGTAGAGCTCACCGGCGGGCAACCCCAGGTGGCAGAGGCCGGCGCCTTCTATGTGATCTGCGCTGAGGTGCGTCGGCACCAGCTGGTCTACGACGATCACCAGCAGACCTACCACGGCAACCTCGAGACGTTCTTGCTGGCCACCATCGACGCGTCGCTCTTCGCCCAGAACCTGGTGCTGGCGTTCGAGTCCCAGGGGTACGGCACCTGCTTCATCGGGGGGCTGCGCAATGACCTTCCAGCTGTAGACAGGCTGCTGCAGATCCCGGAGGGGGTCTGGCCGCTGTTCGGTCTCTGTGTGGGCAAGGAAGCGGTGAGACCAGAAGCAGAGCCAGGCCTGTTGCGTCCGCGCCTACCGGTGTCAGCGGTACTGATGAAAGACCGCTATCTCGACGATGACGCCAGCCGCGCAGCCATCGCCGCCCATGACGAGGCTTCGGCGGAATACTTCACGGAGCGGGGCCATCCCGAGCGTCGTTGGAGCACGGGGCTGGCGCGCAAGTTCGCCAAGCCCCTGCGCCCCGAGTTGTTCGACTACTACACCTCGAAGGGCGCCCGACTGCAGTAGGGGGCTGTGCTGCAGGTCTGCAGCTTGGTGGTGCTGCGAGCGGGGCAGTTTGCGGAGGGGACCGTGGCGCTCAGACAGATTGGCTGCACCTCAACACTCGCGCCACGCCCCCCCCTCCGTCAGCTGTCGTCCAGGCCGCATTCTTGCGGGGAGTCTACCCAGACCTGTACCGCGGGTTGAGTGATCCAGTCGACGTCATAGAGTGAGACGAAGGTCGGTGCGATGCGGGGCGTGTCCGGGGCCGTGCGCAACAAGAAGCCGATGGCGCCGGGGGACGAGTCACGGCCCCGCCCGTTGTTGTCCGTGCGTCCCCACCTTGTGCCCACGGCGACGAGCTCGAAGTCATCGAAGCGGCTGGTGTGAGTGTTCCAGAGCGCGTCGCCTGCCAACCGGGTCTCGATGCCGTGGGGGCGTTCTTGTGCCGGAGTCCAGGTGCCGGGGGCCAGGCGCCACTTGCCGTCGGCGTCGGCGCGGGTCGTGCCGGCGAGGCTCAGAGTGGCCAGGCCGTCGTGCAGCGCCGTCACCGTGGCTCGCAGGCTGGCCTCTGTGAGCTCGTCGTCCGCGTAGGGCAAGGACTGGCCTGCGGCGTTGTCCACCAGATGAAAGCGGGCCATGCGTCGGGCCAACAGGGGCAGCTCGAACTGATCGCCCAGGGACATCTCGGGAGGCAGCAGGGTCGCAAGCTCGCCCCTGGAGACCCACATGTGGTCCAGGTTCCAGCGGGAACTGCGCTCGCCGTCCAGACCCGTGGGAGGCAGGTCGCGGGCGATGCGTTCGAGCACCAACCCACCTTCGGGCCAGCTGTGCTCCCAGCGATGATCGGGGGAGACGTCGACACCGGCGGCGAGGTGACGCGACTCGTCTGGCAGCTGGGCCCAAGCCGCCAGGCCTTGCTCCAAGACCTGGACGATCTTGTCTGTGTTGCGCGTGTTGGCGTGGGCCAGGAGTACGCCTCCCGGTGCGATCACCCAGACGCCTTGTCTTGTCCCCCGATCGGTGATGCGCTCGCCGTTGTTCACCGTGCGTTGAAAGAAGACGCAGTCGGCCTCCGAGCCTCGTTGCAGGCGCCAGACCTCGTCGGCCACGCAGACGAAACGATCAGAGAGGGCGATCACCCTCGGGTCGCTGATGACGGACCGACGGTCCGCCAGGCCATTGGCTCATGTACAGCCGAGGGGGTGCCCGTTCATGGCCCAGAAGAACATGGGTAGCTGCCGGGCGTCCGCTGCAGAGAGGCCCTCGGAGAAGTCAGCGATCCAGTCGATGGCCTGGTAGGACAGCTCGTCTCCTTGAGGCTGCAGGTGCTCGACCCATCGCGGCAACTCGGCGAGCTTCAGTTGCGGCGACGTGGGCAGGCCGGCGACTGCAGACGGGGGCTGCATGGCTGTCGCGGGTGTGTGGGCCGGGTCTTGCACCGGCGCCACGGGAGCGTCGTGAGTGCCCGCGCAGGCAGTGAGCAGGGCAAGGGACACAACGGTGGTCGCGCTGAGGAGGTATGGCATGCCCGACATTGTAGGACAGCTCGCCAAAACGAAAACCGGGGCGCCCAGGAGGACCCTGGGCGCCCCGGCAGGAGCAGTGCTGATTGCTCAGAGCGGCAACTACGGCAGGTAGTTGAGCTGCACGGCGTTGGACAGACCGAAGCCCAAGGTCTGGGCGCCATCGACCAGGACGAACTGAGCCACGATGGTCGCGGGGCCGCTACCACCGGGGATGTCGTTGATCAGCAGCTGACCGCCAGGGCCTGTGGCCAGGGCCGCGATGCCGAATGACGGCAGCGGAACCAGCTGTCCACCCTTGAACGGAGCGGGCGCGGCAGCAAGACCCAGGACCAGGAACGCCGTCGTGCTCGCCGGCGCACCGGTGAGCAGCACGTCAGCAGTGGTGCCGGTCGACAGATCGCCACCGCAGACACTCAGCACAGACGAGCCCGGGCCACCAAAGCCCAGGTCGGGCTGGCAGAAGTCGCCCATGGGCAGGCCACGGCTGGTGATGGTGATCGTGGTCGTGTCCGAGGTGAAGGCGCCACTGGAATCGGTGCCCGTCACCGTGAGCGTGTGCGTGCCCACGGTCAGGTTGGCCGTGCTGGTGTGCCGACCGGTCCCGACCAATCCGTCCACGTCGGACGTCCAGGTGACGTCGCCGCCGTCCAGGAGGAGCAAGTCGTCGATGTCCCAGGCGCCAGCGTGGAGGATCACGGTGGCTCCCTGGGCGAACGACTTGCCGGAGTCAGGGGTCATCACGTTCACGTGGGGATTCTGGCCTCCCACGCCGTTGAATGACGGCTGCCACGACAGGGGTTCGGTGCGCACGGTGGTGGTGTGCAGACCGTCGCTGGCCATCAGCTCGAAGAAGCCTTCGCCGGGGGTCAGGCGGGGCAACTGTGACATGTCGACCTCGACACTGTTCACCGAGAGGCTCGACACGATGGGCACCATGCGCTCGCCGCCATCAGGGCTGTAGCGCAGGTAGTACTGCAGCGCGTCCCCATCCGCGTCGGAGGCATCCCAGGCCACTGTCAGCTGGCCAGCGGCCAAGATCGAGTTGCTGGGCGAAGTGAAGGCAGCTTCAGGTGCGTTGGAGCTGACGCCCACCTCGAAGGGCGCACCGGCGGCGTAGGCCGAGGTGTCAATCGTGATGCGATCAATGGCCGCGCCGTTCGGTCCCGTAGCGGGAAGGATGAAGGTGAAGCCCACGAGCGGGTCGACGAAGCTGCTGTCGCTGTTGCTCTCGCCGCTGCAGTCGCCGTGCTCGTCCTCGTCGTTCGAGGTGCGCGACAGGATCGGCATGTCGATGACCATCTCACCGTTGGCCCAGGCCTTCACGAACAGGTTGGCTTCGGCGGCAGCAGCGGGCTGGGTCAGCTCGCCGCCCTCGAAGGCAAACATGTCGTAGAGCTCGACCGCACCAGACTGGTTGTGCACCGAACCGCCCACGAAGATCGTCGGCCCGGAGGGAGCCGCGGCATCTGTGTTGGTCGCCTGGAACACGGACGAGTTGATCAGGTTGTTGTAGTTGGTCAGGCCGATCCAAGCCTGGGGCGTGAGCAGGCCGGGCACCATGATGTCGTTGAGCGTGCTGTCCTTGATGACCGGCAGGCCCTCGGTGATGTTCAGCTGGTTCTCGACGTCCACGCCGTAGTGGTTGGTCTTCTGGTTGGTGTGGAAGAAGCCGAACGTGTGGCCCATCTCGTGGGCGTAGGTGCGCTGATGGCGAATGTTCTGGGTGTTGCCCATGGCGGAGACACCGGGCAGCTGCGCCTGACCGTTGTAGGGGATGGCGCCAGGGATCCAGCCGTAGATGCGGTCGGGCTTGGGCACCATCAGGTTCAGGTCTGCAGCCAACGAGCTGTTGAGCGCCGAGCCGCTGCCGTTCACCGACGAGGTCCACAACTTGCTGGGGGCGTCCGTGCGACGGTAGAGCAGCTCGCCACCGGGGTAGCTGCCCTGGATGAAGTTGTCGCCCACGCCGGGCTTGATCAGGTTCTCCGGGGGCAGGTTCGGCGTGCCGCCGCCGCTGGGGCGATAATCGATGGGGCTGTACACGAAGTCGGCCACGGACTGCGCGATGAAGTCGAGCTGGGGCGTGGTGCCGATGTTGTTGGCCGTGTTGGCCTCGGGGATTTGGTTCGGGCCCGCGGGGTTCACTTCGACCGTGATCACGATGTCGTCAGAGACCGGCGGGAGGAAGATGAAGTTCAGCGTGCCGTCTTCCATGGAGGCGTTGGGCGTGGGCGCGGTGAGCACCGGGCCGTTGTCCGAGTAGACGGGCGAGAAGGACGCCTCGACACCGTCAACGAACACGCGCATCAAGCCGTCCACGGGCAGCGACCCACCGCTGGTTCCGAGCAGGCGGATGTAGGTGCGCACCATGGTGGAGCGGTCACCGATGACCGTCGTCGTGCCATTGATCTGCACGGCCTGGTTGACCTCGACCTTCGCCACCGCGAAGTCCGGACCACCTGTGCCTGCCGCTGCGTCAGCAGCGCCGAGCGCCAGACCAGCAAGAACCATGGCTGCACTGCGCATGGCGGTGAGCCAGCCGAGAGGCGTTCGACTCTGGCGAGGGCAAGCCTCAGCGCAGAGCGACGCGCTGGTCATGGTTGTGTTCATAGTGTTTCCAGGTGGGGTTCGGGGTGGAGAGAGCAATAGGGAAGGCGCGCGCCTACAGAGAGACCGCAGTCGGGCGAAGTTATGCGGGGTCTGCAATTCTGTCAAAGAAAACGGATGGTCCGGTGCGCTGTTCTCTTTCGGCAGATCAGCGCTCACAGACAAGCTCCTGCGGGTCACGATCACGGCGCCACCGTGCAGACCACCACCATTGCTATGGTCACTGATCGAATCGGTGGGCGAGAGGCGCTCTCCGCAACGGTGATGAGCTACGGCGTTCGAGGGTTTTCATGGGCAGGAACAAGGCAGACGTGCTGATCATCGGTGGCGGGGTCATCGGTCTGGCCTGTGCGCGACAGCTGCTGGATGAAGGCCGCTCCGTGCAGCTGATCGAACGACAGGACTTCGGCGCGGGAGCCTCCTCCGGCAACTGCGGCCTGGTCACTCCGAGCCACGCCCTGCCGCTCAATCAGCCGGGCGCCTTGAAGCGCGTGATTGGTTGGTCGTTGCGCCCCGGCTCGCCGGTGGCGATTCGCCCGCGTCTTGACCTGGGCATGATCAGCTGGGCGCTGCGATTCCTGCGCAGCTCACGACGCGAGGGCATGAAGCGTTCGGTGGCCGGTCGTGCCGAGCTGCTGCACCTGTCCCGCCGCCTCTACGACGAGTGGATGACCGATCTAGGTGAGGCCAGTGAGTGGGACACCCAGGGCCTGCTGTTGGTCTTTGCCGACCCGAAGAGCTGCGTCGCAGAAGAGGCGCACCACGAGCTGCTGGCCGCCCACGGCGTCAAGGCTCAGATGCTGACTCGAGACGAGCTGCTGGCCAAGGAGCCCGCCCTCAAGGATGAGCTCGCCGGGGGGGCCTGGTACAGCCAGGACGCCCACGTGCGCCCCGATCGCATGGTGGCCGCCCTGGCCCGAGATGTCGCAGCGCGGGGGGCGCAGATCACCCTGGGCGCCGAGGTCACGGGTTTCGAGTTCAGGGGGACCCGGCTGGCAGCGGTGACCACCTCGATCGGAGCCTTCGTGGCCGATCAGGTCGTGGTGGCGGCTGGGGCCTGGTCGGAGTCCATGGCGCGCCAGCTGGGCGTCTCCCTGCCCATGCAGCCGGGCAAGGGCTACTCGCTCACCTGCCAGCGGCCCGAGGTCTGCCCGAGCCAGCCCATGATCCTCGAGGAGGTGGCCATGGGGGTCACGCCCTGGGCCAGCGGCCTGCGCCTGGGAGGCACCCTCGAGTTCGCTGGCTTCGACGAGACCCTGCGTCCCGAGCGGCTGCAGCTGCTCCGGGACGCAGCCCGGGGTTATCTTCGTGAGCTGCCTGCAGTGGAAGGGGCAGAAGAGTGGTGCGGCCTGCGGGCCATGACCCCGGACGACCTGCCCGTGATCGACAGGCTCCCCCGCTGGGACAACGCCCTGATCGCCACCGGGCACGGCCGTCTGGGGGTCAGCATGGCCCCCGGGACCGGTCGTCTGGTGGCCGATTTGATCCTGGGCAAGGAGCCCACGGTCGACCCCGCCCCCTTCGCCCTGTCGCGCTTCGCCTGAGCTGCCCGCCGGGCTTGCGGGCCTGCCAGACTTGCGGGCCTGCCAGACTTGCGGGCCTGCGGGAGGTCATGGAGGGGCTTTCTCGCCCGTTCTTGCGCTGAGCTGCCATTTGGTGCAATATGTCGCTTATGGGTGACATGTCAGCAAACTGCCTGCAGTCGGACGAAATCTGGAAGGCCTTGGCCGATCCGACCCGCCGCGGGGTTCTCGATCTGCTGTCCGCTGGGGCCATGACCACCGGCTCCATCGCCCAGGCCTTCGAGCCCCTGTCCCGCACCGGGGTGATGAAGCATCTCGACGTCCTGGAGGGGGCGGGCTTGCTGGTGGTGCGCCGGGAGGGCCGGGTGCGCTGGAACCACCTCAACCCCATGCCGATCCAGCGCATCTATGAGCGCTGGGTGAGTCTGCACCTGCAGGGCACGGCGTCGGCCCTGTCGCGCCTCAAAAACCATCTGGAGAGAGGCCCCTGAGCGCTTCGCTCGCATCGCATCGCCTCGGTCGCCGCCCTCGCCCCTCCATCTCATCGAGAGAACCCTCGTCATGACCATGAACCTCCAGCCCACCGGTGCTCTGCAGTACACCGTCGAAGTGCCCATCGATGCCGGTCCCGCAGCAGTCTGGAAGGCCCTGACCCACGAGACCGACGCCTGGTGGCTGCCCGATTTCCACATGGTGGGGGAGCAGTCCGTGGTGACCTTGGATGCCCGGGCAGGGGGCCAGCTCATCGAGACCCAGCCAGAGGGTTCCAGCCTGCTCTGGTACACGGTGCAAATGTGCCTTGTGGGCCATTCACTGCACCTTGTGGGCCATATCGCTCCCGGTTGGGGTGGCCCTGCGACCTCCATGCTCGAGTTGACGCTGAGCGAGCACGAGGGAGGCTCCCTGCTGACTGTGCGCGATGCCCTCTTTGGCCAGGTCACCGAGAAGCACGCCGCGAGCCAGCGAGAGGGCTGGGTTCAGCTGTTCACCGAAGGGCTGAAGCGCCACGTCGAGGCCAGCGGTGCCTGACTCGAGGGCTCAGCGGCCCTGAATGCAGCGCTCCAGCTCGGGCAATCCGGCGAGGATGGCGGCGGGCCCGGGCTGCAAGATGATCGAAGGGTCGATCTCGTGGACCCGTTCGTCTCGCAGGGCGGCCATGTCGTTCCACCCTTCTCGGGCTCTCACGGCGGTCTCGTCGAAGGGCTTGCCGCACCAGCTGGCCAGCATGACCTCCGGGTTGGCCGAGAGGACGGCCTCGCTGTTCACGAAGCGTTCGATGGCCAGGCCGCCTTTCGACCGGTCGGCGAAGATGTCCTCGCCCCCGGCCACGGCGATCAACTCGGAGACCCAGCTGATGGCGCTGATCATGGGGTCGGGCCACTCTTCGAAGTAGACCCGGGGCCGGCGGCCGAGGCGACCGTTGCGGGCGCTGGCCTCATCGATGCGCCGGCCGAGGTCGGCTGCCAGGTCTGCTGCGTCGTCTCCCGCGCCCACCAGGCGGCCGATGGTCTGCACCACCCCGAGGATTTCCGCCAAGGTGCGCTGGTTGAAGATGATCACGGTCAGGCCCACGGCGATGAGCTCTGAGGCCAGCTTGGCCTGGATGTCGGAGAAGCCAATGACCAGGTCGGGCTTGAGGGCCTGGATCTTGGGCACGCTGCCGTCAACGAAGGCGCTGACCACGGGCTTCTCGGCCTTCGCCTGGGGTGGGCGTTCGGTGTAGGCGCTGATGCCGACGATGCGGTCCTGCTCACCCAACAGGTAGAGGATCTCGGTGGGCTCCTCGGTGAGGCAGACGATCCGTTCGTAGTCGGGGATGTTCATGGCCGGATCATGATCACTGCTCACACCGCGATGCAACCGGCGAAGTCCCGCCACGGTTCCGCCAACAGTGAGGGCCATCGCTCGGTCGTCCAATGCCGCTGTATGCCATGCGCCAACGCCTGCGCACTCGCCAGACCCTGCCGGAGGAATCACCATGAAAGCCACGCTCTCCATGCAGAACGGGGTCGCCGTCTACGCCCTGCGAGGTGACTTCGACTTCCTCGTCCGAGAGGCATTCCTGCGCGAAATGAGCGACCGGGCCGAGAAGGGACAGACCCGCATCGTCTTGAACCTGCGCCGCGTGACCTACATGACCAGCTCCGCTATCGGCGCCCTGATCGCCGCGGACAAGTTGCTCAGAGGCGCCGGAGGTCGGCTGGTGCTGAGCCAGCTCTCCGCGCCGGCTCGCGCGTCACTGAAACTGGTCGGCCTGCTGAACCACCTGAGTGTTTGTACGGATGACGCGGGGGCAGCTGCTCTGTGCGTCTGACGACGTCGGCGGACCTGCGGGGCCGTCGACACTGCAGGAAGAGTGAAGAACGGTCGAGTGGCCGGAGCGCTCGGGGGGGCGCTCCGGTCCTCACCTTTTCGCCGGTGGGTGAGCTGTCAGCGACGGTCGTGGTCTGTGTCCTGCTCGGCGGGCTCGGCGCCCTGCGCGTCCCGCTCGTACCAAGGCGCCAGCTTCCGTTCGGTCTGGCCGGGCTCTTCGCAGATGGCCAGCCAGAACCGCAGCATGTCCAGGTCGAGGGGCTTGTGAAACGGTTGGATGTTCAGCTCTTGCGCCCGCTCCCAGGTGTCCGCCGTCCAGCTCCCGGACATGAGGCCGAGGTGCGCGACGTGGCAATCGAGCTCGCGCTGGCTGGCCAGGAACTCCAGGCCATTCATGCCCGGCATGGCCATGTCCGAGAGGATGATGTCTGCGCAGCGGCTGCTCTCGTCGCAACGACAGTGCGTGCAGGGGGACGCTTGCGGAAAGGTGCTCACCGCATGGCCTCTGCGCAGGAGAATGCGCTCCACCAGTGACCGGACGCCCTCGTCGTCGTCAAAGACAAAGGTGCGCCACTGACGCGCTGGAGTGGCTGGGATGGTAGGGATCTGATCTGGGATGGACACTCTGGTTCAACTCCCGATAGGCAGACCGGCCATCATGGGCAGTGCCGACCAGGGTGGCAATACGATCTCCAGCCCAAGCTCAGGCTGAGTCTTGCCCCGCTGCCGTCGTCGATCCTGGCAGGGGGATGAGGTCGGCGAACACAAAACCGCCTCGTTCCACGACCTCTCCCGGCTCGACCTGCAGGGGCGTCGACAACATGGGCCCGGCGCTCACAAACGTGTGAAACTCGCCGTTCTCCCCGCAGGGGTCGACGCCCTTGGGCAGCTCGTCCAGCAGCTGATGATCGTAACGTCGGCCAGCAAACCGGGCGGGCAGCACCTTGGGGTCAACGCAGGTGAGGTGGGCCACGACACCTGCATCGATCATGCGCCGGGCCAGGACCGCTGTGTCCTGCTTCCAGAGGGGAAACAGGGGCTCCATGGCCGTGCTGGCGAGCATCTCTTCGCGGTAGGCCCGGATGTCCTCCAGGTAGAGATCGCCGAAGGCCATGACCGTGACCTCGGCCTCCACGGCCTGACCCAGCAGCCCATGCATGGCCTCTGCGTACTGCTCATTGCTGCACAAAGAGGGGATCTCGACCACGTGCAGGGGCAACCCCGCGGCGTCAGCCTGGGCAGCCAGCAGCTCACGGCGCACCGCGTGCATGGCCACGCGATCGGCGGCGGCGTTGACCGTGGTGAACAGGCCTGTGACGCGGTGGGCGTCGTCGCGGCGCAGCTCATGGAGCGCCCAGGCGCTGTCCTTGCCGCTGCTCCACGAGAGCCAGGTGCTGGTAGGTGTGTTTGGCATGGGCCGCAGGATACACGGCGCGAGTTCGTCCTCGCGGCCCTTCTCCCCCCGTCTGCTAGGATGCCCGCCATGAGCAATCCAGGCGTTTTTCATCCAGGGCACGACGAGTGGCACGGGCAGACCGTGGTCGTCGACACGAGCGCTTCGCGCACCTTCATCGGCCGCTGGGATGTCGACATGGGCGAAGCGATTCGCATGATCGACGTGGCCGTACATGACGGCGCTGCGGTCGAAGAATCTCGGGATGACTGGGTGGCGCGGCTGAAGAAGTTCGGCGTCCCCGTGGACCAGCCCCAGGCCATGGTGCCCAAGGGAGAGGTGACGACAGTGACCCGCCTTCGCGACGCGTAGGCTTGGTGGCGGGACTGGCTCTGTTGCGGCAGGCGCGCTGTGGCTGCGTTGCAGCGGCCACGGCCGATCCTCAACGTGGCTTGCGCCACGCCTCCGGTCGGCCGGACCACTGCGCCTTGCCACAACGCGCCTGACGCGACGATTGTTTTGCCGAAGGGCGTGGGTGACGCGACGATTGGTGGGCGAACTGCGGGGGCTGGGTTAGGTGCCGAGTTCGAAGCGGACGGAGACGTCTGTTTCGCCGGGGACGGGGCGGCCCTTGTCTCTGGCGGGTTCGAAGGTCCAGCCTTGGACGGCTTCGACGGCGGCTTGGTCCAGGAGGTCTCGGCCTGAGGACTGGGTGATCTCTACGGAGAGGGGGGTGCCTGTGGCGTCGACGCGGACGTGCAGGACCACTCGGCCTTCCCAGCCTCGTCGACGGGCTGCTCCGGGGTAGCGGGGGGGGCGGTTGTCGGACGCGGGGCGTGGCTCGACCACCTCTGCGCTGGATGGGCTGGCTGTGGTGTCCGCCGGTGCTTCGACGGGTGCTTCAGCAGACGCTGCTGGCCGGGGCGGTGGGTCCTGGGCTGCGGCGGGGGCCCGGGGTGCTGTGGTGGCTGCAGCAGCGAACGCGGGTGGCGGCGTCTCTGCGACGGCTTCGGGCTGCGGGCGCCGCGCACGAATGGTGAACGCCGCCATGTCGTCTTCGAAGGTGTCGAACCAGACCAGATCAGGGATCGGCTCGGCGGGCATGGGCTCAGGAGTGAGCGACACCACGGGGTCGAGGTCCGGGTCAGCTGGTGGATCGTCGATCACCGTGTGCTGGCTGGGCGGCGGCAGCTGGGCGATGCGCACGACGGTGTGCTCGACCTTTACGGCCGAGTGGGTGGGCGCCAGGGCTTGCGAGGTCAGCCGCACGACGGGGGCGTGGATCCCGGTCCACCAGGAGCTGAGCAGCACGATGTGCGACACGAGCGAGAGCGCCGCGGCGCCAGCCACGTTGACCTTGCGGTGCAACGGCCGCCTGCACAGACCAGCTCGGTGGCCACGGTGGCCGGAGCTCGGCTGCGTGGCTTTCGCCACTCTCGTGTCGGCGCTGTCTGTCACCAAGGACGGCTCGCAGTGGGGCGGCGAAAGGCGGGGCGTGGGCTGGTCTGCCGGGACATGTTGCTGAATCGGAGCCCGGCTCGTCGCTCAGAATCGTTGACGATACTGGGCGACCAGGCTCCGGCCCGGCTCGTTCTGGCCCGATCCGTGAATGCGGTAGTCCTTGTCTAGCAGGTTCTCCACGCCCAGGAACAGGGTCGAGGCCGTGTCGAGCTGCAAGGCGCCCCGAACACCCAGGATGCCGTAGCCTGGCGTGCCTCCGGGGGGGATGCGCGAGGTGTCGGTCTGGTCCCGCAGGGAGAGCTTGTCCGCGGCGTCTGCCAGCACGGTGTCGGCCTGGGCCCACCAGCTGCCGTCCTCTGATTCGTAGGTCGCGCCGCCCACCACGGTCAGGGGCATGAGGCGGCTGAGGGGCTTGTCCACCTCCATGCCCGCCCCGTTGAACTGGCTGATCTCGCCGTCGACCCAGCTGGCGCTGGCGAAGGCCGTCCAGCCGGCGCCCAGGTCGCGCTCGCCTCGCAGCTCGATGCCGAAGACCTGTCCGTCGCCCACGTTGTCCTTGCGAATGATGGGTACGCCGCCGATGAAGCCGCCGGTAGGGGAGCGCACGATCATGTCGTCGATGAAGGTGTAGTACGCCGAGACCTCGCCGTTCCAGCCGTCGTGCTTGGCCTTGGCGCCCACTTCGAGGGACAGAAACTTCTCCGGCTCGAGGTTGGGCGTGGGGGACTCGATGCCGCTGTCCTCGAGATCTGAAGTGAGGTCAGAGAGGTTGGGCGCGCGGAAGCCCTGTGAGACGCCTGCATAGATCATCGTGCCGTCGGCCACGTGGTGGGCCACCCGCACGGACGCCGTGAGGTCGTTCCAGCGCTCGTCGATGCGGAGGATGTTGCCCGGGGTGAACGGAGAGCCGCCGGGCACGGACGGGTTGTCGATCTGGTGGGCCTGGGCGTGGGCCTGGCTGAAGCGCACACCGGCGGTGGTCTCCGTGTCGCCGTGGATGAACTCGCCCTGGGCGAAGACGCCGAGCAAGTCATAGCTCGCGTCGTCACCCACAGGGCCCTGGATGTTCGGGGCCCCTGGAACGCCGAGGGTCACGTCCCGTCGGAAGCTGTCCACGGTGTCGTGGTACCAGTCGCCGCCCCAGGTCCACAGGGCGCCCCCGGCTTCGCTGGCGAACTCGGCGGCCACTCCGGTGGTGGACACATCGAAGCCCCTGGCGTCGAGGCGCCCGCCCGTGCGCACCCGCAGCTGGTCCTCTTGCTGCCGTTGCCACGAGAGAGTGACAGAGCCCTCGTCATACACAGACCCTGCATCACCGACGAAGCTGTAGCGGCCATAGAACAGATCGCGGCCCTGGTCGAGGTCGCGGGAGAGCTCTTTGCCCACGGTGGTGCCGTGAAAGGGCACGGCCTTGACGGTCTTGTGCGTGCGCGGCACGTCGAGCTGGCGCACCCGCTGAGCGACGAAGGTGAAGCTGTCATCGAGCCCGGCGGGCACATCGACCCTGACATCGAGGTCGGTCTCGTCGTAGGCCGTACCCCGCAGATCACCGCTGCCCCGACCTGCATGAAGGGTGCCGAAGTTCTTGTCGGTGATGCCGCCCTTGATGGCCACGCCGTCCTCTGCGCCGCCCTCGAAGGACAGCCGGTTGACGAGAGACCGCTCGGCGCTGGACCAGCGGGTGGCGAAGCTGCCGCCCCAGGTCCCGTCGGCGGCGGCTGGCGTGGTGCGGGCGTTGACCGTGCCGCCGATGGCGTCGCTGCCCCAGAGCACGGAGCCCGGGCCTCGCACCAGCTCGACCTCGTCGATGCCCCAGAGGTCGACGGTGCCGGCGTACTGGTTGGGACCGTCCCGCCAGACCGAGTTGTTGAGCCGGATGCCATCGATCAAGAAGAGCGTGCGATAGCCGCTGAAGCCTCTGATGTATGGCGACGACTGGCCCGGCCCGGTCTTCTGCACCATCACCGAGGGCTCGCGGGAGAGGGCGTTGGGCAGGCTGCGGCCGTCGGGCCCTGTGCGCGCCGCCTCGCCGTCGATCTGGGTGACCGCGTAGGGCAGGTCAAGCGCGACGGTCTCGTGGCGCGACGCCGTGACGACCACGTCATCCTGTGCGTCGATGAGGGGAGCGTCGCGTACCTGGGCCAGAACAGGGCCGGAGAGCAGGGCGAGTGCGGCGAACAGCAGGCTGGTGCGGCGTGAGGGTCGGGGCGTCATGGTCGCGTCGGTCGGCTTCTTGAGGGGCAAGTCTCAGGAGAGACCGAGCGAAGTGGGCAAGAGGTTCAATGCAGGCTCGATTTATTCCGGAGTGCGTGGCCGCGAAGGACGCCCAGGGCGGCGCTGATCAGCGGCGCGGGGCTGAGATCGGCGCCCATGCTCAGCGGGGCCTCGATGGAACGGAGCGCGAGCTCGTCCCAGCCCTCGGTGGGAGCGGACGGGATGGAGACGCCCTGGGGCAGCAGGCTCAGCTCGCTGGCGCGAGCCAAGGTCGCCTGGCGCCAGACCTCCCGGGCGTCCGCAGCGCCTCGTCGCCTTGGCGATGTGGGCGCAGAGAGCTGCCGGAGGGCAGCAGCGGCACTCTCACGGAGGGAGTCGCCTCCCAGGAGAGCCCAGGCATCCAGCAGGGCTCGCGTGCCTACGACATGGTCGAAGTTGGCAGAGGACAACGAGCTGCCCAGGCTGCCGTCGCTGTTCTGCTGCTCGACCAGCCAGTCTGCGGCCCGGGAGACGCGGGCCGTCCGCTCGTCGCTGGGCGCCTCGGCCGCACCGCGGGTCAGGGCGATCAGGGAGAGGGAGTGCAGCCCGATCTGCTGCGCTCGCAGACCGTGGGTCGTCTCTGCGGGCCAGGTGCCTGCGCCGGTGAGCTGCTGCTCGATCCAGGCCAGGTCGGGGTGTGCACTCGCCGGTGTCAGGCGCGGCGTCTCGCTGCTGCTCTGCTGGAACACGACCAAGGTGACGAGCAGCAGGGCGGCCACGGCGGCCCGGGTGGTCCATGGCCTGAGGCGCGTGGGTTGGGGCCTGCCAGATCGTGGAGCAGGGGCTGCGCGCTGGCCGTCGAACGGCTCTCGGCTGGTGGTGAGCCCCTGCAGCAAGACCTCGGCATCGCGCAGGAAGGCCCGACACGGTTCACAGGAAACCAGGTGCTCGGCGAAGAGTCGCGCTGCGTCCGCAGAGAGCTCTGCCTGGATCCAGGCCACGGCCTGCTGTTCGTGGGGACAGGTCTCAGGAGCCAAGGCCGAACTCCGCTCGCAGCCGCCGCACGGCGTGATAGACCCGCGACTTCACCGTGCCTTCGGGGATGCCCAGGCGCTCCCCCGTCTCTCGATAGCTGAGCCCGGCCCGCACGGTGAGCTCCAGGACGTCGCGGTGTCGGGTGCTGAGTGTGGCCCAGGCGGCATGGAGGTCGAGCCGCTCTGCAGAGGTCTCGCCCAGACCGCAGGGCATCTGGGCCGCGCGCTGCAGAGGCTCGCTGTCCGGTCGCCGCCGGCGGACCCAGTCGACCCATGAGTTGCGGGCCAGACGGTGCAGAAAGCCAGAGAAGCTGCCTCTGGCTTCATAGCGTTCGAGCGCCTTGTGCAACCTGATGAACGTCTCCTGCACGCAATCCTCGGCGTCGTGCTCCTGGAGACCCTTGCTGCGAAACCAGCTGAGCAGCAGCGGACGATGCCGGTTCGTCAAGGTGTCGAGGGCGCCGGGCACCCCCGCCGCAGCGGCGCTCATCAGGTCGTCATCACGGGGCATTGTCAGTGCCATACGGTAGAGGTGAGGCTGTCGTCAGAACTGGAAGTACACGAAGGGTCTGAAATCTTTCGCAGCCCATTGCAAGGCCAGGGCCACTCCCGCACCCCAGAGCGTGTAGCAGAGCCAGTGAGGCGCTCGGCGCCAGGGGCCCGCGAACCACCGCTTATAGGAGATCCAGTGCACGGCAACCAAGCAGGGGAAGAGCCACAGGGCGGTGTTGCCCAGGCTGAGTTCACCCGGCGCATCGAAGAGCACGAAGGCCCTGAGCGTCGTGCCGGTGACCTCCCAGCCGCTGGGCCGGAAGAAGACGATGGTGATGCACACGTAATAGAACGTGATCAGCGGACCCACCCGGCCCAGCACCTTGCTGAGTCGAGGGCGTGCGGTGATGAAGGGCCGGCTGAGGATGTTGAACGTGGATCCGGCGCCGTGCAGCAAGCCGAAGATGACGTAGTTCCAGCTCGCGCCGTGCCAGAGGCCGCAGAGAGCGAAGGTGATCATCAGGTTGCGGCCGATGAGCAGCGCTGAGTTGCGCCCGCGCCGCAGCAGGCTCACGAAGATGTAGTCCCGCAGCCATTGGGACAGGCTGATGTGCCAGCGCTTCCAGAACTCTTCGATGTTGTTGCTGAAGAACGGGTGGGCGAAGTTCAGGCACAGCGTGTAGCCCAGCAGCCCCGCCGTGGCGATGGCCATGTCGGAGTAGCCCGAGAAGTCGCAGTAGACCTGCACCGCGTAGTACAGCGCTGCCGTGATGGCTGAGCCCAGATCGTAGAGCTCAGGCGACTCGAAGTAGCGGTCGGCCACCATGGCCAGATTGTCAGAGATGCAGGCCTTCTTGATGAAGCCGATGAGGAACAGGGTGAGGCAACCCCTGAAGTCGACCGAAGCGAGTCGACGTCGTGTCTCAAGCTGGGGCAAGAAGTCGACCGCTCGCACGATCGGCCCGGCCACGAGCTGGGGGAAGAAGCCCACGAACAGCGCGAAGTCGAGCAGGTTGCTTACGGGCTTGAGCGCTCTGCGGTAGATGTCGAGGGTGTAGCTGAGGGTCTGGAAGGTATAGAAGCTGATCCCGACCGGCAGGATGATCTCCAGGGTGCTCACCGGGAACTCGAGGCCGACGAGATCGAAGAGCCCCTGCCCCGAGGTCACGAAGAAGTTGAAGTACTTGAAGAAGCCCAGCAGCCCGAGGTTCGATGTCAGGCTGAACATCAGCCAGAACTTGCGCCCTCGGGGAGGGTCGTCCTGCCCCAGCATGCGCCCGGCGTGATAGTCGACCAACGTCGAGAAGGCCATCAGCCCGCAGAAGCGCCAGTCCCACGCCCCGTAGAAGACGTAGCTGCAGACCAGCAGCCAGACCTTGCGAGAGGTGTTCTTCTTCAGCGCCCAGTAGACCGCGAAGGCCACCACGAAGAAGACGACGAAGCGAAACTCGGTGAACAGCATGGGTCGGCGAGGGGCTACTCGAAGCGGGAGAAGGCGCGCGCGAAGATCCTGCTGAACTCCTCGGCGCCGGCGCGGTTCAGGTGACCATCGAAGCGAAGGTCGAACTGATAGATGAAGGCCTGCTGCCGCGGATCATTGAAGGTCATCAGGTCGGGGATCAGGCCGGCCTCTCGCAAGGCGTGGGCGTGGGGTGTGGGATCCATGCCAGGCGGCACGATGTAGATCAGGCGGGCACCGGCAGCGCGGACGAGGGCCATCTGGCTCGCCAGTGCGTCCTCGTTGTAGCGCTCGAGGTTGTAGTCAGCCGTGTTGCCCTTGGCCAGAAAGTCGAGCCTGTTGCGGTAACCGCCTCGGCGCTTCAAGAACCCCTCGCGCCGCTTCAGGATGCTGGGGTCGTCGAGGTTGTCCAGGGCTTGGTAGCCACAGTCGCGGGACACGTCCTCTAACGACAGGGGCTGGTCCTCGACGAGCCCTTGCAGGTCATCGAAGATGCGCCGCCCCTGGCCGAACGCTGTGAGCCGCTGGCCGAACATGCGCAGGTGATCCCACATTTTCAGAAAGCGGTCCTGCAGGGGCAGGTCTTGCATGGCCAGGGTGCGAAACACTGTCCCGGTCTGGCGCGCCGTGTGCCAGGCGATGCTGCGATTCGTGAAGGCGTTGTCCTTGATCTGGCGGACCCAGTCGGGTGCCTCGATGAAGAGGGTGCGCAGGTTCTGACCATCCATGGCCAGCACCCGTCGCAGCACGTAGTCGATCTCGACGTCGGGCATGCCCGGGCCGCCCAGATTGAACGAGGACATGTCGACGCCCAGCTGGCTCAGCTCGCCGTCGATGATCTCGGGGATGAACGACCTGAAGATGTGGCTGCGACCCACGAAGAGCGTGTCGTACTCGCCGATGTGCTCCTCGAGGTGCTGGAGCTTGGTCGTGATCGGGAAGTCTTCGGGGGGCGGTGTGGCGGACAGGCCCCAGCTGGCCACCAGAACAAAGCCCACAACGGCGCCCCCGATCGAGCTCAGAATCGAGGCCGGACCCGCCCGAACACCCTGCTCCCCGGGCGCGTCGATGGGCGGTTCCGTCGTCGACATGGGTGGGGAAATCCGGCGGCCAAGCAGGGCTCTCTCGCCCGGGCGGGCGCTGTCTGTTCGAGGAGCGGGCGGAGTATACCGCCCTGTTGCCGAGGGGGGCTCACGCCCACCAAAAACCGCACGGGGGCGGGGCCTGGTTGAATCTCAAGCTGGAGTCTAGCCAAGTCGATATACGGTAGACTTCCCGTCTTGAACCCAGCCTTCTTCCGCTCGACCGGGCCGCAGCGATGAAACGTACCGAATTCCTCGACAAACTCACCGAGGCCCTCTTCATGGACAAGGGCTCGCTCAAGCCAGAGCAGGTGCTCAAGGACATGAAGTGGGATTCCATGCACAGCCTCGAGTTTCAGGCCCTGGCCGACGAGCTCTTCGAGATCCTGGTGGACCCTGCTGCCATCACCAAGTGTGTTTCGATCGGCGATCTCTGCGACCTGGTGAACCTCGAGCCTGACGGTTGATCTCGCCCCCACGCCGGGCGGTCCTGCGGGCCGTCGCCGCGTAGCTGCAGGCCCCTGAGAACCCGATCGTAGCTGGGTCTGGCTGAGCCTCAAGGTGGAGTCGACAGGGGCCGATATACGTTAGACTTCCTGTCTTGAATCCCGACACATTCCGCTCGACCGGGCCGCACCGATGAACCGGACAGAATTCCTCGACAAGCTGACCGAGGCCCTCTTCATGGACAAGGGTTCGCTCAAGTCTGAGCAGGCTCTCAAGGACGTCAAGTGGGACTCCATGCACAGCCTTGAGTTTCAGGCACTGGTTGACGAGCTCTTCGACAGGCGGGTTGACCCGGTGGCCATTGGCGACTGCGAGACGATTGGCGACCTCTGCGACCTGGCGAAGATCGAGCCAGACGCGTGATTCCATTCGGGCCCCGGGCAGTCTTGCGGGCGATCGCCTCCTATCTGCCCAAGGACCTGCTGACCAACGAGGACATCTTCGCCAGGTACGGCGAGTGGTCCCCGGAGAAAATCAGCACGAAGACGGGCATCAGCACTCGGCACGTCTGTGCTGCCGACGAGTTCACCAGCGACTTGGCGGTGAAGGCTGGTGAGCGGCTCTTCGCCCTCGATGAGAGCTTCAAAGAGGGCATCGACCAGATCCTGCTCACCACGATCAGCCCGGACTACATCCTGCCCTTCACTGCGGGCATGGTTCAGGACGCTCTGGGGCTGCCCACCACGGTGGCAGCCTTCGACATCACCTTGGGTTGCTCGGGCTATCCCTATGCCATGACCCAGGCTGCGGCCATGATTGAATCGGGTCGGGCCCGCAAGGTGCTGGTGATCACATCAGACCGCTTCACCGGCTACACCGAGGCTGGGGGGCAGGACATCCGCACCCTGTTCGGTGACGCAGCGACTGCCAGCCTGATCGAGGCACAAGACGACGGTAAGCCGCCGCTTTCTGGAGGGCTCATCGGCGCCACGCGCCTGGGTACCGACGGCAGCGGAGCCCTGAACCTGCTCATCCCCACGGCAGGCATGAAGGGCTTCTTGGGAGCCCAGAAGCGCGACATCAAGCAGCCTACTGTCGAGATGAAGGGGCCTGAGGTCTTCGACTTCACCCTGCGGGTGATCCCCAAGCACGTGAGGAGCTTTCTTGAGAGTGAAGGCCTGGCCGTGGAGGACGTGGACATTTGGGTCTTTCACCAGGCCAACCTGTTCATGATCGATCACCTGCGGCGGCGGATGAAGATCCCCGAAGAAAAGTTCGTGGAGCACATCGCAGAGGTGGGTAACACCGCCTCGTCGACCATTCCCATGGCGCTGCAGGCAGCCATCGACGCGGGGCGGGTGAAGCCCGGCCACCGGGTGGCCCTGCTCGGCTTTGGTGTGGGCTATTCCTGGGGCACCGTTTTGCTCGAGTACCAAGGGTGAGCAGCTCTCATGTCGGGCCGAAGGCTGTGCTCACGGCGATCGCTTCGTACTTGCCAGAGGCCCTGATTACCAACGAGGCCATCGTTGAGCAGTATCAGGACTGGAGCGAGGAGAAGATCGTCGACACCACGGGGATCCACACCCGCCATACCTGCGCCGATGACGAGTTCACCAGTGACCTGGCGGTCAAAGCCGCAGAGGCGTTGTTTGCGGGCGACCCTGGCCGGCGGGACGACATCGACATGTTGATCGTCGTGACGGTCAGCCCCGACTACATCACCCCTCACACCTCGGGGCTGGTGCAACAGGCCCTGGGTTTGCCGACGCATGTGGGCGCTCTTGACGTGAGCTTGGGCTGCTCGGGTTTCACCTATGCCCTGCAGCTGGCCGCGGCGCTGATCGAGTCTGGGCGCTCCCGCAAGTTGCTGCTGATCACCGCCGACCGCTTCACACCCTACTCAGAAGAGGGTGGGCAGAACGTACGCACCATCTTCGGAGACGGAGCCACCGCCAGCCTCATCGAGGCTCAGCTCCCCGACGGCCCCGTGCTCAGCGGCGGCGTGATCGGTGCGACCAGCTTTGGCACGGACGGCTCGGGAGCCGAGTACTTGCGCATCCCGACCGGCGCCATGCGTGGGTTCGTAGGCGACACTCAGCAACCGTTCTCGAAGCCCACCGTCGAGATGGACGGCCCCCAGGTCTTCGCCTTCACGATCAGGGTGATCTCCAAACACATCCACGAGTTCTTGAAGAGCCAGGATCTCGGGGTTGAAGACGTTGATCTCTTCGTCTTCCACCAGGCCAACCTGTTCATGATCGACCACCTCAGACGGCGCATGAAGATCCCTGAAGAGAAGTTCGCTCTGCACATCGCCGAGGTGGGCAACACGGTGGCTTCGACCATCCCCCTCGCGCTGGAGAAGGCCATCGCCGAAGACCGGGTGCACAGCGGGGATCGCGTGGCTCTGGTGGCCTTCGGCGTGGGCTACTCGTGGGGCTCGGTGCTGCTGGACTATCAGGGGTCGGCGTCTGCGCCATAGCTCTCCTTCTCTCTTCGCGGTGGTCCGGGCGTCCCTGTTTTTGACCAGGGGGGCCTTTCGCTCAGACAGGGTCGGCTTCGCCTCCACACTCGCTTCAGACCCCCCTGGTCAAAAACAGGGACGCCCTGCTCGGTGGAGGGGCAGGAGACTCTGGCCTTCCCTGGGTTCATCCTTCACGAGTCCAACGCTCTGCGTATTGGCTTGCGAGCAAGGTCAGACCACGATCGCGGAGCGGCCTTGCCTAGCAGCCTGTGCGTAAAGTGCCGTGATGGCGAGTGCGCCTCGGTGGCGCCAGATCGAGGCGACGAACCGAAGGCGAATCAGTGGATTCGTTGAGGATTCGGCAACGAAGAGGTGGCGCCACCGAGGCGTGTTCGACGCGCGGCACTTTACGCACAGGCTGCTAGAGCACCGATGGGCTGGCGGTCTGTAGCGCAGCCCCTTGGCTACAGGTAGCCGAGCGCCTCGAGCCGTTCCCGCTCTTCATCGCTGAAGATGCGTTCCTCGAAGGGGATCTGTTCGGCGTGGGGGGCTTCCAGCCAGCGGCGCAGCTCATCGGCCAGCTCGCCTGCGGTGGCCGATTGCGCTTCGATCATGTCGGACAGCTCGCCGCCGTCTGCTGCCAGGTTGTACAGCTCGTTCTGTCCGTCTGACGAGTCGATGTACTTCAGGTCGCCGCGGTAGACCACCCGACGGATGCGCTCGAAGCGGCCACCCCAGGGCTCCAGCAGATCTCGCCAGCGTGTGTAGTAGTTCTCCCCCAGGATCATCTCGTCTTGCCCGGCCTCGTGGGGGAAGGCGCTCTTGTCCACGTCGTCCACATGATCAAAGACCAGGTGGGGGATGTGTACCAGCGAGACCAGTTCGTCCCGCACCTCGCCCAGTTGTTGCCCCGGCTGCTTGATGATCAGGGGGATCTTCATCACCGGCTCGTAGACATCTTTCGAGTGGGCCACGAGGTGGTGCTCGCCGAGAAACTCGCCGTGGTCCGAGGTGATGATCAGCAGCAGATCGTCGTACAGGCCCTGCTCCTTGAGCGTGTCGAACAGCTGCCCCAGGCCAGCGTCGAGGTTCGCGATGCCCCGGTCGTACTGGGCGGTGAGCGTGTCCAGCAAGTCCGTGGGCGGCGGCGTCTCTCCGCTCAACAGGCGGGAGTAGATCGCGCCCATCACCTTGCCAGAAGCGTCGGGGATGGCGTTGTCGTTCAACCGGGCCACAGGCGCCGGGTTGTAGGGGACGTGGGCGTCCATGTAGTTGAGAAAGAGGAAGAACGGTCGCTCGTCTCGCTGCTCAAGCCACGACGACACCCGCTGGTGGACACCGTCCGCGTAGGTGCGGTTCACCTCGTAGAGATCGAAACCCCGGTCCAGGCCGTAGTGAGCATCGAGGAACACGTCGTTGGCCATGATCGCCGCGGTGTTGTAGCCCACCAGCTTCAGCTCTTCGGCCAGGGTGGGGCGGTCGTAGGGGAGGGGGCTCACGTTGTCCGGCAGGTCTTTGGGCTTCACCGCATCGGCCCCCGTGGCCTGCCGATCAGGGACGTCGACCCACTGGGTGTGGGCCCCATGCTCGAAGGAGTACAGCCCGGTGAACAGCGAGGCGTGAGAAGGCAGGCTCCACGGGGCCGTGGCCCGGGCGCCGGTGTAGAGCGTGGCCTGGTCCGCCAGGGCGTCGAGCACCGGCGAGGTGGGCAGCTCGTAGCCGTAGCAACCGAGGTGATCGGCGCGCACCGTGTCGAGCACGATGAGCAGCACGTTTGGGTGGGGGTTCAGGGTGGCGTCGCTGTTTGTCTGGTCGGCTTCGCCGGGGGCGTCACCGCAGCCGCAGAGGGCCAAGGCGATCATGACCCCGGCGAGTCTCGGCTGCCGCGCCACGGCCCGCGCCTGCCGTGGGCTTTGGAGGGATGCCCCTGATGACGCCCACGTTGGCGCTTGCTGGGGGGCCAGAGGAGCGGCCCGGAGTTCGGCCCCGGGTTCGGCCCCGGATTCGGCCCCGGGTTCGGCCCGTGGTGCGACCTGAAACCGTGGGTTGCGAGGCTCTCTCAAGGTCATGGTGAGCGAAGCCTACCGGCACCCCTGCAGACCCGCAAGCGCACTCCCGGACCAGCTCGTGGCCGTAAGGTAGGATGCGCCCATGCGCTCCGGTCATCTCCCCGTCTGATGTCGTCGAGCGTGGTGCTGTTCATCGCGAACAACACCCTCGCCGTCTGGCTCGCCCTCCGTTGGGGCAGGCGCCTGTTGCCCCGCGCCGATGCAGCAGCACGGGCCCTGGCCACGACCGTGCTCTTCGTGTCCATCACCCTGGGTTGCCTGCAGCTGCTGGGATTCACTGGCTTGCTCACGGCGGCGAACGTGGCCGCACTGCTCGCCGCGTTGACGCTGATCGAGGCGCTCGTTCCCGGACGCCAGCTCGCGCCCACGGCCTCACAGCCAGCTGCCACTTTGGCCAAACCGGGCAAGCCACGCCGCCCCTCCCTCGCCGGCCTGCTGCTCACGGGCCTCTGCCTCTGGTGCGCCTGGGTGATCGTGACCACAGCCGTCACCTATGGCTGGGACACCCAGACCTACCACGCCGTCGCCCCCGCCTGGTGGTACCAGCAGGGCGGCCTCGACATCCAACCCTTCAACTACCAGGGCTACTACCCGCTCAACGTCGAGCTGCACACGTTCTGGTTCCTGCTGCCCTTCGGGACCGACGCCCACGTGACCCTGGCCATGTTCAGCTGGGTGGCCCTGATCGTCGGGGCCATGGCGGTGCACGGGCGCATTCTGGGTCAGTCGCCGCTGTTCACGGCCTGCGTTGCTCTGGCGTTTCTCGTCGCTCCCCCGGTGCAGGAGCGGCTGGTGTACTACACCTCCAACGATCTCTCCGTGGGGGGCATGCTCCTGGCCCTGCTGGCCCTGGGCTGGCTGCCTGAGCGTGACGACGACGCCACGGGGCGAGCGCTGCTCTGCGGTCTCGCGGGGGGCGCGGCCCTGGGCATGAAACCCACCACGGCGCCGTTCGTGCTCTTCGTTGGCCTGTGGTGGATCTGGCGTCTGGGCTGGCGGCGCACGTCCCTGCGCCCGGTGCTCGCCTACGGACTGGCCGTGCTCTCCATCGGCTCGGCCTGGTACCTGCGCAACCTGATCGTCACCGGCAACCCGCTCTTTCCCGCGGCCTTGGGACCGTTCGAAGGGCCGCTCGATGCAGGCGCTCAACGGGCGACGTCGCTGCTGCCCGTGCTGCTCGAGAAGGGTGGCGATCCGGAGTTCTGGACCGACCTGCTGGGGCGCTACCTCGACTGGCCCTTGCCCCTGGGGCTGGCGGCGGTGCTGGGTTACCTCGTGGGCGCCGTGGCCTGGTTCCGCACGGGCGATCGTCTGCGCAGAGCACACCTGTTCATGCTGCTGCTGTGCGGCGTGGTGTTTCTGGTGCTGTACCCGCTGCAGCCCTTCTCGGCCACGGCCAATCGCCCGGGTGGGCCGTTCCTGGTCTACATTCGCTACATCCTCTTTGGCGTGCTCGTGGGTCTGATGCTGCTGCCCTGTCTGCGGCTGAAGCCACGTGATCCGGCCGAGCCGTCCGGGCGCTCAAGCTGGCCGACCTGGCTTTTGCCCGCCGCCGTGGCCCTGGCCTCACTGGGGCTGGGCCTGGACACCCCCGCACGGGCCCAGGCTGCTGCCGAGCAGTTGGGGCGCTTCGGCCCGGGCAACCTCGCCGGGGTCTGGGCTGCCATCGACGAGCTGCCCGACGGCGCCCGGGTGGCGGTGCTCTCGCCCGATCCTCCGAGCCACACCCTGGTCTATCCGCTCTTCGGTCGCCGCCTGCAGCTGGAGCCGGTGGCGATCTATGCCGATGGCCGACCCCGCCAACCCCTGCACGAGGTCTGGCGCGAGCGAGACGGTGGCTGGTGGTGGGAGTTTGCCGCCAGCAGCCCCGAGGCCAACGGGGCCGTCCTGGCCCGCAACCTGCGCGAGGCGGGGGTCGACTTTCTCGTGCTGAACCGCTGGCCCGCGCCGAACAACTCGCCAGCCGCCCGCAACTTCGTGCCTCGCTGGGCCCGCGTGGGCAAGCTCGAACCAGAGCGCCGGATCTTCGCAGACAAGGACTCGGAGATCTGGGACCTGCGCCAACGGCCCGGCGCTGGTAGCCTCCTCGAACCGGCAACAGCCCCGGATCCCGGGGTGCAGCCAGCCCCGCCAACCCAGGACGACCAGCGATGACCTTGCACCGCACACGGCCATGGCGCACTGCGCTCAGCGCTGCGGTTCTGCTGCTCTGCGCCTGTGGAGCTGAGCCCGGGCCAGCCGATGACCCAGCTCAGCGCAAGAACGTGATCGTCGTGGTGGTCGACACCCTGCGCGCCGATCACCTGGGCTATCACGGCTATCAGCGCGACACGTCCCCCTATCTCGATGAGCTGGCCCAGCAGGGCGTGGTCTTCGATCGGGCCCTGTCGAGCTCGTCGTTCACCCGGGAGTCGATCTCGGCCCTGTTCACCGGCAGCTTGCCCTCCATGAGCGGCAGCACGGGATGGCACGCCGCTCCGTCCGACGAGCTGCAGACCGTGGGCCAGTTGTTCAGCGCGGCGGGCTATCGCACGGGGTTCTTCACCAACACGATCATGTTGAGCCACGAGCGCTACGCCGACGGCTTCGATGTCATGGAGCCCCTGGCGGAGACCGGCGGACTCAGCGGCGGGAGCCACAGGCTCAGCGCTCGCGGTCTGGAGTTCGTGGCCGAGGCGTCAGACGAGCCCTTCTTGCTCTACCTGCACTACCTCGATCCCCACGGGCCCTACGAGCCACCCGAAGAGCTGCAGCTGCGCTTCGCCGACAGCATTCATCCCGATCCCGTGGCGCTGTACACCGAGCTGCGCCCCGAGGTGCCCCGCTACGTGGCCGAGGGCTTTGGTCCCGGCGACCCGCTCTTCGAGGATCAGCAGGCGCGCTATGACGCAGAGATCGTCGACGTGGACAACTCCCTGCGCGAGCTGCTGCAAGGCCTCGAAGCCCTGGGAGCGAAAGACGACACCCTGCTCGTGCTCACCGCCGACCACGGCGAGGAGTTTCTCGAGCACGGTTTCATCGAGCACGCCTGGACGCTCTACGAAGAGTCGATTCATGTGCCCCTGCTCTTCTGGGCGCCGGGGTGGTTGGCCGCCGAGAGAGTGGAACAGCCGGTCTCCCTGGTCGATGTGCTGCCGAGCCTCACCCGGCTGCTCGATCTGCCCGACTCGGGCGCTCTCGATGGCGTGCCGTTGTTCGACGAGCAAGGCGCGCCCGCCACGTCCGTGCGCCCGGTGGTGAGCGAGGTGCTCATTCGCCATCGCAACGTGGTGCGGTCGGTGGTTGTGGGCCGCTGGAAATACCACCAAGCGCGACGTTGGATGCCCCCCGCGCGACGCTCCCAGCTGATCAAGGAGGTGGGCGAGCGCAAGCTGGAGCTGGCGGCGGCGAAGCGTCCCTTCGACCCCTGGGGGCCCATCGTGCGAGAAGAGCTCTACGACCTCGAAGCAGATCCCGGCGAGACGAACGACCTCTCGGTGAGCGACTCCGACCGGCTGGCCAGGATGCGGGCCATTCTCGCCGACTACGAAGCGCGTGTGCTGGCGGCGGCGCCAGGGCAACAAGGGGGCGTGCAGGATCACGACGCCGCAGCGCTGAAGGCCATCAAAGAGCTGGGCTACTGAGCGGCGCGACGGGCGCTCTCTCAGTCCTCTTGCATGCTCCCACCCGAAGTCGGTCGCGAGCGTGGCGAAGACTTTCGGCGGGGTCACCCGGCGAGGTGAGTGCGGCGGAGGGGACGGTTGGGGGCGACGTCATGTCAGATCAGCGGGGCGTGCTGTTTGGGGGCGATCTGCGAGTTCCTTCTTCTGGCGTCTCGGCGAGCCCACTGCCATGGTGGGGGCTGAGTCGTTTCCCAACAGGACTGCTACCCATGTCGATCCGTGAACTGTTCCGCCCGTCCTGTCTCACCCTCTTTCTGGCGCTCGGCCTCGTGGCCTGCACAGCTCCGTTCGATGCAGACAGCCAGGCAGCCGCAGTGGCGCAGGGCCAGCTCTTCATCGGACAGTTCTACGCCGGAGAAGACGACCTCCTGTGGGCTGCCTTCGACAGCGACATGAAGACGATGATGGGCGACACTCAGGCCACCTTGGCGGACTTTCGGATGCAGGTCGATTCAGAGCTCGGCGCCGAGGTTGAGGTCGTCGCCGAATCTGTCTTGCCTCAAGGGTCTGACACGCTCTACCTGCGCAAGGCTCGCTTCGAGAAGGTCGAGATCAGACTCGATGTGGTCATCAGCTGGAGCGCCGAGGGCAAGGTCACGGGCTTCTCGATTCGTCCCGAGCAGGCCGAAGCGCCCAGCAAGTACCTCGACTACGTCACCAAGACAACCCTGCGCCTGCCGTTCGAGGAGGCCTGGACCGTGTTCTGGGGCGGCCGGGAGTTGAAGCAGAACTATCACACCGCCTACCCCGATCAGCGCTTCGCCTACGACATCCTGATCATGAAGGATGGCGTCACCCACGACGGCGCCGGGACGTCCCTTGACGACTACTACTGCTTCGACCTCAAGGTCTTGGCCCCTGGCGCCGGGGTGGTGCTCTCAGCCGAGAAGGACGTGGTCGACAACGTGCCCGGTGAAATGAACCCGGCACAAGCCCTGGGCAACCACGTCATCATCGATCACGGCAACGGCGAGTTCTCGTTCCTGGCCCACCTCAAGCAGGGCACTCTGTCCGTCGCCGTGGGCGACAAGGTCGAGATCGGCACCTACCTGGGGCGCTGTGGCAACAGCGGCAACACGAGCGAACCCCACATCCACTATCACCTGCAGGACACTCCAACTTTCAACAAGGGCCAGGGCATGCCAGCGCCCTTCGTCAACTACACCGCTGACGGCGAGCCCGTCGAGCGGGGTGAGCCTGTGCGCTTGCAGGTGGTCAAGAGCCGCTAGGGAGTCACGCCCGTTCAGAGCGCCGGGGCATCGTCCTCATCCACTTCCAGGTCGCGGGTTGCGCTCGGGGGCAGGTTGGCGATGGCCTCCTGGACCATCCGCACATGCTCGGTCTCTTCGTCGCGCAGCTCGGTGAACAGGGCTTGGATCTCGGGATCGGCCACGTGGGCCAGGGTGTGGTCGTAGAACTCGAACGCCGTCTGTTCGGAGGAGAGCGCCACCTCGAATGATCGCAGGGCGGACATGTTGAAGCGAGGCGCACCGTGCTCAGGCGCTTCCACGTCGAAGAGGCCGCGAAGCGAGACGCGTATGGGGCTGTCGCCGAAGAGGGACTGCCGCCTCGTGGCGAGCTCCTGGCCATGCTTGGCCTCGTTCCGAGCCATCTGGGCGAAGACGCTGGCCGCGTCCCCCGTGAAGCGCTGGCCGAGCTGAGCGGCGAACTGCTTGTAGCGCTTGCAGGCCTCCTCCTCGATGAACACCGCGAGGTCGAGGGCGTCCATCAGGTCGAGGGTGGCATCGTCGATATGGGTGGACGTCCTGGACTCCGGGCCTTCGGATCAGGGACATGCCCTTGCGGGTCGGGCATGGCGGGCGCTGTCGATGAGCGCCGTGTGTACCAGCTTGACGCAATTCGCATCGGGGTCAACGGGGTACCGTCGACCGAGGCGCCGCTGGGAATGGATGGCGGCGATATCAGCTTCGCCCTCTGTGGTTCTCACTGGCCTGCTAGACTGACCGCGGTTGCGTAAGCAGGAGCGGCGGGCGGCCTCGTCCATGGGAGGGGCTGCTGGCAGGTCGTCGTCCCCATGGTCTTGGAGGCGCTGCGATGCATGTCCTAGTCACGGGTGCCAGTGGGTTCGTCGGCTCCGCGTTGGTGCCGGTGCTGCGCAAGGCCGGACACACGGTCGCCGTGGTCGGCCGTGGGGCGGGGGCTGACCACGACTGGTCGCCCAAGAGCCTCGCCGCCGGAGTCGCCGCCGCAGACGGGGTGATTCACCTGGCTGGCGAGAACCTGTTCGCCAAGCGCTGGTCTCCGGCCCAGAAAGAGGTGCTGCGGAACAGCCGCCTGGAGACCACCCGCGCGCTGTCCGAGCTGTGCGGCGAGCTGGGCACGTCATGCCTGGTGAGCACGTCGGCGGTGGGCTACTACGGCCCATCCGAAGCGCCGGGCCTCGATGAGAGCGCTCCTCGAGGCGACGACTTCCTGGCCCAACTCTGCGCTGACTGGGAGGCGGCCACCGCACCGGCGAGCGACGGCGGCGTGCGGGTCGTGCTCCTGCGCGTGGGCGTGGTGCTAGGACGGGGCGGCGGCGCCCTGGCCAAGATGCTCCCCCCGTTTCGCTTCGGCGTGGGCGGTCGCCTCGGCTCGGGACAACAGGCCTTCCCCTGGATTCACCTCGACGACTTGTGCCGTCTGTACCTGCACCTGCTCACGGACAGCGAGGCGTCGGGCCCGTTCAACGGCACCGCGCCCGGCCCCGTGAGCAACCTGGAGCTGACTCACGAGCTGGGCCGCGTGTTGCACCGACCCACGGTCATGCCCGTGCCGGCCTTCGCGCTGAAGCTGGCCCTGGGCGAAGTGGCAGACGTCTTGTTGACCGGCCAGCGGGCCTTGCCGAAGGGAGCACGAGAGCGGGGCTTCGTCTTCGAGTACCCCGAGCTCGGCGGGGCGCTGCAGGACGTTCTGAGGTGATCACTGGCGCGCGGCCGAGAGTTGGTGCGTTCTCCTGATCAGTGGCTGAAGGGCCTTGGCTTCGTCACATGCCAAAATGTAAGTCTGTGTTTACATTGCTGTAAGTCAACGCTTACATAGCGCCTGAACTGTAGCCGCAGATGCCAACCCATCGCCGAAGAGATGAGGACATCATGAACACGCCCAATCCCAGCACCCCGACGACAGTGACCCCGGCCAGCCGATCCTCGTGGGGCCGACCCCCGCTGTTCTTGCTCGCGGCAGTGCTCTCCAGTTGCCTGCAGCCCCCCGAAGAGCAGGTGGTCTTCGTCGAGCACCAGATCGCCACTAGCGCCGCGCCAAATCAGTCCGTGTTGACCGGCTTCCTGTTGGGCGGACCAGCGGCAGACCTGGTCGTGGTCAGCGATCACGGGCGCGATGACCATCGTTGGCGTGTCGACTCGTTTGACGGCACGGCCTGGGTTCCTGCGCTCCACGGCACCTTCCCGCCGCAGGTGCTGTTCGTGGACGTGGCCAATATCGCCGGGCATGACCGGCTGCTGACGTATGAGCCTGGCCTGCTCAGCGTGTACGACTTCGCCACCGGGCAGAGCCACGGCCTGGTCACGCTGACCTCCAACAGCCCACCAGCAGACAACGGTGTGCCCCATGTGGACATCACCGAAGACCTGAACAGCGACGGGCTCGACGATCTCGTCGTGCCGGATGTCGATGGTTTCTGGATCGTCATCCAGCGCGGCGACGGCAACTTTGCCGAGCCGCTGAAGCTCGGCCCACCCATGAACATGCACTGGCTGTACGCCACCGAAGGCTCCCGCTTCAGCCCTTGGAAACACAGCCGCATTCACGAGATGGACGACAACCGCGATGGCCGCACTGACCTGGCCTTCTGGCGCCAGGACCATTTTGAGGTCCACCTTCAGAACGACGAGGGGCTCTTCTCATCGTCACCCAGGACGTTCACGACTCAGGTCGCCTTCGACTCTGATGACCTCGCCTCTCTCGTCGCCCCCCAAGGCATGCGCTACAGGCGCAGGGACGAAGACCCGGCGGGAGAGCTGTGCGGCCGGGTGCTCCATTCGCTCGATGACAGAAACGGCGACGGTGTCGCCGACCTGGTGGTGTTCTCTTTGGCCGGCGAGGGACTGACCAGCTTGGAGGTCAGCTACGACGTGCACTTCGGAGCGCCCACCGCTGACGGAGGCACGGTGTTCGCGGAGCAGCCCAGCACGCAGATCCAGTGCGAGGGGCTCCTGTTTGGTCTGGAGTCCCACGATTTCGACGGAGATGGCAGACCCGAGATGTCGCTCATGCTCTTTGACCCCGGCGTCTTCAAGATCATCGGCATGCTCGTGGGCTGGCTCTTCACCGACTCCGTCTCCTGGACTCTGAACATCTACGCCATGGACGATGACGGCCGCTTCGCCGAGCCCAACGCCAGCTTCAAGGCCAAGGTGCAGCCGTCCGAGGAGACAGGAGTGCGCTCGTTCTACATGCCCGTTCTGGTTGGCGACGTCGACGGCGATGGGCGCTCAGATCTTCTGACCGCAGCCGATTGGGACGAGCTGCACCTGCACGTGGGCGCCCCGGGCTCCGAGCTCTTCGCCCGGCAACACCAGGTGATAGACGTCCGCATGCCCGCCCAGGAGTTCGCCTGGCTCGCCGACCTCGATCGCAACGGCAAGCAGGACGTTGTCTTGCACCATCGCTCCCCCAACGGGCCGCAGCAGGTCACGATTCTGCTCTCTCGTTGAGCCCGGCGCCGCTCCCGTACCGGGGCCAACATGACAAACGGGTCATCTCAGCTGAAGCCCAGGGCAGGATAGGCTGGATTTCGAGGTGCTCTCCGGCCCCGCGCTGTCGTCGGAGTTCTCTCGAATCGTTGTTTCCTCGCACCGCACGGATCCTCCCGCCATGCCCGCCCGCGCCGCTCTGCTCGTCCTCTGCGCTCTCTGCACGCCCATCGCCCTGGCCAGCTCCCAGATCACCTACGTCGATGGCAGCGCCGCCGGCGCCAACGACGGTAGCTCCTGGAGCGATGCCTTCGTCGATCTTCACGACGGCCTGGCTGCAGCCGCCACCGGCCAGCTCTGGGTGGCCGCCGGCGTCTACACCCCGGCGCCCGCGGGCGGCAGCGAGACCGTCTCGTTTCAGCTGACCGACGGCGTGGCCGTCTACGGTGGCTTCGCTGGCGGCGAGACCTCGCTCTCCCAGCGCGATTGGGACGCCAACCCCACCGTGCTCAGCGGCGACATCGGGTCGGACGACGTCTACGGCCCCGTGGTCTGGTACCAGGGCTGGAACATCACCACGCCCAACAGCGACCGCATCGTGGAGGCCACGGGCACGGGCGCCGCGACGATCTTCGACGGCTTCACCGTGAAGGCGGCCCACGGCGCGAACACTCCGGGCGCGGGCATGGCCGTGATCGGCGGCAACCCGACCGTTCGCAACTGCACCTTCACGCGCAACCTGGTCGGCTGGTCCGACGGCGCAGGACTGTGGGTTCAGAACGCCAACCCGGTCATCGAAGAGTGCAGCTTTCACGAGAACTACGCGAGCAAGGGCGGGGGCGGTGGCCTCGCCGTGACCGGTGCCAGCGCACCGACCGTGCGCAACAACAGCTTCACCTCGAACCTGGCCGTGGGCTTCTCGCCCCAGGGCACGGGCGGCGGCTTGGACAACACCTCGTCGCTGCCGTGGACTGTTGAAGACTGCCAGTTTCTCTCGAACACCGCGCGCAACCAGACCACGTCGGGCTCGGCGATCATGGCCTACGGTGGCGGGTTGTTTCACCAGGGCACCGACATCACGCTGCTCCGTTGCGTGTTCATCGACAACGACAGCCTCGCTGGCGGCGGCGTGTTCAGCTTCGGCACCATGACCATCGCCGAGTGCGAGTTCTTCGACAACCTCGCCGTCCCCTACGACGGGCCGATCTCGAGCATCGGCGACTGGGGTGGGGCCTTCGGGGGACTTTCGTTTTCGCCCACGACGACCACCATCGTGGGCAGCACCTTCTCGGGAAACTCGGCCGGCGAGGGCGGCGCGGTCGCCGTGCTGCAGAGCCACAACGTGGTCATCCGTAACAGCATCCTGTGGGGCAACGAGGCCACCGGCAGCGAGACCACCCTCATCGACGGGCAGGTGAAAGGCTCGTCCGACATCGAGTGGAGTTGTGTCGAGGGCCTGCTCATGCCGATCCCGGGCGAGGACCCGCCGAACCCCGACGACTTCCCCGGCAGCCACGAGAACGATCCCCTCTTCGTCGATGAGCTTGGGGGCGACCTGCGCCTGTCGGCCGGCTCGCCGTGCATCGACGCCGCCAACAACGGCTTCTTGCTGGCTGCGTCCACCCTCGATCTCAGCGGCAACCCGCGGCTGGCCGACGACCCGAACACGCCCGACACCGGCCTGGGCCCCGCACCCATCGTCGACATGGGCGCCTACGAGTTCGGCTCGGCGCCGAGCTCTCCCTGGACTGACCTGGGTCTCGGCCTGGCGGGCACCAACGGCGTGCCCACATTCAGCGGCGATGGCAACCTGGCTGGCGGCGATCCGGTGGCGCTGCACATCGCAGGCGCGCTGCCCGGCGCGGCCGCTCACATCGTGATCGGCTTCAGCGCGCTGAACGTCCCCTTCAAGGGCGGCACGCTGGTGCCCAGCCCGGACGTGCTGTTGCTCGGCCTGCCGTTGGACGGCGCCGGCGCCCTGACCCTGGCCAGCACCTGGCCCAGCGGTATCCCCGGCGGTCTCTCAAGCTGGTACCAGGCCTGGATCGCCGACCCTGCTGGCCCGGTGGGCTTCGCTGCCACGAACGGCTTGCTGGCGATCACGCCGTAGCAGCCGTTCAGCTCTGGAATCTGCTGGCCCTCGAAGGGTTGGGCGGGGGGCTCAGCTCGCCCCAGCCCAGCCCTTCGCACGTTCTACGGCTCGGCTCCAGGCCACTCGGGCTGCGGCCACCGTGTCGCCGGGTGGTGCGGGCTCGAAGCGCCGATCGACGGCCCGGGCCGCCGAAAGCCCGCCGTCGGTCCACAGGCCCACGCCGCGGCCAGCGAGCCAGGCAGCTCCCAGGGCGGTGGACTCGGTCACCACCGGGCGCACCAGGGGCACGCCGGAGAAGTCGGCGACCTGCTGCATGAGCAGGTTGTTGGCCGCCGCGCCGCCGTCGACACGCAGCTCGGCCAGGGGCGCGCCCGCATCGGCGGACATGGCGTCGATCAGGTCGGTGACCTGGTGGGCGACGCCTTCGAGGGTGGCTCGGGCGATGTGTGCGGCCGTGGTACCTCGGGTCAGGCCCAGGAGCGTGCCCCGGGCGTCCGGGTTCCAGTGGGGTGCGCCCAGACCGGCGAAGGTGGGCACGAAGACCACGCCGCCGGTGTCATCGACCTGGGCGGCCAGGTCCTCGATGTCGGCGGAGCGTTCGATCAGACCCAGCCCGTCTCGGAGCCACTGCACCGCCGCGCCGCCCACGAACACCGAGCCTTCGAGTGCGTACTCGAGCTCGGCGGTGGGCCCACTGGCGTGCCCGCTGTCCGCGCTGGGGCCGAGCAGCCAGGCCACCGTGGTGAGCAGTCGATGGGACGAAGCTTGGGGCTGGCTGCCAGTGTGGGCCAGCAAGAAGCAGCCCGTGCCGAACGTGCACTTGGCCAGACCGGCGCTGGTGGCTCCCTGACCGGCCAGGGCGGCCTGCTGGTCTCCGGCCACCCCGGCGATCGGCGTGCCTTCGCCGGGCAGCCCATTCGCGACTTCTCCCCAGGGTTCGGCAGAGCCTCGCACCTCTGGCAGCAGCGCCCTGGGCACATCGAACAGCTCCAGCAGCTCGTCGTCCCAGCAACCCTTGTGGATGTCGAACAGCAGGGTGCGGGAGGCGTTCGACGGATCGGTGGCGTGCACCTTGCCGCCGGTGAGCTTGTAGGCCAGCCAGCTGTCCATGGTGCCTGCGGCCAGGCGTCCGGCCTCGGCGTCGGCCCGGGCGCCAGGAACGTTGTCGAGCAGCCAGGCCAGCTTGGTGGCGCTGAAATACGGGTCGAGCAGCAGGCCCGTGCGCGACCGCACCAGGGGCTCGTGGCCAGCGTCTTTGAGCGCGGCGCAGCGAGCGGCCGTTCGCCGGTCCTGCCAGACGAGGGCGTTGTGGATGGGCCGGCCGCTGGCCCGGTCCCAGACCACGACGGTCTCGCGCTGGTTCGTCAGCCCTACCGCGGCCAGCTCGCCTGGGCTCAGCCCCGCAGCCGCGAGCGCCTCTGCCGCCACGCCCACCTGGGTGGACCAGATCTCGGCGGCGTCGTGCTCGACCCACCCGGGCTGAGGAAAGTGCTGGGTGAACTCTCGCTGGGCCAGGGCGCGCACGTGACCGTCACCGTCAAAGACGACGGCCCGGCTGCTGGTGGTGCCCTGGTCGAGCGCGAGCAGGCAGGGCATGTCAGTCGTTGGAGCGTCCGCCCAACAATCCCAGGCGCATGGCCCAGTAGATCAGCATCATCAGGGAGCTGATGAACGCGGCCACGTAGGTCATGGCTGCGGCGGAGAGCACCTTGCGCGCCCCTTGCAGCTCGTCGTCGGTCACGTAGCGGCCCGCTTCGAGACAGAGCAGGGCTCGGCGGCTGGCGTCGAACTCGACGGGCAGGGTGATCAGG
>Ga0209992_10000519_pt1 | contig 51622 bp, 51 predicted proteins | sample 2SBtaG_2_FD_182564 | JGI IMG/M metagenome (GOLD analysis project Ga0209992, IMG submission 182564) | Deep subsurface microbial communities from Kolumbo volcano to uncover new lineages of life (NeLLi) - 2SBTROV12_ACTIVE470 metaG (SPAdes)... | ecosystem: Environmental > Aquatic > Marine >... | reverse complement strand
AGATAATTTCCCGACGAATGAAAAACGATTGGCAGCGGTGTAGTCAAGTCACTAGCAAAATTCGTGACTTCACCATGCCAGCCTTGAGGCTGGCTAGAATTTTCACTAAAATCGATTTGCACAATTTCATGACCAACTGGAATTATTGCATTCCAAGAGCCAAAAACAGTAGCATAAACAGTATATTCATTGCCTGGAAAAGTTGAATTTGCTGGCCTAACATCCATTCCATTGAGACTGCTGTGTGCCGTCCAAGTAGCAACTGGCCCAATCGTCCCCACTGGAATCGGATTTTCAGGGTCATCATCAGGCCAGCCATAATCCTCACCAGCGATTAGCAGATTCACCTCTTCTAGTGGATGGTCTCCCTCCCAGTCACGCCCGTTGTCGCTGAACAGGTAACCGACCCCCTCGAGCCACACTCCATCGTAGGAGTTTCTCACCCCCGAGGCCAAAATCCCATTTTCCCCAGTGTTTGGGTTGACCCAAAGCAGAGCCGCGTTTCGCTCATCCACTTCCTCACACACGTTACACGTTGAGCCCACATGCCAAACTAGAGTTCCATTCCCTAACTCGTTGATGGCATTGGTTTGGTGATTTCCTACAGGAACTTCGTCAACCAAGACCCACCTTTCATTGGATTGGACAGCATCCACCCAGTTGCTGTCGGGGCCGGTGTGATTTATCCGCGTTAGCCGACCCGAATCTGAAACGATGATGAAATCTTCACCAAAGTGGATTCCGTGCGGCTGGACAAAATCTTCTAACCAAGTTGTTGTTGACACCAAATTCCAATCAGAATTTGTTGTGTTGAAATCAAATTCAAGAGCGACGAGTCTACCCTCATCTCTATCACAAACGATTAGCAAATCTGTCTCTGCCCATTCAAGACAACTTGGTCCACCTAACTCATCAACAACTAATTCGATTGTGAAATTATCTTCTATTGTTGGTTTACTGAATTGCGTGTATGGTAGGAGGTGAATAGTGAGCAGTATCGAGATTATAGTTGAGATAAGCAAAACTCCCCCAAGTTTACGACCCTTGGTTTGCGTAGTCATCAAAATCAGAACGGAGAGGCGTAGGTGTTGACGGTTTCGGATATTCTTAGCAACTGATTGTACTTGGCAACCCTGTCAGTACGGCACGGCGCACCAGTCTTGATTTGGCCAGCGTTAGTGCCTACTGCTAAGTCAGCGATTGTAGTATCTTCAGTCTCACCGGAGCGATGGCTGACTACTGTCGTGAAGTCTGAATTCCATGCAGTCTGCATTGTTTCCAAAGTTTCAGTCACTGAACCTATTTGATTTAATTTGATGAGAATTGAGTTGGCTGAACTCGCATCAATTCCTTGTTGTAATCGTGCCTTTTGGGTGACAAATAAATCGTCGCCAACGATTTGGCAACGCTTGCCATCCCGCTTAGTAGAAGATTCCCAAGAAGCCCAATCATCTTCGTGAAATCCATCTTCAATTGATAGAATTGGATAATCATCTAACCAGGCTGAATAAAGTTCACCAAGTTCTTCCCCAGAAATCGCTTTGCCATCAATTTGGTATGCCCCATCTCGGTAAAATTCACTAGCAGCACAATCTAGTGCAATACCGATTTGGTCGGTTGAATAACCAGCCCCTTCAATGGCCTTGACCATGTAGGACAATCCTTCTTCGTTGGCTGGAAGATTTGGTGCAAATCCCCCTTCATCACCAACTCCACCAAGTAATCCATCTTGTTTGAGAGCGCCTTTGAGTGCATGATAGCATTCCACGCCTGCTCTGAAGGCTGTAGTAAAGTCATCAAATCCATGAGGTACTACCATGAATTCTTGCACATCAACATTTGAGTTAGCATGGCTTCCACCATTCAGAATATTCATCATCGGCACCGGAAGTGAAGGCTCCCCCTTGCTTCCACCCGCTTTGCTAGAAAGAATTCCACCCTCTGCAATATGTTGCCAAAGCGGTTGGCCAGCCAAGTTAGCAGCCGCATTTAGGCTGGCCATACTAGCACCTAAAATTGCATTAGCCCCGAATTTAGATTTATTTGGAGTCCCATCCGCATCAATCATGGATGCATCAAGGGTTGCCTGGTCAGCAACATCCATGCCGATTAAAATGTCACGAATAGGGCCGTTGACATTGGCAACAGCCCCGTCAACACCTTTGCCAACCCAGCGAGTCTTGTCACCATCTCGTAACTCGAGGGCTTCGTGAACACCTGTTGAGGCGCCACTTGGAACGATTGCCCTTCCAGCCATTTGGTTGTTGACAAACACATCGACTTCAACGGTAGGATTTCCTCTGCTATCAATCACCATGCGCCCGCGCAGGTCGCTGATTGTGTCACTCATCACTCTCGCCTGTAACTAATGCCACCCAAAGCGGTTGGATAATCTTACGCATGGGATCAGTTAAGCCAACTTAACCAGTTTGCGACTTCATTTTGGATGGTTGGCACTTCATGCTCCTCCTCACAACTAAGAATATAGCACAATTCCTCTCCCCTTGGAGATATAGAGAAAAGTTCGGTTGAAAAGATAGGTTCACCCTCCTCTTGTTCAGGATTATTCCTTTTATCATCAACGAAGCAATGAACCATTCCACGTGGGTAATGCTGCATACTTGCTTCTTTAGGATCACAAACGACAACACTTTCGTTTAGAAAAATAACTGCAGACCCATCTTCTGGGTTTGTACTATGCCCTCGGATTTTACACCCTTCAAGCATAGTTGCGACATCAACATTGTACCATGAAATGTGGTTTTCACAACTTTCTAAGTTACAGACTTCATCAAGAAATTCCTGCACTCGCAGTTGACTCAAAGCTGAGTCTGAACCACTTTGCATGACCCTTCGAACGACTCGGCCCATTTGAACCCAATGATAATTATCGGAACATATTTTTTTCCGATTTTCTCCTTTATATTTATTTTATTTTTCAATTAAATCCAAATATTCTCAAAAAAATATACAAATCCAAAATCTTTGACAACAATTTATGTTTCCCTAATCCGGTATATTTTACCGAATCACAACCAAAAGTACACTACATCATAGGATTAATATACGAAATGCGGAAGCGCCGCTACATGAACATAGATTCAACCGACCGTGCTCTTCTAGGTGCCTTAAGAGATAATTCTCGAACATCATTTGTCGACCTCGCTAAAGACACAGGGGTTTCCGAGCGTACCGTGCGCACGCGCATGAAAAAACTCGAGGAGGAAGTGATTCAACGCTACACTATCATTGAGCGAGGAGTTGGTCTTTCTGCACTCGTGCGAATCAAGTTAGGACCGGGTACCGAGGTAGGTACTTTGGCCGGGGAGTTTTCAATGTGGGATGGTGTGCTCACCTGTTACGAAGTCGGAGGTGGCTTAGATGCCGACCTACTTTTGATAGTCTCAGTCACTGATACTCACGCCTTGCGTGAACTCCTTGATAGAATATGGTTGACAGCACCAGATGCAGCAGTTGTTGAAACCCACACAACTCTGATAATTGAGCAATATTAGTTTCACATCTAATTTAGATAGTCTTCACGTAAGACTTCAAATTGTTCCGCCCAGTTTGAAAATTCGTTATTCTATCCATTGTGGATATTTAGTCATACAAATTGCAAATTCTTCGCTGTCCAAGTTACTCGCAAGCCAAGCGTGGATATTTGGCCAATCTTGAGAATCAAACCATTGTCTATCGTGATTAGCAAATTGCCTTACAAAAGGGAAAAGAGCATCACTTAGAGGGGTTGAGATTGTCTTTTCAATCATTTTTTCGTTTAGTTCTTGGAGGAAAATTACGGCTTTATTTCGGTGTTCAAAACTGTCAACATTATCATAGCGATTAGGATATTTATATCGGTCTAGATGGAATTTAAATCCATCATCATTTTTTCTAATCCATTTCTCTTCATCTTGATTTAATTGCCAATTGAGAACATATTGCATGATTTCTAGACTTTCTTCAATCACTGTTCCATCAGCCAATTGCATGACGGGTACCGTGCCCTTTGGAGAAATATCCATCATATGGTTTGGCCTGTCTCGCAACAAAACTTCTCGATGTTCGACATCTGTATTTGAGCGAATTATTGCCATCCGGGCACGAATTGCATAAGGGCATCGTCTGAAAGAGTAGAGAATTGGTTTTGTCACACCGACCACTCCTTTTCTAACTAATTGACTTGTCACAACAATTTTTCCTGTCAAAGAGTTGAAACCCAGTTTGAAATCCTGTTGAGACCTTCTCGTAATGCGTCTTCATCACAAGCATATGAAATCCTGACGAATCCTTCTCCACCCTCAAGTAATCCACCTGGAATTAATTGCACCTTTGCTTCATTCAATGCTCTTGTTGCAAAGGTGGTGGAATTCATTCCAGTTTTTGTGATATCAACAAATCCGTAGAATGCGCCTTCAGGCTCGGGCATTGAAAGTCCTTCAATTGCGGCAATTCCATCCATCAATATTTGCCTACGTATCAAGTAATTCTGTTTGAATTCTTCAACAGCACCATCAATTTCAGATGCCAGTGCGGCTAATGCAGCATCCATTAAAAATGAAGGTATATGAGAACAGGCATTTGCTTGCAATTTCCCCATTGCTTGCATGACTTTTTCGGGTCCAGAGACAACCCCTATTCTCCAACCAGTCATGGCAAAAGACTTCGACCAACCTGTGATTACGATTGTTCGTTCCTCCCCTCCCGCAAGACTAGCAGGTGAGAGATGGGGCCATTCAGTCCAGTTGAGACGGGCGTATATTTCATCAGAGATTAACCAGAGGTCATGTTTCTTGGCGATTTCCAAAAGTTGGGTGATTTCCTCAGGGGTATAGACAGCCCCTGTAGGATTGTTAGGTGAGTTTACCACGAGCATCTTGGTTTTGTCAGTAATAGCCGCTTCAATTGCATCAACGTCGGGGTGGAAATTTTCTTTGTTGACTGGAACATGTATGGGCTTTAGTTGTAACATTCTGCATTGGATATCATATGATGGCCATGCAGGTGCAAGGAGAATGACTTCATCACCCGGCTCACAACAAACCATGAAAGTATAGAGTAGGGCTTGCTTTGCTCCGGGAGTAATGATCACACTTTCTGTTGTTGCGGGTATGCCATAGCGCTCACGGAGGCGGTCGGCTGAGCGTTCACATAGTTCTAGAGAACCTTCTGAACGGGTGTATTTTGTATTTCCCTCATTGAGGGATTTAATAGCCGCCTCAACGATTGGTTGAGGTGTATCAAACCCGGGTTCGCCCACAGTCCAACGGACTACATCAGGAGGTGGGGCGGCTAGAAATGGTTTGATTCCAGCAGGCAAATCAACAAAATGCTCAGCGATGTCAACCATTCAATCATCTCCCACAACCCGATTAGTGTGTCAAGGGTGCTTTAGCGAGCAAGCAGTCTTGAAAGAACTTGCCGCCACAATTAATCGATGTATCTAGCAAAACAATTCTTTGCTCGTGTTGAAATAGTATCCCTTTTTCGGCGACAATACCAAGCGTCGGTAGCAAAGCCTGGTTACGCGATGGACTGCAAATCCATTTTACAGGGGTTCAAATCCCCTCCGGCGCTCCAAACTTGTTTGTTGTAATCATGATTGATGTTCACTCGCCCTCATCCCACGCGTGAACTTTTTGCTCCGAAATTTGCGACCTTTGTTGCTTTAATTCAGTTTCATCAACCAAGTCTTCATCAGTTACCCGAACCACATTCATTCCCAAAGCAACAATTCCATCTGTTGTCATAGGTTCTTCCCGGTCTGGTAAAGTGCCAGCAATTCTTGTGAAAAGATGGTATTCCCCCACCTTACCGACCTGTTGCTTTGCCTTTTTACGGTCTTTGAACAACATTTTGAACGCCCTCCCTAATCTTTCCTTCGCCAACCCAAGTTGTACGAATAATGGTAGGTTAGAAGACGCACTACGCCACAAAAACAGTCGAGAAAACCTCCGACGGGCTGGCTGTATTCTAAATCCACCTTTTGTCAAACTCGTTGCAAATGCCGCGGAGCGCGTAAAAGAAAAAATCAACGGAGGAGAATGGTCACCAAGTGCTTGTCCTGACACGATTGGGTCTTGTGCTGCTCGTTCTAATGAGAGCCTCACTAACTCGTGAGAAAGTCCAATTCCACGCTTCTCTGGGTCAACGATTGCAGTACACAATTCCAGCGCCCCCCCACAGCGCCGTAATTCACAATGAGCGGCAGGTCTTTGCTCACCAAATAAGGTGACGTGTGGACACTTTGTCAGGTATTCTTCCTCTTTTTCTGCACTAGATTTGGGTAGTCGTAAATCGGCTTCTTCCCCCAACATCCTTTGCAACCATTCACCGGTGCCTTCTTGCTCCATGCCACCCTCACCTACTATCCTATATTCCCACTAGAGTATCGGGGTTTCGTGGTTCATTCAGAGGTTTCCACATTGAACGGTGCAACCCTATTCCCTCAACCATGTATTCATCACCAAAACATGTCCAGTTTTGCGATTCATAAAATGGAATTGCATGTGCTCTTGCTTGAAGGAATCCTGTACATTTTCCCCAATGAGAAACTGCTTCACTTTCAAGGTTGGCTAAGACCATTCCAGCGTACCCTTTTCGCTGATGATTTTCCAACGTCCCCATCTGTCTAATTTGCACTGCTGGACGCAGTGATTGGGGGCTTGGGAATTCGTTGCCACATACATCACTAAATCCATGCTCTCCAAGCGGTGGGAAATCTGGGCAATGGGCTGCGTTTTCATCATCTGTGTCAGCACACGCACCAGTTGAATCTGCTGGAATTAAATGGATTCTACCCACTGCAACTACTCCCACACCCTGTTCTGTTTCATTAATTTCAATCCAAGCGTGAATAGCCACATCATCATCGGGAAGATTTGCGGCACTTGGTGGAAACCCCAAAGGTTGTCTTAGAATTTGATAACGAGCATCAAAATATGCAGCAGAAAGATTTGCGCCAGGGCCACTTGAGTGAACCTTTGGCGCGGCCATGGATTGGTGAGAATGACCATCACACATCATTTTGACCCTTAAAAGAATCATTCAGATTCGTCGCCAGCAGCAATCGCTGCGGCGACGTCGGCAGTCACATTATCGTCCATCATCAAGGCAACTAAAGCACCATGATAGCGTTCCATAGTTCCAAGATTTGTGTATAGTGAATTACGAATTAATTCATACGAAGGCGAGACTTCAACAAGGTCAAGAGCGGTTCTAAACATCACTTCGCCCTCATCAATATCCATTTCAAAAGCGCCATAAACGGTACGATTGTTTAGATTATTCAGTAGGAGGCACATTTCGTTACGGCGATGTTTTGGGGTTGAGGATTCCGTTACATGAGAATAGAAAATGATCTGTTCTAACTCCTCGCGCACTAGGGTAAGTAACTCCCACTCCTGTTTATCACTAGAGAATATGGCGCGTAACACACCGTCATTTTTGAATGACTCAAAATTCCAACCATCTTCTTCAAGGAAGCTGTTTACTGTAGAAAAAAGTGACGTCATCGGCATACACCTCAGTGGTTGGGGCTACTGTAGTTTCTTTTTATAACCCGGTGTTTTTCTTTTTGTCAGTATTTTGTTGATTACGTTGGTAGGAGAGGCTCATGCAGGGATTGGTGTTCCATGCATGAAGTGGTCTCTCCATTTCTTTAGTGAGTGTTCATCATGCTCAGGGCAAATAGTGGATAAGCGTCTTGATTCTGCCCGCACACGTCTCTTCAATCTTCCATCCATGCCACAGACAGCACCAAAAATTCGAAGAGGAATTCGACGCTCTTCTTGACTCATGGTTGCAATGATTTCTTCGAAATCACCCTTTATGTTTTCAAAAACGTCTTCATTTCCATGATAACTACCAGCCAACATTCTTTCAACAAATAACTTGATGTTAGGGTGAAAATCAGCCACCCCTGTTACTTGAGATTTGATTGCTAGAAGGGTGGCTTTTTGTTGTATTTCTGACAAATTATTGAAACCGTTTGGAAGCAAATTATTTTCTAAATCATCCACTAAAAGTGGAAATGTTGTACGAATTCTAATTTCTTTCATCACTCTTCTGACTGCAATAAAATTCCATAAAGCGAATACTGGAATAGATGCTGTTTCAATTACGGTACGGGATGCAGTTCTCCCACCCAATCTCACGAGAAGGCGTCGGTAAAGTGATTTTAGAATAATTCTAGATATTGCAACCTTTGATTTATGTGCTACCATGCTAAAAATTAGGAATAATTTATTGATATGTTCCCGAGGGTTAATTCCGTAAAGAGGGGAATGTGAGTTTGGTGCTTTCAGGCCAGCATACATTAAGGAAACAATCAGTTCATCAGTAACATCATCATCATCTACTATTGCTGGGCGAAGGCCGGAAATAAGTGCGATTTTTCTAGCGGATTGAATCGTATCAACATAGATGAAAAATAATTCAATTGTCGTCAGGATAATTCCTGAACCGATGATAATTGCGAAGTATATGGTGGTGGCTTTTAAGTCTGTAGTTAGGTTACTTGGCTCCAAAGATCTAGCTAGATATGTTATCCATACAATACCTATTCCACACAGAACTCCATATATTGCGGCGCGGATGCAAATTAACTTCTCTTCCCGTTTAATCAATCGTAGTCTTTCATTGAATGGAGTGTCGTTATCAACTAATTCACCATCATTGTCGGATAACAAGTAACCAAGGACTCTGGCTGGGATTCGGCCGATTTCTTCAAACGTCTGAAGTGCCGAATCAGGCATATATCCCCGAGAATCAATTTCGCTTTCATACATTACGCTGATTCCCTATGAAATCATGATTTTGTTTACATCGTTAATATATTGTCAAGATATTGAATAGTATTGAGGAGAGATGATTTCATGATTAGAGTATTAGTTGTAGGCGCAGGTGGCATCGGGAGCCAACTGCTTGATTTGCTTATTCCCGCACTGACTGCGGGAGACATAGCGAGAAGAATGGGTGGGATTCAAATCCACCTAATGGATGATGACAGAGTCGAGGTTGGCAATCTTGCACACCAGAGACACGAGCCTAGAATGATTGGCCGTCTCAAAGTTAATTCTTCTGCAGAGAGATTAGCGCCATTCCTATCCTCTGCACTGACGCTGAAACCGATTGGTGAGAAATTACAGAAGGTGTCACAACTTGATGGTTATGACGTGGTTGTGGTTGCTGTTGACAGACCAGCAGCAAGAGCACTTGTTCACAACAAATCGGAGCGTTGGTTAGATTTGAGATGTGGTGGAGATGGCATGATTGCTCTTGATTACCAGAGTGATTCGAACCTAGTTGAGATGATGACGCCCCTTGACCAAGCCCCTGCTTCTTGTCAGATACCAGGTTCAATCAAGGCAGGAAATGTACAGATGGGCTATGCACTTGCTGCTGCCCATGGTGCTCAATGGCTGGTTCAGAATCTTCGCGAACTTAGTGGCATGCCTTTCCGGCCGACACCCGCTCGCATGTATTCCCTAACATTTGGGGAGTTGGAATTCCCAGAAGTTCCTGAACTGATTGCTGGAGGTGACGAATGATGGAAGCAAAGCCACCCGTAACACCTGTATTGCATTCACTAGACGACCTGAAAGCAGCCCTTGACAGGGGCGATGTGTGGTGCGATGAGGTAAGAGAAACGATGGCGTATTTGGGTATCAATAATATGTGGCCACGGTTCTATTCCATCAGTGAAACAGTTGGTATGGAAGTCAGCATGTTGATTGATGCTGTAGGGAATTGCTACATTGATTGGGGGACAATTTCACGAGTCGGGTTGAACCCACCAAAAGGCGCGATTATTCCATTTCAAATATGGACTCATACTCATCCAAGTGGAGATTCGTATTGGAGTTTTACGGATCGACAAACATTAGCGGTCGCAAGTGCGGCTAGAATTATCCGCAAGGCCATCGTTCTTGGTCGTAATCAAATGAAAGTATCAGTATGGGATGAACAACCTGCTACCGAACCCCTTGCAGAAAGCGGACCTTTAATTCATTGGAGTAACGAACCAACCCAACATGTTGAGATGGGACTTTCACCATGGGAATCGGAGGTGAACGCATGAGTCGTTTTGTGAGACCTCCAGAGGATGATGAAGAGAAGCGACGAGTCGAGCATGCAATTGCTACAGGAGCGGGCATCAGCATTGCCCAATTTGCAGAACGGATAGTCGGTGAACCAGTCGATGATGAATTTATCGAAGTTATCAAATCTAGACTTGAGCGGGCAGGAACTGTCGGCGAATCTTTTGATATTGAGTCAGAAATAGAGATTTTATGGAAATGGCGCAAAGAAATGGCTTAATACAGAATTCAAACTAACATGAAGTATTCATGTACATTATACAATATCTTTCAAATAGTGCCGGGTAATATCATAATACACCCTTAATGGTGATTGCATGACTAATAGCGAGCAAATATCAAAACAGGATTCACTCGAAAAAAAGAGAATCCAAAGGCTCACAGAAGCATTCTCTACATGGGCAAAGGAGGACCCCGACTCATTTCGACAGGTCGCACCTGATTTACTTCGTCAAGGTGTGAATAGAGCCACAGGCCATGATCCAAAAGCAAGTCGAAGGTTAGAATACTGGCTTCTTGATGAATGGAAGAGTGAACGATTTGAAGGACTTCTTGAATTTCAATCAAACTCTAAATTTGATATTACAGTATGCAACAGTTTCAACATTAATCGATTCAAAGGAACCAACAAATCCTGGCTTGAAACTCTTTCAGAAAAGTTTGCAGCAGGCTCTGATGAACATTCCGGAGATTTCCGCAGGTGGGACCGACATGTGCGAGACCAATTTATCATAATAGGAATGATTGCTCAAGAAGAAGATGGTGTTACTCAAGGGGATTTAGCACGCAACTTAGGAATTAAATTTGAAGATGAAGCAAGTCGGCGATACGCTGCAAATGTTGTCCGAGCGGCAAAAATTGCAATCACTAGAATGGCAATAAGTGCAGGCCTTGATGATGGAATTTTCAACAAGGCAACAGGCCATGGTCTTCATCGTCAGCATTCATTCAAATCGAACCAACTTCGTGAATTAACACTACGTTGGATAAATTGTCACCCGGCAAGAGTCCTTGTGCCTCAAGTTCTCGAATAATAAAAGCACACTATGTTCTTCATGAACATCCAGTAGTTGAGCCACACTCAGCACACTTGAGACAAGTTCCACTGCGTTGCATTCTACTGCCACCACAAGTAGCACAAATATCACCAGTGAATCCTCGTTCTTTGGCAATCCTCATCTTCATTTGTTCTTCTGATTCAACGTCTAGGGTAAGTTGGATATCTCGCTTCTCACCTTCATGTCTGACAATTCCATCAGGAGTGGATTCAGGTCTACTAATCGACATTGCATCCAAATCTTCCTCAGATACTTGTGCCAAATCATCTCGTCCAAGATATTGTATTCCCAATTCACGGAATAGATAGTCAACTATGCTTGTGGCCATCTTGACTCGGTTACTTCCACCTTGAACCATTCCACTAGGTTCGAATTTTTGGAAGGTAAATGACTTGACAAAAGCGTCGAGTGGGACACCATATTGTAATCCTATTGAAACAGCGATTGCAAATTGATTGAGCATTGAGCGCCAGGCGGCTCCTTCCTTAGAAGTAGTAATCATGATTTCACCAACTTTCCCATCTTCATATGTGCTTGATGTCAAGTAGACTGTATGTCCGCCAACTCTTGCTTTCATAGTGTATGAACCACGACTATCAGGTAGTGGTCGGCGAGTTGCAACATATCCTTGGGTAATAGATTCCGCTACCATCTGGGCCTGTGGTGCTGGCATAGGTAGCCTCTCTGCCACCTTCTTGATGACAACAGAAACTTCCTCTTCTTCCTCATCTTCTTCTTCAATTCCCATTGAAGGTGGTATCAAAGATGACATCAAAGGTTGAGACAACTTACTTCCATCTCGGTAAAGTGCACACGCTTTGTTACCTGTTTTCCAACTACGCATGTAGGCTTCTTGGACATCATCAATAGTAACATCTGGTGGCATATTGATTGTCTTTGAAATTGCTCCCGAAATGAATGGTTGAGCAGCAGCCATCATGTCAACATGGGCTTCCCAGCGAATAGATCGTTCTCCATAAGCACCACAGGGTTGAGCACAGTCAAATACTGGTAAATGCTCATCTTTGAGATATGGTGCACCTTCGATAGTCGCCTTTCCAAATAGGTAATCATTTGCTGCCGAGATATCTGCATTAGAATATCCAAGCAGGCTAAGAACGTCTACAAATGGGTCAGCCAACTGTTCTTCTGTTAGTCCAAGTGATTCTTTACAGAAATCTTCACCCAATACATTTGGTGAAGCTAAACTTCGTACATCAAACACATCTTTGAAAGAGTCATCCATTTTTGCGAATTCTTCTTCTGTGAAACCTTTCTCAACTAAAGAAGCGGTGTTGATGGTGGCACATCCAGAGAATGTACCAGTTCCCATAACATAGTTGATGATATCATCAATTTCTCGCTTTTTATAACCTAAGTTGGAAAGACCAGACTGTAACCCAGTTGCTGGGATTCTGAGTGTTCCACCACCTGCAAGCGTTTTGTATTGGACAATTGAAAACATTGGCTCAACACCAGTAGTGTCTGCGCCCATTACTAATCCAATTGTCCCGGTTGGTGCAATCACAGTAGTCTGGGCGTTTCTGTAACCATGTTCTTCACCCATCATTACCGCTTGATCCCAGGCTGATCTAGCAGCATCCAACAAATCGTTAGGACATTGTTTTGCATCAATTCCCATAGGGTTAACTGATAGATTTTCATATTCTTCAGGTGCAACATCGTAGGCAGCGCGGCGGTGATTACGCATCACTCTGAGCATAGGGTCGCGATTTTTTTCGTAGAGATTGAATGGGCCGAGGAAAGATGACATCTCGGCTGAAGTTTTGTATGTTTCACCAGTCATGATTGATGTAAGTGCACCACAGATTGCATACCCACGCGGGTCATCATAGGGGATTCCCATGTGCATCAAGAGCGAGCCAATGTTACAGTACCCAAGCCCTAGAGTTCGTGTGTCATAGGAGAGCCGAGATATTTGTTGAGATGGAAATTGTGCCATTAGTACAGATATTTCGAGTGTAGCAGTCCAAAGTCGAATAGTGTGAACATAATCATCAATGTTGAATACCCCTCTTTCTTTGTCGTAGAAGTGGAGCAGGTTGATGCTAGCTAAATTACACGCCGTGTTATCCAAAAACATGTATTCACTGCATGGATTAGAACCATTGATTCTACCACTTTCTGGACAGGTGTGCCAATCGTTTATTGTCGTATCAAATTGAACACCAGGGTCCGCACACGACCATGCTGCGTGAGATACATCGTCCCACAGCTCTTGAGCGGGCATTGTCTTACAAGGTACAGCTTCACGCGCTTCTTCTTCAGCAGCATTCTTTTCAGTTCGCCAATAAAGATTCCAATCTTTTCCGGTTTCAACTGCTTCCATAAATTGGTTAGGCACGCGTACTGAATTGTTACTGTTTTGCCCTGAAACCGTGAGGTATCCTTGGCCTTGCCAATCTGCATCGAACTGCTCGAACCTCATCGAAGTGTGGCCTTGTTTTGCGAGGTCAATAATGCGCTTGATGTGAGGTTGAGCAATGCTTGCATTAACTGCTTTCTTTACCGCCTTTGCTAACTCAATATTTTCTGTGATTTCAGTGCTCATACCAGCATCGCCATCAAAATTATTGATTGCATCCATTATGTTGTTTGCATTTTTCTGGAGAGCCGCCGCACCAGCAATCAAGGCTGAAACTTTCTCTTCTTCCTTCATTTTCCAGTTGACGTATTGTTGAATATCTGGGTGGTCAAGATCTAAGGTGACCATTTTTGCTGCACGGCGAGTAGTTCCGCCTGACTTAATTGCTCCAGCCGCCTTATCTAAAATCATCAAGAATGAAAGTAGGCCACTAGATTGACCACCACCAGAAAGTGGTTCACCATCTCCCCTAATGTTGCTAAAGTTGCTACCTGTGCCAGAACCGAATTTGAATAATAATGCTTCACGGGCTACCAAATCTGTAATCCCGCCTTCACCTACTAATCGGTCTTGAATACTCTGAATGAAACATGCATGGGGTTGGGGTCTTTCGTACGCGTTTATCGATTTACAATCCTCTGCGGTTTCTGGGTCAACATACCAATGTCCTTGAGGTGGGCCCTCTATTCCATATGCCCAGTGTAATCCTGTATTGAACCATTGTGGGCTATTAGGGGCCGAGCGTTGACTTGCCAAAAGGTAGCACATTTCATCATAGTAAGCACGCGCATCGGTTTCGCTCGCAAAGTATCCGTGCTTCCATCCCCAATATGTCCAGCACCCTGCTAATCGATGGAAAAGTTGCCATCCTGAAGTTTCCTTTCCACTCCAATTCTTTGCCTTCGCTTTCTTTTTCTCATCGGGCTTTGAGCGCCAAAGCCATTCAGGGACGCCATCTTCAGGGATTTTTACTAGATAGTCCATTCCAGGGACGACCTTGCGCAGATACTTGTCAGCGGCAACCTTGCCAGGGACTCCATCAAACCCCTTTGGAAATTCAATATTTTCAATTTTACGAACAGTATTACCTTTCGCATCTTTCAAATCAATATCTGTCTCAGACCATTCAAATAGTTCTTGAACGGGTTTGTTCGGTGAGGTGAACCTTCGCTCAATAATTAATCCACTTTCCGTGTCGCCGGCGTTTACAGATTCCCTCGCTGGTGTTTGCATATCTTGTCCTCCGGTCCAAATATCCCTTTCTCAAACATGCAGTGACTTGGTAAGTGTCCAACATTGTGCGAGCGGGATTCTTTTGCCCCACGAGAGGGTTCTTAATAGTTAGCAAATATGAGGGGATGGAGAGTATAGTTGAAGGTGAATTTTATTGACTTCCAGAACTGAACATTTTCATCAACGCATGCGGAATCACCTGAACATCCTACAATGTTTTTTCTCAATTTGATGAATAAAATCCATGTAAATTTCCACTTAAAATAAAAAAATTAAGAGAATAAGGGGGTGGACGATGAACGGGAACGCATTTGAAGGATGTGTCCTAGCAGTTGCTATTAGTCGGTAACCGGCTGGTAGATGTGGTTGATTGAAATGCTTGCACCAGAACAAATACTCCATGCTGCAATGATCCTCAGCGTTGAGTCCGAAGATGGAAAAGATGAGGGCTTGATTTCACAAGTTCAAGAAACGCTCGAATGTGATGCTGAAGACCATGAAGCGGCAATGTCACACATTGAAAATCATCGAGATGGAGGTAATTGGGGTGGCCGTAGAGAGGCTGTATTGCACCGCTCACGCGAGCGCGTACGCGAAGCAATGGAAAATGACACCCTTCCTTCAACTGGCCAATTATCAGATGCCCTGAACACATTAGTGGGTGAAGATGACGACGGAGAAATTGACCCATTTGCCGAACTAGGTGTTGCTAGTGGTGGTATGGGTGGTTCATTCGGTGCTAACAATGTCTCAACTTCTGATCCATTATCAGCGTTCATGGATGATGACGATGAAGAGGAAGAAGACCTTGTAGATGGAGATGGATTTCTTGCTTCAGAATCAACCCTTAATTTGGATGGTGAGGTTATTGAAGAAGAGGTTACCGAGCCTGAGATAGAGGAACAACCCGTCGCTGAAGAAGTTGAAGTTGAAGAGCCACCAGAGGAAGAAGTACCGGCAACAACACCCAATGTTGCTTATGAAATGTTGATGTCAACATGTTGGATAGACGGAATCCTTGACCCCGCTGAAGCAAAGTTGTTAGCCCGTAAGCGCGATGAATTAGGAATCTCTTTTGAGCAACACTTAGAGATGCTCCAAAGCATGTTGGAGCGTTCATCATGAATTCAGAAAACACACCATTTTGGCATGCATTAGAATTAGCATGGTGCAGTGACGGGGCACTATCTCTCCACAGCATCAGACTTCTTGATGCCATGCAGAATATGATTGGGTTATCAAATTCAGACCGAGCAGAAATCGAATCACAATTTGAAGAAAATGTGGTCTACGATCTAACCAGAGCAGGTTTTGGTTGTGGAGACCAAGCATTGGCCGCATGGGTGGGTACTCTTACTTTCTTAGATGACCCGGCAAGTTATGATGTTTCCAAAGCAATGGGTAAAGCCGCTATGTTAGCAGGTCTGTCAAAAGAGAGATGGCTTGCTAGCCATTCGTGGATGAGTCAACTAGGATTAGGCCTACCATATGCAGAGGGTGTGTGGCTTGAAGGAGAAGAGGCAGGAGAAATTGCTAGAGTTCCAGCGCTACTTGTTCCAGTTGCAAAAACAATCGGTCTGATAGACCAAGACGAGTAATCACTCAACTATTGCTTCCCAAGTTATCTCAGCGGTGTGCTTTATCATATTAGATATCGTACAATACTTTTCATGACTTTGTTGTACCAAGCGATTGACCAATTTTTCGGGTAAGTCAACTCCGCTAACGCGGTATACCATGTGAATTTTAGTGAATACTTTGGGATTTGTATCTGAACGTTCTAAGTCTAGACTAACCGAAGCACTTTCCACTTCTCGGCTTTTCAAACCCACAATCACATCAATTAGACTACAAGCGCCACAAGAGTGTAGAGTTGCAGTAACAGGAGAAACACCTTCTCCACCCCACGCCAAATCCATAGTCATCCCTTGTTTATCGGTACAAGTCATACTCTTTCCGCCATTCCATTCTACCAACGAATCCATGTTTTTACCGAAGAGAGTCTTAGAGAATATGTTTGCGATAGAATCTCCCTCCTATCCATTGCATTGATGAAGGGGGGGCCGGTCGGCCGAAATAATGACATCTGGCAGCCCAATCACAATGGAAAGTGGCAAATTGATTGTACCCGATAACCCAGTAATCAATTTCATCGAAGGTGATGGAATTGGTATTGACATCACTCCAGTGATGCGGAAAGTCGTTGATTCCTCAATTTCGAAGGCTTATGGCGGCCAGCGAGAAATTGAATGGAAAGAAGTTCTGGCTGGTGAAAAGGCATTCAATGCAACAGGTGAATGGCTTCCTGAAGAAACCAAATCTGCTATGAGAGCAGGACTTGTTTCAATCAAGGGCCCACTAACAACACCTGTTGGCGGTGGTATCCGTAGTCTCAACGTTGCTCTGCGCCAGCAGTTAGACCTCTTTGCTTGTGTACGCCCTGTAAGGTGGTACCAAGGCACCCCAAGTCCGGTAAAGGACCCAGGTGCTGTTGACATGATTATTTTCAGAGAAAATAGCGAAGACGTCTACGCGGGTATTGAATGGGAAGCAGGTAGTGATGAGGTTCGTAAGGTGATTGACTTTTTCCAGAATGAGATGGGGGTCACGAAAATTCGTTTCCCTGATTCATCAGGGATTGGCATCAAACCAATCAGTAAAGAGGGGACAGCGCGAATTGTCAGAGCATCAATCCAATATGCTATTGAGCAAGATTTACCAAGCGTTACACTAGTTCACAAAGGGAATATTATGAAATTCACTGAAGGTGGTTTCCGGGATTGGGGTTACCAAATTGCTCAAGATGAGTTTGGTGCTACTTTGTTAGACGGGGGGCCATGGTGTACTATGGTTAACCCAAACACAGGTAAAGAAATTATCATCAAGGATGTAATAGCAGATGCAATGCTACAACAAGTCTTAACTCGACCAAAAGAGTACTCTGTTTTGACGACAATGAATCTCAATGGTGATTACATTTCAGATGCACTAGCTGCACAAGTTGGAGGAATCGGAATAGCACCGGGAGCGAATATCAATTATGATACAGGAATTGCAATTTTTGAGGCAACACACGGTACTGCTCCAAAATACACAGGCCAAGATAAAGTGAATCCGGGATCTCTAATTCTCTCTGCAGAAATGATGTTGAGATACATGGGCTGGGATGAGGCTGCAGACCTAATTGTGAAGGGCATGGAAGGAGCGATTTCTGTTAAGACAGTAACCTATGATTTTGAGCGACTAATGGATAATGCAACCCTTCTCAAATGTAGCGAGTTTGGTGATGCAATCATATCTCACATGTGATGTAAACTAACGAAAATTTGCATTGGTGAGTTCACGCACACTTGATGTGCGAGATATAACTAGATGAACTCGAAATAACTAGACGATTTAATTATTACACCAAGTAATGATAATACATGGCAGCAGTTATTGCAGGATATGTAAGGTCGCCCTTCACGCCTGCGCGAAAAGGCGGACTAGCTAGAATGAGACCTGATGACATCGCATCGATTGTTGTCAAAGAATTGATTGAAAGAGCTGGAATAAGTTCGGACTTGATTGAAGATGTTATTGTTGGCTGTGCATTTCCAGAGGGTGAGCAAGGATTCAATCTTGCGAGAATGATAACATTTCTTTCTGGCTTGCCAAATACAGTTGGTGGAGTCACTATCAACCGCTTCTGTGGTTCATCTATGCAAGCGATTCACGATGCTACAGGTCGAATAGCGATGGGCGCCGGAGAGGCGTTCATCTGTGGTGGGGTTGAATCAATGACTAGAATCCCAATGACTGGATTTAATCCGATGCCAAATCCAAAACTTGTATCTGAATATCCCGAGGCTTTCACATCAATGGGTATAACGGCTGAAAATCTTGCAGATCAGAGAAATATTTCAAGAGAGCGTCAAGAAGAATTCGCAGTTCAGAGTCACAAAAAGGCAGCGAGTGCTCAAGCATCGGGGTCGTTAGCAAATGAAATTGTAGCCATCCCCACTGAAGATGGGCTTGTTGAGGTTGATGGTTGTATTCGTGCAGATACTGATGTTGATACCCTCTCAAGTCTTCGACCAGCATTTGACGAAAATGGTACAGTTACCGCAGGAACATCTTCTCCTTTAACTGATGGAGTCGCCTTCTTGTTAATTTGTAGTGAAGAATTCGCTAAGAGAAATGAATTAACCCCACTCGCTCGCATTGTATCTTCTGCAGTTTCTGGTTGTAATCCCGATTTAATGGGAATCGGACCTGTTGAGGCGAGCCTTAAATCTCTCAAGCGTGCAGGTTTGGAACTTGATGATATAGATATAGTTGAATTAAACGAAGCATTCGCGGCACAATCAATAGCAGTAATCGAAGAGTTAGGAATTGATATTCAAAAAGTGAACCTAGAAGGTGGGGCAATTGCTCTAGGCCACCCACTTGGCGCTAGCGGCGCGAGAATTACTGGTAAAGCCGCTCAATTATTACAAAAAAATGGTGCTACCAGAGCACTAGTCACAATGTGTATTGGTGGTGGGCAAGGCATCGCCACGGTGTTGGAGAAAATAGACTGAGAGGAGTGATTTATGGTTGAAATTCAGCGAGTAGCCGTTATCGGTTCAGGAGTAATGGGGGCTGGGATTGCTGCCCATTGTGCTAACGCTGGTTGTGAAGTCCTACTTCTTGACATTGTTCCACCCGATATGAAAGAAGATGGTGGCAGGAATGCACTTGCAAAAAGTGCTGTTCAATCAATGGCGAAGGCGAACCCTGAAATGTTGATGCACCCCGAATATTCCTCTAGAATAAAGGTTGGAAATCTAGAAGATAATCTCGATTTACTTTCTGACATAGATTGGGCAATTGAAGTCGTAGTCGAACGTTTGGATGTCAAACATCAAGTCTATTCTAATCTCGCAACACACCTCAATCCCGAAGCAGTCCTCTCATCAAACACCTCGACCTTACCCCGCTCAGCTCTTGTGGAGGGAATGAATCAGAATCTTGCTTCAAGATTTCTAATCACTCATTTCTTTAACCCACCAAGATATCTGCCCTTACTCGAGGTGGTTTCAGGCTCGGAGGTATCAGAAAGGTTACTCTCACGTTTTACTCAATTCGCTGATGTCCGCCTAGGGAAACAGGTAGTTTTGTGCAATGACAGTCCTGGCTTTATTGGTAACAGGTTGGGTATTTTTTTCGTTCAAAGGGCGATTTATGAGACACTCCAAAGAGGATTCACAGTAGAACAGGCAGATGCTATGTTAGGGTTGCCAATAGGTCTTCCAAAAACAGCAGTGTTTGGTTTAATGGACCTTGTAGGTATTGACCTAATCCCGCACATCATGGACAGTTTGCTTACCAATCTCAACCAATCTGATGCAATACATCGGTTTGCCGGTGAGGGGGGAGAAATGATTGAACAGATGGTTACTGATGGTTATACTGGGCGAAAAGGAAAGGGCGGATTCTACCGCCTTAACACCGATGGCGGGCAACGCATAAAGGAGGCAAGAAATTTAGTAACCGGGGAGTATACCACCGCCGAAAGAAGGGCAGCCTTCCCATCTGCAAAAATGGGCAAACAAGGACTTCGTAGATTATTGGAACACCCAGACGAAGGGTCTTCATTTCTTCGAGAAATACTTCTCGATACACTGTCATACGCTGCTACCCTTGTCCCAGAGGTGACGGATTCAGTAGCTGACATTGACTTAGCGATGCGTGTCGGCTACAATTGGAAGAAGGGACCCTTTGAGATGATAGATGAACTAGGAGTAGATTGGTTAATCAGAGCCTTAGAAGCAAGTGAGCGTGAGGTGCCAACCTTACTACTCCTTGCTAAGGGTTCAACATTTCATGAAATCATCGATGGTGAGCCGAATTACATGGATGTAAACGGGAACAAGGTTGTCTTGGATAGACCCCCCGAAACCCTTGCAATTGCGGATTTAAAGCGGCGCGGTTCTCCTCTTGAGAGAAATGCGAGCGCTAGTATTTGGGATGCAGGTGATGGTGTGCTGCTTGTTGAATATCATTCTAAGATGAACGCAATGGATCCTCTTAGTATGGAGATGCTTCTTTCCGCAGTTGATCTAGCAGAAACCGATAATTGGAAGGGTATTTTAATCGCAAATGATGGGAAAAATTTCTGTGCTGGAGCCAATCTAGGCTTAGCACTTTTCGCAGTTAACCTGGGTGCCTGGAAGGAATTAGAACAGTTCATCTCACTTGGTCAAGAGACATATTCTGCATTGAAATATGCCGACGTGCCTGTAGTTTCAGCAGCTACAGGAATGTGTCTTGGAGGCGGGTGTGAGGTTCTGCTCCACTCTGATGCTGTGCAGGCACATTCAGAGTCTTATATCGGTCTTGTAGAAGTTGGAGTTGGAATAATTCCTGCTTGGGGTGGTTGTAAGGAAATGCTCGGGAGGCTTGCTAAGAATGGGTATGCTGCAGGTGGTCCAATGGGGCCAGTTACAAGTGCATTCGAAACCATTGGACTCGCAAAGGTGGCCAAGTCAGCACAACAAGCACAGGATATAGGATATCTTACCCATAATGATAGAATTACCATGAATAGAACACGCCTCATCCACGATGCAAAACAACTCGTGCTTGAATTATCAATTGATTATCAACCCCCCGAACCACACGTATATTCTCTTCCCGGGCGAACTGGTAAGGCAGCACTTGCTCTTGCAGTTTCTGACTTAGTTCGTTCAGGCAGGGCTACCCCCCATGATGTGATAGTTTCAGATGAATTAGCTGAGATTCTCTCAGGTGGTGAAACTGATATGGTCGATATTCTGTTGGAAGAGGATATTCTCGAGTTGGAGCGCCAAGCAATTGGAAGGCTAGCTCGCCATGAATCTTCGTTGGAAAGAATGGAGCACATGCTGGTGAAAGGAAAGCCGTTAAGAAATTGAGGTGAGAAATTGGTTGTTTGGAATCCCCCCGTCCGCGAGTACGATTTTCTATTCAATGAAATCTTTGATGCGATAGGCTCAATGGATGGTCTAGGCTTTGACGACTTTGATGCAGACTTCCTTTCTATGCTGATGGATGGGTGGGCTAATCATACCAAAGATGTCTGGCTACCAATCAATGCCCTGGGTGATAGGGAAGGTCTCAAATTTGAAGATGGTAATATAACAATGCCACAAGAGTTCAAAGATGCATATCGAAAAGGCATCGAAGAAGGGTGGCTATCTACATCGTGTAAACCTGAGCACGGTGGCATGGGAATTCCAACTTTCTTTCAAACAGTAACATGGGCTGAGTTCGGTACTTCTGCTTGTATGGCTCTAAGCGTATTACCTGCTCTCACCATTGGAGTTTATGAGGTCTTAGTATCCCATGGAAGACAGGACTTAATCGATTACTTTGCAACCCACATCGCTTCTGGGGAATGGGCTGGTACCATGTGCCTGACTGAGCCACATGCAGGAACAGATCTCGGCATCATTTCATCAAAAGCCGAACCGCAGGATGACGGCACATACCGAATATCCGGCTCTAAAATTTTCATAACTTACGGGGAGCATGACATGGTCGAAAACATAGTCCACTTGGTGCTTGCGAAGGCCCCTGGTGGCCCTGAAGGTAGTAAGGGCATTTCTCTGTTCTTAGTCCCCAAGTATTTACCCGCAGAATGGCAATCAGGAGGTGTTGAAGATATTTCTCATGAGTTGTTGTCAGAGAATAATGGGGTAACTTGCTCAGGTAGCGAGGAAAAGATGGGAATTCATGCCTCTCCAACTTGTGCAATGAACTTTGATCAGAGTGTAGGTTGGCTGGTTGGACCACTGCACGGTGGAATGCCGCTAATGTTTCAGATGATGAATCGTGAGCGAGTTGCTACAGGAATGATGGGCCTTGGCCTTGGTGAGATTGCATATCAGAATGCATTGGCTTGGTCAAGGCAGCGGCGCCAAGGTCGAGATTTGAAAGGGGTTCACGAGCCGACTGAGCCAGCCGACAACATCCTAGTTCATCCGGATGTCCGTAGGATGCTGCTAGAAGCCAAGGTCAATAACGAAGGATGTAGAGCTCTTGCAGTCTGGACTGGTATTTTGTTAGACCAGATGCACAGCGATGACCCAGATATCTCAGAGCCTGCAAAGGCGTTAGTAGCGTTATTTACACCCATCGTTAAAGCCCACTTCACAGACCTAGCCTGCGAAACTGCGAGTACCTGTATGCAGGTAATGGGGGGGGCTGGTTACTGTACGGAGTTTGGAGTAGAACAGTATTACCGTGATGTTAGGATTTCTAAGATTTGGGAAGGGACAAACGGAATTCAAGCTCTTGACCTTGCAGGTCGAAAAATTACTCAAGGATTCGGAAAGAATTTGCGTCATTTATTGTGGCCTTTGACTGAGTTTATTGAAGAGAATCGAGATAATCCAGAGATGGAGGAATTCAATAAACCACTCCACCAAGGTGTTAGAGGACTGCAACAAATCACATTACTAATGATTTCAGAAGGGATGGCAGACCCTCACTTCTTAGCAGCAGGAGCAACTGACTACTGCCGCTACTTCGGTAATGTTTTGCTGGCTTATATGTGGGCGAAGATGGCGAAAGTTAGCATCGAGAAAAAAGGCGACCCATTTTATGATGCAAAATTAGCTAGTGCCCGATTCTTCTTCAAGCGAATATATCCCGAAACCATCAGTCTTGCAGCCAAAATTCAATCTGGTCCAAAATCGTTGATGGACTATCCGGAGGCGATGATGTGACATTGATAAGAGAAGACAAATATGGTCTAGTAACAAACCATTTCCAGCCAGAAGTGAGGTATACTCCTGCTTTACCCGATTTACTTACTTTCATTCTTTTTTCAGAAGGACTTGCTCTGTTTCTAATTCCTAGTTGGGCATCCAATCCAATTGCTTGGGTGATGGCTGGACTTTCATTACCCGTATTTGTTTGGTTAGTTTTCCGGCGCTTGGTAATTCGCTTTGTTTTAACGACCCCAGACCCAGTGAGTGGGAAATTGGTCGACCCCCGATGGGCTCCCTTCAGGTATGTGGGCTGGGGCGGGGATGTGAAGACGGCACACCTGCTCGAAGTTGACGGTGGAGAAGAAGATCTTGTTGTCATACTCCACGGGAGAGGTTCATCACTTCGGAATGTGGAGTCCAGAGCAACGCATATAGCAGAACTTGGAGCAAATGTCGTAGGTCTAAACTTACGTGGTCATGGTGAATGTGACCGAAGGAAGGATTGGACATTACTCAAAGTTGCTGAAGATATTGAGGCTATGTTAGAATCACTGGAAAATAAGTTGGGCCCTAACCTTCCAAAGAGAGTATGGTTCTATGGTCATAGCGTTGGAGGATTCATTTGCATTTGGTTAGGTGCCAACCCAAAAGGATGGTGGGAAGGTCGTTTGGCCGGAGTAATGTTGGAATCTCCAGCCACGTCATTTCCACTAGCAGTAGAGTCTATTCTACCACCCCAATTGCATATGTTCAAACCGTGGGTGCGCCAAATCCTTCGCCGCGAACACGAACGAATCCACCCAAATATTTCTATTCGTTACGCTACGGCTCAAGTTCCACATTTTGGCATTCCAAGAGTCCCTATATTACTGATGCAAGCACGGCGTGACAATCGTCTTGGTATACAACATTACAATCTCATCAAATCGCATTTAGACGATTCTGCATCAGTACATTTGTTAGTATCTCAACCTCATACATCTGCAGTTGATAGTGAGGAAAGGAAGTCAATTCTAGAGGCCTGGCTAAAGCCTCAACTTGGAGGAGCGATGGAAGGATAATTATGAGTTTAAGAAGAAGATTTGAGCGTGCAACAAAAAAGGTGTGGAGATTAACTACTAAGCCAGATAATAACACACTATTACGCCTATATGCATTGTATAAACAGGCTACTGAAGGTAATTGTGACGGCAAACCCCGAGGGGGAATGAAAGACCGTGCCAAGCACAAGGCTTGGTGCAAAGTTAATGGCACTTCTGAGGTCGAAGCAATGCAAGAATATTGTAATATTGTCAATTCTTTAATGAGGTAACTCATGGCAATTGAGGAGCAGAAGTTAGCGGCTGAGTATCGAAGCCTTCTTGGCTTAATTAAACTCAGGATGTTCACTCTAGTTTCAATGCCCACAGCAAGATTAGCAGGCATTCGAATGGAAGATATAAACGACGAAATTTGTAAGACATCAATACCAGGTGGATGGCGTTCACAAAATCCGTTCAAAACAATGTATTGGGCTGTACAAGGCATGGGTGCAGAACTGTCAACTGGAGCAGTTCCCTTTGCAATATCACGTGCTATGCCGGAGAAGTTACGGATGTTCGTGGTGGGTACTGAAGCATCTTTCACTAAAACAGCAAAAGGCCGTATCACGTTTACCTGTGAAGAGGTCGCCACCGCCCGTCGAGCCATTGAGAGGAGTATGCAATCTGGAGAACCAGTAGAGTGTATTCTCAAGTCTACAGGAAGGGACAAGTCAGGGGATATCGTCTCCGAATGGATATTCAAGTGGAACTTCCGCGTGTTAGTTGACTAGGTGAGAGAATGGTAAGTACCCGGTTCACCAAACATGCAGGTGTAGAGCATCCAATTATTTGCGGGGCTATGTATCCTTGTTCAAACCCTGAGCTAGTTGCGGCCGCATCAGAAGGAGGTGGTTTGGCAATTATGCAACCAGTATCATTGACTTATGTCCACGGGCATGATTTACGCGAAGGAATTCGCTTGATGCGAACTTTGACAGATAAACCAATAGGATTCAATGCATTGATTGAAAAGGGTAGTAAGAAATATTTTGAGAAGATGTCTAGATGGATTGATATTGCTCTTGAAGAAGGTATCAGGTTCTTCGTCACTTCATTGGGGAAGCCAGATTGGGTTTGTGAGAAAGTGCATGCTTATGGTGGTGTAGTTTACCACGATGTCACTAACCGTAAATGGGCAGAGAAAGGTCGGGATTGTGGAGTTGATGGGCTAATTTGTGTCAACAACCGTGCAGGTGGACATCTTGGACCAAGTTCTATGGAAGAAATGTATGATGAATTATCAGACATGGATTTACCATTGATTTGTGCTGGAGGAGTAGGTAGTGAAGAAGAACTCAACAAGGCCCTTGAAATTGGCTATGACGGAGTGCAGATGGGTACGAGATTCATTGCTACCACCGAATGTAACACTTCCAATGACTACAAAGATGCAATTGTTGGTGCTGGAGAGAATGATATTACTTGGACCAATAGATTGACAGGAGTTCCAATTTCAGTGATCAAGTCACCTAATTTTAAACAAGAGAATACTTGGTTTACTCGTAAACTTCTGAATAGTAGATTTAAACACAAAGCAAGGATGTTTTTGAATGCAAATTCCTTCATCAGGATTCGTAAAATATCTAAGAGTAAAAGTAAGAGCTCGGACAAGATGAAGAAATACTTCTCTGCAGGGAAGAGCGTTGAGACAGTGAAAAGTATTGAATCAGCAACTGTAATCATGAGTCGCTTAGGAGAGTCTCTAAACTCAAATCCAAACCTAGTCGATGAAGAATAGAGAAAGGTCCTGTAGAGAGGATTTGTATAACCAAAATAGCATCAAATTTCAATTAACACAGCAAACCACTATCTAATTAATCAAACAACCTTGTTACGTTCAATCATAAATTAGTGGGTATAGCTGGAAAGAGCCTGAGCATTATCGACTGTTACGAACCCGAATCTTTCCTGAAGAGCCCGCGCTGGAACAGTAAAATCAGAGTCACGAGAGGCGACAAGGATAGAGCCAAATCCTTCCAAACTTTGGCTAGCAAGATAGGCTGAAAACAACATAATATCTACATCCCCTGCTTCTGGGTAAAGCGCTTCTCCATCGATTTCTTGCCGCTTTGCTTGAGAGTGGCCTCTATTAATTTTTGAATCTGTAATATCTGAGTATACCTTCTTTAGGTTGACAAAGAATGATTCAAATTCCGGTCGTTGATTCTGAACTAATTCATTGATGTTTGCTCCGGTTTCAGGATTCCAAGAATTATATTCCCCAATGACGGCATCAGCCAATGCAAGGAGTGATTTATCGGTGATTTTTTCATCCCATAATTTAGGGTCAATTAATCTGTCTCCACATATTTTCCTCATTCTTCCAGGGATAGCCGCGATGTTCCTCAATTCATTTCTGGTCGCTGCTGGAATGAACATTTCAATCCTGCCTTGTTGACTTCGATAAAGCAAAGTCTTGTGGAATTCTCTCCTGCTATCAAGATGCATTGGCACTTCACGTTCAATTTCAAGTTCACGAAGAATTCGTTCTGCCAGAGCATCCACCAAAAGGTTGGTATCAACTACCACCAAAGGTTTCAATGCAAGATTATTGAGGTGGATTCTCTGACGTACGGGAATCACCTGCTCGGTTCTTGAGTACATTGTTCTCTGCATTTCGGAGAGTCGTTTTAGACCAGCAACATCGAACTTTCCACTATTCATCGCCCGCTCGTAAATCAGCAATCCATGCTGTGGGCCCATCTCATCAGCGGCTCGATTGGCCACGCTGAAAATTTCAGTGAATTCTTTCCGGCCGAGTGCTCTTTGGAATACTTGTTCAATATCTGCGCCTCTGCGTTTTCTACCTTTTTGTACTTGGTTGATGGCTGCAAGTACCCTGCCTCGGTAGGGTTCTCCGGGAAGTCTGTGGATAGATGGATAGGTTAGGTGGAGGTTCAATTCCTCTTCTGAATGAGTGATTTGTTCAACTTCGTAAGTTTCCCCATCATCGTTTTTCTTCTCAATAATTGTCGTCTCTGAGACATTTGTCAGAATTGTTTTCTTGGCTTTCTCAAGATTACCTCTAGCAGCCTCATCATTTACCTGCAGATAGAGTTTGAACCTTTCAGTGATGTTCGCCTTCAAGCCAGATTCAGATTCTAGTAATTCAATGGCTTCTGGCCAGTTACCAGCGTGAGCATAAGATATCAGCGCCTCTTTGTTCAATTTTTGTCGCAACTCAAAGTTATCACATCGGGTGGCGGCTGTTTGATAGGATCTCGCTGCCTGGAGTCTATTCCCACCTTTTTCGGAATATCTCCCAGATGCAATTGATGCTTCCATCGAATGTGCATTGTTGCTCTTGTACCATTTTTCTAGAGCACTACTAGCAACCCCATGTTCTAGTACTTGGGCGTTCACATTTCTCATCAAACGGAATGTAGGAGGTGCACTTGTAAGCACCTCTTCTATTATTTCTTCAGCTTCTTTGTGACTTTCCCTTTCAGCAATTTGTAATAGGCTGTCAGCCCGATTCAACTTGAGATTGAGGATCAATTGATTGAATAACATTCTCTCAATTTTACCCATCTCTGTAGATGATAGACTATCCTCCATTTTCAAAAGCATTGGTTGAGGTACAAGTCCGTCCCCATCTTCCATCATTGCCCTACGACACTGCTTGAATGATTGGAGCCCTTCTGAGTTGAGTAAGGAACTAACCTGTTCAAGGTCTGCAATACCCCCATCAAGTAGAGAAGTAAGAGCAAAGGCAGCGGGTGAAAGGAAATTCGGTAATTCAACATCTGATAAAACCAGAAAAGCCTCTCGTCGAGCCTGGCTTGCCCAATTGAGTAAGTCTCTATCTGAGCCTGCATCAATTAATCTAGCAGATACTAGTGTCAAATGAGGATGAACCTGAGCAGAATCAGAACGCGATGAAAGTAAGGTAGCAAGCCCCTGAATATCACCCGTAGAGACATATAACTCTAGCATCATCTCTTCTGTGTCTTGATCTGCGCCACCGCTGATTCCAAGCAGTTCAGAAACCGTCAATCTAATGTTTATCGGGATTGATTCATGACGTAATAGAATTGAAAAATCAAGTTCAGATTCGTTTTCAATTATTTTTTCTATCTTCTCCACGACAATATCATGACAAGAAGAATTGAGCAAACTCAAGGCAATTTCGAGTTGTTGATTTGAATTGATAACTAGGCTGGAAAAATGTTGACGAGAGCCCTCAGAATCATCAGCATTTACCATTGAATCTACAATAGCCCATTTTAGATTGGAACTATCCATTTCCACTTCACGGATTTCACACCAAGTGTTCAACTCGTCCAACCCCTTCTCTAGTTCTTCGAGAGACAAATCACCTCCACCCTCAGGGGTTTTGGCCCATGCGTGGGCACGACATGCATCATTGAGTGAGTTTCCTTGTGGAAGCGAGATGCAATCCTTCCATACATTCTTGCCACCTTCTTTGATGTTAATTAGAAGGAGTTGATTTGCAGCAATATCACCGATAATTCCTTTTTCCTTTGCTAGGTGTTCAAATCTTGAATCAACCTCATCCAGTTCTGCAGCAGTGGCAAGGATTGCGGCAAGAAGCCCACTAGAACCATCTTTTTCTTCCATTAATCTTGAATCTAGATGGCGGGATAGCCATTGTGCTTTGACTACGCCTTTCCTACTCATCAAGTCGTACAATCTTTTGAGGGGTGCTAATTGTGTTGCCTTTAGTTGAATTCCAATAGGTGGCCCAAGTAATTCAGTAAGTAAATGGCAATCGCTTGGGTCCATTCTACAAGATTCTAGCCAAGAAGCATCATCTTCAGTTTTGACTTCAACAGAATCGTACACTCCTAATTCTCCAAGCACTGGTTGGAAGGTAGATGCTAATTTGTGAAACACAGGGTGAACCCCTTGAGATTCACATTGAGAGCGTAATTTGTTCAGCACGGAATTCCAACTGTTGTCCCATTCATCTTCCATCTGAGCCTTGTGCATCAGTAAGGCAGCAAGGCGATAATCTGCATCGCTTTCACCACTAAGTAATGATTCGGTATTTTCTAAATCCCAATGCTGCATCATCATCCGGTCACCACGACCGCCGCGACGACCAACTCTTTTCTTCCCCTTCCCTTGAGTTGCTGAATTGTTTTCAGCATCATGTTTGAGTAGGTTGAAAATCAAACCACGCCACTCATCGCCCATCATCGCCCATGCATCAGTTGTGGGGGCTGTCGCCAGCCTTCTTCCAGGGTTACCACGACCCCTGATTTCAGACTCTTCGAGGCACTCTTGAAGGAATTGTCGTGTCATACTACTCCTCCAATAATTCACTTCCGCAACGCTTGGTGTACATCAACCCAACGATAGAGTTCCCTAAGGGAACTCATGCTACATGATGAAAAGTTGACACCCTTTCAGCGATTACATGAGTGCTGGTGAAGTGGTAATTCTGCTATTACACCCATTCTTTTCTTTGATTGTAATTTACTGGATGTACAAACAATATAGCCATAGAAAAAACAGACGAGAATTAAGAGGCCAACAAGCAATCGAAGCGAGAGAATCTCACGAGCAAGTCGGTGAGACATTATATCGTTCAGCGTTAGCTGTAATCGCAGTTGGATTTATTGTAAATTTTAGTGTTGGGTGGTTCGACGGAGAAGGTTACTTCTCCCTTTTCCCTAGTGCACTTCACGGTTGGTTTGGTGTAGTGGGAATTGTAGTTTTAACAATCGTAGTAAAGAAAGGAAGACTAGTCAAAAAACAGAGGGAATCTGGGCAAAAACATGCTTTAGAATTGCAACGCCATGGGAGGGCTAGTGATGTGATGATGGTTCTAATCCTTTTACACGCTTTTTTAGGGTTCATTTACCTGTTTCAATTGCTAGTAAAGTGACTAAAATAATGAAGTCAGAGCACAGAATTCGCTAGTTAATTTGGATCTTGTTTTGACCTTCGTTCCAAGCCTTCATCCAATGACTCAAATTGCGTTCTAAATCCACACCTTGTAACTCTCTATCCTCGATTTCACCGAGTTCACTCAGCGGCATTATTCGGCATCCACAAGCGTTCCTGTGGCCCCCTCCATTTGCATCAAACATTGTTGCTAAAGTTGAGAGGTCAAATACCCCACCTTCGGGGTGTAAAAAAGAATTTGAATAAAATGATGCAGAGAGTGGCCATGAGTCCCCATCACCTATTTTCCCTTCTTTAGAGCCATGGACGATAAGACACGCATCACACTCTTTTCCAAAGTGGGCAGTGACGAGGTAGCCGTTGGTTCGTAATCCAGTTTCTTCAATTTGACAGATTGCTAATCTATTTTCAATAGTTGATTTAGAATTTAAAATACTTCTAATTTCTTTCATTTCCTCTCTCATGGCTTCAATACGAATAGCCGTGTCGGGTTCTTCTACAATGTCCGCAACTTTTTGACCAGCAACCAGTTTATTGAGTAGTGAGCGTGAATATTCTTGGTCCGATGAAGTCACAGTTCTTGAAATCCAGACAACAGGGTCATCAGAAAGAAATTCGTCTGTTGAAATGCGTCCACCATCTAATTTATCCACCATATCCATAATTGGAGTTAGTGCTGAGAGGTCAAATAATGGTAGAAATAATTCGTAAGCAACCCTAGCTGCCGAATCAGCGTCGCGCCAGTGGATGTATCTGCCTTTTTGTGTAAACTCACTTTCTTGTTTTTCAGTTGGTTTATTTGTCGCATGATGGTCAATGTACAGGCCACATTTTGGATGGAAAGGTAGGTCACAAAGTGCTGTGTTTTCATCAATTATATCATCTAGAAAGCCACTTCGGATTTCAGCAGGATGAGAGAATACCACATCAGCCTCAGGCCACGCGGTTTTGAGAACTGCTCCAGCCACCAATCCATCTAGATCACCATCAGCAACGATAAGCCGAATGTCCAGCGATTTGATGAGCGTCAGTGGTGGCACATATTATCGGGGACTAATCAGCACCATAGCCGTATTGATGCCAATCGTCATTCATACTCGCAATGAATATGGAACAGCACCTCATCGCATCCGTCATGGAGACATCATGTGGCCTAGTTTTGGTTAACTATGATATGCTCCTGGTTTTACAATATCCACAAGGACATTGGGACTTTGTGAAAGGACACGTCGAGCAGGATGAATCGTTTGAGGACACTGCATTGAGAGAATTAGCAGAAGAAACCGGGATTGACTCAGCGACTATAATTCCAAATTTCCAAAGACGCACTCAATATGAATTCACCCACAAGGGAGAAATAATTCACAAAGAGGTTCACTGGTTCCTTGCCAAGACAGATGAGATGATAGTTAAATTATCAAGTGAACATATCGGGTTTCTCTGGCTTTCTTGGGCCGATGCGATGCAACAATTAACATTTGACAACTCCAAAAGCGTACTCGCGGCGGCAAAAGAGCACTATGAGAGCCGCTGATTTTTCGATTATGGGTTACGCTTTCCTAGTGGTACCCATAATTCTTCATCTTCGCCTAATCGTGAAGAAATAACTCGGCATAGAACAAATAGCCAATCTGACAGCCTATTGAGATACATTAGACTAGTATTTCGTACAGAATCGTCGCCATTCTCATCTCTAAGGGTTGCTAACCGGCGCTCACACCGTCGCGCCACTGCTCTAGCAAGATGGAGATTTGCTACTACCGCATTTCCACTTGGTAAAATGAATGAAGATAGAGGTTCAAGGTCTTCTAACCATTCATCCATTTCATTTACCAAACGTTCACATGATTCAGCGGGAAGAACTTGCATCCCTTCTGGAATGGAATCAGGTGTGGTAGAGCATTCTGCACCAAGGTCAAATAATTCCTGTTGCAAATGAGCAAGTGTTTTGTCAAACTTCCTTTGAACAACCAATACAGTTGTCCGAGGTCCACCATCTTGGGTGGTATCGGGCATTCGACTCAATTCCATTCGTACAATTCCAATAAGGCAATTCAATTCATCAATACTGCCGACCACTTCTAGTCGACAATCTCCTTTTGAAACAGTATTACCATCTAGATGAACGGTAGTCCCTCTATCACCTATCCCGGTATGGACTTTGGTGATTCGAACCATTACAACCCTCAATTCGGTGGGGTTTGCCCCATGTTATCAAACATGAGGTTCGGATAATTACGTCATTTGAGGCCGAAACCTTTGCTTAATATTTAATTTTTGAAATACTAAAGTTCCAACCATTAGCCAGACGCCTAATTCAATAGTGACTAGAATCCAAGACCATGGGCCAAGAGCACCAAGCATTGCTTCTGCTTCGTAAGGGACACCATGGGTTCCGATGAAAGCGGCTTGTGAGAGTATACTGGCGCAAAACCAGCTAATTACCGCTCCCCAACCAATTATGGTTGCATTCCTATTTTTAGCGATTATCAACTTATCACCATATGTAAATTAACCTTCATGTGTTATAAAATTGCCCCGTATTTGTAACGGGAGAACCCACTTTACAATTAAATATCAAAAGAATTATTCTTCACTTTTCATCCCTTTCAAACGAGAAAGAGAAGTCTCCAAAGCGTCAATCCAAGCAGAATCCATAGATTCCTCACCACCCAATCGTTGTAATTTTTCGTGATGTTCTGATGCCAACTCGTTATTTCCAAGGTGGCTATGGATTTTAGTGAGCGCCAAATGGCTCATAGCATTGATGTATTCTTCTTCAAAATCCCAAGCCCGCTCAAAGTTGCCTATGGCTCCTCGTTTACCGGATAGTAATCCACGTTCAACTTGGCGTAAGCCTGCAGCTGACCACATTCTAGCGGTAGTTCCAACAATCATTCCTTTGAAGAAAAGATAGACTTCAAGCAAAATTAATATTGATAGCGTAACGAATGCAGTCCCCTGCTCAGTAGTGGAAGAAAATGCCCAATCTTCAGCAAATAGGGCACCAGTACCTACACAAAGAAGTACGCCGGCAAGCGGGCCGACAATCACATCTCGATTTGTAATCGCAATATGCCATGCCCCAATTAACATCTGGAAGCCTCCAGCTATCGTAACGATTGTAGCGGCAACTCTAGCCTGGTCAAATTGACGGGGCGAAGCAGCAGAAATCCAAAGTAAGCCAGCAATTGAAAGTAGGATTAATCCATGCTTTCTTGAGATTTCAGGAAATGGTTGGTCACGGCTGAAATATACTAAAACTCCGCCGATAAATGCTAACAGCACCACCCACCCAACGTTATCCACAATTACTGCCGGTAATAACTCGGTGATGAACCCAATGGTCAATCATGTTTGTTTGAAGGACGCCAACCTGGTTGCCAAAAAGCTTCATCATTGAGAAGTAAAATCCATTTCTCATCATCACAAATTAGGAGTTCTTGAGTTCTTTTTTCTAAGCCCTCGAATAGTAAATCTGGAAGTTCCAACATCTTGTGTGCTTGATGCCACTCCTCTTGTAGTGCTTCTACTGCCCGAACCCCACTAATTCGGTCGTCGTAATGGGTTTCACAAAGTGCTTGTAAATCTAGTAACCAAGTTCTCGTACCTTTGATTTGCGGGTCATTAGAGAGGTCAACTCTTTTTCGAGTGAAAGGCCACCATCCCATGAGTTAACCCTGACCGCCGACTGTCTTGAGGCTATCGTGAGTTAGAGAAATATGATGGTCAAACACTTACTCCGGGATAGTATGGGACGGATAGTGGTGCACACCCATGGGCGGCCACGGGAGAAATCCTACGGCCGTTTAGTTGATATTTACCGTGAGCGACTTGCTACTAATGGGTTGAAAGTTCATCAGCATTCTGAGAAACTGAATCATGAGCAGTATCTAGCAAAATTGCAGGATGCAGCCGCTGGAGATTCATTGATTCTGCTTGATGAAAATGGTGACAGTGGTTCAACAGAGTGGTTCGTACAGCAATGGAAAAAATGGAAGTTATCCAACACTAGCACTCACCTTGCAATTGGCCCTGTTGATGGGTTTGAGAAATCAGTTGTAGAGAATCATCAAACACTCAGTTTGGGCCCTCTGACAATGACTTACGAAATGGCTGCTGTAGTCTTACTTGAACAACTATATCGCGCTAGTGAGGTTGAGCGCGGTTCACCATATCATCGTGGTTGAAAATCTTAGATTATTACAAACAAGTAAGAAATAAATGAGCATGCCCTCATAATGGATTGAAACAGATGTTCATAAAGTAATCAAATATCCTAAGACCATGAAGTACGCTATTTCAGCACCCACGATAGTCTTATTTTTGATGCTCAGTGCAGCAATGGGTGCTGCATTAACAACTATTACATCACCAAAATCTTCAGGTTCTGGCCTTTTTTCAATTGAAGCACCAGTTGTGTATGGAGTTAATGAATACACACTTTTGGAGGTAGATGATGGGGACAACAATGAAGAAGATGTGGTTACAGAACGCCTCCACGAATTCTTATTCGAGAGTAAAAACTCTGGTAGTGCTGTGACGTGGGATTTCGGCGATGGAACTACATCAATTGGAATAACAACATCTCACACCTTCACCGAACCAGGTCGCTACACAGTCACCGCCACATCAACCTCGCTTGATTCAATCGAGTTCGCAACGGTTGAAATCACTGTGGAAAGGAAGGGGACAGTGGAATCAGACAACATGGAATGTGTTTGCGCCCCTACAGCAAAATCCACTGTCATAGATATCCTACCTGCTGTTGGCAATGTTTCTTTCGAAGGGGTTGTGTCTGTGGAGCACGACGGTAGTAGTGAATCATGTTCCCTTCGTAATCCGTTACAGGAATGTCATCTTCGTGTTATTCTCGAACGTACCTCGGATGGTTCGGTTGTGGAACAGGTGGTTCTTTTTGATGACACTTTTCGAACCAATGAACTTAACGTGCCATTTGAACTAATGGATTTAGAAATAGAGGTTGGAGATGGCTTACAGTTCCGCCTTGAAACAGATCAAGTGAGAGATTGGCACAAACCCAATACACAGTGGAATATGACCGCCCCTATTTGATGAGTTATTTTGATGGATTACGCTGTATGAGCGTGTACAATGATTCCCCACAGAAAATAGAGACAAAGATGATGACTAATTATCCACCGTGATTGAAATAAATATAGGTGTTTTGCAGTCATTACAGAATATTGTTGTATGCGAATCTATGGACATAAACACTTCCTTATTAATAAAACCAAAGTGGTTTAATTTAAGGTGGAAAAATATGGTTGGAAATTTAGCAAAAATGGGATTAATAGCGAGTATGTTCTCGATAGCAGGATCGTTGTATATTTATTTTGTTCAAGGTGATGAGATGCAGGGTATATTTGTGGGTCTTTGGGCTCCTACATTAATTAATGCAACTAGAGGAATGGAAGCGTGGCTGGAAGAATACCGCCGTGTCTGATTTGAAACAATTTATCTATTTCAAAGGGCTTTCAGTGTGTCCTTCGGCAAGCTACTGGCGCAATAAGAATTAGTCTGTCAAGACCCGTCCTTTTGCATCTAACAATTCAACAGTCAATCCAATGTCGTTGACATCCTTGAGCAAGTCATCATGCATCTTGTCACTAAACGAGTCGAGCGCGGCGAGTTGACTAGTCTTCGAAGGGTCTCTTAGACGATCAATAATGTGGTTTAACACACACGAAACACCGTATGCTTGTCCAGTACGAAATGCGTGGTCTAAACTACCCGCTTCAACATCTTCAGCAGCCCTTCTCGCTAACACTTGATTGGAGTATGCAACCATTGCACCATACACTGTTTCCATCATTTGACTTGGTTCAGTCCATGAGTCTTCTAGGCGACCCTGAGCCTCCTCAATTGCGGCTTCAGCAGCCTCCTCATATTTGCGGAATAAGGTGATGGGATCTGCTTCTCCATCCGCTAGTGCATTGTTGATGATTTCACGCCAGTCAGCCATTTCAATCGTTCTCCGATTCCGGCCATATGTTTCAATCATTTCCCCAAGCGCCTCAGATAGGTATTGACAATTGGCCCCGTAGGGGCCTTGCAAAACTCACGCGGTGGGTTCTTAACGGGTCGGCTGGTCGCCGAGTCGCCCAATACATCGAGGGAGTTACTATGAGTGCACAAAAAGTGAAGACGAACGAAGCCCTGATTGATCTAATTGATCAGCTAAAGGTTCAGTCTCGAAACACCGGTGCAGCATTGTGGCGAGATGTGGCGTTGCGACTTGAGAAGAGCCGCAGCAATTGGTCGCAACCCAACCTAAGTCGCCTAAGCAGGCACGCAGCGGATGAGAAATTTGTTCTCATTCCAGGCAAACTGCTTGGTAGTGGCGAGGTTAGCGGGAAGCAGACTGTAGCCGCATTCAGCTTCAGTGCTCAAGCACGGGAAAAAATCGAGGCTGCTGGCGGCAAAACAATGACGATCGCTGAACTAATGGATAAGAATCCAAAAGGAACGGGGGTGTTTATCCTTGGATGAGGAAGCAACAACCTACGTTTTTGATGCTACTGATATGGTAATCGGCCGCTTGGCTAGCCATGTAGCAAAGATTCTTCTTAACGGTCAAAAGGATGGAACTCTGGATAGAGTAATCATCACTAATGCTGAGAGTGCAGTTGTATCCGGTTCAAAGAAGGCCGTTTTTGCAACATACCGTAAGAAGTACGAGTTGAACCACGCCCGTAAGGGTCCGTTCTTCCCACGTATGCCTGATAAGATTCTCAAGAGAACCGTACGAGGAATGCTACCTTACCAGAAGAAGAGTAGTGGACGAGCGGCTCTACGCAATTTGCGTGTAGTAATGGGTTGTCCAAATCATCTCGTGACAGGGGAACTTCCCGAAGGCCATGAGAGAGGAGACATGTCAAAATTGACAAGACCACTACCTCAGAGATTTGTGCGATTAGGCAAGATATCTGAGAATCTAGGTGCTCCTGCAGGAAGAGTTGCTGGAGGTGACTTTTGATGGCAAGAAAAAAGAAGTTATCAGTAGAAACTAGTGGCAAGCGCAAGACTGCAATTGCTCGGGCGACTGTTAAGCCAGGTAAAGGCCGAGTCCGAGTAAATAGTCAGCCAATCGAAATTTTTGAACCAGAACTTGCTCGTCAAAAGGCAATGGAACCTTTGGTTATCGCCGAAGCAATGAGGCGAATTGGTGAAGATTCTGGAAAAGGCAATGTCGATATCAATGTCAATACAATCGGTGGCGGTGTGATGGGTCAAGTTGACGCAATCCGCACTGCAATCGCACGTGGCTTGGTGAAGTACAACGGTGGTGCTGAGGGAGATGATGAGGAACTTCGAGATGAGTTTTTGCGATTTGACCGCAGTTTGCTTGTTAATGACCCACGAAGAAAAGAACCGAAACACCAACAAGGTCGCGGTGCTCGCAAGAAGTGGCAGAAGTCGTATAGATGAGGTGAAAAATATGTTAATTCCAGTAAGATGTTTCAGTTGTGGTAATGTTATCGGACAGCATTGGGCTGATTACAAACTAAGAACCGACAATGGCGAAGATGCAAATATTGTCCTAGATGAACTTGGTGTGGAAAGGTACTGCTGTCGCAGAATTTTCGTATCACACGTAGAGTTAATCGATGAAGTTGCTCCATTCACTGTTTATCGCAAACCCTGAATGAAAACCGGGCCCGTAGGTTAGCTTGGCCAATACTTGACGGCTGGGGGCCGTTAGACTCCGGTTCAAATCCGGACGGGCCCATCTAAGATTCCAACATGATTGGGGTTGATGGTTCGCCGGATTTTCACTGCGAGTTTCCTCAAAAGAAATTCGGTTGAAAATCGTCCAACTCTCAGTTGCTTCCGGATGCATAGCATCCTTCGCATGTTCAACCTAATCTGCTTTCACAAGCAAGGTTGAACATCAAATCCGGACGGGCCCACCAGATTTGCGTTATTCAAAGAAGCCAAAGCAGCAATCTGAATTCGTCGATAGGCGAAAAGACGGATAGCCGAAGAGATTGAAGGGGGTGCACCTCATCGGCGATGTATGAGCGGCAGTGCAGTGAGAGCAATGACTCTGACTTTATTGATGATAACTTCCTTTTTTGCAGCGTTTCCTTTTGCTACAGAAGCAACAGTGATTTCAGCAGATACACATTGGTCTGGTTCAGTAACAATTGATGATGATATTCTTGTCACAGCATCTAGAACCCTGACAATTGAAGCGGGAACACAAATTACAGTTACTGGCGACTATCTAATTACAGTAGACGGAACAGTTGAAATTTTGGGAACACAAGCGAGTCCCGTTTCAATTACGAATAATAACAACCCAGGCGGATTCAATAGCAATACTGGATGGTGGGATGGATTTCTTGTATCATCAAGTGGTGACATTGATGCATCGTGGGTAACGGTCTCAAGAGGACGCACGATTTTTGATGTTGCAGGTTCAGCAATTTTAGACAACATTACTGTTGAGTATTCATACATCGGTACCGACATAAGTGGCAGTGCATCTATATCGGACTTAAATTGTGAAAATGTAGATTTCACCTGTATTTCTGTTGTTAGCGGGGGTAGTGCCTTAGCAAATTCGATTTCGGTTTCGGCCTCAGGTAATGGGGTTGAAAATGGTGGTTCCCTTACACTCAATGGTTTGGAGGTTTCTCAATCAGGTATAGGTTTGTTAATTTTTGACGGTTCAAATGGTGGGGCTTCTAATCTTGATTTCGACAATCTTTCAATTTCTGTTCTTAGTCGCGGTATCTCTTCTTTTACTGTAGATTCTTTGCGCGTAGATGATTCAACTCTATTGCTTGATGCGATAAACAGTGATGGGTTAGAGATTGAAGATGTGGTGGGTGAAAACCTAGACCGCTTAGTTGTGGGCAGTAGTGTTGGTGATGTCACTCTTGATAATTTTGTGATTAATGGCAGTGGGGCTACCGGATGGATGGTTGCCGCTGATACTGTTGGCACATTCACCATCAGCAATTCTACTCTCAGTGGTTTTGATAGTGGATTACGGTTTACAGGAAGTGGATTGAACGTTATCGAGGATAGTTCAATTTCAACCAGTGGTTCGGTTTTTGATATCAGCGGAACAGGGAGTTTTGAAAGCGAATCTTCAACCTTTTCCGCAACCTCGGATATGGGTTATTTTTCAGGGGTAGATTCATCTTGGGATGATTCAACACTGACTACTGATTCGTCATCAAACGGATTAGAATTGATTAGTGGAAAACATACTTTTGACACAACAAGCATTTCGCGAGGCTATCTTTATTCAGATTCATCATCTATTGGATTAGCGGTAACTTGGGCAGTTGTGGTTGTTGATGGATTAACCCTCTCAGGTTGGTCTGATGGAGCGCAGTGCCGTACAGATTGTGAGTTGGGTGGAAGTTCTCTTAGTGTAAACATGGGTGGTGTTCAGGCCGGTAACGGGATTCACATTGATGGGGGTTCAGTAGCCCTTGATTCTCTCGCCACAAGTAGTTCACTTCACGGGGTTCACGTGGTTGATGGAGATTTACACGTATCTGACTGGACAGGTGCGTCGCACGGTGGGTCCACACTTTTGGTCAACATCGACCAAACGGCAATCGTACGAAATCTTCCGGCCCAATCCTCCAATGGGCTTTGGGATGCTGAAGGAGACGGGACTCTCCTGTTTGGTGGCTCAAATGCCCGTGTCAACATGGCTTTAGCAGATGAATTTACAGAATCAACAATATCAGTTACAGATCTTTCTGATATCGCAATTGTTGGTGTCAATGTTGAATCCCATGGATTCAATGAGATAACGGACTCAAATGGTGAAGTTGTTTTACCGTTGTTGACTAGTGGAAGCGATGTTTCTGCAGATGATGGGGTTTATGGCGTCACAGATGTAATTTCGCCACCGGGTGGAAACTTACAACTCCCGGTAATTCCAACCACCGGTGCGTGGGTAATTCCAATTGGCGTCCATGCGGTATTAATTGGCGATAATTACACTGCACCCTCTGGAGGCGATGTGACGATTTCAACATCTGCATCTCTAACTTTGAAGAATGCACATTTGGCCGTGCCAAATGGTGAAATCATAGTTGAAGGAAGTGGCAAATTAATTGGTGAAAATGGTTCAACTGATGCAGTAGTAAGGACGACTGGCCCGAATGCAATTGAAGGAGTTGGGGCTGGCTTACTAGTTCAGAACGATGTTCATCACAGTTGCTCGTTAACAGAACATGTCTGGTCTGGTTTGCATGTTGAAGGGGATTTTTACCTAGAACAAACTTGCCGACTAAATATCTATGATGGAACTGTTGCAGGTACAATTCATCCCTCAATGGGTGGCTATTTTTCACTAAGTAATATCGCTCAAATTAGAGTAGTTGATTTCGGTGAACCTGTTGAAGGTGCAACAGTAACAGTGCAAGGAAATCAGGTGGATACAAATCAAGATGGTATTGCACTTTTTTCAGCAACTTATCGCAATGTGACTGAAGTTTCAGATTCAAGTACAGGCCTTCTACAAGTCTATGTGCTGAGAAATGGACACAGTCAGATTCGTAGTTGGGACCCAACCGCACCAACTTCAGTCAATATCATGATGTCAACAGTTAGTGGTGGATACTTAGCAGAATGGTTGCGCCTTGATGCCGCTTTTACACCCTACTATCTCGATGATAATCTTACGATTACAACAGGAACAACTCTAACGCTTCAACCTTATTCATCTCTCAGTGTCAAGGCTGATAGAGGAATCTCAGTAAGTGGTGTGTTGGAAGCCTCACAAGCCAGTATTATTGGCAGTGATTGGAATGGGGTATCACTGTTAGATGGAGGCACAGCGGTAATGTCAGATAGCCAATTGATGGGTGGTTCTCTGACTATCGGCCCATCTGCATCAACAACTAACCTTGAAGGAATGATTCTCTCAAATGCACCAATTTTTGTTAGTGGTTCTGGGGAAATTTCGGTTTCAAATTCACTTTTACATCAGTCTGATAATTGTATTTTCGGCAACGGAGGTCAAATTACATTGAGTAATACAGTCATCCAAGATTGTAGTCAGTCAGCAGCATTACTGACACAATCATCTATTGATTTCAGTAATATCACCCTTGGAACTGGAAATGAGAAAGGGCTTCACCTTCGGGGAAGCAGTGGTTCTGTAATTGATATTGATGGAAACGACCACGATGGAAGTGGACCAGCTATGCATCTAGAGATGGTTGATTCATCTCTCTTGATATCTGGAGCGAATCTTACTGGACAGACTTTGACACCAGCAATTTCAGTAGAATGGTCCGACCTATTCACACTGTCTGATAGTAATATCTGGGGTCCTCTAGGATTGGTAATTGACCACAGCACGATTAACATAAACAATGTTGATTTTCAGGGTGATGGCACAGGTGTTGCTCTAGAAATTGTAGGGGCAAGGGCAGATGCTTCACAAGTATCAGAATGTAGTTTTGATAATTATGCGACTTCAGTTCTATTGAGTGGACAAGAGGGTGATTTGGAGATGCCACTGACTACATTCAGTGGAAACACCCATGATTCACAGACAGCATATGCTGCAAATGGATTGGCTTTTATTTCCCAATCAGAAACAATTCAAGGAGCGATAGAGGCATCAGGAAGCAAAGAATTCGTATCACAAATTTGGAATCCTGTGGCAATGGATTCATCCAATATATTGGTTAGTGATGCAGCAACAGTCGTTGTCGGCTCAACTTGGCAATTGGTCGCAACTGATGATACCGGTGCTATCCTTACTGAAGCATCTTTGGTTGTTACTGTCAATGCTTTTGATGGAGCAATCAGTGACCAGACAATCAACGCAAACACAAGTTCAGGAAGTGCAACAATTCCAATAATTTACCAAAGTTGGTCGGAGTCTGGTACAACCGTTGCGGGGGTGGCCGTGTGGAGAGCAAATGCTCCAACTTATGTTGAGAGTGAAGGCTCGTTTATCCCCGGTGAATTTTCAGACCGTCAGGTTATGGTTGAATTAACTAAGAATATTGACCCACAGGTGAGTATAACATTGCCATTTTTGGGACAAGAAGTACAAGAGGGCTCAGAGGTCAACTTTAGTGCTACAGGGTATGATGCAGATAGTGTACTAGATGAAGAATTGAGTTACACTTGGTATATGCGCGCACAAGGAGAAAATCCTCCAGGAACTCAAATGTTCACGGGGAGTTCGGGTTCTGTCTCTAGTCTTGGAGAAGTTGGTGTTTACATTGTTACTGTAAAGGTAACAGATGCTTGGGGTGGAACTGCAGAGGATGCGATGACAATCACAGTCGTGCTAGATGATGCTGATGGCGATTTCATAGATTCCTGTTCAACCGATGGTCCAAATGCTTGGTATGATTTGACTGAGGACCGCTATTGTGGGCCTGATATTTACGATGATGATGATGATAATGACAGAATTTCTGATGCTCGAGATGTATTCCCAACCGACCCTTGTGCACATTCAGACCATGATATGGATGGTATGCCAAATTCATTGTTACCAAATTGTGAAACAGATTTGATTGAAGACGACGATGATGACAACGATGGTACATTGGATAGTGCAGATGCAGACCCTCTAAATCCATCTATCACTGGTGCTGACAGCGGTTCTGAGGGTGGTGGTTTGTTATCACCTTCGGTAGTATTACCAGTCTTTGTTCTAATCATTGTAGTGGTAGTAATTTTCTTGCGTGGTTCACGCTCAGAATTTGGCGACCAAGATGGCGTTTGAGGTGGAAAATTGGCACTTGACCAAACCACAGCCGTGGCTTGGGCTGTAGTCTGTTTAGTTGCAACAATAGTGCTGTATGATGGATACCGTCTTTTACGCACAAAAGAAGAAATTAGTTCACTAGGCTCGCTCAGTTCTGGTGGTTATGCATGGGAATCAGATTCTTCAAGAGAAATAATGAGAAACGGCACTTCGTTAATCACCCTTGGAATCATGATGGCGCTGCCCTGGCCATTTGTTGAGAGTAGTGGTACCCCGGTAATTTCAGTTTTAATTTACGACATTTTGCTTGGGATTCATTGTCTTTGGTTGATGATGACGAAACGGTATTCAATCAGTAAAACACATCTTTTTGCTGATGGATTTCAATATCCATGGGATTCATTGCGTTGGGATGAATGGAATGGTGGCAACAGGATTGTCTTGCAACGCAAAGGATGGTGGATTTTTGCCCCACTCCCACTTGGTGGAACGTTATCTGATTTGGAGCAAGTGGCTGCAAGAATTGAGGCTCTGCAAAGTGATGAATGGCATTTATTTGTCAACGAATCAGAAGAATAGTACATTTGTGTTGAAAAGTGGTGTAATTAGCCCTTGAAATTAGTAAAAAAGCCACTTCAATCAATGAGTTTTAGAGGGCCCGCCATCATCGCTGTATGATGGCCGGCGAGGGGAGTGATGACGGTTCATCCGAGGGTGAAATCGAGGCTGACTCACTCCTAGCCAGAATACAAGAGTTAGCCACTGAAATAGCCCATCATTCTCACCTTTACTACAATCTTGCAGCACCCGAGATAACGGATGCTGAATTTGACGAATTATGGGATGAGTTGAAGCGAATATCCCCTCAACACCCACAACTCAACATGGTGGGTGCCGATGTTGCTCCTGGTTCAGTAAAAGTGGTGCACATGTTTCCAATGCGTAGTTTGGATAAGGCAACGACAGAAGATGAGATCCGTCATTTTGTTACAGAGACTACTGCTCAAGGCAGGAGATTTATCGCCCAACCAAAATTGGATGGCTCAGCACTATCACTTGAATATAGACGAGGAAAATTGGTCAGAGCAGCCACTAGAGGAAGTGGTGAAAGGGGTGAAGATGTAACAGCAAATGCTAGGCGTATACCCAATATTCCATTTGAAATCCCGTGGCCAGGTGATTGCCATGTTCGCGGCGAGGTGGTAATGCCACTTGCAATATTTCGTGATGTATATGCAAAAATTGCTCCGAATCCAAGAAATTTGGCTGCAGGAGCATTGCGTCAAAAACACATTGAAACTGGTAAAGCCAAAGCAGAGCACCTCGAATTTTATGCATATGATGTAAGGTTTGTAGGCGCAGATTCACGTCATCCAGATTCACCTGAACCTGAATTTATGAAATCGGATTCTCAAGCAGCAAAATGGTTACAAGAGCAAGGAATTTCAATTGCTGGAGATACAGTTATTGAGTCTGAAAGTGCAGAAGATGTTTGCAAAGGAATGGTTGCTTTAACTGTTGATTATACTGAAAACCGTGATAATTTTGATTGGGAAATTGATGGGATTGTGTTCAAACTTGATAATTTTGAAAAGCGAAAATTACTGGGCATGACTGCTCACCATCCAAGATGGGCTCTAGCATGGAAATTCCCTCCCGAACAGGCTACAACGGTACTAATGAGGGTTGAGTGGCAAACCGGACGCACGGGCGCAGTGACACCCGTTGCACATGTTGCCCCAGTGGTGGTTTCTGGTGTGACTGTTGAAAAAACGACTCTCCATAATGCAGGGGAAGTAGAGAGACTGGGGATCAATGTCGGTGACAAAGTTCGAGTAGTTCGTAGAGGCGACGTCATTCCTAAAGTGATAGAATCATTAGGTCGGGCTACCAAAGCTGATTTGGTCGGAAGGAAGCATGCTAACGGCGAAGAATTCGATGGTAAATTACCACCAAAAGAAGCGATAAATATTCCAGACAAATGCCCTAAATGTGACAATGATTTGGTAATTGATGGAGCCTTTCTCAAATGTTTAGATTTGTCATGTGGGGCTCGTCAGGTACACTCGCTAATTTATTGGTGCCGAGCATTGGAAATGGATGGAATCGGTGTGAAATTAGCCGAACAGTTATCTGAATCAGGTTTAGTAGATTCTATTGCAGATATGTATAATTTAGATATGCAAAATTTACTCACACTTGAGCGAATGGCTGAGAAATCAGCCTCTAATGTGTTGGCGGAAATTGAGGCTACAAGAAATCTGACATTAACACAATTTTTAGCAGCCCTTGGCTTACCAAAAATAGGGCCAGAATTGGCTGAAGCATTTGCTGAAAATGTTGGTAGTTTGGAATCATTGATGGAATTAGTTGAGCATAGAAATGATGCGCCAGCAACAGATGATGATGGTAATCAAGCAAAACACAACGATGCGATAGCGTCATTGATTGAAATCGATGGTGTTGGTTCAACGGTTGCTGAGCGATTGTTGAATGGACTTGCACAGCGGCAAGATGTGATTAGTAGACTCAATGAGGCACTCACCATTTCAGATGTTGAGAAGCGAGTAGCAACAGGCTCACTGCTTGGTTTGACCTTCTGTTTGACTGGCGCTTTGAGTAGGCCTAGGAAAGAGGTTGAATTACAAATCAAATCGGTTGGGGGCAAAACTACAACTTCAGTTAGTGGTAAACTAGATTATTTGGTGGCTGGCGAAAATGCTGGCTCAAAACTTGACAAAGCAAACCGATTGAGTGTCAAAGTCTTGTCCGAGCAAGAACTAAGTGACATGATTGGTAAAATCACGCCATCACCTAGTGAAGTAAAGCAAGAAACAGTGCCAAAACTTGACAAACCTAAGGATGAAGAAGAGGAATCAGAAAACCAAGGCGGAAATGGACAAACCTCACTCTCTGATTTCTAATCGAGATCAGCCGTAGAGCATTGCAGAAGGACCATCATCATCATCGCCCTCATCACTTGCAGAGAGTTGGTGACTAAGCATCGCCTTGATTTGTTCTTCAATTCTTGCCGCTTCTTCAATGAGTGGTTCTGCATCAAGTGTGACTGCAGGGAATAATAAATTGAGTTTCTCAATAATTCTTGCCGCTGCTCTAGCATCAGGAATAGCAGGATTTGCTTCTGCTAAAATTGCACTAATTTCTATTCCGCGGCGTCTTCCTTCTCCCATCATTACACCAGTCATACCACCTACAACCCCGTGTTTTAGTAGAGGAACACCCATTTCGGTTAGTTTTTCGCGGGTGGACTCAGTAGCACCTATACCGAGTATAGTCTCATCTGAATCATCATCATCAACCAATTCATGAGGTGATTCAACACCATGAGCAAAGGCGTCAATCAAGATTGCTGAACTAATATTTGCTTCCTTACTCCATGCAAATAGGGCTTCGGTAAGTGGTAGTGCTAAACGTCCGTGAACCTGAATGTCTGATAGCACAACAATCAACTTGTCACACCCTTCAATTGTACAATTCGGTTCACCCGCATAAATTCGAATAGGTGGTAATGGTTCACCATCTTGAACCAAGCATACAGCAGGTAGTCTCGAATCTCGAACGCCACCGACAAATTGTAGATCAAGACTTTCAACCAAAAAATGTGCTACGATGTTTGATACCATACTTACGGTTGGAAAACATGACACCACCATAGCCCCGTTTGCATCAATGCTATCATCAACTTTGACTAAAGGTAGGTCAGCCATAGTCACCCGTTGACGCCGATGGCATTAATGCTTGGGGCACTCTGCAGATAGTCAGACGGGCTTGTCATACAGGGGTGAATTGGACATGGTAAACAGGAGAAGGTCGCATTCACTTTCCCCCTCTGCTTGGAATAATTTTGAGGCCTGCCCACGAAAATTTTGGTTATCTCGTCAACGTTTACCGCGCAAGGCAGGCATGGCTGCTTCCCTGGGTACAGCAGTTCACGATTCGGTTGAGGATTTATGTAATCTTGATCTTAGTGGCAGAGATGCTGAAGAGGATGGATGGCTTCCAGCCACAGCAAAATCAATTCTTACAAGACAATGGGATGATGAAAGAGAGAAATTCTTCAACACAGCGCGCCATCCAAAATGGAAAGAAGAAGAATTTGAACAGGCTCAAAAACAATTGATTGGCGCTTTGAATATACTATTCTCGAAAGCTGGATACAAGCAGGTTTCTTTGACATCCATAACTGTAGGGCAGTGGCGAGATATTCAGGAAATGGTATTGTCTGCAGAAGGTACTCTTCGCTCTTCATGTGGTAGATTGATGGGTAGACTTGACTTGTTGATTGCTGACCGCGACGAGGATGGAAATACAGTTGGTTGGATTGTTGCTGATTTGAAAACTGGTAAACCACCAGATGGCGAACTTTACGATACAGTAAGTAGACAACTCAGAATGTATCGTGATTTGGTTATTGCCAACAATCCAAACCACCCAAAAATAACTGCCGAAGGTTGGTACACAAAGACTTCCGAAGTTTATGTGGCCGAGGGTCCAAACGTATTGGATGATGCGTTTACAGCATGGGATGCAAGCAAACTCACTCCCGAACCATTTGATGCAACTCCAAGCAGTGAAGCTTGTGGTTTCTGTGAATGGAAAGCATGGTGTCCATCATGGATTTGGTCACGTGCCAATGGAGAAATGGAATCATATGGGACTTTCCGAGATTATGTGGTGCAAGTCCACCGTCTAGAAGATGATTGTTCAGTTGGTTTGGTTGAAATCATGCGGCCCAATAATATGGATGGAGATATGGTTCTAACAGGGCAAAAATACGGAATTGTTTTCGCTGGATACGCTCAAGAAAATATCAAGAAATTATCAGACCTTGCATGGGATGGACCGGTATTACTTGGTAGTGTTAATGTCGCAGGATCAAGTTGGAAGATGGGAGACTGGTGTGATGTTTTACCTTGGAAACCACTGCATCGTTCAGAGCGTGATTGAATCCAAATTAATTCCCCTTCACGAGATGGATTCGTACCACATTTGCCTTACCACGATGCAGATCAGATTCATCAAGAATTGTTGATTCAACCTTACTGTGTAGAATTTCAAAACCATCACCAATTACCGCCATTACCTCATCTAAGTCCCAAAGTAATTCAGGTGATTTCGGGCCACCACTATCCATCTCAATTTGACTTGTATGGTATCCCTCGGTGATGAAATGGCCACCTACTTTTAGTGAATCTAACATGCGTGGGTAATGGGTGGTAAACACATTCCATGGAACATGGAACCAAGAACATGCAATTAGGTCATATTCTTGGGGTTTGAAAATTCTAGTCTCTAGGTCATCTACTTCGTAAGTAACTGTAACATCATTTTCAGCCGCAAGTTTAGCGCATTTTCCTTGACCTACAACTGAGAGGTCAAAGACATGGGTATCCCAACCTTTTGTTGCCGCCCAGACTGCATTCCTTCCCTCACCATCTGCTGGAAATAATGCCTTACCTGCTGATAGCGTAGAAATCCTTTCTTCAAGCCAGCGATTGGGGTCTCGCCCATAGGCCCAGCCATCAGTGCTGAATCTAGCATCCCAAGCATCAGCGCCGACCTTGACATTGCTCAATCTGCAACCTCCTCAGTCTGGTAATTCGCGTGTCTCTTCTAAGTGTGAGCGGATACTGTTCCTGTCGTCTTCTTGAAATGGCCCATTTGGTGACAGTAACCAGTTGATGTAACCTGCATCATTTGTTGTTAGTTGATTCAGTGTGGAGCCACGGTGTCGGCCAAAAGCGATGATGAGTTTATCTCCATCAATACGTATTTTTCCATCAGAATCAAAAGGTTCCAAATCATCATACCCAGGTCCTAAATTTCCCGAGGAATCATCGTTAGAACCGGATAACCAAGTCTGTAAATCTTCAAGTGGGCGGCGAAATGGTTTCGGATTTTCATCCATTATTTTCCAAAGAAGAAGCAGTGAAGCTGCCGCGTCAGCCGCAGCATCGTGGGCATTCTCTAGTTTGACCTTGTATCTCTCACAAAGTCGACCCAATCCATGAGGCTTGGGTAATTTCAATTTCCTTGCAACTTGAAGAGTGTCAATAATTGCTCGAGGTTGAGGCATGGTTTTACCAAATCTAAGATATTCCTTAGCCATGAATGGCCAATCAAATGCTTTGACATTATGACCAACTACGACTGAATCTGTGAATAGTTCATTCAGTTGCTCGATATGGTGTCCAAATAATTGCTGGTGTTTGACATCAGCGTCGCTTATTCCGTGAACTCGGAATGAATCAGAAGGAATGCTACGTTGCGGATTTACTAATGACTCAAAATGAATTGAGGAACCATCATGGTCACTACCAACAATTGCAAATTGAATGATGCGATGAGTATTCATCTGCAAACCCGTGGTTTCCAAATCAAATCCAACAACGCGACAACCAGCAAGTGGGTCGTGTACCATATACAGTCACGGGCGGGTCGGCCCCGTTTGAAGTTGTGGAAAGTTAGTCAAGGATGGGTGAAGCCTATGTGTGGGTGCATAGTTTGCCATGCATGGGATGGATAAGCCGGTTGTTTGGGCGGTCGGCCACTGCTGATGAAGAGCCTAAGACCTTCGAAGAACTAGAACAAGAGGTTCAAGGGCAAATCGCCGAAGATTATGCACAAAAAAATGTTGATGCACAAAGTGATGTACTTTCTGAACTTGATGATGATACCTTGGCGAAGCCTAAAGTTGAGAAAAGCGAAGTTCCAGTTGATTTTCATGTTGAAAAAGCAGAAGCAGATGATTTGCTAGTTGAATCTCCAATGGAAGATCATTATGCAATGAATGAAGGTGATGCTGTTGACCCACTAACAGCAGATAGACACTTGGCGGAGGCAGCAGCATCCAATTCTGAATTGAGTGGTTATGAGTTGGTAGATGTTCCTGTGTTAGATGATGATATAGAATGGCAGAAAACAGACGATTGAAATCATGTGGCGTAGTGTAAACCGTGTTTGTTTACTCAAAAAGTAAGACAACACAGCGTCATACTGTTAAACAATGGTTTTTGCTGGTGAAATTATGAGGGACGAGAAGAGAGCCATTGCAGTGCGTTCTTACTGCCTTGCAATTATTATGTTGGCAAGTGTTCTCCTAGCTGGTTGCACTAATCCAATTGGCCCTCCTGAGCCTACAGCCTCACTGATAGTTGATGTGGATCAAATCAACTCTGGTGAGCCAATTAATTTCGACGCTCGCGAATCGTCAACTCCGGATGCAACTGTCATTACACAATTTTCATGGGATTTTGGTGATGGCTCAACCACAACAACAACTCAAGGCTTGACTAATCATGTATATTCAAAGCCGGGCACTTACGAAGTATCTCTGATTGTAGAGAATGACCAAGGTGGTACAGATGAGACTCATTGGACGATTTATGTAAACGCATACCCAATAGTTGAACTTCTATCTCAGCCAACAGCTAAGGTAGGCGAGTCAATCACACTCAACGCTGAGGGTTCATCCGATCCTGAAGGGGGAGTTCTCGCATGGGCTTGGGATTTGGATTTAAGCGATGATTCCGATGGTGATGGCGATTCTAGGAATGATGTTGACTCAACAGCATCATCAATTACAATGCTTCTCAATAAATCGGGGGCATTTGAAGGAGCAGTTCAAGTTACTGACGACCGCGGCGCATCAGCACGCGAGGCTTTTCAGGTCAATGTCAGTACACGAACTTGGCAAGTAACATGGGAGCAACAGAGAGTGACAGAAGATTGGAACGGTTATCTCGAGCAAGGAGAATCATGGGCATATTCTCATGTGCCTGGAATCGAAGCACGTTTGATGGAGGTCAATGCGACCTTGACATTGACAATGGATATGCTTCCGCATCAAATGCCACAAGACAACTTTACTCTGAGATTAGTAGTGCCGGGCAGCGGTTGGGATGTTGAATCAACGACTAGTCAAGAAAACGTGACTAAATCACCAACGGCTTACATTGAGCGAGATGGTATGAATCCAGTGCCAACGGATTCAAGCACTTATCAGGAAGACTATGCCGAGGATGTCCTTGCATTTATTTTGGATAATGCTGCTGCACGATTTGGTCAAGGTAACTGGACTTGGCAAGTGACTGCTGATGAGGCTGATCCAGACTTCTGGGTGGATTGGGATGGTGCAGACCCAGATGATGGAAATGACTGGAAGTTGGAAGTCGAATTCGTCATATTAGTCCCACGAATTTCAGAACTGTTTGAATGAGTAATAATCGCTGATAAACAGCCATTTTTACAATTTATAATTATGTTTGGCCAATAAATTGGTGCGAGTAGCCAATGCGAACTTTCTAACCCCGAGTAGTGTTGGCCCAGCACGGTAGAGATGGTTTCATCAATGGACATCACCAAAATCGGCGTGCGCGATAGAGTCGTCATCGATCTTAAAGTTGAGATGGATAATCC